>Ga0208940_1000084_pt1 | contig 120262 bp, 123 predicted proteins | sample AD_JPNNA6_MetaG_FD_184445 | JGI IMG/M metagenome (GOLD analysis project Ga0208940, IMG submission 184445) | Active sludge microbial communities of municipal wastewater-treating anaerobic digesters from Japan - AD_JPNNA6_MetaG (SPAdes) (version 2) | ecosystem: Engineered > Bioreactor >... | reverse complement strand
CAGTCGAGGCGATGTTTCAAATTGCGGCGCAGAAGGGAATTCGCGGATAAAGTCGCCAGCCTTGCGAGGAGAGGTATGCCTTTGAAAAAAATCTATAAGGAATTGAATATTGCGGCCTAAAAATCGCCTAACTCAAGTTATTATCAGTCATTATCATTTGCGGAGGAATATCAATTTACCCGGCCGCGCAGCAGGGGGAAATCATCAGGCTGTTTGATGAAAACAACATGACTGTCCATATCCTGATGGACTTCCCCATCGTCGCCGACCGTGACCTGGTGGTCAAGGCGGACACGGTCTATGACCTGTCAAAGGCGCGGGGCATCGTGACCCTGACCGGCATAAAAAAATTCTGACATGCCGGTTCCGGAAGGGATCGTCAGGATGCCTGAATTCAACGGCTCATACCAATTTAAATTCATAACCCGGGAGAAAACCGGCGTCGTATTCTCCTATCGCGCGGATCCGGGAGGGAACATACCGCCGGCCATCACCAACATGTTCAGCGAAAAGCTTCTCTTCGACACACTCAGCAACCTGAAGGACAAAATGGTGCGGATGGAGCGGTACGCGGCAGCGGCGGAACAATCGAGGGACCGGGCGATCTTCGAGGGAATCCTTGCCGATACACGATCCCCCTGGAGGCCGCCCTGATAAACCAGTTCATTGACGGCGCCCGGCCGGGAGAAAAATGCGTTTATGACATTGTCATGGAGCTCGCCCGGGATTCGCTGAAAGACGAGAATAAAAAATAACGGCGGTTTGCGGCCGCACGCCGACTGCCGAGAGGGGGATTCAACGGCCCGCGGGGCCTGAATGGATCACATGGTCCCGTGATGTCCGTCAGGACACCGGGCCGGACACAGCTATCATTTCAAGGAGCACAGTATGAAAGAAACACCGACTGATATCGGAATCAAGGAGCTTTTGAAGGAGCTCAGCCCCAGCATCGCCAGGGAAGCCATCAAATCATCAGGGGCGGAAAAGGGCCTGGAGGGGACCACCTTCTCCCTCGTGGTGGAAGTTTCGGGCGAAAAATACAGCTACCTGGTCAGGGACGGAAAGGAATTCGAAATCACCCAGGGCGACCTCGAATCCCCCCTCGTGCGGGTGAAAATCGAAAGGAAAAATCTGGAGAAGATGATAGCGACGAAAAGCCTGGACATGCTCCTCGGCATACAGAGCGACCTGAACAAGCAGAAGTATAACGCCCTCAAAGGGATGAGGGGAAGCTTCACCGCGGAACTGACCAATGACGACGGAAGCGTGACCACCATTGAAATGATACTCAACAATGCCATGGAGCCGAAGACCACCTTCAAAATGAAGACCTCCGATTCCATATCCCTGGTAAAAAGAAGACCAATCCGGTCAACCTGTTCATGTCCGGGGCCATGAAAATCAAAGGCGACATGGCCTTCGCGATGTCCACGCAGCCGTTGTTTACGTAGGAACCTCTGTCCTGCCCGTCTGTTCGGGCATTCTCCCCCGCCCCGGAACCGAAGCCGCCGGGGCCGGGGAGTTTTTATATCATATCATTCTGGACAACGCCATGAAATTTTCAATGCTGCTTTACGGATTCTATATCCTGCTCAGGTTCACATCGTGGAAACACGCCTCTTTCAGGAACCGGGTAAAGGAACTCGATTTCTCCATGGTGATCAGGACCGCCGACGGAAAGAGAGCACGGAGCTATTCTTCAGCCGGGGGGAAAAATCTCATCTGACCGGGGAAGCAATCCCGCCTCCGATTTCTCCCTGGTATGGAATAACGCCCAGGCCGGATACCGGTCCATGATCAAGATGAAGCCGGGGGCGTTGATGAAAGCCGTCCAGGACGGGTCTCTGAAGTTCGAAGGTGACGCCGGCAAACTGACCGGGTTTCTTGCCCTGTTCAAGGCCATGCTGGAATGCTACCGGTAAGGCGGACGGTATCAACATGAACACTCCCCCTCGATAGAGGGGGAGTGTTACTGATTTTATAACTTTGGTGTCAGAGTAACTGCCAGTTTCATGGCAGAATCATCGCCCCGACCGATAGTTATCGGTGAACGCGTGTTAAGATTGGTCATGGCCAATTGAAATTCGGGTGTCAGAGTAAACACATGCTCCAATAAACAGATAGTTATCGGTAAACAACCGGTTACTTTTTCGGCCTGTGCTTATTAAGCCACTCTATGACGTCCCGAAAAACCTCTTCACGGTTTGTCTCGTTCAGCGTTTCATGGCGGGCGTCCTGGTAAAATCTGTAGGTAACGTCCCGTATTCCGGCTTTAACCAGGGCATTGTAGACCTGGAGCACGCCCTTGGTATTGGCGCCAACCGGGTCCAGTGAACCGGAAAAGAGATATATCGGCAGTTCCTTGGGGATCCTGTCTATATTCCTGGCGTCATTGATGAAGGCGATGCCTTCCAGCATGTCGCAGAAAAATCCGGCGGTAAAAACATCTCCGCAGTACGGATCTGCAATATACTTATCAACCTCGGCATTGTCCCGGGACAGCCAGTCGAAGTTGGTCCGGTTAGGCTTGAAGGCCTTGTTGAAAGCGCCGAAAGAGAGTTTGTCCAGGAGCGGGCTCTTGGTTTTTTTGCCCTTGCTTTTCGCCTCCCTTTTCGCAATAAAAAGTCCTATCTTTCCCAGCAGGCCCGGGTCTCCGCCGGTCCCTGAAAGGATGAGGCCCTTTATTTCATTTCCATGGAGCATGGCATACTGTCTTGAAAGAAACGATCCCATGCTGTGGCCGATAAGGAATATGGGGACCTTGGGGTTCTCCTTCTTTATAAGCTTGGTCAGGACCAGCATGTCGTCCACAACCTTGTCCCAGCCATTTTCATCTGCCAGATATCCCACGTTCTCAAGAGCTCCGGCGGTTTTCCCGTGGCCGCGGTGGTCATTGGCATAAACAGCGTAACCGGCCTTGACCAGCTCCTTGGCGAATCTCTCGTACCGTGCGGCGTGCTCCGCCATGCCGTGGGCTATTTGAACGGCGGCCTTTATGTTCGACTTGGCCCCCGGCAGCCACCGGTATGCGGCAATCTTTGTTCCGTCAGATGCCTTAAAAGTAAACGTATCACTCTTCATTAATAGAATCCTCCTATGATGAATTGCTTCATTAAAAACGTATCGTGTTTTATTTGTAAGTGAAGGGTATAGGGGGCTCCGCCCCTTGAAAAGCCCTTGAATGCGAGTCGGACGCTTCGCAATGGGTCTATTAATTATAAAACTGCCCCGGTGTCAATTATTATACTGTCCATGGTATATATATAATTTACAGCTCGGGAGAATCCCTTTTCGAAATGTACGGATAATCTCACTGTAAAATATATTCTACTCAAACATAATTTACCATATGTTTAAAATAGTATACATTTTGAAGTTCGGTCATTCATTCTTAATTGTGTAAAAGAGAGCGCCGCATTGTTGAGAGACATTCCAGACCATACCTGATTCACTGATTCACGGAAAATTCCTATTAAACAAACACGTTCTGGAGATGTGAGATGAGAGACGTATATGTAATCGGCGCGCATACCGTTAAATTCGGCAGGTACCTTGAAAGGAGCATCAAGGACCTTGCCGCTGACACCATCCTTCCCTCCCTCGGGGAAGCCGGCCTTTATAAAAATAAGATACAGGCCCTCTGGTTTGCCAATTCAGGATGGGGATACGCCAAGGGGGCAGGACTGCATCCGGGGCCAGGTGGCCCTGCGGCCCCTCGGTATAGAGGCAATCCCGATAAACAACGTGGAAAAGGCCTGTGCCGGCGGCGGAACGGCCTTCCATCACGCCTGGCTTGGGGTGGCCAGCGGGTTATATGATATAACCATGGCCGTGGGGGCGGAAAAGCTCCACCATCCCAACAAGATGATGGTTTTTGCCGGTTTCCTTGGAGGCCTTGATATAGAGAATATCAGGAACATCCTCGCCAATATCTCCGAATACGGCATGACCGAAGACGACAAAAAAAAGATGAAGGAGCATATCAGACAATACGCCCACCATGCGAACCCGTTAAAAACAGGAAAAAGCAGTAAAAAGAAAAACAGCAAATCGATGAAGGATAAGGCCGGGGAATACTGTAATATGCTTAAAGTGTAGATCCGGCTGAGCGACTACATGGGATCCGATACCGTCAAGGACTTGCGCAAGCTCATGGGCGGGGACCATTCCCCCTTCATGGACGTGTACGGATACGCCGCGCGCCAGCACATGTAGAAGTATAAAAGCTCGATGGAACAGCTGGCCCACATCGCCTCCAAGAACCATTACCACTCTTCGCTGAACCCCAACGCCCAGTACACCTTCAGGGTGACGCCGGAGCAGGTCCTGGCTGACCGGATGGTGACCTGGCCCCTCACCAGGGCCATGTGCGCCCCCATCGGCGACGGCGCTGCCTCGGCCATCCTCTGCGATGGGGACACGGTGCGGCGCCTTGGGCCAGGAGGAAGCGGCCATGTGCATCCATATTCTCGAAGCTCCGGGGAGGTAAGCACATGTATCTTATCGCCAACATTACAAACGCATTTCGGTTCGCACGGGCCTTCCTGCTTTTCCTCAGGGACGAGAGGAAACGCGGCACCCTTAAGGCAAACTTCAGAAGCCTGGCAAAAACCAGGGAAATAGAGGAGGACATGTCCTGGGCGGAGCTTGTCGAGGAGAAGGTCCGTAAATACGGCGACAGGGTCTTCCTCATGTTCGAGGGCGGGCAGTTCACCTACCGCCAGATGGACGAAAACGCGAACCGGATCGCCAACTACCTGAAATCACTTGGCGGCGGCAGGGGCAAGGGCCTCGCCATCATGATGGGCAACTGCCCACAGTACCTGGACATATTCATAGGCTCCCAGAAAATCGGCATGCACTCGATCCCCATCAACACGTCGCTCCGCGGCGACAGCCTCCTCCACATCCTGAACCACAGCGAGGCCGAGTTCATCATGATCGACAAGGAGATCCTCGACGTGTACCGGAAGATAGCCGACCGGACCGAAAAGATACAGCACGTCGTCGTGAACCGGCCGTCGGGCGCGCAGGCGCCGGTGCATCCCCCGGCGACACGCTCCCTCGCCGAAGCATACCTCCAGTCCCCGAAGAAGCCCGCCGGCGCCTACGGCAGGGACGATATCTGCTTCATCCTGTACACCTCCGGCACCACGGGCCTTCCCAAGGGCGTCATGTACCGCTACGGCAAGACCACGGCCAAACTCCTCTCGATACCGGCCTACGCGATGTACCGCAAATCGGACATACTTTATACCGGCATCCCCCTGTTCCACGGCAACGCCCTCTGGCTCACGGTCACCGTGGCCATGCACCGCGGCGCGAAGGTGGCCCTGGCCAGGAAGTTCTCCGCGAGCCGTTTCTGGGACGATATCCGCACGTACCATGTCACGGCCTTCAATACAATCGGCGCCATCATCCCCATCCTCATGAAGCAGCACCCGAAGGAGAATGACCGGGACAACAGGGTGCGCTTCACCCTGTCGGCCGCCTGCCCGGTGGACGACTGGGAAAAGTTCGAAAAGCTCTTCGGCATAAAAATCTACGAAGGCTACGGCGCGATGGACGGCGGCGGCAAGAGCATCATGAACATGGGCAACGCGCCCGTGGGCTCCATCGGCATGCCAAACCCCGGCGGATGCATCCTGACCGATACCGCGGAAAAACCGGACATTCTTTCCGGGAAGGCCCGGGGCGGCAAATACGGCGTACCCCGCGTGGCAACGACCCGAAAGGGGGGGCGACCCCGTGTGTCGCCTGCTTCGACTGCGGGGCGGCCTGCCCCCACGGCGCCATATCCATAAAGCAGAATTTCAATTCCGGCTATCATTTCATGAGATTGACCCAGAAAGCCAACATGAGGTATCCGAAGAGATATTGAGTTTTTTTGCAGTTATCGGTTCTACCGATAACTATCGGTGCCATTTCGGCTGCCATTGTTCAACAATTATCATTTGTAAAATAGAAATAAGAAAGCGGCGATCCGGCGTAATACAATCAAGATAAATATCATACTGCTCATTTTTATGACAACTCCGGGTAAAAATAACTTGCCTTAAACCCGTGGAGGTATTAATATCCCTCCTGATTACAGGGGCCAAGAGGTGTTTCATGAAAAAATATCAGTATCCTATTTTAAAGCTTTCTTTGTCGCTTGAGGCTTTTGCCTATTCTTTACCGGTTGCCATTCTCGCGTATTTCGTGGTTATTTCCTGCAACTTCTTTTCATCTATTGCCATCTTTATTCCTGCAGCCCTCGTCGGGTCTATCACAACCATGGTTCCGGGAACAATCATACGGTGGATGCTGCTCAGAAAATGCATGAATGCATTGAACAGCCATGACACTGCGGACGACCTGCTGCTGCGCCGGATAAAACTCAGGCTTCTGAATCATCCGCGATACGAGGCCAAATCGCTCCCGGTCCGGTATTTCTTCGGCATCGGCCTTGTCATCGTGATACTTGCCATCGCCGGGGAAATGAACCAGCTGCGATACATCATGACCGGAATCGGCATCCTCATAGCAGTCCCGATCAACATGGTCTTTTTCATGCTACAGTCGGAAATCAGTCTCTCACCGTACCTGGGGGACAGCCGCCTTGCCGTTATCACCCTTGAAAAAAATGAATACAAGCCTTTCAAGATATTCAACAAGATACTCCTGGTTCTCATCTCAATCCTGCTGCCGCCCCTCGGGATTTTTATTTCTTTCATATCCCTCACAACCCTGAAGATCCTCCAGCTTGACAACCTTATCATCCATTTTGTTTTTATAACGCTCATGATGATAACGGCATCGGTCATCACTGCATATTATCTGGCCCGATCCCTGAGAAAAACCGTGTCGAGCATGGAGAAATCCCTTGACAGCATCGCCCGCGGCGAGCTGAACACGAATTTCGTCCCGATGATCACCACCGACGAGGTGGGCGCCATGAGCGTGTACATGAACAGGCTGATGGGAAAGATCACCGAGGTCATAACCCTGATCCAGAACATGTCCGGCGAGCTTACCATATCGGCAGCGGAAACGGCCAACACCGCCGACAACGTGGCCCAGCAGAGCCAGTCGACGGCGGCCACGATAGAAGAAATATCCTCATCGCTGGAAGAGATATCCGCCGGAGGGGAATCGATATACAACAATATCGAATACCAGAACAAACGGACCCTCATGCTCATCGAGAACATAAACAAGATGCATGCCATCATCACCGACGAAGGGAAGGAAATGGAACAGGCAATGAAGGTCAAGACCGGTCTCGACATGAACATCGAAGACGTCAAGGGCAAGATCAGCGACACCATGGCACTGATGAAGACCGCGGCCCAGGACGCGGGCCGCATGCTCGACTACACGGGCCTTATCAACGATATATCCGACCGGACCAACCTTCTCAGCCTCAACGCGAGCATCGAGGCGGCCCGCGCCGGGGAATACGGTAAGGGATTCGCGGTCGTAGCCGACGAAATCGGCAAGCTTGCCGAGCAGGCCGGAGAAAACACCAAGAACATTTCGGAAATCGTTAAGATCACCAACGCCAGCATGGAAAAGTCTTCCCAGGCACTAAACGAGGCCATAGCGAAAATCGAGAACATCTTCGAGGGCCTCAGGTCTTTCGGCACCATGGTCAACACCATCGGCGAGATGACGCGCCGCGACATGGAGATCAACAACGGCCTCAAGGATGACGCCGAACATTTCCTCCAGCGGGCCAACGAGATCATGAAAGCCATGGAAGAACAGAAGAGCGCGGTCGATGAAATCGTCAAATCGATAACCGTGATCAACACGACTACCCAGAGCAATTCGGCCTCCAGCGAAGAACTGACGGCGGCCGCAGAAAGCATCGCCCAGACCGCAAAGCTGCTCAAGGATGAAATCGGATTCTTCAAGATTCTACACTCATAAAAGGGAAACAGTATGATGATCACCCGCATCGACGAAAAATGCAGCAAGTGCCTCCTCTGCGTGAGGGATTGCGTTTCCGGCATTTGGCGCGTCATCGACGGGGTGCCGACGCCGGTCGAGCAGGACCTGTGCAACCGCTGCAGCCACTGCATCGCCATATGCCCCCGCGGCGCCATCCGGCACGAAGGCCTTGACGGCAGGCAGGCCGCGCGGGTCAACAGGAAAAATATCAGGCCGGAAGTCTACCGGGACATCATCATGGGACGCAGGAGCATCAGGCATTACCGTGACCGGGAAGTGCCGCGGGATGTAATCGAAAAGATCATCGACCTGGCGCGATACGCCCCCACCGCCAGCAACGACCAGAATGTCGGGTATATTGTAATAACAAACAAAAAAATCCTGTCTGAAATCTCAAAGAGGATCTTCGGTATTGCCAACAAATTCTATGAACTGTTCGATTCAGGCCTCGGCAAGATTATAAAGAATTCAACGGGATTGAAAAATTTCCGCTACATCAGGCGCATGGACTATATACGCGAAGAACGCGCGGTTTCAAAAAGAGATTACATTCTCTACACCGCGCCAGTCCTTATCCTGATCCACACACCGAAAAAAGCGAACTTCGGCTGCGACAACGCCAACATCGCCGCGACCACAATCATAAACTACGCCCATTCCCTTGGCCTGGGCACCTGCTTTATCGGCTTCATGACCCTTGCCCTGCGGTTAAGCAAAAAAATGAGAATGATGGCCGGAGTGCCCAAGGACGTTAAGGTCCACGCGAGCCTGGTCATGGGCTATCCTGCTTACGGGTTCATGAACACGGTCTCACGGAAAAAGGCCGATATAACGTGGAAAGAATAAGTGGGCCTGATTATTTGAATTTGTATTCAGAATAGGGTGCTTAGGTTTAGCGGGAGCCCCCAGAAGAACTTCCAGCAGATGACTCCTTCAAGGCATTCTCTTACAATGGCATAATTTTTAAATCGATAGTTATCGGCATTTTTATTTTTCACAAGCTTAGATAAATATTTTTCAACTGCATATGCAAGAATCAATGAAACAGACATCTTACAAAGCTTCCTCATGTCCAACAGGAATTCATAATCATCCTCGCCCACCTGCAGGTGGAACAATTGCCAGTCACATCGTTTCATTCTCTTTTGATACCTGACCATGCTGCCCAATCTGCCGGGATCGGAAATATCTTTCATGGCTTCCTTAACCAATGAGATAATTATCCCGGAACGGGAAACACCCCGCAACCGAGCGGCATATGTTATTTGCTTGAAAATGTCCGTACGCATGTTCAAAGTGGTTTCCATTCCATACCCCTTGTATTCATTGGATGTTAATATGGGGTATACGAATGGTTTTTCTCAGAAGAAAAATTTTTTAATCATAAAAGTAAATTTTATTCAGCCAGCAGATACCGACAGATCATTTCTTCCAGCTCCGCCAGCAGTCTTTTGTTTTCGATATCCGTTCCGATAATCCTGATGCGATGGATTATCTCATCGCTGATGCGGAAGAGAAGTTCCGCTGCTGCCTCGATATCCTTTATGCGCACATGCGCCTGGTATGCGTTCAGCATCGCGGTCATGGATCCGATAACCTTTCGCTCTTCCTCGCGGTTGATTTCCTCGATCTCCTTGTCCAGCAGCATCATGGCGATGAATTCCCTGTGGAGGGAGGGATTAATATCATGGGAATTGTAGAACGCCTGAATCATAAAATGGACCAGGTTCTTACCATCCCGATAGTTATCGGTAGTGTTATCATGCACCTGTGCCTGGTAGGCATTAAGGACCTTTTCTGAAGCATTCGCGTAGAAACGGCGAATCAACTCTTTGAGAACTTCCTTTTTATTATTGAAATAGCCATAAAAGCTCCCTGTAGCAACCCCTGCTCTGGCCGCAATCTCCAGGGCATTGGTATTATAGTATCCCTTCTCGGCAAACAGAACCCTTGCTGCTTCAATGATCTTATGTTTTGTCTCTATGCCCCGTTTCTGCACTGGGGTTCTGGCTTTTTTCCTTTGCTCTGACACCTCATTTCTCCTGTGATCACATTCAGATAAAAAGCCTGATAAAGCAAGTAAAATATGAAATATATTTCATATTTTACTTGACAATATGAAATTTATTTCATATTTTATGCAATATGATATAAAGAGCTTAAAGTTACAGGAGGAAAAGCCATGCTGAAGTATCGCTACATTATCTTTTTAACGCTCTTTCTTCTCCCGGTTTCCTTTGCCCTGGCACAGGGTACCCCTGTTATTAAGGACAAACAATTTATCAAACAATTTATAAGGATAGATAAGACTTTTATCAGCAAGGGAGACAAACTCAAGGCCTGGCTTTATCTTCCTGCCGGCGTATCAAAACCGCCGGTCGTGGTCATGGCGCACGGCTTCGGCGGTCAACGGTGGATGCGCCTTCCGGCCTATGCAGAGCATTTTGCCCGTATGGGCATGGCGGTCTTTCTTTTCGATTACCGCGGATTCAACGACAGCAAGGGCGAGCCCCGCAATTACATAAATCCCTCCCGTCACCTGGAGGACTGGGATGCGGCCATCGCGTACGTGAAAAAAATGGACACGGTTGATGCAAAACGCATGGCCCTGTGGGGCACGTCATTCAGCGGCGGCCATGTCATTGTTGAAGCCGCAAAGCATCCGGAAGTAAAGGCCGTCGTTTCACAGGTTCCCTTCACCGACGGAATATCCACGGAATGGAATTATTTCACAACAGATCCGCTGTTTTCGCTGAAAGGGCTGTGCCATGGCCTGGCCGATGTATTCACTTCTCTCTTCTCGAAAAGCCGCCACAATGTTCGTATTGCAGGAAGACCCGGAGAGGCTTTTGCCATGATGTGCCAGCCGGATACCATGTCGGGATTAATGAAGCTGGTGGGAACAGAAGAGAAGAAATTTGAAATGGACAACTACTGCCCCGGGAACATAGTTTTTACCCTGGGCCTTTACCGGCCGATCAGCGATGCAGAAAAAGTCGCCTGCCCTGCCCTGGTCATTGGAGCAGAAAAAGATACTCTGTTTCCGCCCACGGGGCCGAAGAAGATGGCGGACAGGATGAAAAAAGCCACGTACATAAGCCTACCGATGAATCACTTTGAGCCGTATGTTGATGAGCCATTTAAAAAACTGGTCAGGGTCATGGGTGATTTCTTAAAGACCAACTTAACGATGAATACCGCCGGGGGGAGATAATAATGAACTATTACGCGGGGAAAACCGTACTGATAACCGGCGCGTACGGAGGATTCGGCCGCCAGTTTATCGCACAGCTCATGGGTCACGGCGCGTCGCTGATATTGTCCGATATTGCCGTCAGGGATATCGCCGGCACCCTTGGCCCGGAACCGGCTAAGAAACTGCCGGCCGACTGGAAGAAAAAGATCATCGCGGAAATCCCCGCTGACCTATCAACAGCGGATGGCCGTCAGAAGCTTTACGACCAGTGCAGGAAAACCGGATTTATCTCCACCACGCTATTCTTCATAGTGTGGAACAAAGATAATCTCCCATCGTGTATTGTTATCCTTATAAGCACGATATTGCACCTAAGCCATAAAAACGCTTGAAAAATCATGATGATGGACGAGCATGATTCATCACACAACAGAACTGCATTTGCATTAAGGATATAGATGACAATCGGTATAAAAGAACGTCTTCTCGACAGCGCCGGAAGCTTTGTAGACCGGATATTCCTATCGGCGCCCCGCATCCTTCTTCACCTTTCCTTCAAAGACGCCTTCTTACGCGGTTGCGGAAAGAAAACCCTACCGCGGCGGTGAATACCAGGTCATAACCTATCCAAGCGCTTACATCGCGCGTAACCCGCTCATCAGGGAGCGCTTCCATTGCTTTGAAAACAACAAGACCGGGTACCTCGTCAGATGGATCCACGGCGACAGGCCCCGCAAGACAGTGCTCTGCCACCACGGCTACATGCTGGGTGAACCGGAGCAGGCGCGGGCCATGTTTAGGGTAGACACCCTGTTCAGCAGGGGCCTCGACGTTGCCCTCTTCATCGCCCCTTTCCACTGGAGGCGCGGCACCGGCGCGTTCAGGGAACGCGGGATATACCTCCAGCCGGACAATGTTGTGATGACCGCCGAGTGCGCCGGCCAGGCGATGCACGATCTCTACGGCGCCTTCCTGATTCTCGCCGACCTGGGATCTCCCGCAACCGGCCTCATAGGTGCGAGCCTCGGCGGGTACAACACGGCCCTCTTCTCCGGACTGGCCGGCATCCACGCCTTTGCCGCGATGATGGTCCCGGCCGTGAATTTCAACCGTCCCCTGGGGCTCGACACGGCGAAGCACCCCTTCTCCATTGATGAACGCCTGCGTGGTAAAATACACCGGATATACGAACTTCACTCGCCCCTGCATTTGAAGCCGCGGCTGCCCGCTGATCGAATGCTGGTGGTGGCCTCCCGGGGCGACCTGGTGTGCCCCTTTGAATACGTCAGGGAATTATGCGACACATGGCGTATAACGCGCCGGCATTTCCTCACCGGCGGGCACTGGCTGGTCTTCAACCGCGAAGAAAGGGGCCGGGCGTGGTACTCCTTCCTGGCGTACGTGGGCTTTCCGGAAGGCGGGGAATGACAGCGACATGACCGACCACGCAAAAAAACGGTACGCAAAAATACATCACGGCATCTACCGGATCATACACCCCCTGGCGGGGAAAAAGCCGGGGCCGGTGAACGCCTACCTCTTCACCGGCACGACGGTGACGCTTCTTGACACCGGGACCCTGAAGTCGTTCCCGGTCCTCCAACGGACCCTGGGGGAGCTGGGCATGACCTGCGCCGATATCGACCAGATCGTCCTCACCCACGGCCATATCGACCATTATGGCGCGGCAAAGAAAGTCATCGCCGCCGCAGGCGGCTCCATTAGCCTCTATATAGAAAAGGAAGGGATCCTCCCGGGGGGACCACATTCTCGGACACATCACGCCCAACGCCTTTGTCATGCTGGAATCGGATTTCGTGCTTCCCCGGCGGATGAGCCAGGTGGAGTTTTACGATTCGCTGCGGAAAATCGAGGAACTGGCGCCGCGCATCGTCTATCCCGCCCACGGCGAACCCATTGAGGACGTAGGAAAAACCATCGGTATGTTCCGCGAGCAGTTCCTGCTGCGGCAGAACAGCATACTCTCCATTCTGGCCGGCGGAGAATACACGGTATACGACATCGGCAGGAAGCTTTTCCCTGACATCCGGGGGAAGCGGCTCCCCCTGGAGATCTTCCTCATGGTTTCTGAAGTCTACACGCACCTGCAGGTGCTCGAGAAGGAAAAGGCGGTGGAATTCGAGGAGAAAAACGGCGCCCTCTTCTACCGGAAATCCGGCTGAAAGACCGTCTCTAAATGAGCTCGAAGAGGAGGTTCTCCCGGAACTTTTCGTCAAGGCTGTTCAGGAAATCATCGAAGACCATCACGTTAATGCTGGCCACTTTCCAGCTGTTCTTATCCGGCATTACCTTGACGAGAAAGCTCTGCGCCTCCTCCTCGGTAACAAAGCCGATTATGGATGTGCTGTTTTCATCGACCTTCCGAAAGACCATGTTGCGCTCTCTCAGCTCCTCATCATAATCCCTCGTTACGATAAAAAAAAGGTCCCTCCTGCCGTCTCTAAACTCGTTGAAACTATTCTGTTTGTTCATGGTTGTCCTGCTCGTTGTATGTTTGGGAAAGCGTACCGGCGGACCAACATGGGGATTGGACTGCGGGCCATATCGTAGTAAATATCCGGAGCAGAAATGTCAAACAGATATTTTAATAATGGGAAATATAACGTCGGCTTGACCGGCGCATGTCCCCCTGCATCAATCCATGTTCCTCACCAGCCCCACATAATTATATATCCGCACGTTGTCCCCCTGGGGAAACACGGGATTATAATAACCGTTCGAGTTAAAGGCGTAACCGTACAGGCTGCCGCTTTTAGGAGCACTGCGCTGGCATACCGCGCCGTTGATATCGTGCCGTGAACCGTCCCTCTACCCCATGGCTTTCCAGAAAATGGTATAAACGGCGGACGAGGCCGACCCGTTGCGCCCCCCATCATTTTTTCACTACTTGCCCTTGATGCGGCCGTGGGCAAAGTTGACGCCGAAACATTTGGTCATGCCGGTATCGCCGGGCGGCCTTCACGGTCTTTACATCGGCGCTCACGGTATAACTCGGCTGGTTACCGCTGAACCGGGCGTCCTGGCAGTCAAAGTCCCGGTCGGGTGAGGTGAGCGCCGAACATAGAATCGCGGTAGAATTATTGCAGGAAACGGTCTGTCCCGTATCCACGATGGCATGGGTTCTGCCGGACTTGTCGTTGCAACGGTTGCGGAGCCCGATGGGTCATTGTTCGCGTATAGCGCCATTAGGACAGTCATGGTTCCGTCACCGGAAGAATCCCCCTCCTTGGAGCACGACACTGACAGCAAAACTGATACAGACAACAAAAAAAAAGCCGGTAATATCATCCTGTATCACCTCTCAACAAATAATCTATTGCGGCAGCACTACAGGAAAAAGCAATAACTGATGTCGGATTCATCGTCCAATCCGCTACGATTGGACTCTCTTTTTGTCAAATTATCAGGGCTTTTTTATTAATGATAGGCAGGTCAAAATTTTATTTCTTGACTCAGCCGGGCAATAATTCTATCTGTTGATGGCATTATACGCTGGAAATCATGAAAACATCGATTCAAATCAGGGACCTGACGCTCAAGAACCCGGTGACCGTGGCATCGGGCACGGCCGGTTACGGCGAGGAGCTCTCCAACTTCATCGACATATCGAAGCTGGGGGCCGTCTTCACCAAGGGACTTTCGGTACAGCCGAGGCCGGGGAACAGGGGAAACCGCATCATCGAGACGCCGGCGGGGGTGCTCAACTCCATCGGCCTGGAGAACGTGGGCCTGGAGCGCTTTCTTACGGAAAAACTCCCCTTCCTCAGGAAAGCCGGCGCCACGGTAATTCCCAACGTGGCGGGACATTCGGTCGAGGAGAATGTCGAGATCTGCGCCGCCCTGTCCGCCGCGGAAGGGATCAGGGCCTTGGAGCTGAACGCGTCATGCCCCAACGTGAAAGAAGGCGGCATGGCCTTCGGCACGGACATGAAGCGTTTCACGGATCTGGTGGAAAAGACCCGGAAGGCGACGAAGTGCGCCCTCATCGTGAAGCTTTCGCCCAACGTCACAGACGTGACGGAGTTCGCGGCGCGGGCGGAGCAGATAGGCGCGGACGCGGTATCGGCGGTCAACACGTTCCTGGGCATGAAGATTGACACGAAAAAAAAGAGGCCCCACTTTCAGAACAGGGTGGCGGGCCTTTCCGGCCCGGCCATCAGGCCCCTGGCGGTGAGGGTGGTGTACCAGATATACGAGAAGGTCAGCATCCCCATCATCGGCCTCGGCGGCATCGCCTGCTTCGGGGACATGCTGGAGTTCATGATGGCCGGAGCCGCGGCGGTGTCCGTCGGCACCATGAACATGGTGGATCCGGCCCTCTCTCTTGCCCTCATCGGCGAGCTTGAGGGATACCTGGAGCGCGAAAATGCGGCGGGCATCCATGATATCATCGGAGCGGCGCACCGGTCAATAGGCCACCCCGAAGATTGTTCTTAATGAAAACAGGCTGCCCATACGGCCCCCTAAATCCGCGTTCTCAGGATGCGGTTGATGCCAGCGCAGGCACAGGATGTGCCGAATGCGTTGGCCCCGGAGGGGGACTTTGAAATCCTCTCAGGGGATTGAAAGCCCCTTCAGGGGGGATGGGGGGATACAAAAGCAGATTGTACAGATACCAATTACCGCATCATTATCGAGGAGCACATGGCTAAAACAAATGAAATGAAATACTGGAATGATCGGCTGAAAAACGCGGCTGAATATATCCCCGGTGAACAGCCGCAGGGGCTCGACGAATTCATCAAACTGAACACCAACGAGAACCCCTTCCCGCCTTCAAAGGCGGTGCTTGAGGCCATCAAGGCCGCGGCCAATGACTCTCTCAAACGCTATCCAGACCCGACGGCCCGGGCGCTCCGCGAGGCCTTCGGTACGGCCAAGGGCCTTGATCCGGACAACGTCTTCGTGGGCAACGGCTCGGACGAGATATTCACCCTCATCTTCCGCGGCTTCATCGACCCCGACGGTCTGGCGGCCTTTGCCTATCCGTCGTACGCCCTCTACTCGACCCTGGCGCAGATGAACGGCATCAAATACGAAACGGTTCCCCTGAACAAGGACTTCTCCTACAACCTGGGGGCTTTTTTAAAGAAGAAGTACAACCTGGTCATCATCGCCAACCCCAACAACCCCACCGGCACCTATGTCGAGGTTGAGGAGATAGCGTCCTTTCTCCAGAAATTCAAGGGTCTCCTCGTCGTGGACGAGGCCTATATCGATTTCTACGGCGGTTCGGCGGCAAATCTCATCGATGAATACGACAACCTCATCGTGACCCAGTCCATGTCGAAATCGTACTCGCTGGCTGGGCTCCGCATCGGCTTCGCCGTCGCGTCCCTCGATATCATCCGGGGCCTCATGAAGATAAAGGACTCTTACAACGTGGACATGCTGGCCACGGCCGGGGCCATCGCGGCCCTGAAGGACAGGCGGAGCTTCAACTACAACATCGAGATGGTGGTGAGCAACAAAGAATACCTGGAGGAAAGCCTTACGGCCCTCGGCTTCGAGGTCATCCCCTCCCGGTCGAACTTCATCTTCACCCGTCACCCGTCGTTCAAGTCCGCGGACCTGTACCAGAAACTTAAGGAAAAGAAGATACTGATACGGCACTACACCGGGCCGGTGCAGTCGGAATACATACGCATCAGCGTGGGCACCATGATGGAGAACAAGGCGGTGATCAAGGAGCTTTCGGCTATAATGGGAGCTTGATGACCCTGCCCGCGGTATTGGTCACAAAGCTGCGCTGGACCAGCTCGTCGAAGGTAATCATGCCGTCTTCGAAGCGGATGAAATCATCCTTCAGTATCCACACGCTCACGTGCTCACGGCTTCCCTTCGAGGTCCACATCCACCCGATAACCATGCCCGCGATGGAATCCTCGCTGAAGATGCTGCGGCAGGAGTTGATGGTCTGCACCACGTCGCGGAGGTTCCTCCGGATGAGGCTCACCGCGACGTATTCAAAGGGCTGGTCATAATTCCCCTTGGTGTCGATGTCCAGGCCGAGATAGAGTTTGTTCCGGTCCCCCGATTTTTTATCATAATAAAAGCCGATAGAGCCCTTCTCAACGGAAAGGTTTTTCTTTTCAACGATATCCCCGGCTATCCCTATCAGGTACCGGAAAAACCTGTTATGGTATTCGGTGGCGGCCGTGGTATAACGCTGGGTGTCGACCAGGAGGTCGGCGTACTTTTCCTTGTTCCGGTCGGTGTAAAAATCAAGTATCTTCTGCTCCCTCTCGGTGGTCAGGGCGCAGGTAGCAAACAACAGCACCGTCAGGTGCAAAACGAAGACGATATATCTTTTTCCTTTAATCATCTCATTATCCTTATAATTACCGGCGCTAATGCAGAAGCACTTACTCTGATCCATGCGACTGCATTATCGCGTTTTTATGTAACATTTATTGTGCTTATTATCGACAATTCTACTATCAGTATGTAGAACCTTACCCACCGAGCATGGCATGTCAAGCGGTTTAGAATATTTCTTGACCGTGGGGGAAAGTTTTATACCGATAACTATCAGTTTGGCACCGATAACTATCGGCTCAGATTTATTATTTCTCTGGAACCGGACAAATGAACAGAATCAACCTGCGGATATCCGTCGCCTGTATATTCTTAATCCTTTTCCCGGGCTGCGGCGCCTCGGTGAATTATCATCTCAATTCCGGCGGCCACCGCGTCCGCACCGGAATCGAAAAATTCGTCAACGGCCCGGTAAAGAAATACCCGGGAAAAAAGGCGGCCCTGGTGACGAACCATTCAGGATATGACTTCGACCTCCGCCAGAACGTCCAGCTCCTCAGGGACAAGGGCGTTGCGGTTTCCTTCATTCTGGCGCCGGAGCACGGCATCTACGGGTACAAGAACGACATCGACTACCATCCCGTCACCTTCGACCGGAACATAAACTGCTATATCTACAACCTCCTGGGCATAAACCGGAACACCCTGCGCTACCTGGTTCAGCAAACGGACATTGTTATCTTCGACATCCAGGACATGGGCATGCGCTGCTATACCTATATCACCAACCTGAAGGACATCATGGACGCCATGGACGGCCTTGACCGGGAGCTCATCGTCCTGGACCGGCCCAATCCCGTTGGCTTTCTCGGCATGGACGGCTCCTATCTTGAACCGCGCTTCACCACAAGATACGTGAGCGCCTTCCCGGCGCCCTTCCTGTACGACATGACCATCGGCGAAGCGGCCCGGTACTACAGGGGCGAGTTCAGGCCGAAGGTGAAGCTGAAGGTCATCCCCATGGGCAGGTATTCCCGGGGGATGCTCTTCAACGAAACCAGGCTTCCCTGGATACCGCCCTCGCCGAACCTGCCGACCTATGAATCGTCCATCGTGTACACCGCCATTGTGCTCATGGAGGGGATCAACCTGTCCCTCGGCCGGGGCACCACCAAGCCCTTCGAGTATATCGGCGCTCCGTGGATAGAACCGGTTTCATTCTGCAAGATGCTGGAGGATCTCAAGCTGGAAAACTTCAGGTTCAAGCCGGTCTACTTCAAGCCGACCTTCAGCAAGTACGAGAACATGCGCTGCGGCGGCGCTCAGATCTTCTACACCGGGGGTAAATTCAGTCCCACCGAGGCCGCTTACCGCATCATCGGCGCCATCATGAAGCGTTATCCCTACTATGCGCAATGGGTGCGGTTCGGGCCCTATTACGATATAGACGGCCTGGCCGGCACGGACAGGTTCAGGGTATTCATCCAGGCCGGCAAGCCATGGGAAGAATTCAAAAAGGAAATCGCCCCCGGCCTGAAGGCGTACAAAAAGAAAAGAAGGAAGTATTTGATATATTAAGATCTGGGATCCAGGGCAGTTTAACTGTCCTCCCCCTTGATGGGGGCCGCTCTCGGCCATCCGTGGCCTCCGCGGCATTGGGACATCCTGTCCGGCAGATCTTCTGTGGGGGTGAAACACTTGCCATGTTAATCACCCTCCCCTGTCCCCTTCCATCAAGGGAGGGGAATCCTCCTTAGAAACAGCACAAAATAATTTCAGGATAGTACATATGGACAAAAAATGGGTTCTTATCACCGGGGCCAGCACGGGAATCGGCAGGGCCTGCGCGGAGCTTATCGCGTCAGAGGGCTTCGGCGTCTATGCCTGCGCTCGGAAAAAGACCGACCTGGACAGCCTCGGCGGGGTATCGGGCATCGTGCCGCTGAAGCTCGATGTGACAAATGCTGAAGATTGCGGAGCCGCCCTCTCATTCATCAGGAAAAGAAAAACCGGGCTCTACGGCCTGGTCAATAACGCCGGCATCGCCGTGGCGGGGCCGCTCATTGACATATCCGACAGCGACATGGACCGGCAATTCGAGGTGAACCTCCTTGGCGTCCACCGGGTGACGCGGACCTTCCTTCCCCTCCTCATGGAATCGTCCGGAAGGATCGTAATGATGTCGAGCGATTCCGGCTTCTTCGCCACGCCCTTTGTCGGGCCCTATTGCGCGAGCAAATTCGCCCTCGAAGGCTATTCAGATTCCCTGCGCCGCGAGCTCCTCCTGTGCGGCGTGAAGGTCGTCATAATCCAGCCGGGCCGCATCGCCACGCCCATCTGGGACAAGACCGAAAAGATACTGGAAATGAAAGGGACCTCCCCCTTTATCGAGCTAGCGCGAAAAATCGGCATTGAAGCTGTCGGGAAAGGCAGGACCACTGGACTGCCGCCGGAGGCCATAGCCCGGGTGGTGCAGGGGGCCCTGACCACGAAAAGGCCGCGGCTCCGCTACCTGGTGGCCGCATCGACCCTAAAGTACCGGATCGTGAAACTCTTGCCCGCCTCAAAAGTGGACGCCATGGTAAAGAAGGAACTCCTGCGTCACTGACGATTCTTTTTATCATCTACGCCCCCGCGTATAAGGCGTAGAGACTTGACGATATTTTAGTTTATTATTATATTCTTAATAACTTACAAATCATAGGATTAAACATCAATGAAATCAGACAGCATCCCTGCATCTGGCAGGTCAAAGAGATTTCCCTGGAAGCTCCTGGTCGGAATAGTCATTGGCGGCACCGCAGGGTTTCTCTATTACTATTTCATAGGCTGCGTGTCAGGGTCCTGCCCCATTACATCAAATCCTTACGGAAGCATACTGTACGGATCACTCATGGGCGCCATGGTTGCACGGTTTTGAACCACCGTGCAACCTGCAGGAGGCCTGAAGGTACTACTGCTTTCCTTTTCCCGGTAAAAGCATGGGAAGGTTAAGGGCGAGCTTTATGAAACCCGTCTTCAGCACGCTGAACCTGAACGCATGGCCCTTCAGGTCATGGCCGCACGCGGCGCATCGCGACGAATGCCAGGAAAAGCCCGTGCCGTATTCCGGGCGTTGCAGCCGCTTTTCCTGCTCGGACAGCCGTCGGCTGACACCATGGCCCAGGTCACCGGCATCGAGGCCCGCAGCCACCTGACGGTCCAGGCGGTCAGGAACATGATAACACCGATAAGGATAAAAGTTACCAGCACCTGCGCGGCACGCGCAACTATGTTTTTTATCCATAACCGCACCCCGTTCAGGCCGTTTTTCATCCGTTGCGAACGTTCACCATGAAAACCATTGACATTACCTGGTACCGCATGTAATCTATTGGCCAGTTAGGAACCCGTTTCCCGCAACGGCATACCGGAGGAAAAAGTGTAACCGGTTCCTGCAAATCCTTTCGTATCAGTATGCCGAAAATTCATTACCGGGGTTTATAAACCATGAGAGTCATCCTGGACTATCTGTACGCAAACCAGATCATCGGACTTATAACGACAATAATCCTTATCATCGGCATCACCTTTTTCATAACAAGGATATACCCTTTTGACGACTTCAAGGGTCTTCCCGGGATAAAAAAAGTTTATTATGGCCTTGTCATCGGGGCTTCCATCCTCCTCTGCGTCTTCCTCATAATACTGGCAACCGTCAACCCCCTCAATATCGGGCGTGCCGGAGCGATCCGCCAGGCGGTCATATTGAAAAACACCATTGTTTTCAGCGACCTGTATTCTCTGGGGGGATCGGAGCTGGGAGATACGCCTCACCTCCTGCGGGTCTGGGTGCTTGACCGCAAAACGGGAGCGTTGATAACACGAAAAAGCATCGATAGCGAAGACCCCATCCTCGGAGCCAATGACACCTCCCTGCTTATCGGGGAGGAGGGTGACTGCTACCTGACCGACGACAGGTTAAAGGCCACAAACCGGATCGTCAGTAACGGATGGTACGGCAAAAAGAAAATCCACAAATTCGCCTTTCACAACGGGGCGCTGGTGCTCTCCTTCAAGGATTTTTCGGAATCCCGGGTTTCCCTGCCCCTTGTGGCCCGGCGCGCCGGAGACAAAAGCGGCATTGATTTCAGGTTCATGGACACCGATCGTGAAACGTACCGAGTAACGCGCCGGATCAACGACAGGATCGTGTGGCAGCTTGACCAGTCGGAAGGCACGATGAGGGAACACATACCAGATCTTCTCTATGAATCCCCATCGAACGACCTGTATCTGCTCTGGACCGAATACCGTCTGAAGGCGATATCCAAAAAGACCGGCACGGTCGTGTGGATGTTCTGGTATTAAACAAGAATTTCTCGCAGAGACGCAGAGGCGCAGAGAAAAAATAGAAAATTCAGTGCCTCTGCAAGAGATATGGTTTCGTCCGTCGAAAGCAGATATAAAAACATATCCCGGCGAGCTACAGACCCGCGGCAGGGACGCCGCGGGAGGTGCGAGTCTGCAGGAGGCTGCATACGAGCACCGAGCGGATATTATTATCTCTTAGATTGCGACCAGCCTCCGCGGCGCCTGAGCGGCGCGGGGGGAGGGATAAAAAGGGAGGGGGTGTCCGCGTTGGCTCCCCCTCCCTTTTATTATTGCCGACCCGCTTCCGGGTCACATATTCAAAAATTCAAAAAACTTCTTCAGCTCTTCCGGAAGCTCGCCGGCTTCGTTCTGGTACTTCTTGAAACGGCGCTCGTAGGCCTCCACTTCCTTTTTGTGGACATTCTTGTACCTTGTCGCCGGCTGGGTGAAGGCCGGCATCGCCTCGAGCCTGGTCCGGAGCTCCTTGCGGAAGGGGATGTGTCGGAAGAACATCTCGCGCACCACGTTGTTGAGCTTCATGATTCCGTCCTTCTCGTACAGGACCCACTGGATGTAGTCGTCGGCGAAACGGTCGCGGTTGTTGCGGATGCCGCGGAACTTCTCGTCGATCTTCTCCTTGGCCTCCTGGGACAGCTTCGACATTTTCTTGTAGGTGTTGGCGTAATCGAAATATTCGCCCGTCACGCCGCCCTCGATCGGGTCCGCCCACATGGCGCCCTTGATGTCGCGGTTCAGCTCCCAGCGGAAGCTGGCGAAGGTATGGACGAGGCTTCTCATCAGGTCGCCGATGAAGAATATGGGGACCACGATCCGCCCGCGGCTGCGCTTGTTGGTGCCGGTCATGTCCTGCCACAGGAGGGTCCGCGTGCCGAAAATGGGAAGGAGAATGAAATACGGCACTACCTCCTCCTGTATGATCTCCCTGGCGTCGCCGATCTTTAGGACCGTCTCCCGGTAGAACACGGAAAAATCGATGTTCCGCACCTCCTTGACGATGGTCTCGATCTTTCGTTTATCGGTGTATATCTGTTTGAGGCTGCCCCGCACCATGAGGGCCGTCAGGATCGGGAATGCCGTGGCGGTCGAACCGGAACAGATGGCGGCGGTGGTCGCCAGGCGCTGGCCGATCTCGTACATGACCTTGCCGACGTTTTCGTCCACCTTCTGCTCCTGCTCGCGCTCCTTTCTGGTCTTGTGCTTTTCCATCTCCTCGAGGTGCCCCTGGTACGTGAGACCCATCTCGGTGATGCTGGGCTCCACCTTCCCCTCGTAAATCATGTTGAGGAACTCAGTCTCCAGGAGCACGGGGATGTCCCTGCTCTTTTCCCGGGACCGGGACAGGTCGGAAAGCTCCGTCACCTGCTGCTCTTCCAGGAGTCCCTCGTCGAGGAAGCCGAAGTTGAGCATCATTTGCACGGGCCGGGGTACCGCGCTCTCGCCCTTGCTCCTGATGTAGACCTGCTTGTAGAGGTCCCAGTACAACGCGGTGATCTGCCGCCGGAGCTTTCTTCCTTCCTGCTCGGTGTTAAAGGGGTTCTTGGAGCTCTTGAACTCATTGAGGAGCTTCAGCAGCCTGGTCCTGAAGTCCTTCGGCATCAGGGCGAATTCGAAAATCTGGTGTATAGATTTGTTGAGGGCGCCGGAAGAGATGACCGCCGGGGCCTCCCGCCTCGAATCGGCCTCCCCTCCTCCCGTTCTGGCCGACGAATAATGGCCGTGGATCTTGCGGATGCCCGGGAACAGGGCGGTCATTTTCCTTCCGGACAGCTCCTCGTAGAGGGCGTTCAGTTTGACCAGCAGTCCGAGGAGGTTCTTGATGAAATCGGCCGAGCACTTGCCGCTCCGCTCCCATTCATGTATGCCGCCCCGGTCCACCAAGTACGACGCCCAGCTGTCATCGTCGCCGAAGAGGACGGCCAGCTCGTTGTCCACGTAATGGCCTATCTTTTCGATACGGTCCAGGGACGCCATGAAGCTCTCGGAAAGGCCGTCATACATGCTCGAAGCCATGGTGGCGTCGGACTTGAACATGGAGACGACCACGTTCTGCTCGAGCTGCAGCGTCTTCAGGATAAAGTCGTCATACTTGTTCTGGGGGTGTTCCTTCACCGCCTCCGGGAGCTGGTACTTCTTTTCAAGAAACGCGCTGCCGTCATTGATGAGGAAGCGCGCGTCGAATTCAGCCGGAAATGTCCCGCCCTTTGACTTGTACTTCCGGTGGAGGTCCTCGGCGGCCCGGTGAAGCCGCTCGCAGGCGTTGGTTTCGGACAGCTCGCGGTACATCAGGGCCATGTTATCGGACATCATGCACAGGGTCTGGTAGAGCCTGGTATACTTGGCGATAATGCCGCTTACCGCCTTGATGTTATTGTACACGTGCTTGAGGATGTTGAGTGCCTGGCCCGGATCTGAATCGGCGAACCCCTGTATGCCGCCCCTCGGCAGGGGATACCGGGCCAGCGACGCATCGGTCATGGCCCGCACGCTCTTCCGGTACGCCCCGGTCAGGTGGGCGGAGAACCCGGACAGGAGCACCCTGCCGCTCAGCTGACCCACGCGGACGCTCTTGGAGATGATTATGCTCCGGTCAAGGCCGTCGTATTCGTCGGAAGCGGAAAGTATTTCCAGGGTCCCTTCCTGCAGCATGAACAATCCGGACGGATTTTCACCCTGCACAAAAAGGACGTCCCCTGCCTTTAACGTGATAGCGCCGTCAGCCATATCATCATCCTATTGATTCTTCAGGTTCTTCATGTATTCTTCCCACTCCGTGGGGAGCAGGTATTTCTTCTTGTTGTTGCATTCCTTGCACGCGGCAACAATGTTCACCTTTTCTGATGTACCGCCGCGGCCGAGGGGGATCCTGTGGTCCATGGTCAGCTCGCGGGGAGGGAACTTCCTGCCGCAGTAATGGCAGATTCCCGTTGCTATCTTCCTGCGCCACCACGCCGAGTGACGCAACTCGCGGGCCTTGCGCTTTTCCCTGGCAATGCGGGCATCATCCGAAACGGTATCAAAATGTAACGCCATAGATATTTGTGCCGCCGGCAGGGATGTTCTTGGCATGCGCCGCGACCCATGTCTGGGCGACCTTTTAATATATCCCGGTGATATAAAATTTGTCAATAATTATTACTTAAATTTGTATTGACAATATAGACAAAAAGCAGAAACAGGAAGATTTAGCGAAGGAGTTATAAATATAGTGCAATCAACCTGTCATTGCGGGGAGTTACTCGAAAAACTCGGGACAAACTCCGCGACGATGCGATCGTGCTGATGTTTCAATGATTTAACGGACAATAGCCCTGCACCTGTCATTCATGCCGGTAATTGCATGACCGCTTCGCGGCGCTCGCGATGACACGTTGCAAAGATGAGTTTGGTTTATATGATAACTTCTAAAAATATTACAAAGAGTTAAGGGTACTATGTTATTTACCGAATTAAACCTACACCCCTCGGTCATGAGGGGAATCCAGGAGGCAGGCTTCGTCGAGTGCACCCCGGTCCAGGAATCGACCCTGCAGAAGACCCTCGCCGGAACCGACGTCATGGTCCAGTCGCAGACCGGCACCGGGAAAACCGCGGCCTTCCTCATCACCATATTCAACCTGTTCCTGTCCGATGAAAAATACCGCCACAAGAAGGCGCTGGTCCTCACGCCCACGCGCGAGCTTGCCGTCCAGGTCGAGCAGGACGCGATACTGCTGGGAAAACATACCGGGCTCAAGACTGGCTGTTTCTACGGCGGCGTCGGGTATGCCACGCAGGACAGGCTCCTCAAGGAGGACCTGAACATCTACATCGGCACGCCGGGCCGCCTGATCGACTACCAGAAGTCGCGCAAGATCGACTTCCTCAAGTTCGAGATCCTGGTCATAGACGAGGCGGACCGGATGTTCGACATGGGCTTCATGCCCGATATCCGGTACATGATCAAGCACATGGTCCAGCCGGACAGGAGACAGACCATGCTCTTCAGCGCGACCCTGGACCAGCGGGTCAAGCACCTCGCCTGGGAATACATGAACGAGCCGGTGGAGATAGAAATAAACCCCGAACACCTCACCGTCGAGCTGATCACCCAGGAGCTGTACCACGTCGGCAAGGACGAAAAGTTCAATCTTCTCCTGGGCCTCATCCAGAAGGAAAAGCCGAAGAGCGTCCTCATCTTCACCAACATGAAGCGGACGGCCGAACGCGTATCGAAGCGGCTGTCGACGAACGGCATCAACAACGACTACATCTCCGGCGACCTGCCGCAGAGCAAGCGCCTCCAGATCATCGACGCCATCAAGGCGGGTGAGACGGAGATCCTGGTTGCCACCGACGTGGCTGCCCGGGGCCTCCACATCGAGGACCTGGACATGGTCATCAACTATGACCTGCCCGATGACTGCCAGAACTACGTGCACCGCATCGGCAGGACCGCCCGGGCGGGCAAATCCGGCAGGGCGATCTCCCTCGCCTGCGAAGAGGACGTGTTCAATCTGGGGCCTATCGAGAAGCTCATCGGCATGAAAATCCCGGTGAAATGGGCCGATGAAAGCATGATCGTGGAAGCGGCCGGCGCGCCGATCCACGGCGGACGCCGGGAGCGCGGCGAGCGCCGGGGCGAGCGCCGCGGAGAAAGACCGCGGGGCGGCAGACCGCAGGGACGGGACAGGGGCAGAGACCGGGACCGGGGCAGGAGGCCCCGCTCCGAAACGCCCCAGCGTGAAGAGATCGGCGGAACAATGGCGGCGGCAGAGCGCCGCAGGGACCAGCGCCGTTTCCAGCCGGGTCGCCCGGCGCCGGAAGCAGACCTGCAGGCGCAGACGGCAGCCGGAACCGAAGCAAATGCCGAAGCGGCACAGGGCAAAAAGCGCCGGAGACGGAGACGGAGCAAAACGCCCGCGGCCGAAGGCGCTGTCCAGGCCCGTACCCAGGCGCCCGGCCAGGGCCGGGAACCGCGCCGCAAGGGCGAGCCGCGCCGGGAACGGGAACAACGCCGCGAGCCGCTCCAGCAGCAGGGAGGGGACCAGCACCGGAGAAAACGGCCGGCCCTTTCCAGGGACGCCTCGCCGGAAGAACGCCTAGAATACTTCAGGAACAAATACGGCGAAAATTTCGAAAAAGCGGGAAGGATCATCGGCGACGAGAAAAAGCAGAAGCCGAAGACCCTGGTGCAGGGCATCAAGGGCCTCTTCGACAGGATCAGGAAAAAGAAGTGATTTCTTCGGACATGAAGCAGGTAAAAAACCCCGCGGAAGCGGGGTTTTTTTCGCCGGAATTATTCGAACCGGTCCTCCGTGGTCAGCCGGTAGCCGTTGATGAATGAGAGGCCGTCCATGACCTTCTTGTTGGCCGGCTGCAGGGAGAGTATCTCAATCATCCCCCTGCCCGTTTCGGCGAAAAGCCGTTTTTTATGATAGCGGACCAGTGAGCCGGGACCGTCCGTTCCGGGCACATCGGCCTCCGGCAGGGCGGTCTTCCATATCTTTACAGCCTCCCCTCTGAACGAGGCAACGGCGACCGGCTTCGGGTTGAGGCCCCGGACCAGGTTGTGTATCTCCTCCGCGCTTCTGGACCAGTCGATCTTCGGCAGGTCCTTGTCGATCTTTCCGCAGTAGGTCGCTTCCGATTCGTCCTGCCGTACGGGCCGCGCGCTCCCCGACGCGAGAATGCCGATGGCGCTGTCCATCAGCCTCGCCCCGCGGCACGACACGATCTCCATCACGTCCCCGGCGGTCATCCGGCGGTCAAGGGGGAGCCGCTCCTGCACGACGATATCGCCGGCGTCCAGCTTCTCGTTGATGAGCTGTACGGTGATCCCGGTCTCGGACTCGCCGTTGATCAGCGCCCACTGCACCGGCGCCGCGCCCCGGTACTTCGGGAGCAGCGACGGGTGGAGGTTGATGGTTTTCAGGGGGGGATAGTCGAAGACGGCCCGCGGGATCAGGTTCCCGTAGGCGACGACAGCGTAGATATCGGCGTCATAGGAGCGGAGCTCTTCCATGAATGCCGAGTCCTTCAGGCTTTTCGGCTGCAGGACCGGTATGCCAAGACGCATGGCCTCCTCCTTGGCCTGGCAGCAGTGCAGGGCGCGGTTCCTCCCCGCCTCCTTGTCTTCCGCCGTGACCGCGAAGAGGACCTCATGCCTTTCCCTGAGACCGGCCAGGACGCGGGCCGCGAGTTCGGGGGTTCCGAAAAAACCTATCTTCATGGCCTCTTGTTGAGCTTCTTTATCTTTTTCAGCTCCGAACGAAGCTCGTTACGCCTGTAATCCTCGAGATGATCGACGAAGAGAATCCCGTTCAGGTGGTCCACCTCGTGCTGTATGACCCGCGCGAGAAGCCCGCCTGCCTCGAACTCGATCTCCTTGCCGTCGCGGTTGAGCGCCGAAACCGATATCTCCACGGGCCTCACCACCTCGCCCATGATCCCGGGAACCGACAGGCACCCCTCCTCGTAGGGCTCCTCTTTTTTGGAGAATTCCCTGATTACGGGATTTATCAGCTCCATGACGATATTCTTCTTGTTATCGTCAATATCAAGGGTGACGACGCGCCGGGACCTGTCAACCTGCGGGGCCGCAAGGCCGAGCCCCTTGGCGCGGTACATCACGTTGAACATGGAATCGATAAAATCTATCAGTTCGCCGTCGATGTTCGAGACCTCTTCGGCTATTTTCCTCAGCGTTTCATGGCCGTAATAAACTAGATCAATCGCCACAGACACCTCTTTTTTTTTCAATAATCCTGTTATGCAGTAAAATCATGGAAACGGCCCGCATCCTGTCAATTGTTTATTTCCAGAATGCGCCAATCAAAAGATCGTCTACCGCCCCGCCGATTTCGGCTGCGGTAACCGATAAAATCCAATTACATGAATATATAACAAAACGCCGGATAGAAACAGAATTTTTATCATATAACCGGAAAAAAATACGTAATGCTTATCCCCTTAAACCTGGTACCTGTTAATTCATGATCAACGGTCAATTTATTCTTGTCAAAAAACCGCTCATCAGCATGGTGGAAAGAGATATTATCGCGGCCCATGCCGCCTGACGGATCCGACCATGATTCAGAAAACGACCGAACGCCTGCAGAAGTTCTTTTCCCCGACAAACATCGCCGTTGTCGGGGCCTCGGCTAACAACATCTGGTTCAACAATATTTTACAGAACGCCCGGCGTATAGGCTTTACCGGCCGTTTCCACCCGGTGAATCCAAAGTCCGCTGAAGTCTTCGGCATACCGGCGGTACCCTCCGTGGCCGACCTCCCGGAAGGCGTCATCGACTTTGCCGCTGTCATCGTCAGGAGTTCCCTGGTCCTCGAAACCGTGCGCTCCCTGGCGGAGCGCACTATCAGGAACATCCTTCTCGTGTCATCGGGGTTTTCCGAAACGGGCGACGCAGGGACCCGGCTCCAGGAGGAGCTCGTTGATTACTGCGCCGCCAACGACGTGGCCCTCGTGGGGCCCAACTGCCTCGGGTTCCTCAATGTCATCGCCGGCACCGGCGTTTTCGCCGGCGGCTCCCTCGAAGGGGACATCCTGCCGGGTAACGTCAGCGTCATCGGCCAGAGCGGGGCCTCCAGCGAGGTCATCGCCACCAAGATACTGAAGAAGGGCCTGGGCATATCGCTCTTCGTGTCCTCCGGGAACGAGGCGGTCATCACCCTCGAGGACTGCCTTGAGTTCATGGTGCACCACGGGCAGACGAAGGTCATCGTCGGCTTTATCGAGGGGTTCAAGGACGTCCAGCGCCTGAGGCGGATCGCCCGGGACGCAGCCAGAAAGAGGATCCCCATCGTCGCCATCAAGGTGGGCCGTTCGGAGAAGGGCGTGCAGGCGGCGCGCTCCCATACCGGCGCCATGGCGGGGAACGACGCCATCACCGACACCTTTCTCCGCCAGAACGGCATCATCCGCGTGGACACCATCGAGGAGATGGTGGAGACCGCCGGCATCCTCTCCCGCTGCCCCCTCCCCGCCGGCGGCCGCCTGGCGGCGTGCACCCTCTCAGGCGGCCTGGTAGGGGTATATGCCGACCTGTGCGAGTCCCTCTCCATCGAACTGCCCGATTTCGCCCCGGCCACCGTCGACGCCCTCCGGACGGCCCTGCCGGAATTCGCCCAGCCGGGGAACCCCCTGGACGTGACCGGCTCGGGCTTCCTCATCGGCATGGACCGGGTCCTGAATATCATCCTTGACGACGAGAACATCGACCTTGTGGCCACCCTCTCCTTTCCGCCGGACGCTTCCACCAACGCGCTGGCTGAAAAATACAATGACTATATCATCACGCACCTGTCTGCCACCTCCAAGCCGATCATACCCATCACCTTCAGGGAGGTAAGCGATTACGCGCGGAAGTATTACCGCGACAAGGGCCTTTACTTCATAGAGCATACCCGGGACGGTTTCAAGGCCATATCGAACCTGATACAGTACGCCCGGTTCACGCGCAAAATGGCAGCCGAAGAAGCGGCTTCCAGGGACGCCGGACAGCGCAGCGCCGGATAGACGGATTAAGTTTTTTGCTGAAAAAATTGTTTGACATTAACAGCCCATATTGTTTTATGTACCTCGCTAACGAGGGGTTGTAGCTCAGCTTGGTTAGAGTACCTGCCTGTCACGCAGGGAGTCGCGGGTTCGTGTCGTTTTTGGCCCGCAAACTTATACACAGCCCAAACCGTCAGGTTCGGGCTGTGTTGTTATAAGCCCACAAAAATAAACTATCCCTCTCGCGGCATGTAGAGCAATTAATCCGAATTTTCTTAGTAATTTAAAATGAAGCGGGAATACAACAAATTATTTATCTAAAGAATCGACATCGAGTAGTATTTTTTGCATTTCTTCAACTAAAGGCGGGATATCATCTTGCAGGGTGTTCCAGAGCACCTTCATTTGGACACCAAAATATTCATGGGTGACCTTGTCCCGCATACCCGCCATCTCGCGCCAAGGTATCCGGGGATATTTCGAGCGTACTGCCTCTGGCACCTTTTTCGCGGCCTCACCAATAATCTGAATAGCACGTATGGACGCGTACACGGTTTTCTGGTCAGTAATGAATTCATCATATGACATCTTTTCAATGAATGAGCCGGCAGCCTTCATTGCGTCAATGATGTCCTGAATATAATCACCCGCACCCCTTTCCGTCACAGGTACTTCACCTCATCAAGGATTTTTTTTCCGATGCGGGGTTTCAGTCCATCCTTCATGACAAGATCAACCTTGAGGCCCATGGCGTCGGACAGGTAGTTCTCCATCTCGATGAACGTCAGGAGCCCAAACCTGGCTTCCGGCTTGAAATCGACGAGGATGTCCAGGTCACTGTCTTCTTTCTGCTCGTTGCGGACATATGACCCGAAAACACCCACCTGCTTAACGTTATATTTCCCGGTCAATACCGGTATACAGCTTCTTAGCTTTTTCAATACTGAATCGGTTGAGTCCATTATAATAACCTCGTTACGTTATCGTACCTGCTACAATATACCCTGCCGTTAATTATGGCAACTATTTTCCATGATCCTATAAACACCTGATTCACCGAGTTTGATTATGACTTTATGAAACAGCTCAAATCTTTTTTCCACGTAAAGACCTCTCTATCTCGGCAATCTGTTCATTGGTGGTCTTCAGCAGTGATTCCAGTTTCTTTCGCTTTTCTATTTTCTCTTTCAATTTTTGAACATCATCAGAATCGGCCGATCCTATATAATCGGTTTTTACTTTATCATTGCTGCGGTATGCACGGTAGGCATATTCATTGCCCTTCCTGGACTTTATCGACAGTGATCCTGAAGGCAGTTTTGCTATATCATGGACATAGCGTGCATTCAGCCTCTTAAGTCTTGCCAATTCTTCTTTAAGCACTTCTTTTATTGTACTCATAGCTATAAACCGTCATTGCCCAACATTATCTTATAATATACATTTTGTTGGGCAACCAGTCAAGCAGGATTTGCCCAACAAATATTATATTTTTCAATCTTGTTGGGCAACCATTGCCAATAGATATGGGATGGAATCTTATTCAAAAAAGGCACTCAATCCAGAAATTGCTATATTACCCTTTTTTACCTCATACCACGCCGATACCCACACCAGCCTGTTCCTTTCTTCATTAAATCGCTTTAAATTGAGGAATTTCAGGTGGCTATACAGCTGAATACCCGTTGCACCAGCCTGTTTCGGCAGTTCGAGGGATGCTAAAAAAGTTCGACCCGTGTTGTTTTTGGCCCGCAGCCGCTTACACAGCCCAAACCATTTGGTTCGGGCTGTTCTGTTTGTAGCCACCAGCTCAAATAGCATCACATCAGAGCCTCCTTTTTATGCCCGTTAAGATAACCCCGATAAAAAAATACTTGTCATATGTCATATGACTCATTACATTATAATAATGATACGGCATTTCAAGCATAAATGGCTGGAGGAATTCTGGAACAACGGCCGCAACAAAAAGGTGCCGTCTGAAATTGCCGATCGCCTTATAAGGAAGCTCGACATGCTTAACAGGGCATACGACCTGATTGACCTGAGTGCGCCACCATCGAACAGGCTTCATCCCCTTTCTGGCGACCGGCAGGGACAGTGGGCCATATCGATAAACGGACCATGGCGCCTCTGTTTTGAATTCAGGGAGCACGATGCCTATAATGTCGAGCTCGTTCAATATCATTGAGCAAAGGAGCACAACTATGTTACCAAAGAATAGAAGACCCACACCTCCGGGAGAAATCCTGAAATATGAATTCATAGAGCCGCTAGGACTTACCCAGCAGCAGCTGGCGGAGCGTCTTGGCATAACCAGGGTCCGGGTCAATGAGATCATCTCCGGGAAGCGCGCAATCACTCCGGATACAGCCATCCGCCTCTCCAGGCTTTTCCATACAACCGTGGAATTCTGGATGGGGCTTCAGACCGATGTTGAGCTATGGAATGCGATGAAAGCAGGAGAGAGCGAATATCGGAAAATCATCCCGCTGAAAACAAAAAAGACAAACCGTGAAATAAGTAACGAAACTGAATGATCGACACCATGTCGGGCAGCCGGTCCATACAGATTGCCCGACATTATATTCATTCAAAAAATGAATTCAATCCAGTAAGCTCTACAGCATTTCTACTAACTTGATAATAAGCTAACACCCACACCAGCCTGTTCAGTTCTTCATCAAAGCGCTTTAAATTGAGGAATTTTAAGTGGCTATAGAGTTGAATGCCGGTTGCTCCAGTCTGTTTCGGCAGCTCATGGGATGCAGAAAAAGTTCGACCCGTGTCGTTTTTAGCCCGCAGAACGAGACGCTTCCGGACCACCGGAAGCGTCTTTTTTTGTCTTTTTTCTACTTGTCATCTTCCCGCTCCTGTGTTCCTGTACAGCATCATAGTTTAATCATCAATACACTCATTACAAATACAGGTCATACAACGGGGTCCATACCATGGCAGATACAAACGACATCAAGAGGTACAGGCAGAACCTGACAGCCGAGCGTGAAGCCATCGCCCTCTACGGGCGCCTGACGGAAGCGGAAAAAAATCCCGACCTCGCCTCCATCTACCGCAAGCTTGTTGAAACAGAGAGAAAACACTCCGAATTCTGGATAGACAGGCTCAAGGAAGCCGGGGCGCCCATACCCGAATTCAGGCCGGGATGGCGCACCAGGATTTTCGGATGGCTGGCATACCGGTTCGGGCCCGCCTTCATCCTTCCGACAATCGCCTCCATCGAAAAATCGGCGGCATCGGGATATGCCGGCCAGCCTGACGCGGAATCGGCAAACATGCCCGCAGACGAAAAATCCCACGCCCGGGTCTTCGGCTACCTGGCGACGACCTCCCGGGGCATGCAGGGGAGCGACTTGGCGCGCTTCGAGGGACGGCACCGCGCATCGGGCGGGAACGCCCTCCGGGCGGCCGTGCTGGGTGCCAATGACGGACTTGTCTCGGTATTCTGCCTGGTCATGGGCGTTGCCGGCGCCGGCGTGTCATCCAGCAACATCCTTGTGACGGGACTGGCGGGAATGATCGCCGGGGCGCTATCCATGGCCCTGGGCGAGTGGCTTTCCGTGCAGAGCTCCCGGGAGCTGTACCAGCACCAGCTTGACGTTGAAAAGCACGAACTCGCGACCATCCCCGAAGAGGAGAAGGAGGAGTTGGGTTTAATCTACCAGGCAAAGGGGATTGACGCGGAAACCGCGCGCAAGCTGGCGGACAGGCTGATCTCGGACCCTTCAACCGCTCTGGATACGCTGGCGAGGGAGGAACTGGGGATAGATCCGGACGAGCTCGGGGGCTCCGCCTGGGAGGCGGCCTTCACGTCCTTTGCCCTTTTCATGGTAGGCGCGATTATACCGGTTGTACCCTATGTTTTTTTCACCGGCATGACCGGCGTTATTGTCAGCGCGGCCTTCAGCACCGTGGGACTTTTCATTATAGGCGCGATTATCACGCTCATGACGGGACGGAACCCGATCGCATCGGGGCTGCGGCAGGTGCTGTTCGGGCTGGTAACGGCCACGGTGACGTTCTCAATCGGACATTTTATCGGCGCCGTTGCAATTTGATAGGTTTCCACCGGCCGGTTACTCGTTCCAGTCAACCTGTTTTTCCCACATATCATGGAGGTTGCACTTGATGACAACCGTCACCGGGTCATTGAAACTGTCCTGCACCTCGAACCTCGCCCCCTCCTCGCCTGAGCCGCGGGCAAAGGACTTTTTCTGCAGCTCTTTCCGGTTCGCGTCAAGAAGCAGGATGGCCTCCACGTAATGCTTCTTTTCCCGGTTCTTTGCGAAGGGCACATGCACATTGATGTATTTCCTGTCGTTCACCCGGGTGATGGTAATTTCAACGTCATGATCCGCCGCTTTTGACTCCCACTTGCCCGGGTCCGCAGCGCTGTAGAACCTCACCGTGCCGGCTTCCTCGTCCTGACCCGACCTGTCGCCCGAGCCGCAGGATATCTCCATTGCTGCGACTGTCATCAGGATGATAATTACTGCTCTTTGCATATTTGATCCCATGTTCATTAAGCCCGGCCCTTGTTGCCTTATATCGCTGGTACTGTTGTCTTTTTTCCGGACGGAACCAGTGTTAATAGAATTGTATAAACTTCGATCCAAGAGACAATGACTTCTGGTTTTCATAGCTTAACCTGATCCAGTCCGCGGATCTGACGGTGTTTGATATCCTCACCTCGTCTATCATGCCAAGCCATGACGGATCCCAGTTTTTGCCTATCTTGAATGATACGGTGTTATTGATCGTTGCCGTCAGGTTCGATGTTGCAACGCTGGCTCCATTAAGGTACAGCACCCTCGGGGTGTTGGTGCCCGCGGTATAGGTAAACACCACATGGAACCACTGCTGCTGCGGGATGGCGACACCGGTATCCCAGGAGTTATTGCTGATCCATCCCCTGAAATTGCCGCCAGCGGTCATGTCAAGACTGTAATCCGCCGTGTTCGCGGCGCCGGTCCTGCCCACGAAACCGCGCCATGCGTAGGCAGTTGAATTGTAATATCCCCACGCCTCAAGGGTCAGATTAGTGCCAACATTCAGAATACCGCCGGTACCGCAGTCTATCACGTCATCAACGCCGTCAAAATCTATGCCCGTGCCTACGAGAGCATCAACCAGATCCGAGGCGGTCATGGTCCCGGCCGAGGTGCCGTTGTGGGCTCCCGGGGTGGAATCTTTTATCGCCCCGGCGCCGCCGGCAGGGGACTGGCTCATGTGCCACACGCCGACGAAGTTGTTGCCGGTGCCGGCGGTGAAATCGAAGACCCTGTTCGCGTTCTGGCCGTCGGACACGGTATTCTGGACTGTTTCCCCGTAATACATGTATATATTATCGGTAGCGCTGTTGCCGTCCACCTGGTTCACGTATACCCAGATTTCTGCCACCTTGTTGGTCTTGTCCCACCGCTCGACTTCGTAGGGCAGATACGGCCCCAGGTTCGGATAGGTGCCGCCGTCCACGAACCTGATGTCAGTGTATGCATCATTTACAATGCTGAATATATTGGGGACGCCGTCAGGCGACGCGGCCTCGTTGATGCGGACCAGGACAGGGAACTTCGCGACCGGGTTGGCCACGTTGGCGCCGCCGTTCAATGCCGTGGTGTTAAACCTGATCTCCGCGTGGTTATTAAAGGCGCAGGCGTCTCCCTGCGGGCCCGTGTTCGGTGCCGTAATCGACTGGTTGAAGTTAAAATCGTAGACACAGTTGTCGACACTGTCAATTACGGTGTCGCCGTCCGCATCTGCGGCGTCAGGATCCAGGCTTACCTTCCTGGTTGAAGACACCGCAAGGGTGGCGGTATCAAAGAGCTGGTTCGCGGCGGCGCTTATTTTATCAAACGGTGCGGTAGTATCGGCCGCGGTGATGTTCGCGTTGAGATTGATCTGTATCCTTTCATCGCATCCGTTGCGGTCCCCCCATGTCTTTTCATTAGTGTTTATACCGGTGGCTCCGCCGGCAACATCGTTGGCATAGATAAAGTCGGTGTCACGAATATTGCCGGTACACCCGCCGCCGTTCGTGTCAATTGGCTCGCTGAAATCGACATACGCCAGGCTCTGCCCGACCGCCCCGTGGAACCGGGTGATGATCGGCACGGCGCGGTCAAGTTCTCCCACGGTGGCCGTGTTGACCTGGGCTATGGTGTTGCCCGCGAGATCGGTGAGGCCCGGGGAGGCCGTGGTCGTCAGGTCGGGCTTGGCGTCGGTATCGAAGAAACCGCCCTCGTCGAATCCCAGGTAAATCACGTTATCATTGGCAGTATCGGCTTCGGGAGCTGCGGCGCCGTGCTTGAGCACGACATGGTTGTACCGGGCAACGAGCCAGCTCGTCTGCGGATTGCCGCTGCTGTTGGCCTGGTAGCCCGGGAAGGAGCTGTCCAGGACCGCCTCGGAGAAGGTGATCTTGTAATGGTCGATGAGGCCGTCGCTGTCGGCATCCATGGTCGCCGCGCTGGTAATGGTGGGCCGAGTGGTGTCATACGTCACGCTGTTATCCGTTGAAGTGGAAGCGTAATTGTTATTTCCGCCCGGGTCCTGCACCATTCCCGCGGCTATACTCGGAACGAGGGTCCCCTGGCCGGTTACCGCTGTCGCCGAAAGGGTCCAGGTTATATTATCCGCAGTTGACAGATTCCATGTTATACCGGTCGCGGTGCCGTTCTGGGTTATATCAGCGGTTGTAAAGGTTGTCGGGTTGATCGGCTCGCTGAACGTTACAGTAAAATGAATGGGCAGCGTATTGGCCGGGTCGGCCTGTCCGGATGCCTGGTCGATCGTGACGCTGGGACGGCTCGTGTCCTCGTCAAGTATCGTTATCGTCTGCTGCTGCGTTCCGCTCTCTGTCCCGTTGGTCACCGAACTGATATCGACAACAACTGTTTCGCTCCCCTCCACGAACGCATCGGCAACAGAGGTTATCGTCATGGTGTTCGACAGGCTCCCCGGGTTAATGACAATGTTTGCCGAAGATGCGGTATAATCCGTGACATTTGTTGCCGTCCCGGAGAACGCGAGGTTCACCGTCACCGTGTTTGATGACAGTTTGGACAGGGTGGCCGTTACCGTTGATTGACCGCCGTTTTCGTACAGGCTCGTCGGACTGGCGGAGAGGATGACTGTCGGAGGCATCGTATCATAGGTAACGTTGTTGTCCGTCGATGTCGACGCGGCACTGTTATTTCCTGCGGCATCCTGCACGGCGCTCGCCGACATCGAAGGAACCAATGTCCCGGGAGTGGTCACCGCGGTCGCCGAAAGCGTCCAGGTGATATTGTCCGAACTCGACAGCGCCCAGGTGATGCCGCTCGCGGTGCCGTTTTGATGGATATCGCCGGTGCTGAAGGTCGACGGATTTATCGCCTCGCTGAACACCACGGTAAAATTTATCGGCAGAGTATCAGCCGGGTCAATCTGGCCGGATGCCTGGTTCACGGTAACCGTCGGTACAACGGTATCATAGGTTATGCTCAACTGTGTTGCCGCAGTGTTGCCGTTCCCCGCCGCATCCTGTGCCGCGCCAGCGGCAACATCAACTGTCACCGCTCCCTGGGCGGTCGGGGTTACCACCAGGGTATACGTGGTCGCACCGGTTTGCGTGAAAGTCCCCTTGGAACCGTTTCCAACCGTTACATCGGACGCGTCCCTGTTCAGCCATACAGAGGCGATGTTCGCATCAGGTGCCTCTTTAATATCCGTATCCAGTCGGTCCCCAATCATGATCGCCTGGTCAGCCGTGCTGCCCAGAATATTCAGACAATGAGAAAATATTCATTCCAAAGCTGGGCGGCAATTAACCATCAAGTCAAAAATACCCTGGATAAAACTCCTGATATTTTCAGGAATTTCATTTCGTTTACAATCACAGCACTAGGACCTCATCGAGAAATACCGGCATATGGATTTCATATTCTTTCTTCATAATGTGCGGTACGGCACATACCACTAGAAGATCAAACCTCATCAATCATCCTATCAGCTGAATAGCTTTAAAAAGCCCATGTATTTCATAAACAGGGACAACAGCGGTATCGTTCTTCCTGCGCTCCCTGTTCAACCATATTGATGCGATACCCATATCATTGGCGCCTTTAATGTCCGTTTCCAGCCGGTCCCCAATCATGATCGCCTGGTCAGCCGTGCTGCCCAGAATATTCAGACAATACGAGAATATTTCCTTTCGCGGTTTCCGATAACCGATTTCACCGGATATAACAATGCCATGAAAATATTTTTCTATGCCGCTCTTCCTTATCTTTTCCCATTGCAGATCGGGCGTGCCGTTGGAGATCAGGAAAATTTTCACCCTCATGTCATGCAGCCGGTCAAGGAACGGCGCGGCATCATCGAACAATACATGTCGTTTCCTCCGCTCTTCTTTAAAAAGCGATGAAAGGCGCGCCGCCAGGTCCTCGTCATTGATGTTATATTTCGCCAGGGCATTGGCCCATGCCTGTTTCTGGTAATAGTCCTTGAACTTCCACAGCTCCCTCTGCTGCTCATTATCGTCAGAAAACTCGGCCCAGAGCGCCTCGTGGGAGGCTATGCCGATTGACTTTGCATAGGTATGGGTTGGGAGGGAATACCATAATTCCCGTGCCGCGGCGCGAATAGTTTTAACGAACTCCGCGGGGATAATGTCATGAAAACTTCCCAGGTATCGTGCGGCAGCCAGAAAAGACTGGTGGGCTGACTGCTCTTCAACAAGAAGCGTATCATCCAGGTCTATTAATACGTTTTTATAACTCACCGGCATGCCCGGTTATTTTTTCTTCCTGGGCTTTACGGCCTGCCTCTTGGCATCCTTCTGCGCCGGCTTTTTCTCCTGTTTGGCCGTCTCCTTGAGAGCGGACGCCATCGACACGATCTCCGCCTGTTTCTGATTTATGGCCGTTGACCAGTTCTTTGATTCCTGGAAGAGGTTATACACGGGAATCGGGATCGAATCGAGGTATTTCTTGCCCACGGCGTTATGGAACCACCAGAAGCGCGCGGTGGCATAACGCTGTTCCTGCAGCTTGCGCACTTCCTCCGGTGTCGCGTCGTTGGGACGCCGCGCGTATTCGTAGAGTTTCTTCCAGCGCTCGTTAAAAAGCTTCTGCGTCAATCCGCGGTCAAAGAACGCCAGCGCCTTCCGTTTCATTCCCTGGCGAACGCCGGCTTCAGGATGTTGGATCGCCGGGTCGAAATTCTGTTTCAAGGATAGGATATACTCGAACATGACGATCTGTGAAAGCGGGACGCCCTGCGGACTGAAGGTCCCGATCAGGTCGGCGATCTCCCTTGAGGCGGCAACGACCACGCCCCCCATGCGCCTGTCACCGGTGAACTGGTTCAACATCGACTTGAGGATATTCAGGGATTTTTCATATACCCGCATTGCCGCAAGGTAATTGGTCATCGATCTCGCCGATCGTATATACTGGATAGTGAGGTTCATCTGGTCTTTCATCAGGCGGAAGGCATCGCCGTATCTCTTCTCCTGCATGCGCACTATCATGGTGGCCGTAATCGAGTTATGCAGGGCCAGATAAACGCGGTACTTCTGCGCATCGGCCGGGTCGGGCTTAACCATGTCGGCGAATACCGGCATCTTGATGATGTCGCGGTAAAGCCCCATCATTTTTTTTACGTCGTCGCGGGCCGCCAGTGTCTTCGCCACGGTGTATTCTCCCCGCGCTGGATCAAGAAACAACTCCATGGAACTCGCGTTGCTGAAAAGGTTGATGTCGCATATATCCTTGGTGAAGAATTCGTTGTACACCTGGCTGTCATAGATGACCGAGCACCCGTTGGTATCCGCGGGCGGGACCGGCGGCAGGTTGATCTCGGTAAAGAGCGGCGGAGGGGCAGAATGCTTCACCAGGTTTATGCCGAGCCAGACGGCCAGCAACAGCATAGGAACAGCGCCCAGGATTGCAGCGATACGCAAAGACTTTTTGCCTTTTACTTTCGGGACGCCCGATTTCCCGAATGAAGGTTTAGGCGCCTTCAGCGACGGGAGCTTGATGGCGGGAAGCTTGATCCGGGGAATCTTGATCTTCGGTGCCCTGACCTTAGGCGGCTTGATTTTAGGTTCCTTGATTTTGGGAGTCTTAACTTTCGGTTCCTTTACTTTGGGAGGCTTCGATTTCTTTTTCGGCACTTCGACCGAAACGTCCTCCGCCTCAGGCCTGGTTTCCCGGGATGGCTTTTTCCCCGGCCGAACGGCCTGGTTTTTATTGAGGCTCAACTTGCTTTTATTCGCTTCTATTTTCATAGCGGGTTCTTACACTCTTATTATAATTGCTTCCGCATGGGCTTTGCACCGGGTATTTTCCTCACCTGCATGCATCATCAACCACAAAACGACCTTTCTCCATGTCCCATTTTATATCAATTACTTTACATTTTATACCTTCAATAAAATTCCTGATATGCATCTTATCCTCCGGGGACATATCGGCGCCGGCGCCGCCGTCCCTGCCCGTAACCCAGTCGAAGCATGCCATGTCCATCGTGGCCTGTATGTCAGCGCCCTTGCGGGGGAGCCTATAGGATATCCGTACCGTATGGGCAAAGTCTCCGATCTTCTTTTTATCGAAGAAATCAAATCCTTCCTTAAAAAACGGATCCATGGGCAGTTTCGGCAGAAGGGACGCCGTCTCGACGGCAACTCCCTCACTGATCTCAAACACCTGAACCGAGTCCTCAACAGAACAGAGGGAACCCTTCAGCATTTTCATGGACATGACCAGTATCGGCGTCCCGTCATTTTTGAAAAAGAGGGCGGCTTCGAGCCAGCCGTCCTTTCCCTTTTCAATCCGGATAAAGCCGTTTTCAATATCAACCACGGACACCGAAACAGTGACGCCGTCCGTGGTTCCGAGGAACCATCTGCCGTCTTTCATCACAATCGCGTTTTCAGGAGCCACGGTCATGTTGAAACAATCAACAACAGTTATCCGCTGTGGCGCTCCGGATGAAACGGCGAGGAGGCAGACGGTGAAGATCAATAAGGCCGGAATATGACGCATGATACTCTCCAATGACGGGCCCCTGCAATACTGTTACCTGCCGGGATATCCCACGGTCTGGGAAAGAATAATCATCTGGTCGGACTTGAGGTTCATCGCCTTACCCAGGTCGTCCCTGTCTATCCAGCCGCGGATAACCGTTGACAGGCCCTCTGAAGCGCAGAAGAGATACACGTTTTGTCCGATGAAGCCGGTATCGGCCGCGGCGTAAAGGAGCTTTTCTTCACGGTTGAACCCCGCGGCCTTTGAAATGTCTGCCACGTACACCAGGTTGAGGGCGGCCTTGTTGACGAATCCCTGCTTTCCCGTGAGGGACCGCAGGTCCTTGTCAACGACCAGCTCCAGCGAGTGTTTTTTAGCAATATAAAGATACAGGCCTTCCTCCAGGGCGACATAGACGGCGACTTCCTGGTTGTTCATCGCCGTGGGCGCCGTGCGCTTCCCGGAATCCGGACGGTTGACCCCCGTCGCCGCCCAGAGCAGGTTGGACAGGACCTGGTCCGGCAGTTTCTGCTGGGAAAAGGACCTCGATGACTGCCGCTTGTTCAACGCCGCCATCAGGGGCATGCCACCGGTTGTAACCGGTTTGAGGAGCTTGATTTCCTTCCGGGCAGCGGACGACGTCATGGGGGATGATACAGAAAAAACCAGATACCATACTGTTAATAATACCATTGCCTTTTTCATAGTTTTTACCTCGTATAAGGATATACTAGTATCTTCCATTCACCACGACAACTTTTTTATGTAAAAAATATGTCAGTCGCCACGGTACAACCCGTATTCCCGGGCGTTCACATTGTTCCGCTTCTCCCACGCTTGGGTTGACTTCGGCGTCGGACCGTAATCATGGCCCGGCCATCCCACGGTATCATCGGTCAGTTCCATGAGTGACCATATGGACCGTTCCAGGGCCGCGCGGTCGCCGCCCGGGAGGTCAGTCCTGCCGCTCGTTTCACTGCCCACGAAATAACGGAATTCGTCAAAACCGTCTATTTTTATCTGCCGGATGATCATTCTTTTTCCGCCCTTGAAAGGATTTATTCGCATTGGAACGTGGATATACCTCCTCCGCAAGAATAATTTCATTTTACTCTGACCTGGGGCCTTGGCAGTTATCGGTATGGAGGGGGATCCTGCCGCAGGGGTACCGATTGTTATCGGTTCTGATTGCAATAAGACCTTTTATCGTTACTCTGACCCCGGCATTTCGAGCTGTCCAAGACATTTTTCACCGATTGTTATCGAACCTGATTGATGCTTCCCTTGAGTTTTACTCTGACCCCGGAAAAAGTCCAGAGTTAAAAAACGGCCAACTTGCATACAAAATGCCATATTTGCATATTTTTCATCATGCCGATAACTATCTGCATTTTTTATTCTTTTAATTGTTAATAAATACCGAAAATAATTACAAGTGACGACTTTATTAATGATTCCCACGGCCTTTAGTGCCGGGTACCAAGTCAAGAAAGTTAGTGAAACAATTTTTTCAGGGGTTGATATATGGAAATAGGGATGTTGATAGGAATGATCGTGGGTATAGTAGTGCTGGCCCTCGGCATTATAACTGCAAAAAGTAGCCTGCTTTTATTCGTGGATATCCCTTCACTATGGATTACCGTCGGGGGCAGTCTGTGCGCCATGCTGGTCGGATATTCCATAAAGCAGATTCTGCTGATACCGACCTTATTCAGGGTGGCGCTATTTCCACCTAAATATAACTTCAGTGAATTAATAGTAACCATTGTTTCCTTTTCCGAGAAGGCCCGCCGCGAGGGCTTGCTCGCCCTGGAAGACGACCTGGATGAGCTCGATGACACCTACATGAAGAAGGGCCTGCAGCTCGTGGTCGACGGCACCGACCCGGAGCTGGTCAAGAACATCATGGAAACAGAAATTGACCAGATGGTGGGCCGCCACGACGACAACAAGCGTATGTTCGATGACTGGGCCAGTTTCGCCCCGGCCTTCGGTATGATCGGGACCCTCATGGGTCTGGTCATGATGCTGGTCAACTTGAGCGACCGGGCCTCCATTGGCCCATACCTTGCCGTCGCCATTATCACCACCTTTTATGGTGCAGTCATGTGTTATTTATACTTTCAACCATTGGCCTCACGCCTTGACGTAATGACCAACAACGAGGTGCTTATGCGCTCCATCATACTCATGGGCGTTCTATCCATACAGTCCGGGGACAACCCCCGCATCGTCAAGGACAAGCTGATATCCTTCCTGGCGCCTAACCTGAGGGAGGAAATAGCCGAAGAGGTGAGCGACTGATCCATGCCGAAAAAAAGGGAAAAATCAAAAATCAAAGGGTCCCCCTCCTGGATGTCCACCATGGGGGACATGAACATGCTCCTCCTCTGCTTTTTCATCGTCCTCATGGGGGACGAAACGACGGTCAAAGGCTTCGAATTCCTCTATGTGCTCTCATCCTTCAAGGGAAACGTCGGCATCATGGCCGGGGGCAAGTCCATATCCAAGGGCAACCTGATGGACCTGGGGTTCAACATTACCGCCCTGCCCAGCAGCCAGCGCCAGCAGTACATGTCGCAGATCATGAAGCGGGCGGTGGAAGCCTTCAAGCCGGAAATCGAATCCAGGGCAGTCCGGGTGATGGAGGACGAGCGCGGCCTGATCATCACCATGAGCTCTGACATATTCTTTGACCCGGGAACGGCGCGGCTCAAGGGCGAGGCGCGCCCCGTCCTGAATAAGGTGGGGCGGATAATTAAGAAGCTGGACAACTTCGTCCGCATAGAAGGGCACACGGACAATTCGCCGGTCACCCTTCCCCAGGCTAAACAGACCTACAAGTCCAACTGGGAGCTTTCATCGGCGCGGGCGCTTAATGTCCTGCATTATCTGGCCGACGAGTCGGACGTGAATCCGAGCCAGCTCTCCTCGGTGGCCTTCGGCGAATACCGGCCCATAGATGACAACACCACGCCCCAGGGAAGGGCCTACAACCGGCGCGTGGACATTGTTATACTGAAAGAGCATCTCCTAAAGAAATCCGCCGACAAGAGGATCCCGCGGCCTCTTCCGGACGAGGAATGGAGATAGACCCTAGTCGCCCTTCTTCCTGGTCCTGTTGACTTCCATCATGATGCGCTGGATATTCTCCCTGCAGTTCTTCTTGTATTCATCGATGATGCCTGACGGCGGGAGCTTTTCAAGGTCAGCGTTCAGGTCTTCGTATATGGAAAGGGCCCGGGGAAGCTGGTCCATTTCGTAATAGAACCGGGCCTGGGTGAAGCGGGCCATATAATTCTTCCTGTTGCGGCCCACCACTCCCTCAATAAGCGACAGCGCCTCGTTCTTCTCGTTCTTCTGAAAAAAGAGGAGGATTGCCAGGGCGTTCTGGGCGTCGGCGTAATTCTCCTGCATCGCGATCGCCTTCCTGTAATAGTGCTCCGCCTTGTCGATGTCCTCCCGGCTGTCACGCTCCGTGCCGCGGTTTCCGTATGCCAGGCCCATGGAGTAATAGAGGCCGGCGGTGTCCTTCCCGTACCGCATGCCCTTCAGGTAGCTATCAATGGCCGGGTCCCAGAGACGCCTTTCGATATAGATCGTGCCAAGGCGGGCGTAATTGTTGGCAAGGCTGTTCATGATCCTGGTGTCCTTGATCTTCTCCTTTTCGAGATCCGCGATTTTATCCTTTAAATCATCAATCCTTTTGTCGGCAGTAACCTCGTACCTGTCCAGGGCCCCGCAGCCGAAGTATCTCACAGCGGCCACAACCGCCGCCGCAACCAGGAAAAAAACAATGAACGATAACACCTTTTTCATCAGTCACCTCGCTCTCCTGCATCTCTTTCGAAGAAAGCCGCGGAAACGGAGCCCGCCGTCATACGGAATGGAATTTGCGTTAATGCTATTTCCCACCGCCAAGTCTCTTCCTGGCCGCAGTCTCCTGCTTGATGGCCTGGATGGCGTGCTTGACCTTTACGATGGCCATGTCTATCTGCCTGTTAGCCTTGTCCATATTCAGCTGGTTCGCGCTGTCGATGGCCTGCGATGTCAGGGCAAGGGCGGCGGCGCGGTGCCCCCCCCCGTCATAGGCGGTCGACGCCAGCTGCTCTTTTGCCCTTGCGAGGTTCCTGGCCTTGACCGGCGCCGCAGAGGACATCCGCGCCTTCTGCAGGGAAACCAGAACGGCCTGCATATTTTCGAGGGGCCCCGCCTGGGCAGCTGACCCGATCATGACCCCAAGCGCCGCGGCAAGGATAATGGACGCCGATTTCATCTTTCCCTTCATGAATTACCCCTCTTTACACCAAATTATCATTCTGCCGTAACTACGCGAGAGCCGTCATAACCGCCGCATATATCAGCAACCACGAACATGGCATAATGTCAAATATTATTGCGCCATTTCCGGCTAAAAACATCCTTACCCGTAATCAGGTAATTAGACCCCGGCAGTGCCCAGTTGAGGACAAAATTTTCTTAAATCACCAATTTTTTTCGGCGCGGCGCCCGGGGATAAAAATGACCGAAGTCCGGGATTTTTTGTTGAATAAAACAGCGGTTTTATATATATTATAGAATCACGTGGCTTACAAGACTTTCCTCTTCACCGGGCTGCAATCATCAGCCGGCACCATCGGCAGGCTGATATGCAATTGCGTCGGATAAAGAAACAAGTCTATCAATTTACTTTTTCAAGGAGCTGGCTATGGATAACGATCAAAAATCTTATATGCAGAAATTATCGGACAAGATCCTGGAGTGGGACAAGAAGATCGACGAGCTTGTGAAGCAGGGAACGGAAGCGGCCTCAGTGATGAAAGAGGACTACGCTAAAATGGCTGAAGACCTCAAGAAAAAGAAAGCAGAGGCGGAAGTGAAGCTGAAAGAACTGAAAAACGTCAGCGGAGAAGGATGGATCGAGATCAGGAAAGGCGCTGAGCAGGCGGTTAACGACCTGACCCAGGCCTTCGAGCGGGCCAAGGCTAAGTTCAAAAAATAATTATCGGCATCATTCGTGAAGCGCCCCCTGTTAAATACGGGGGCGTTGTCATTTCCAAAGTATCATTCAATACCTTCTTTCCCGGGCATACTATTGTTCAGATAGAATACCATAATTGCAGAAAATTTCCGGATAATAACTCATCATTACAATAAACTTGCCGCAAACCTTATTCTTTTTTTTAGCTCAAGGGGTCATCCCCAAAGCCCCCTCTGGGGGTTGGGGGTGTATTTTGAGAGAGCCTCTTGAACGCCCCCCGCCGGGCTTTCCTGCCAGGTCGAGATGCTGTTTCGCAACAATAGAATTGTATATTCAAAATTAACCGAATGATACTTTCTGTTTATAGGAAAGGGAGAAAAGATACTGCCATGGTTCTTGAAAAATTTAATTTTTTTAGCCCGGCCGGGTTGACTCTTCCCGCAACCTTATATAATTTTATTCGGAATGACCGCCAATTGCTTCATCGGGATTTCCCCCCAAATACAGAATAGTTTAGGAGGATACAATGAAAAACAGAGTATTATTCAGGTTTCTGAGCCTGGGCGTTATCGCCTCCATGGCTTTCCTGGCGTCATGCGCTAAAGAATCCGAGAACAACATGACCACCGCCCTCGCCGCGGCCCTTGTTATCGAGGATTCCAGGAGCTATGACGCCATGCCCCTGGTGCCGGCGGCCCTTGCCAGCAAAAAAGGCCTGGGCGGTTCATCGGCGCTCCAGTCGGTAATTAACGACGCGGTGCCCCAGGGCAAAGCAACGAACAGCCTCAAGTAGGTATTCGCTCCGGTGCGGGGTTCAATCCTCATCGGCAAGGAACTGGTGCAGTTCAGCGGCAAGCTCATTACCAGGGTTGAGGAACTGCTGGAGCGGTATCCGGGGCTCGCAACCCTGCCCGGCGTTCCTTTTAATGATTATTCCGATTTAGCGCATCCGGGGCGCATAGCCAGTCTTTCGACCAGCGGCACCTTCGGCGCCGGCGGCCGGAAAGTGGAGATCTGGTGGAGCAATACCGGCTCTGATACCCTCAGGGACGGCAGGAAGATCCTGGAGCTCGACTACCGCCTTGACGCATCAACCGGCAACATCGACGGCGTCCTCTTTTTCCGCCACCTGCCCGAAGAGCGGCCTGATGAATTCGCCCTGGTCCGCGTAGAGTTCAGGAAAGAAGTCACCGATCCCGCAACCGGCGCGGCCATCAGGACAGCCCATGTATACGTGGAGAACTATGTAGACTTCAGGAACAACACCGGGGCAAACGCCGCCTTCTTCATCACCGAAAATGCCGCGGGCGTTGTCACGGTGGAAGGCGGATACACGGTGAAGGGCCTGCTGGCGCCTTTTCTTGAGACTAACGGCTTAACCGGCTGGGGCATCAATGATGAGCGGGTGTATCTCTTCAACGGCGCCGGCTCTATCGCATCGGGCAAGGCCGTGGTCAACGTGGTGCTGCCGCTTCGCAGCCAGTCAGGGGATGTTGGCGGCGCCGTGGCGCCTTTCGCGAACGGGCAATTATGGTCCCTGGGCGAGCTTTTTACCGATGGGCTGTTGAATTATATGCAAATCAACACTGGAGATTACGGCATACTGGGCACCCAGACCTTTCTCTGGCTCCTTAATTACATTACCGGGTCATCACTGGATACTGATTCAACCCAGGACGATGTAATTGCAGCCCTTAGCAGCATCAACCTCAGTTTGTGGGGAATATCGGCAGCGCAGATTATCAACGATCTGAAGGTCATTACCGGCATCAAGAACCCGGTCTACTTTGAAAAGAGCGCCTTCAGCATCAACCTGGTGGGGCAGCTTAACACAAGCGGTCTTGACGGGGCGTCGGATTATGACGCACTCCAGGGAGCGCTTTCGGCGGACTTTACCTGGTTCACCATGGAAGAGCTGTTTAACCTGGATATAGCAGCAGGAACATCGGTAGACCTTATTTCCGGTCATGCCGGCATTGAAGCGTGGACCGGCATCAACGCTCCAGCGCCAACCCTGTAAAAACAGCTGTATTGTCGTTATCAAGGGCGGGCCCGAAAGCCTCGCCCTTTGTTTTGTGTTTTATGATATATGCGTCCTCTTGTTACATCGGGTTTAAAACCATAGACCCGGGTTCAAACCCGTGGCTGGGTAAATATTTATTGATCAATATCCCTATCCCTGCTACTATATGCACATGAAGCAGCTAGCAATCTTCTGCGCGGCCGCCGCCCTCCTCATCCCCGCCTGCCGTCATAACATCGACGAATCGATACGCCGGGGCACGTTCGAGACGGCGTATTACTACCATAGCGGCGGGACGCTGAAGGACCGGTTTGTCACCATTGCAATCGTAATCAATAAAAACGGCGGCATCCTCAAACGGGAGGAACGTTCGGTCAGCAGCACAAGGATGAACAAAGACACCCTGGCGCAATTCACGGTTCCCGGCGCCGACCTTCAAAAGCTGTATTACATGATAAAGCAGACGGGCTTCTTTGACTTGAAAACAGAGCAAATTGACGACCCCGATGCAAGGACCCTGTACATGAAGATCAAGGCTGGCGCCGCGCAATATATCCGGGAGGAAAGCCCCGTTGTAGCCATGGCCACAAACGCCGACAGGGAGAAATTCATGGCCATCATCGGAGGATTCAACGCCTTCGTAAAGAAAAGACTCCCGGCGGCACAGAAGGGGCTGGTTGATTATTGAGCACCACCTCAGGGGGATTCTTCCGGGGGTCCTGTGAAATAGACCGACGATACTGAGATTTATCGTCGATCAATCCTCTATTTCTTGACATGATAAGGCGATTACGGTATGCAGGTACCTGTATCATCCCGCAGGGCCTGGAGGAATCACATGCTGGACAGATTAATGACAATAAGAAGTTATACCATCAGCGCCTTACTGATCGTTTTGATGCTGATCATCGGCTGCGGAAAGAAGGATAACAGGGCGGCATCGCAGGGGATACGGGTTGCCGTGTCAGTGTTCCCTCTCTACGACATCGCGCGGAACATCTGCGGTGACCGGGGATCGGCGTTTTTCGTCATACCGGCCGGGGCGGACCCCCATACCTTTGAGCCCAGGCCGTCCATTGCCCGCGATCTCCAGGACACAACCCTCTTTGTGGGCGTTGCCAGGGAATTCGACGGATGGATCGAGCGTTATCTTCCGGCTTCCGCCTCGCGGATATACCTTATCGAAACGAAGCAGGGCGGCCCGGATCCGAACCCGCATATATGGCTCAGCGTAAAGAAGGCCCGCATCATAGCCGCAGCCATGGCGAAGCAGATGGGCGACGTCGACCCGGGGAACAGCGGATATTACCGTGGCAACCTGAAGAACTATGAAGAGCAGCTGGATGCGCTTGACGAAACCATCGCCGCCATGTTTTTGCATAAGACCAGAAAATCCTTCATCCAGTGGCACGAGGCATGGGACTATTTTGCCGCTGATTACGGCCTGGCCATTGCCGGCACGGTCCAGCGCGAGGGAAGCGAGAAGGCCTCGGTCAGGTCAATGAAGGAAATCGTTGACCGGGCGCTCCGCGACGGCGTCACCGCCATCGTCATAAGCCTATCGTCCGAAGACCGGACGGCGCGGGTCCTGGCCGGAGAAATCAAGGGCGACATCGTGCGCCTCGACGGCACCGGGGACCCCGCAACGGCGGACCGGTCGACATATCTTCAATTCATGAAATACAACGCGGAAACGCTGGCGAAAGCGCTGAAGTGATACGGGAGCCGCGGTGAAAGAAACGGTCATATCATTGCAGAACGTGTGGGTCCGTTACAACGAAAGCGTGATCCTCGAAGACGTGAGCCTATCGGTCCGGAAAGGGGAGATCATTTCCATCGTGGGACCCAACGGGAGCGGCAAGAGCACCCTCCTTCGCGCCATCATGGGCTTCAAGGAGCCCTACCGGGGCACGGTCACGGTCATGGGCACGGCGCCCCGGAAAGCGCCCCGGGGAACGATCGGGTACCTGCCCCAAAAAAGCGCCGTGGACTTCACCATGCCGGTCAACGTCTTTGACGTGGTCGCCATGGCCCGCTATGCCGGCAAGGGCATGTTCGAGAGGCTGAACAATGAAGACCGGTCACAGATCGAGGAGGTCCTGAAGCTGGTGGAGATGACTGACAAAATGCACAGCCACTTCGGCAGCCTTTCCGAGGGGCAGAAGCAGCGGGTGCTCATCGCCCGGGCCCTTGCCGTGGGGCCGAAAATCCTTCTCCTGGACGAGCCGTCTACCGGCCTCGATGTCCTGGCCCAGGACAACTTCTACCAGATGCTCCTCTCCTTGCGCACATCGCTGAACATTACCATCGTCATGGTATCCCACGATATCGGCGCCGTATCGAACATCGTGGACCGGCTGGCATGTCTCAAGACCAGGCTCCACTTCCACGGAACCCCGGGAGAATGTCTCTCCAACGAAACCCTCTCCAGCGTGTTCGGGAAAAACGTCTATTACGTCAAGCACGACAAGAACTGCGACGGATGCGGAGGCGGCAGATGATCGAACTGTTTCAGCTCCACTTCTTCCGCAACGCCTTTATCATGAGCTTCCTCGTGGGGATACTCTTCGGCATTCTCTCCTTTTTCGTGGTGATGAGGAAAATGTCCTTCCTGGGGGCCGGGATCGCCCACACGGCCTTCGGCGGAGTGGCCCTGGGCGTCCTCCTGGGGGTCGACCCCTTCCTCACGTCACTTGCCTTCTGCATCGCGGCGGCGATACTTATCGGCAAACTGGTGCGCTTCGGCAGGATATCCTTCGACATGGGCATCGGTATTTTCTTTTCCTTTTCGATGGCCCTGGGGGCCATCTTTCTCTCGCTGAAAAAGGGGTACGCCTTCGACCTGATGAGCTATCTCTTCGGGAACATACTTGCCATCACCCCGTCGGACAACATCATCGCCCTGGCGACCCTTGCCATCTTCATTCCGTTCATTTTTATTTTCATCCACCGCATACTGTTCATGACCATGGATGAAGAAGTGGCGGCCGTGAGCGGCGTCCGCACCGAACTCCTTGACACGATCCTCCTGATCTTCCTCGCGGGGATCATCGTCATCAGCATAAAGATAGTGGGGATCATCCTGATATCGGCGCTGGTGGTGCTGCCGGCGAGCTTCGGCCTGCTGGTATCGAGAGACTACCGGAAGGTTATCCTCTACGGCATAGCCTATACGGTCTTGGTGATGATCGGCGGGCTCTTTCTATCCTACTGCCTTGACACGCCGGCCGGGGCCACCATGGTCACGGCGGGCACCGTCCTCTACTTCCTCTCGCTGGGCATAGCGAAAATCGTAACCCCCGACCGTTAGCACTAGCCTGCCAGGTATCCCACTCCGCAAATCACGAGGAGCACCAGCATGAAGAAGAGCGTGACTCCCACCAGCAGCGCGGGAAAGATGTAGATGACGAAGGCCTTGCCGAAGCCGGCGGAATGCATCTCGGAAATTCCCTGGACCGCGATGAGGGCGGACCAGACCAGGAGCCCGAGCGAAAAGAAGGCGTAGAAGAACAGGGGCGCGAAGTTGAACACCTTGAAGATATACACCAGGGGAAGTATGAAGATCTTCGGGAAGAGGGAAAAATTCACCAGGATGATCAGATCGCGGATGTTCCCCTTGTAGCCGAAAAACTGCGCAGCCGCGTCCATGAGGGCCGCCGAGATGACGACCGCGAGGGCATGGTACAGGGCCATGAAAATCCACCCGTAGGTGATTTTATAGAAAAAGAAAGGGGTTTCTTTTCCCATCACGGACATGGTCAGGATATCAATTACGGCCACGGCAACGGGCATGACGAAGCTGAGGGCGAGGGACCTGGGCTCCTGCCGGTCGATCTGCCGGTAGAGGGCCCGGGGATCCAGCAGCGCGTACAGGAACAAGTCGGTCCAGCGAAGGGATCGCAACTCGGCGATTATCATGGCAGGCACCTGTATTCTATCCGGTAGTTGTTTTCCTGCTCGAGGCTCCGCAGTCCCTGCTCCATGATGTTTCCGCCGCGTAACATCCCCTCCATCCTGAAAAACATCTGCTCGAAGGGCGACTTCATCTCCTCGTAGACGGCGCTGTCCTCGGGGAGCTTCGCCAGCTGGCGCGCCTTGTCAATGGCGTCCTCGAAGGTCCCCAGCATGTCCACGAGTTTGTATTTAAGGGCCGTCTCTCCGCTCATCACGCGTCCGTCGGCGATGGGCTGAATATCAGATTCATTCTGGTTCCTCCCCAGGGCCACATCTTTCAGAAATTTATGGTATGATGAATCGATTATCTCCTGTATGAGCTCACGCTCTTCGGGCCTGATGTCCCGGAAGGACGAAAGGATGTCTTTGTATTTCCCGCTCTTGATCACGTTCATGTCAATGCCGATTTTCTGAAAGAGCCCGCGCAGGTTAGGGGACATCGCAATGACGCCGATGGACCCGGTGAGGGTCCCGTGATTGGCCACGATGTAGTTGCAGGCCGAAGCGACGTAGTAGCCTCCCGAGGCCGCGATCTCGCCCATCGAAGCCACGAGGGGGATGTTTTTCTTCCGCAATTTCCATAGCTTCTGGTAAATTTCCTGGGAGGCGCCCACCGTGCCGCCGGGGGAATTTATCCTCACCACCACGGCCTTGATGTCGCTGTTGTGCTCGAGGTCGTCAAGGCGGCGGATAATGCCTTCCGCGCCCTGGGTCATGCTCAGGGGTGTGGTAGATCCGATCATCTGGATGGCCCCTTCTATCCGGACAATGCCGACGCCGGAACCCATCTGCGGGCCCCTGAATGACACGCCGGCGCCACGCTTCTGCTGCATATTCATGCTGATATCCACTATTGCGATGACCGAGGAAAGCACCAGCAGAGCAAGTATGGAAATGAGTATTTTTCTGTTTCGATCCATTGTATTGCCTTATGACAAGTAAGATGTTAACTTCTTAACCCGATAGTTATCGGTTATACGGTTCACGCCGACTGGAAAATCCTGTTTTTTTCCTATTACAAACCCGACAAGGATAGTTATCGGTATACAGTGAATACATTAATAGTGAGTTTTACCGATGCAGGTGCAAGCATACACCATGTCTTTGGGCGGTTCACACTTGTTCTTTTTAACATATACCTTCATGCTCGGATCAACGCCATCACAGGTGCAGTAACTCACAGTTGTAAGTTCCTGGCGTGATATACTAGTTTTAGCTATCATTTCAGCCAGAACAAGTTCCTGCTCACAGATGAAAACCTCAACCACCTGATAGAACCCTATATTCGTGCTATGGAGAACGCCTGCAACAGAAATTATAACAAAAATAGTTATCAGAGTTATCAATCGTTTCATGCTGCTCCTCCTTGATGGTGCGATCTGCACCTCCCTGACACGTGCCGAACCACGATTAAACAGGATAGAATATACCAGATAGAATAAAGTTATTAAAGGAGATAATAAAAATCAAGTATTATTTATAGGTTGTGGCCCCGTGCTTTGAACACGGGGCCATCATGAAAAATAGAGGGGGACATAAGCCGAATTCTGTTTATGCAGCAATCTATCTTGACCGGATGTCACCATACGGTTCTGTGCGACCTACCCGCAGCCTCGAACGGGCCGTTCTCGGACAGCTGCTTACTTGGTCTTGCACCAGGTGGGGTTTACCTTGCCGTCCGCATTACTGCGGACGCGGTGAGCTCTTACCTCGCCATTTCACCCTTACCCCTTGCGGGGCGGTATCTTTTCTGTTGCACTTTCCATCGCCTCGCGGCGCCCGGGTGTTACCCGGCACCCTGCCCTGCGGTGTTCGGACTTTCCTCACCGCCTGCCTTGCGGCAGGCCAGCGCTGCTGCTTGGCCCCCTCCAGATATATGGATAATGATAATGCCGCAACATGGCAAGTACAATTATTACTTTTTTTCAGGTTGTGCAGTAAATAGGATGGGATAATAATTCAGCAGTTACGCCCCATGATAAAATCCAATTAATCACATTATCGATTATCATTCTGTTCATTGCATAATTTATAACCGGATAGTTATCGGGTGCCTTATTGATTGCATTTACAATTTCATCAAGATATTCATCTATCGCATGAGCCACAAGAAGAGAAACCGATTTCTTAAAGACTTTCCTCAAATCAAGCAACATTTCATACTCGCCGGGCTTCAAACAAACATGGAGACGATGATATTCGGCATTTTTTTCTCTTTTTTGATATTGAACCCGTTCCCACATTCTTGAATAAGCATTATGCTCTTTGGACAGACGAATCATTAATGAAGAAATTATCGTCTCTTTCGATCGTCCAGTTACACATGAAGCAGCAACGAGCAATTTCAAATGATACTGTTTTATATACAGCGTGGTTTCTATCTTCATATCACCCTCTCCTGGCTATATACGAATAGAGGCACGTAATATGAATTTTTTTTAAAAATCTGCCGATAACTATCCGCTCACACGGTAAAATAATCCACTGCCATTTTCAGTTCCTCGGCATTGGTGCGGAGGGCCTCGGCGGTGGTCGAAAGTTCTTCCGCAGCGGCGGCATTCTGCTGTGTCATGGTGTCGGTTTGGGACACCGCCTCCGTGATCTGGTTCAGGCCCATTTTCTGTTCCCGGCTGGTCGCGCTTATTTCAATGATCATCTGGCGCACCTGGGCAATTGCCTCAAATATCTCCTTGAGGGCGCCCCCGCTTTCTCCCGCCAGGCGGGTCCCTTCGCCGACCTGGTCAACCGATGTCTTGATAAGAGCCTCGATTTCTTTTGATGACGCTGCGGACCTCTGGGCCAGGTTTCGCACCTCGCCGGCAACCACGGCAAAACTTCGCCCGTGTTCGCCGGCCCGGGCCGCCTCCACCGCCGCATTGAGCGACAGCAGGTTAGTCTGAAATGCTATATCGTTTATGATACCGATGATAGCACCGATTTTTTCAGATGAGTTGTTGATCTTGTTGATGGCATTCACCGCGTCAGCCATTACGCCGTTCCCTTTTTCGGCCAAAACATAGGACTGCTCCGCGAGCTTTTCGGCCTGCGCCGCGGCATCGGCGTTCTGGGTAACGGTTGAGAGCATCTCCTCAATGGTGGATGATATCTCCTCAATGCCGGATGCCTGCTGGCTTGCGGACCGTGACAGTGTTTCGGACGCCTCCTGGATATTTTCGCTGCTTTCGTCCACCTGGTCGGATGACCGCTTCACAATCCCGATAACATCGCGCAGTTTTATAATAAGCTGATTGGCCGACTGGCTTGTCATGCCGACTTCGCTGGAGGTGATCATCGGAACGCCCTGAATTGCAAGATTCCCGTCCTTGATATTGTTCAGCGCCGTCATGAGGGCGAAATTGCTCTTTCTCACATTCTTCATTAAGAGATTGATGGAAATAATGATGGTTATGGAGGACAATACAGTTATAAAAGCAATATGCAGCCCGATATTCTCAATCACGATCTGCTTTGAACTCACCAGGTAAAGAATATAACCCAGGATCACAACCGGTATCAATATGACAGAAACTGCAAGGAGGACAATGCGCATATTGAGATCAATCTTCCTGAAGGTACCGGTTGACAGCTCTATATCCCGGATGGATTCGTGGGTAAGTAATTCCTCCAGGCTGTTTTCAGCCTGTAAAAATCCTATGTTAAAATTCAGCAGCGACATGATCGGAAGCAGCAATATAAATGGCAGGATGTTTGTCAGGGCAAGATCAATCTGGAACAAGAGTAAAATTATCACTGTGGCGACACCAAAGGTCCACTGGAATATAAATTGGGAACCCAGTGAGATTGGCAGGTACAGTATCTCCTTTTTTACCCGGGTCCTGTCATATGCCTTGTCATCAATATGGGATAACAATCGTGTTACTTTGCGATTAATATTGAAAACTTCGGAGATGAATGCCAGGGTAGCAGCTATGGCAACATCGACAAGAAGATACATGGCGCTTGACCCTGTGAATCCACCGGTAAAATATGCCACATAGCCGCCCAATGGCACAAGGATGGGATATGAGATGATATCAATTTTTGCCAGAGAAAGTAATAATTTCCTTTTTGTTAACATGCTGGATTTCTCCTATATATAAATATAAGTATTACCCATTAAGGAACTAAGATCAGCAGATGCATTTAGAACATAGTAAATGAAGAGCGTAATGCATATCCCTGCATGTATCATTATACCAATGATAGGAATAATCACCAGTTTGCAAGGGAATTCCCCGACAGGGCACATTCTCACTCCCTAAAATATTTTTTATTATTATATGTAATTACCGATTGTTATCGGTTCAATCTCTCCATTTCCCGGGCGCGCCTGATCAGGTTCTTTGCCATGTCGTGAAAAATCAGGGAATGCGAAGGTTTAAGCAGGTACCAGTAGACGTACCCCCACAGCCCGTAGGGAAGGAAATACGCGGTCTGCACCAGCGACCGGCCTTCTATATGGAACTCCAGCCACGCCTTGCCCGGCAGTTTCATCTGCGCCAAGAGAAGAAGCCGCTTGTCTTCCTGGATGTCGGCGACCTTCCAGAAGTCTAGGCTGTCGCCGATACGCAGATGATCGGCGTCCCTTCTACCCCTGCTTATGCCGTAGCCGCCGATCAGTTTATCCAGATAGCCGCGGATCTCCCACAGAAAATGGTAGGTGAACCATCCGTTTTCGCCGCCCAGCGCCATGATGGACCTGAACATGTGGTGCGGCGATATGGCGCCGAAATCCTTGATCTTCCGGTCCAGGAGCACTTCGCGGGCTATCTCGTCATGGTCCCTGACGTCGCACAATTCGGCGCCGCTGCTGTCGCTCCACCTGCTCAGGACCTGCTTGCATTCGATATCGATCACGGCCTGCCGCATGGCGGCGGTGAACGAGACCGGGACGATATGGGGAAAATATTTTACCGCATTGTTATTCTGAACAACGGTTTCGCATTTCAATCCCTTCAGGAGCGCCACGGTCATTCGCCGCGGCACCGGGAAAATATTAATGAAGAACGCCGACGACAGCCTGAGGGTCCAGCCGGGGATGGGTATGATATACCTCTTCACCCCGATCACCTCCGCGGTTTTTTTCAGCATGTCCTTGAAGCTCATGATCTCCGAACCGATATCGATTACCAGGTTTCCCTTCACATCGAGGTTCCTGGCATCGAACAGATATAACAGGACGTCATCAACGGCGATCGGCTGCGTCAGCGTTCTGATAGAGCTGGGGACGATCATGACCGGCGCCTTTTCCACGAAGTTCCAGAGTATCTCGAAGCTCGCGCTGCCGGCGCCGATGATCATGGCGGCGCGGAACCAGATGGTCTGGATCCGGTCGGGCCGCGCGGATAGTATCTCGCCGGTCTCGATGCGGCTCAGGAGGTGCTTGCTCGCGCATTCCCTGGTTCCCAGTCCTCCCAGGTATATGATTCTTTTAACGCCTTCCTCTATGCAGGCTTCCCTAAAGTTCTCGGCGCTGATGCGGTCAAGTTCCCGGAAATCACCCGTGGTGGCACCCATGGAATGGATAAGGTAGTACGCCACATCGATACCGCGGAGGGCTTTCCTGAGAGACTCCCGGTCAAAGGAAGTCCCCTCGACGATATCGACCTTTCCGCGGGACGCCTCGCGGATCTTTTTCACGTTTCTGACAAACAATCGCAGCTCCACGCTCTCATCTTCCAGGAGCTTCACTTTCAGCCTGCGTCCGATGTAGCCGGTCGCGCCTGTCAACAGCACTTTCATGGGAACGATCCACCGACTGAGTTCAATCAGAATGGCCGCCTGACGGTCGAAGCAATCATCCTTATTGTTTCCGCTTTAGTTTTTTGTCCATTTCCTGGGCCCGCTTCAGGTACAATCCGTAGAAATAGGGTTTCTGCGACGCAAAGGCCATGGCCTGGTGAAGGATAAGCTCCTCGGCGAAGTCGATACGGTACTTCCACGTCTCGTAGTCAAAGGTGACCGAGCGGGCGAAATAGAGGGGCTTCAGCGCCTCGATGATGTCTTTTTTCATGCGCGGGGTCCCGGTATCGAAGGTGTAGAGGATCTGGTACACGGACTGGGTCCACATCAGGGTGTCCATGTCATAATGGTCCCTCTCTATCATGTGCCTGATGTTCAGGTACAGGTAGGGGCTCAGGTATTTCTTCAGCAGCTTTTCCCGCGACAGGAACTCGTTGCGGAGTTTGTCCTTCAGGTCGCGGATATCGATGGCGAGCTCCTGGGGAGGATCGAGCTTTTTTATCCCGAACAGGGGCTTCGGTTTGGGATTGTCCTCCGGCATCCCGATCCAGTCGGCCTTCTTCGAAAGAACCTTGTCGAAGAACGTGGTCACCACCTGGGTGAACATCGGCCCCAGTTTGGGCGCGCTGGCCTTGTGTATCTTCGCCCCGAGGCCGACCTCGCATATTTTAAACTTGCCGATGATGGCGTTCAGGGTCATGAAGATGTCAATGCCGTAGAGGCGCGTCGTGGGAAGCCATTTCTGGTCGAGCCAGTAGAGGGCCAGCCGCGGCGAAAAGGAAAAATCGCCCCCGATCGGCTGGCGCACGTTTTCCCCCATCAGGCCGTACAGGAGCGGGTAACAGATGTGGTTGGTTATGGTCCCGTCAAACTGGTGCCGGCTGTAGCGCGGAAGCGCGTAATCGTATCCCCTGAGAATCGGCTCGGCGAAGTGCTTGATCCACTCGGGCGTGACGGACCGCAGGTCGGCGTCCAGTACCACAACAGCCTTGAGGGTTGCCGCGTGGGACTGGGCAACCCTGAACAGGTTCATCAGGTTGTTCCCCTTCCCTTTTACACCCTTGGGAGTGGAAATATATTCCTTGGGGGTCGCCGTCGGAGTCGACATGAAAGCGCTCCTGGTATCATCTTCGCTGTTATTGTCCACATTGATGATGACCGCCTCAAGGTTCCGGAAATACCGCTGGATTCCCATGTCCGCCTGCTGGGTGACAAATCCTATGGTATCCGCTTCCATGTATGAAGGAATCCCGACTATCAGTTCAACTCCCTTTCCCTGCTTCATGTCGTTCTCCCGGCTCTGGTTGTATGGATAAGCTCAATGTAGTGCCGTATCGTTAAATAATCAACGATTTTTACAAACCGCGATCCTTTTCCTGGACCGCTTCGTCGGAACAGTAACAAATGCTTGAGCAGGGCTTTCTCAGCATTAATGGTTGACATATAAAGGCTCATTTCCAGTATGATTAACCGCATTACATAGGGAGCGACCAGTGCACGAACTATCCATCATGAGCGGCATCCTGGACATCGTCCTTGAGCACGCGAACAAAAACAACGCGAAGAAAGTCCAGTCCATTAACCTGCGGATCGGCCAGCTTTCCGACATTATTCCTGAATGGGCCCAGTCCTATTTTGACATGCTCAGCAAGGATACCATCGCCGACGGCGCATTTCTGGACATTGAACACGTCCCTGTCAAGGTCCGCTGCCGCGCCTGCGGCCATGAAAAGAAATTTAAGGATAAGAAATGGAGCTTCACCTGCGTGAAGTGCGAATCGCCCGATATAGAACTCCTGGAAGGGAGAGAGTTTTCAATTGTGAGTATTGAGATAACCTGATGGAAAACGATCTGAATAAAAGGCTGGCAGCCCGCCTCAAGGGGCTCAGGCTGGACCAAGAAATAAGGATAATGGAAGTATGCGGGACCCATACCACCGAGTTTTTCCGGACCGGGGTCAAGGACCTCTTTCCCGGGAATCTGACCCTGGTGGACGGCCCCGGGTGCCCGGTGTGCGTCACGCCCAACGATTACCTGGACCGGGCCATTGAAATCGGGAAGCAGCACCGGACCATCATTGCCACCTTCGGCGACATGATCAAGGTGCCGTCATCCTACAGCTCCCTGGCGAAGGAAAAGGCCGGCGGGATGGATATACGCGTCGTGTATTCGCCCATGAACGCCCTTGAGATCGCCGAAGCGGAACCCGGCACCGAGGTCATGTTCCTCAGCGTGGGCTTCGAGACCACAGCGCCGGCCGAGGCGGTCGCCATACTCGAAGCAAAAAAACGCGGCGTGAAAAACTTCTCCCTCCTTTCGGGAAACAAGCTCACGCCGCCTGCGGTGGAAGCCCTGCTGGCCGCACAGGAAGTAAAGATCGACGGGTTCATCCTTCCGGGACACGTAAGCGCCATCATCGGCGCCGGCGCATGGCGGTTCATCTCCGAGCGTTACGGCAGGCCCTGCGTGGTCTCCGGCTTTGACGCCCCCGACCTCATCATGGGCATGCTCACCCTCGTGGATCTCGTGAAAAAGACCAGAAATGAAACGATAAATCAGTACACCCGCGTCGTCAAGGAGGAAGGAAACCTTAAGGCCCTCGAAATACTCCGCCAGGTCTTCAGGCCGTCCGACGCGCACTGGCGCGGCATCGGCGTCATCCCGGGAAGCGGCCTGGATGTGCGCGACGAATACGCTGAATTCGACGCGGCGAAAAAATTCCCGGTAACCCCGCCGGAGCCGAAAGCCGCGAAGGGATGCCGGTGCGGCGAGCTCCTGCGCGGGCTCATCACGCCGCCCGAATGCGCCCTCTACGGAAAGGCCTGCACCCCGGAGGAGCCCGTCGGCCCCTGCATGGTGTCAATGGAAGGGCCCTGCGCGGCTTATTACAAGTACTGGAGCAGATGATGGCGAAAACGATACTACCGGGACACGGCAGCGGCGGGAAGCTCATGAACGAGATGATCGACACGGTCATCCGGAAGCGCTTCGGCGCCGGTAACGTCCAGCTCGATGATTCGGCAATACTCACCGTCGGCAGCTCGTCCATAGCCTTCACCACCGACACCTTCACCATCACGCCGATATTTTTCCCCGGCGGCGACATCGGCAGGCTGGCGGTGAACGGCACCGTGAACGACCTCGCCGTGATGGGCGCCCGTCCGCTGTACATTTCCTGCGCCCTCGTGCTTGAAGAGGGCCTCGATTTCGCCGACCTGGAACGGATCCTTGAATCCATGAAATCCGAAGCGGACAGCGCGGGGGTCGCCATCGTAACCGGCGACACCAAGGTAGTGCCCAACGGCAAAGCTGACAAAATATTCATCAACACCTCCGGCATCGGCATCATTGACAAAAGAATCCAGCGCCGGGAGATCGTCCCCGGCGACCGCGTCATCGTGAGCGGCACCATCGGCGACCACGGCATGGCCATCATGGCACTGCGCAACAATCTTTCCTTCTCCCGGGGCCTGCAGTCCGACTGCGCCCACCTGAACCGCATGATCGCGAAAATAACCGACGCCTATCCGGACAGCATCAAGTTCATGCGCGATCCGACCCGCGGCGGCGTCGCGTCGGTCCTGAATGAAATCGTGAAGGGCAAACAATACAGCGCCATGCTCTCCGAGGAGGCCCTCCCCGTCCGCGACGAGGTGAAGGGCGTGTGCGGCATCCTCGGCATCGAGGCCCTGTACGCGGCCAATGAAGGGAAAGTCATCATCATCGCCGGGAGAGCCGACGCGGACGGCATCGTGAAGCTGATGAGGAAAACCCCTGAAGGCAGGGATGCCGCCGTGATCGGCGAAATAACAACCGCATTCCCGGGAAAGGCCTATATCGAAACGGCCATCGGCGGCAGGAGGATACTGCCGCTCCTGACCGAGGAGCAGCTGCCGAGGATATGCTGAGCTTGCAAGGGCACGGCATGCCGCGCCCCATGAAAGCGGGGTCACGTGACCCCGCCTATGAAAATCAAAGGAGAACCATATGTGTCTTGCAGTACCGATGACAATAACGAAGATCGAGGGGACCAGGGCGGTGGCCGAGGCCCGCGGCGTTGAGACGACGGTCGACATCTCGCTGATGCCCGACGTGAAGATAAACGACAAGGTGATCGTGCATGCCGGGTTTATCATCGAGCGCCTGGACGAAAAGGAGGCGCGCGAGATCGACAAGGTGTGGGACCAGTACCTCGAGCAGCTCGACAAAGAGGAAAGCGCCTGACGTCACTCCACGATGCACAGGTCCAGGTACTGCGGCAGGTCCACGGTGAAACGCGCCCATGCGCCGTGCTCCGAATCGGCGGCAATGCGGCCGCAGTGCAGTTGGACGATCTTCCACGACACGTACAGGCCTATCCCGCTCCCCTTCCGTTCTATCAATTCCGCGGCCTTCAGCCGTGAAAACTTCCTGAAGAGAAGGTGCCGCTCCTGCTCGGTGAAGCCGGGCCCCTCGTTCCAGACAGACAGCGAAAATTTCTTGAAGCCCTTCACCAGGGATATCCTCAAGCGGCCGTTTAGGTTGCCGTATTTAATGCCGTTGCTCACGAGGTTCATGATCACGATCTTCATCATGTCGGGATCGCACCGCACCGGAAAAACCGTCCCGGAGTAATCGCGTTCCAGGGCCACCTTCCGTTCCGCTATCTGCGGAAGAAGGATATCGATGACCGGCTCCACGATATCGTCCATAAAATCAACCAGCTTCGGCTGGACGTCTATCCTGCTGCTCTCAAAACGGGACAGGCTAAGATACTGGCTGCTGACGGCGTTGAGGTATTCCGCTTTCTTCAGAATCCGGCCCAGGATTTCCCGCTGCTTTTCGTCCATCTTTCCGTAGTAGCCATCCACCATGGTCTGCACCAGGGTCACGATGGAGGAAATGGGGCTCTTCAGTTCGTGGGAAACGAAGCTCAGCATTTCCATGTAGGCGCGGTAATTCTTCTCGATCCGGTCAGCCTGCTGCGCTTTCTCCATCTGGAAAGACAGCATCTTTGCCGCTTCCAGAACAAGAGTCCCGTGGTGAGCGTCATACATTCCCGCGCCGCGGGACCCGCATGACAGGGTCCCCAGGACAGCGCTTCCGGATGAAATCGGCACGACGATATGGGACCGTATGCCCTCCTCGGCCAGGAGCTTTGACAGGTCAAGGGCCTCGAATGCACGCCAGTGCTCCGCGGGATCGCTGATAAAGGGGGCGCCGGTCTCAAGGGCACGCTGGTAAAAGCTCCCCGGGACGTCAATGGTCTCACCGGCGGCGGCTGCGGGACCGTAGGCGGCCCTGACGCTCTGGAGCACCACGCGGCGGCCGTCTTCCTCCAGCAAGCCGGCGTCCAGCCTCTCACAGGGGACAAGGGCCCCGATGCCCCTGAACAAAGCATCCATCGCCCCTTCAAGGGACTCGGCCGCAGAGACGCTTCCGGCAATGCCGGTCAGGATGTCCTTTTCTTCTGGTGTAAATTCGGATCGTTTCATCGCTTTTTCATCAGCATGGCCCCGCCACGCATGATACATCAAGGCAACAAACAGGATAATTATCAAGAAGAATTATCGGTCTTTCTGCCTGTCATATGATTTTTTATCCTTGACATAACCATTTTTTCCCCTCTTTAATGCTGATGCCCCACGGGTGCACCGCCAGCATCCCGTGCCGGAAAATAATTATTATGATATTACGCGAAGCCGTAGAACTGCTGGAGGCCGATGTCCAGTACACCCAGAGCTCCCAGCTCGAGGCCGATATCAAGACGGCCAGGGCCAGCGACCTCATGAGCGAGGTCCTGGCTGACGATGCCGTACCGGATATACTCCTGACCGGCCTGTGCAATTCCCACGTGATCCGGACCGCATCGGTATTCGGCATAAAGGCCGTTGTTTTCGTCCGGGGCAGGCCCGTGGACCATAAACTGATCGACTGCGCCCTCGACGAGAACATAGTGGTCATGACCACAAAGGACAGCCTGTTCACGTCATGCGGAAAACTCTATACCGCCGGCGTAAGGGGCGTTACGGAAAATCTCAAACACCGGGATTCTGCGGAATAACCATGGAAACACGCCTCGATAAAACACTGGAAATCCTCTTCGAGCTCAAGGTGGGCGACGCGATGAAGAAAGACGTCGTCACCGTGGGGCCCGACGACTCCATGGGGAAGCTCAACGAGGAAATGAGCATTCACCGCATCAGCGGCGTACCGGTCGTCGAAGGGAAAAAGCTGGCGGGGATCATCAGCATATCGGACCTGATAGCCTGGCTCACGGCCGGGGTCAAGGATTCGAAGGTCAGGGAATGGATGGTGAAGGACCCCCAGTGCCTCTATGCCGACCAGCCGCTCATACACGCCATCAAGCGTTTTGACCAGCTGCGGTTCGGGCGCTTCCCGGTGCTTGACCGGGAAAGCGGGGAACTGGTGGGCATCATCACCAACGGCGACATCATCCTGGGGACCCTGAAGAAGCTGGAGCAGGATTACAACGAGGAAGAGGTGCGCCAGTACCGCGCCAGCCACTTTTTCGAGGACATCAACGCCGACCACCTGGACCTTACCCTCGCTTTCATAATAAGCGGCAAGGACTTCGACCATGCTGGCAGGGCGTCCACCACCATGAAGAAAAACCTGAAGCGCCTCGGCCTGCAGCCTGATATCATACGCCGGGCCGCCATCGCCTCGTACGAGGCGGAGATGAACGTGGTCATCTACACTGACGGCGGCACGATGAAATTCACCGTCAACGACGAGAAGCTGACGATCATTGTCAAAGACCGCGGTCCGGGCATAGAAAACATAGAACTGGCCATGCAGGAAGGCTACACCACCGCCGAACCCTGGGTGCGGGAGCTGGGCTTCGGCGCGGGCATGGGCCTGCCCAATATAAAGAAGTGTTCCGATTTCATGGACCTCCAGTCCGTTGTGGGCGAAGGCACGACACTGAAAATTGAAATCATGACAGGGGTGCACAATGAAACTAAAAGAATTAATCCAGAAGCTCGATCTTGAACTGACAACCTCCCCAACGGCGCTCGACGCGGAGGTTGAGAACGCCTATGCCAGCGACATCCTGAGCGACGTGATGTCCCACGCCAAGGAAGGCAGTGTATGGATAACGATCCAGACCCACCGCAATACCGTTTCCGTTGCTGAATTGAAATCGTTTGCCGGGATCATCCTTGTCGGCGGCCGCAGGCCCGATGATGAAACATTGAAAAAGGCGAACGAGGAAAATATCCCCATCCTCTCCACCAGGTTTTCCACGTTTGAGATAGTCGGGAAACTGTACGAACTGGGGATACGCGGGTAGGTTCCGGCAGCGCCCATCCCCAGGGGACAATGCGTCTCATCGCGAGCAGGTGAGAAGTGTCATGGCATGCCGTCATCCCCTCCGGTTGCGGATATAGAGCGCCGTATCGATAGTGACCAGGGAAAAATTCGTTATATAGAGGTAGATCGCATCATCATAATTGAAAAACACCTTGTGCATGATGCCCGCGAGGTACCCCGCCATCACGATAAACAGGAATACCAGGCTTTTTCCCTTAACCGATTTCGATTTCCAGGAACGGTAGATTGAAAAAGGCCAGGCCGCGCCGAAGCATATCAGCATGATTATTTCAAAAATGCTCATTGTTGCTCCTCTCTGAGTCAGGCCCGTCTGCGGGGCCGCATAACTTGAAACCAATGTAATCAGCTACAGAAGGGAACTGCAGATAATTGTCAATATATATTCCGGACCTGAATCGCGCTGCTGGCGCCGGTCAGCGTCATAGCCTTCCGCTCCGCGGTCATGAGGGCAAAGAGGGACGGAAGCCTGGTGCAGTACTGATATTCTCGCCCCTGCAGAAACGGGATCAGTTCTTTATTTTCCTCGCAGCCCGGGCCACGGTGCTGTCAGCGACCATGCGGCTCACCCATCCCGGGGAAAACCGCTGGACCAGATAGAGGAACCGGGAGAGATATCCGGGCATAATCAGGTATTTTCCCCGCGCGACTCCCCGGAGGATGAACCGCGCCACGTAATCGGACTTGAGGGTCCCCATGAGATCCTTCATCGCCCGGCACTCGGGCGGGATGGTCTTGCCTTCCTCGGCCAGGAAGGGAGTATCGGTTTCCGGCGGGCAGGCGAGGAGCACCGTGACGCCATATCGCACCAGCTCGCTCCGGAGGGCCTCGGAAAAGCCAACAAGGGCGAATTTCGACGTCGCGTAGGAGGTGTATCCGAAAATGCTCGAGAAACCGGCCATGGAGGATATATTGACGATGACGCCGCTCCCCCGTTCCTTCAGGTAGGGAAGCGCGGCGGCAATGACGTTCCGGGTTCCGTAGAGGTTAATTTTCATGACCCGGTCAAATTCATCATAGGATATGTTCTCGAAGTAATTGGCGCTTCCTATACCGGCGCTGTTGATGATGATGTCGGGCACGCCGAATTCCCTGACAGCGCGGTCGATGATCTTCATCACCGCGACATTGTCGCTGACGTCAAGGGGCATGATTTCCACCCTCCCCTTTCCGCCGCTCCTCTTGACCTCCGCGCGGGCCTCCTCCAGTTTCTTCGCGTTGCGGGCAAACAGCGCCAGGTCCGCCCCCAGGGGCGCCAGCTGGCGGGCGATCTCGAGTCCGATACCGCTGGAGCCGCCGGTGACGTAGACGCGTTTGCCGCTGTAGTATTTCGTTGCCATATCCTCTCCCTGCCTGTTGTTGTTTTAACGCACTGCTGGCATGGCAGCTACACTAACACCGCGCGCATCTTCTGTCGACCGGGTTTATAAACTGCTTCGTTTTTTATTGCTGATCCGCGGGTCCCTTTTTCTTGATGGCATCAATATTCGCGGTGAGCTCCTGGGATATCTGTTCAATGATTTTTGCGAAGCTCCTCACGGTATCCGCGTTCTGCAGGGTGTTCTGGGCAATATCGGTTATGGTGTTGATCATCTTGGTCAGTTCCTGGAGCACGTCCACCTGCTCGTTGGAGAAGGTGAAGATGTCGCCCGATATCCCGCTGAGCTGCTCAATCTTCGTCTGGATGTCGGTGTTCATCCTGCTGAGGCCGCTGGTGAAGGCGATGGCGTCTTTCATGACGTCCCCGGTCTCGAGGATTTTGGAGCGGACAGTGGCGAAGATCTCGGCGGTTCCGCTGATGTATTGGAGCTCGCCCGCCACCTGGGACGTATGCTGCACGATGGTGGTCTGGATGCCCTTGACCAGCTCCGTGGTCTGGTCGGCCAGCTTGTTCACCTCGTCGGCGACCACGGCAAAACCGCGCCCCTGCTCGCCGGCCCGGGCCGCCTCGATGGCGGCGTTCAGCGCCAGGAGGTTGATCTTGTCCGCCAGCTCGTTGATGGAATTGACCGTCTCCTGTATCCTTTTCAGGTATTCCGCCAGGCCGCTGATGGCCCTGATAGACTTGTCGATGGTCCCGGCGCCGACGTCCACCTGTCTGATGGCTTCATTGATGCTCTCGGTAAGGCTTGACACCCGCTGGGAAAGCTGGCCGCTGCTCGCGTTTATCTCCGTGATCTCGTTCTTGACGCCCTCCGAGTTGTCCATCTGGACCTTGATCGATTCAAGGTTCTTCTCGAACGAGGAGGACATTTCCTCGTAGGCGGACGCCGCTTCCTCGACGATGGCCGTCAGCTCCCGCGCGATGTCGGCCAGGTGCTGGGACGCCTGGTCCATGTCTTTGCTCACGGTCTTTATCTCGAAGCTGTTCGTGGATATGGTGCCGATCATCCCCCGGATCGTCTCCACCATCGTGTTGAAGGAACGGGTGACATAGCCGATCTCGTCTTCCATGATGACGGGAACGGACGTGTTCAGGTCGCCTTCGTTGACGGAGTGCACGCCGCGGGACAGGTTGCGCAGCGGGGTGATGAGGACGCCGCGGAAAAAGAGCTGGAACCCGAAACGCACGACCACCAGCACCACGCCCAGCAGGATGATGAGCTTGAGAACGGAATCGTGCATGAATCCCCGGTACCGCTCGTAGGAAAACCCGACTTCATGGACCATGCCCGCCGTGTAATTGGCCCGGGTGTACGTTATATAGTGGGCGCCGCTCTTCGAAGCCGTGCGGAACGCGCGCGCCCCTGGCTTCTGGACCGGCGCGAGGAACCGGAGCATCTCCAGCTTCAGCTCGTTCCCATCAGCGTCGCTTTCGGCCAGACGCCGCTTCAGGGCCGCGGAAAAGGAATCGAAGCCCTTGTACTCCCTGGCCAGATAGGCCTCCATGGCGCCGCGGAAGCCCTCGTCAGGCATCTGGCGGACCTTGTTGCCGTGGTAAAAGGTCAGCTTGTTCAGGGCCGTTAACGTCTCGTCGAAGCGCTTCACCGCTTCAGGGGCGCCTTCAGGCATTCCGTCAAACAGCCTGACCAGCTCGGTCTTATAACCCTCAAATTCGGGCCTGGTCTGCTCCAGGAACCGCTTCGCCCTGCCGGGGTCCCCGCCGCGCAGATATTCTTCGAGGATGCCGCGATAGTAGGCGTTGGCCAGGTCGGCCGTGAGGGACCCGAACTCCTCCGGGTCCACTTCGTCATGCCTGGTCACCTGGTCTTTCTTCAGGGAATAGTCGACCCGGTACCGGCCGGTCTTTGTCAGCCGGCCGGTCACCAACACCATGTCCATGTCCTTGCGGTAAATCTCGTCAAAGGCCTCGTCCCGCTCCTGCAGGGAGATGTAACTGGAAAACTGCAGCACGATCAGAAAGGCGACCAGGGATATGCCGATGATCTTGCCGATGAAGGAAAAGCGGTCTTTCGCGTTGTTGAGATAGGCGATGGTCAGGAAAAAATAACCGGTGAGGTTCAGCAGGACCCATACATTATTGAACACATCGCGTCCCACCACGCCGTCCCTGCTCATGGTGTTCAGGAGCGAGGGGATGATGTTTGACACGAGATAGACGCTTCCGAGGAGGGCGACAACCCAGCGTTCCCTCCCTTTCAGTATGATTACTTTCCAGAAAGCGAACATCGCGGTTATTATGATATTGGCCACGATCACGATGCCGATATACTTGCTGATCAGATCGGCATTGAAGTCCCAGTAATGGCCGTGATACAGAAATACCCGGTCAGCTTTCAAGGTCACCGCGCAGAAAACGATGATGCAGACACCCATCAGGGCATAGGCGATCCTGCCGTACCACCGGGTAAAGCGGGGATAGTTCACGTCAGGATATGACAGGTAAAAAAGGTTGCCCTCGATCTCTGCGAAAAGAATGAACGCCACGGTGATCCAGCGGTGAAACGCCGCCAGGGGATGATATACGCTTGCGCAGATCAGGTAGCCGAAATTGAAAACGGCCAGGAAGGCGTAGGCGAGGCCCAGATGAAAGGTCGCCCTGGATTTCTGCTTGAGGGAAAGCAAAAAGACCGACGTGACGACAAAGAAGGTCACGGCAATGAGAGAGCCGATGGAGAATGTGTTCAGGTAAATAATTCTTTCGGCTCCCATTGGTACCCCCTGGAATGCATGATCGCTGCGGACGCGTCAATTATGACCCGCGACCAGCAGATCAACCAGTTGAAACAACCTTCACATCGCGACACCGGTCGTACACCGTTGATTTTTTCGAATCCCGCAATCCGGGACGGGAGAAATACGGAAGGAATACTCACGCTTCATGAACTCTCGCCATCGCGACCGGGGTCCGAAATAACAAATCTAAAAAAACAGCTCAACTAAAATAGTATCTAACCATTAATATGCCAGAGTGTCAAGAAATATCTTTGATTGCCGTCCAAATAAGCCCGGGCAAGAAATGATCGGAGTGACGGGTCTCAGCGTTAGGCGATTATGTAAATCCCCGCCTCAAGGGAGGAAACAAAAAAACCGGCCGCAGGCCGGTTTTTTTGCAATAAACCATGGGGACAAAATTACACATGGAGCGCTTTCTTGATGGTCGCGACCATCTGGTCAGGCGCCACCGGCTTCTGGAACACGCCGCTGAAGCCGAGCTTGTCGAGCTCGACGTTCTGGGCGGTGGCGGCGCCGATGCTGCTCAAGAGGTAGATGGGCAGATGCTTGTCCTTCTTCCTGATCTCGTGGGCCACCCTGGAACCGGCGTCGACCTGTTCCATCATCATGTCGCAGAGGACCAGGTCCGGCTTCACCGTGTCGACAGCCGCGATCCCGTCCTTGCCGTTGCTCGCCGTGTAGGCTTCAAAGCCGCTGGCAGTGAGTATCGCCTTTATGGAATCGGTAATATCAACATCATCGTCAATTACTAATATCTTCTTCTTATCGGCCATATAGTATCTCCTTCCTGTTAGTTTAACGTCACCGTTTCGGACATATTCATGATATCCGATATTTTCTCCACCAGAAACCGGTACGCCTCCTCGAGGTTTTTCTCCGCTTCCGGCGTCAGCTTTTCAACGAACTCCCATCCGTATCCCCGGATCGCCAGCACGTAGGCCCGCACCTCTTTGCTGTACAGCTCGTGGCACAGCGCCAGGATGGAGCCGGGAGAGATGGTGTGCGTCGTGAAGGTGATCTCCCCCGACGGCTCGATCTCGGTGAATGTGAAAGGACCGTCGCCGCTCACGGTGGCATCGACAAAAATCACCGTGCCGCTCTCCGCCACGGCCACCGCGTCCTCGATCTGGAGCTGGTAGTTGCTGTCGGTGGCGACCCCGGGCAGGCGCTCGCCCTCCAGGCGCTCGACAAGCGCCGGGCCCAGGCCGTCGTCCTGGCGGCCCGGGTTGCCGTATCCGTATACCAGTATCCTGTTTTGCAAAGTACTATTTTCTCTTCACGTCGATAATATCGCCCTTCGAGTCGTACATCGCCACTTCCAGGGGCATCCTGCCCAGGGCGTGGGTCGCGCAGGAAAGGCACGGGTCGTAGGCCCGGATGGCGACCTCGACGCTGTTCATCATGCCCTCGGTGATCTCGGACTTGCCGCTGAACACGCTCTTGGCCACGTGGGTGACCGCCCGGTTCATCGGCTCGTTGTTGTTCGTCGTGGACACGATCAGGTTCGCCATGACGATCTGGTCCTGGTCGTTGATCCTGTAGTGGTGGAACAGGGTCCCCCGCGGCGCCTCGATAAGACCGACGCCCTCGTGCTGCTTCTTCCCCTTGGTCACCAGGTTCTTGCCCTGGATGTCCTTGTCGTTGAGGAGCTCCTTGATCATTTCTATCGCGTGGAGGTTCTCGATGAGGCGCGCCCAGTGCATGTGCATCGACATGTTGTTGGGCTTGCCCTTGGTGTAGGCCTTGTACGCCTCGAACTCCTTCTGCGCCAGCGGCGTCGGGATGAAATCGCAGGTGTTGAGGCGGGCCAGCGGACCGACGGTATACCATCCGTCCTTCTTGCCGATGGACTTCAGGTAGGGGAACTTCATGTAGCTCCAGTTCTTCACCTCTTCGCCGATATAATTCACGTAATCCTGATAATCGACGTCGTTCAGGATCTTCTTCCCTTCGGAATCGACCGCGCGGAGCACGCCGTGGTAGAGGTCCAGGGCGCCGTCCTTCCGCACCAGCGAAAGGTGGTTTGAAGGGAACACCGCGAAGTTGTCGAGCATGTCCGCGTGCTTGGAGTGGTAGTCCTTGAAGAGGTCCACCGCGGCCTGGGCCCAGGCGATCATCTTGTCGACATTGAGGGGATCGGCCCCCTTCAGGAACTCGTCCCGCTCCTCGTTGGAGAGGCTCTTGTTGATGCCGCCGGGGATCGCGCCCGTGCCGTGGATCTTCTTGCCGGCCGTGGCCCGGATGATCTCCTGGCCGAACTTGCGCATCAGCACCGCCTGGACGGCAAGGTCCTTGTGCTCGAGGGCCACGCCGATGACGTTGCGGATCGCCGGGTCGCCGTCGATGCCGAAGAGAAGGTCCGGCGACGCCAGGTGGAAAAAGTGCAGCGTGTGGGACTGGAAGAATTGCCCGTAATGCATCAGGCGCCGCATTTTCTCGCCCGTGGGGGTGAGGCCGTCGCCCGTGCCCGCCCCGACGATGACGTCCACCGCCTTGGCCGCGGCAAGGTGGTGGCTCACCGGGCAGATGCCGCAGAGGCGCTGCACAAGCACCGGGGCCTCCCAGTAGGGCCTCCCCTGGACGAAGCGCTCGAATCCGCGGAACTCGACGATGTGGAGCCGCGACTGGGCCACGTTGTTGCTGTCGTCGAGCTGGATGGTGACCTTGCCGTGTCCCTCGACTCGTGTTACCGGTTCTATCGTTATCTTTCTAGCCATAATGTTCTCCCTTAATCATACTTTAATACTTCGTACGGCAGGTTGAGGGGCTTCCCGGAAAGGAGCGCCGTCAATGCTTCCCAGATAAGGTCCGCCCGCGGCGGGCACCCGGGAAGGTAATAATCGATCTTCACGATCTCGTGGAGGGGATAGACCCTGTCCAGTATCATGGGGATTTCCGGATCATTGGGGATGATCCTGTCGTCCACGGTGACGCAGTTCAGGTAGGCCTCTTCCAGGCATTCCTTGATGGGAATCCCGTTCCTCATCGCCGGAAGGCCGCCCATGATGGCGCATTCCCCCAGGGATATAAGGATCTTGCAGTGCTTGCGGAACTCGATCAGGTTTTCGACGTTCTCGCTGTTACAGCAGCCTCCCTCGATGATGCCGATATCGCACTCCTTGGTGAATTTCTTGATGTCGTCAACCGGCGACTTGTTGAACTCCACCAGGTCGATGAGCTGCAGAATTCTATCGTCAATGTCCAGCAGGGACATATGGCACCCGAAACAACCCGCCAGCGACGCGGTAGCCACAACTGGTTTACTCATTATAGTTTCCTCCGATCATTTCATTACTTCTGGATTTCGCTGCCGATGGGCGCTTTGTCATACTTGCGCTTGCCGATGGGCACCGCAAAACCGATTTCTTTCTTTATGATGGCGCCCACCGGGCACTGCTCCATAGCCTTTTTCGCCAGGTCGTCCGACATCTTCGCCTCAAGTTCGCGGTCGGCAACGATGGTGGAATGTCCCGTGCGGTCCTGCATCGCGAAGATATGCCTGCCGTCCTTGGCGGTAATGCCCCGGACGCAGCGCCGGCACTGAACGCACCGGTTGGTGTCGATCATGATCTTGGTGTAGGTCGCGTCCATCGCGCGCTTCGGGAACAGGTAGGGGAAACGCGGGGCGAGAAGGCCGAAGCGGTATCCCAGGGCCTGGAGCTCGCAGTTCCCGCTCTTTTCGCAGGTGGGGCACATGTGGTTCCCTTCAACGAAGAGCATTTCCACCAGTGCCTTGCGCATGTCCTCCAGCTCCGGTATGGCGTTCTCCACGATCATCCCTTCAGAGATGGGGGTGGTGCAGGCCGCCATGTTCCTTCCGCCGACTTTCACCGTGCATATGCGGCAGATGCCGGCAGGCTTCAGCCCTTCATACCAGCAGAGAACCGGGATGTAGATGCCGTTTTCGCGGGCCGCCTCGACGATGGTCTGTCCCGCCTTGCCGGTGATCTCTTTTCCGTCTATTTCAAATGTTATCTTGCTCATATTAATGTCCCTCGATGTTTGGATTTCTTCCCGCGGTCTTGCAGTATTCCTGCACCGCCTTGTTCATGTCGAACTCGGTCACGAAGTCGGCCCCCTTCTGGAGCTTCGCCTCGTACACTTCGCGGAAATTCTCGATGGTGGTCGCTATCGGGTTGGGCGACGTCTGCCCGAGGCCGCACCGGCTCATGGCCTTGACCACGGTGCACCACTGGGCCATCTCCTTGAGGTCGGACTCGGTCCCCTTGCCCGCCATGATCTTTTCAAGGCGCTGCTTGAGGATCACGTTCCCGGCCCTGCACGGCGTGCACCAGCCGCACGATTCCTCGACGAAGAAATCCATGAAGTTGTGGACGACTTTCAGCAGGTCCGTGTTGGGTCCTATGATGATAATTGATCCGCCGGTGGGGAGTTCCTCGAAGGAAAGTTTTTTCCCGAAGTCCTTTTTGGCGACGCACTTGCCCGAAGGCCCCCCCACCTGGACCGCCACGGCGTCACTGCCGCCGGCCTCGTCGAGGAGGCTCTGCAGGGTGACGCCGAACTCAACTTCGTAGATGCCCGGCTTGGAGCAGTCGCCGGACACGGACAGCACCTTGGTGCCGTGGGACTGGAAGGTTCCCATCTTGGCGAACCACTCGCCGCCCTGCACCATGATCCGGGCGGCGGCGCAGAGGCTCTCCACGTTGTTGACCGTCGTGGGATATCCCATGTAGCCGTTCTGGGCCGGGAAGGGCGGACGGTTCCGCGGCTCGCCGCGTTTTCCCTCGGCGGATTCTATAAGCGCCGATTCCTCGCCGCAGATATAGGCGCCGGCGCCCAGCTTTATCGTAATATCGAAATTAAATCCTTTTTTTCCCGCGGCATTCTTGCCCAGGAGGCCGCTGTTCCTCATCGAATCAAGGACGCTCTGGAGATACTTCAAAAGGTATTCGTATTCCGCCCTCAGGTACAGGACGCCTTCTTCGGCGCCGACGGCGTATCCCGCCACGGCCATGCCGTCGAAGAGCATCTGGGGAAGCTCGGTCAGGATGACGCGGTCCTTGAAGGTGCCCGGTTCGCCTTCATCGGCGTTGCAGACCACGTAGGTCTTCTTGCCCTTGGAATTGCGGGTGAATTCCCATTTCATGCCGGTGGGGAAACCCGCGCCGCCGCGGCCGCGGAGGTTGGACTTCTTCACTTCTTCTATGACCGCTTCAGGCGTCATGGCCACCGCTTTCTTGATGCCGGACCCGGCCTCGTAGGGCGCGAAAATAACGGCCCCTTTTTTCTGGATATTGTTCTTCACCATGGCTCCGACAAGGGCTGACTGGTTCTGCCCTTCTCCGGTCTCCTTGACCATGGCCTTGACATCCTTCCCGGCCTTCATCTGGAACACGAGGTCTTTCGCTTTTTCCGGCGTGAGGTTCGTGAAAACGACGCCGTTAATCAATGCGGCCGGCTCCTGGTCGTTCATGCCGATATCGGAGGTGTCATACAGACCGATCTGGCCGTCAAAGGTCGTTACCCCGAAGGAACACCCGGCCGCCTGTTCGAACGCCCTGGCAACGGCATCTCTTCCTTTCATTACGGCCACGGCGCTGTTGTTCAGGTACACCGTGTATTTTCCCCTGGGCTCCTTTGAGAAGAAATGGTAAAAGGACACCACTCCATCAACATCCACTTTGGAAACCCCCAGGTTATCGGCGATAGCGGCCGATGCCTCATCCGAAACGCACCCAAGCTCGCTCTGAACATCGCGGATAACATCGAGCATCATGGTAGCGTCTTTGCCATGTTTTTTCACAGCTCTTGTGACTACATCACCTATACTGCCCATACTCCCTCTTTTTTAAAATATTATTTGTCGTATCTTCAAATTGCACATAACAGATTAATTAATTGAAGCAATTCGTGCAATTTTAACTGTCATTAACCATTTATTGTTATTAATTGATAACAGGTATTAGTTATATAACTTTTTGCTAATTATTCAAGAGTTTATTGTTATATTAATTTTTTTTATACTTTTTTTTGTTAGAAATGCATAACAAAATATTGGGATAATTTGGTTAAAGACACCAATAAAAACAACAATAATTTTTGATGGATGGGAAAAAATCTGGATTGGAGTCAAAAATCTACATTTCATAAAAAATGAATATTTTACCGTAAATTTGTAATTTAGAGGGTGTCAATGCCCATAAACCGCATCAAACGCTGTCCGTTTACGATTGACCCATGCGCCTTTCTGACGAAGCCGATCACGCAATGACGGCTCCCCCAGGCCGGATTGTCAAGATACAGTTCGTCAACCCGTTTCATGATAGCCAGGTTCTCTTCTGTCTCTCCATGCGGCTCACACAAGAAGCATTGGTCACTCGAGTCGGTATTTCAAACAATGGCGCAGGAGAGAATTTGCGATGAGAATCATGAGCCTTGCAAAGAGAGGTGTGTCAGTAAAAAAATACACGTGGAATTGAATATCGCGGCATAAAACACGCCCAACTCAAGCGAGACATACATCATCCCGCCGGCTTATCATACAGGTGGCGCAGCATGGCGTCACGTTGGGCCGCCAGTGCCAGGCGATCCGGTTTTTCGTCACCGGACACCGCTTCGGCCAGCGCGACAGCCACCTCGACCTCGCCGGTAGCGACCACCGTGGCTTTGGCTTGCCGGATCGCGGCGACATCCCGGAGATGGGCGCACCGCGCGAGGATGCGGAGGTCCTTGTTGAGAACGCGGGCTTTCCGCACAATCTCGGCAGCGTCCTCGACGTCGGCGGTGAGTATAAGGCTTCCGGAGACGGTTATGCCTGTCTCCTCAAGGGTCCCCGGCCGCAGCACATCGCCGTAAAGGGCCCGGCATCCGCCGGTCTTCAGACGACGGACCGTGTCCAGGTTTAATTCGACTACGGTGATCTCCGCCCCGCGCTCGGCAAGCAGCCGGTGCACGGTTTTTCCGACGGGCCCGTATCCGACAATGATTCATTTCCTGGGATCGGTCGCCGGCGGTTCGCCGGACGGCTGATAAATCGCCCCGGCTTTGGACGACAACCGCCGCGTCAGGCGGTAGACCGACGGATTGAGGACTATCGGTATGATCGCGGCGGCGATAATGGCGTTCCATCCCGCCTCGTTTATTAACTTCATTTCCCGGGCTACCGCTCCCAGTATAAAGTTGAATTCACCGACCTGTAACAGGGCCGCGCCGACTGGGATGGCCGTGGAAAGGGGGCGCCTCAGTATGCGCACGGTAAGCAGCGTGAAGAGGGGCTTCCCTATCAACACTACCGCCAGGACGATACCGATCAGCAGCGGTTCTCCCACAATACTGCGGGGATCGAAAAGCATGCCGATAGAGACAAAGAACAGAACGGCGAAGGCGTCGCGCATCGGCAGGGCGTCCGCACCAGCCCTGACGGCAAATTCAGTACGGCCGGCCGGCAAGGAAGGCCCCCAGGGCCATTGATACGCCGAAAATCTTCGAAGAACCGATCGCGATGCCCATCGCGATCACGAGGACCGCGGGCAGGAAGAGTTCCCGGGACCTTGTCACCGCAATCCGTTCCAGGACCAAGGGAATGACCCACCGGCCGAGGATCACAACGGCGGCGACCAGTCCGATGATTTTGAGGAAGGTCATGGCGATGGCGGACACGGCCTCAATACCGCCGCCGCTCCTTGAAAAGAGAATCGGAAGCATCAAAAGATACATGACGGTGAGAAGGTCTTCCATGACGGTCCAGCCGATGGCGATATGTCCGATGGGCGCGTGCAGGTCCCTGCGCTCGGCCAGGACAAATGCCATCACCACCGTGCTGGCCACCGAGATGGCAAGACCAAGGACGATCCCCGGGCCCCACTCCCAGCCCAGGGCCCGCAACGGCGCGGCCAGCGCGGCGGTGGAGAACGCGCTCTGGATCAAGGCGCCCGGCACGGCAATCCGCCACACGGCCGCCAGCTCACGCAGGTGAAAATGCAGACCGATTCCGAATAAAAGCAGTATGACGCCGATTTCGGCAAATTGCTCGGCTACGGGCTGGTGCGCGGTAAAGCCCGGCGTAAAAGGGCCAACCACAATGCCTGCCAGGAGGTACCCGACGATGGAGGAAAGCTTTAATCTCTGGGCAACGTAACCGAATACCAGTGCCGCGGCCAGGCCGCCGGTAAAAGTGATTAATACCTGTAATTCCTGCATAGTTGCCTCCCCTGTGGTGGATTCAAAGTCTCTGTGGCGTGGTTTATGAAAGCCGGCAGGTCGATCTTGAACGCGCGCAATCAACCTATCCCGTCATCAAACCCGGTTCCTGACGACGAGAACGTCGCACAAAAAACGATGATATGACATGCCTGGCGTGATTCCCGAAGATCGCATTCGAGAGGAACCCCTGCGGGTGAGAGACGATGACGACCAGTTCCGCGTCCGTTACCCGGATAAAATCTTTCAACACCTTGGCCTCATTGCCGTGTTCGATTGTCCTTTTCTGGCGGGAACGTTGAACTTCAGTAATGTCGACTATTGATATAAAGTTCGCCAGGTCCCGGTGCGCCACCTGTCTCATCTGCTCATGGTAATCGTCAATATTGTCTGCGGCGTAGGATTTGGGCGTTGAGAATGGATATACGACACCCAGGTCTGGTCCGGAAACCATTCGGCCGCCTCTTCTATCGCCTGTTTTGATGCAGGGGAAAGGTCGGCGGATATGGCGATCCTGGTGTAGGGACCCCGGTATCGTTCATTGACAATCAGCAGCGAAATTCCCGATTTACCAATCAGCCGATCAACGGTTTTACCCAGGGTGTGCCGTCCGAGAATGTCGTTGCGCGCGACCCCGGTACCCCGGTAACAATAAGATCGCACTTCCTTTTCTCAGCGACCCGCATGATGATTTCGTGAGGCTCGCCTTCCTCGATCATTTTGTCGGCGCGAGCATGAACGCTGGACATGTCCTCAAGGAGGCGCTTGCGAACCTTTTCTATGGCAATTTTGTTGTAGTCAAGAAATGGCAGAAAGGGAATCCGCCTGATGCTGTTGTTTTTATTGGACGACTCAAGGACGTGCAGCACAATTAATTCGCAATCTCGCTGCTTCGCAAGCGACGCGGCGCGGTCCCGGGCGCGGTCGCTGCGGGAGCCGAGTTCCGTTGCAAGTAATATTTTTTCCGATGGCGTCGTCATTTAGCATCCATCTTATTTATGATAATTCCAAATATAGACGTATCAATAATTTTATCAATCTTTCAATTTGGATATACTGGCTGAAGATTAGCGCTGCAGTTTTATATCAATGTCCATAACATCACTGGATGATATTTTAAGTTGTAACCGATAAAAGCTGGGACGTCAGGGGTTACCGTAGAATTCCTTGATGATTATCATCAAGGGAAAAGCACCTTGTCGAACCAGGGAATATATGACTCGACGTACCATGTCTGTAATGATTGCGGCGCGCCGGCAAGGATATGGCGAGTAATAACCATAATCAAGAATTCGATTCGTTATGACCGGGTCAGCTCGACGGCTCCAGGATATGCTTCGCCACCGCAAGCTGTCCCAGGGCGATGCAGCCGTCATTGCAGGGGACATTGGCATGGGTATGCACGGTGAAACCCCTATCGCGCAGGGCCCTGATGATGCCATCCAGAAGGACGCGGTTGTGGAATACTCCGCCGCTCAGGGCGACATCGTTGATCCCGGTTGCAACGCGGATCCTGTCCGCCACGGCCCCCGTGGTGTGGATTATGGCCTGGTGGAAGGCTGCCGCAACATCGTCCACAGCCATGCCGGTATTCATCAGGGATACGACATGGGCCACCAGGTCGTCCGTACCGATAACTATCGGCCCGTCAGCGGAAAAAGGTATGACATAGGGCCTTTCCGGCGCCCTGCCCCGCATGGCCGCCTCCTCCAGGAGCTGGGCCGCCTCGGCCTCCGCGCTCACCGAGCGCGCAATGCCCAGGATGGCGGCCACGCCGTCGAAGATACGGCCGATGCTGCAGGTGAGGGGCGAATTGATGTTCTTCTTTATAATTTCGATGACGCCGGCGGAGTTCCCATCATGGGGCATGACCGGATAGTTATCGCCGAAATGCTGGTACAGGAGTGACAGGCCGATCTTCCACACGTCCTTAATGGCGCTCTCGCCCCCGGGAAGCGGGAATTCGCTGAAATGGGCGGCCCGCTCGAAGCCCCCCCTGTCGGCAACAAGGAACTCGCTCCCCCACAGGGTCCCGTCGGTGCCGTAGCCGGTGCCGTCGAAGGCAATGCCGATCACCGGGCCGTCAAGGCCGTGCTCCTCCAGGACCGACGCGACATGGGCGTGGTGGTGCTGGACCTCGACAAGGCGCTTCCCCCGCGAAGCGAGCTCCTCGGCGTGCTGTCGCGTGAGATAGACCGGGTGCGCGTCGGTCACGATCACCTCCGGTTCCGCGTCGAAGATCCTGATGAAATGGTCCACCGTGCGCCGGAACACTTCGTACGTGAGCGGGTCCGCCATGTCGCCCAGGTACTGGCTCATGATGATGAAATTCTTCCGTGCGATGGCGAAGCTGTTTTTTAAATCTCCGCCGGTGGCGAGCATGGCGACCGGGGCCGCTCTCGATAAAAAGGGGACCGGTATGTAGCCCCGTGAGCGGCGGATGAAATAGGGCTTCCCGCCGACCACGTGGAGAACGCTGTCGTCGCCCTGCCCTATGATCTCCCGGTTGTAAGTCACGAAGCAGTCCGCTATCCTGCCCAGGCGCTCGAAGACCGTGTCGTCGCGGTACTCGATCGGCTCGTCCGACACGTTGCCGCTGGTCATCACCAGCACCATGTCCGGGTCGATGGAAAAGAGATGGTGCTGGAAGGGCGCGTAGGGAAGCATCATGCCTATGTAGGACAGGCCCGGCGCGACCTGCCGGCTGAGGACCTGCCTCGTCTCCCTGAGGAGCACGATGGGCCGCTCCTTGGAGCAGAGAAGACCGCGCTCTTCCGGGCCGATGGCGAGAAAACTATCGGCGGCATCAATCGAGCCGGCCATGACGGCAAAGGGTTTGAAGGGCCGCCGCTTTCTCGTGCGGAGCTCCATCACGGCAGAATCGTTCCGGGCGTCCACCGCAAGGTGGTATCCCCCTATTCCCTTGATGGCCAGCACCGCCCCCTCCTTCAGGAGGGCCACGGTCCTCCGGGCCACTGCCTCGTTTTCCGATTCCATCAGCTCCTTTTTATTATTGTAGAGCGTCATGCGGGGCCCGCACACGGGACACGCATTGGGCTGAGAATGAAAGCGCCGGTCTATCGGATCGGTGTATTCCGCCAGGCAGCGGTCGCACATCGGAAACGGGTCCATGGCGGTGTTCTTCCGGTCATAGGGAATATCGCGCACGATGCTGAAGCGGGGACCGCAGTTGATGCAGGTGATAAATGGATAGTGATGACGCCGATCCGAAGGATCGTTGAACTCCTCCCGGCACTGGTCGCACAGGGCCACGTCGGGCGAATAAAAGGCGAGGCGCTCTTCCGTCACCGCGCTCCGGTCTATGGCGAATCCGGTCCGTCCCGAAGGAGCCGCATCCCGGGCGTCAACCGACAATATCATCGCCAGGGGCGGAGCCTCCGCGGTCAATTGCCGGAGGAACGTGTCCAGGTCACCATCCTCACCATCGACATGGATGATGACGCCTTCCGTGTCATTGAGGACGCTCCCGGTGATGCGGTTCCTCCGCGCCAGCTGGTACACGAAGGGGCGGAACCCGACCCCCTGCACGATTCCCCGTATCCTGATGTTCAGCGATTTTTTCATCCGGGTTCGCGGCTATATCCGGTAACCTATCATAGCGGTAAGATAGATGCTGTGGCGCTCGCCGGGAAGGCGGTCATAATCCAGGACGCCGCAGCCGAGGCCGACCTCGATGAAGACGCGGTTCATGGTGAAGCCGAAGACCATCCGGGCGCCCAGGTCCACCGGCCGGAGGCGCCTGGCATAATCCATTTTCCTGCTCCAGAGAAAAACGCCGTACCGCGCCCTGCCGTAAAAGAGCACGCCCACGTCAAGGCCGGCGCCGATGTAGAATTCATCGAGCACGTGGAAGCGGTACAGGACCGGGATGGTAAAATAATTGGTGTCGATGTTCGATTTGTCCACGTACTTCCTGAGGGGCGCGCCGTAGAGGAACCCCATCGGCAGTCCCGACACAATGGTAAACATACTGACATCGATGATCCTGACCTGGATGATCCGCTGCTCAAAAAACAGGCCGGCCGAGATGCAGTGGCGCTTCTGGAGATAGAACAGGGCCTCAAGGCCGCCGCGGAAGCCCACGGTAAAGGAGCCCTTTTCATATTTATATTTGAATATATCTTCCTTCGAATCCCGCGGGCCCAGGATGCCGTAACCGACAGCGCCGATGCTGAAGCCCATGTGAAACCGGAACAGGTTCTTCTTCCTTCTTATAGATGTATATTCCTTGAGGCGCCCTTCAATCCCTTCATCAACGGTTTTATCGTCAAGCTTTTTCGCCCTGTCGCTGTCAGGGTCCTTCCAGTCGCCGCCCTCGCTGTCACGCAGGCCCGATTCCGATGTATCCTGGACGGCCCCGCCCATCTGCCGGCCGCCCCCGGCGTCCGCGGCCTTGTCCTGGGCGAAGAGCCACGCGCACCGGCCGGCGATAACCGCCAGGAATGCTATCAGAATTATTTTTTTCATGCCAGGTCCCCGATTGTCACATCGGCTTAACGCTACCCTCGGCGACACAACGCCGTCAATACATTTTTGGATGAAAGTTAACAGCCTGTTCACGCGCGGCCCATTTCCCCCGGCCATTAAAAAAATGTATGGACAGTTTAATCACAACCTGTAAAAAAGGACGGGAAACTTTAACCAGGAAAAGAGGAAGGTTTTTTCACATGGAAATAAAAATCCTGAAAGACATACTGGAATTAAATAAAAACGCGGCGGCCGAGGTCAAAGACCTTTTAAAGAAGAAAAAAGTATACATGATCGACATGATGAGCTCCCCGGGCTCCGGGAAGACGACCCTGAACGACAGACTGATCGGCGCGCTTAAAAACAAATACCGCATCGCCGTAATCGAGGGAGACATCAAGACGACCAAGGACGCCGAGCGCCTCGCCGGCCACGACATCCCCATCTACCAGATCGAGACGGACCGTTTCGGCGGCGACTGCCACCTGGAGAGCACCTGGATAAAAAAATGCCTGGACCAGTTCGACCTTGACAACCTGGACCTGGTCATCGTGGAAAACATCGGCAACCTGGTCTGCCCCGCCGAGTTCCAGCTGGGCGACGACGAGCGGATCGTGGTCCTCAGCGTCACCGAGGGCGAAGACAAGCCGGCCAAGTATCCCCTCATGTTCAACTCATCGGACACCATGGTGCTGAACAAGATCGACCTTCTGCCGTACCTCGACTACAGCGTGGACGAGCTGATGGACAACCTGAAAAAGGTCAACCCGAAGATACGGATCTTCCAGGTGAGCGCAAAAACCGGCGAGGGCATGGATCCCCTCCTGAAGCATATCAGCGACAACATCGACAGGAAGATACGGGCCTGACCCGGAAACGGACAATAGATCGGTATATTCGACATGGGTTTCAGCACCGTAACATTCCTGTTCTATTTTCTGCCCCTCATGCTGCTCCTTTACTTTGCCGTGCCGGCGAAGTACCGGGTGCCCCTGCTCCTTGGGGGCAGCTATGTCTTTTACTTCTGGGGCTCCCCCACCGGCGCCGCCGTATTACTGGCGGGGACGGTCATCGATTACCTTTTCGGCGGCGCCATCAACGGGGCCGGGCCGGGAAGGAAAAAAAAGATGCTCCTTGCCGTTTCAGTGACAATCAACATACTAATCCTTTTTTATTTTAAGTACTCGAACTTTTTCATCGGGGAGATCAACCGCGCCCTGACCTTCTTCGGATCATCCGGGATACCCTGGACCGCGGTCATGTTCCCCGTGGGAATATCCTTCATCACGTTCCACAAGATAAGCTACCTGGTGGACATCTACTACGGCCGCGTCGCCCCGGCGGAGAGCTTCACCGCCTATGCCCTCTACCTGGCGATGTTCCCGAAACTGACCCAGGGCCCCATCGTGCGCTACCACATCATCTCGGAGCAGCTGACGGCGCCGAAGTACAGTTTCAACGATATTTACGAGGGGAGCATCCGGTTCTGCGTGGGCTTTGCGAAAAAGGTGCTCCTGGCCGACCCGATGGGGGCCGTGGCGAACCCGATCCTGAGCATGGACATGGCGAACCTGACCGTTGGCTACGCCTGGCTCGGGATCGTCTGTTACAGCTTTCAGCTTTATTTCGATTTTTCCGGTTATTGCGACATGGCCATCGGCATCGGGCGCATGCTCGGCTTCACCATCCCGGAAAACTTCAACCGGCCCTTTTACTCCCAGAACTTCACCGAGCATTGGACGCGGTGGCACATCACCCTCGGCAATTTTTTCCGGGAATATCTGTACATACCGCTCGGAGGAAACCGCGCCGGCACGCTGAAGACCTACCGCAATCTCTGGATCGTGTTTCTCGTTTCGGGGTTCTGGCACGGCGCCAACTGGACCTACCTGGCCTGGGGCTTTTACAACGGACTGTTCATCTTTCTTGACCGCATCATCCTGATCAGGCTCCTCAGGCGCGTTCCGGTCCCCTTAAAAATGGCGCTCTTTTACATGCTCCTCATCGTTGGTTACGTCCTGTTCCGGTCCGACACCATTGCCGGCGCGTTCCTCTACATCCACCGCATGTTTGACGTGACCGCTATCGGCTCGATCCAGTCGTCGTTCCTCCTGGCGAAACTGATCGGCAACAGGGATGTCTTTGTCCTGACCGTCTGCCTGCTGATATGCTTCTTCCCGCAGCCGCTCATCGACAGGGGAAGGCTCCTGATATCAGGGCGGTTCAGCGGGACGGTGATCAACCGGCTCAGGATGGCGGCGGCAGGCCTGATCTTCCTGCTGTCCCTGATATCGATGATCAACAACAGCTTCAGCCCATTCATTTATTTCAGGTTCTAACGATGAAGGATAAAAAAATATTTATCATCGCGGCCAACGTCTTCATAGCCGTCATTCTCATCCAGACCTATTTCCGCCCCGTCGAGGATATGAAATTAAGCGGCGCCGAACAAAAAGCGAGACCGGGCGTTCCCACCCTCAACGACGTCATGACGGGAAAGTTCCAGAACAGCATCGAACTGTGGCTCAAGCAGAACATAGGGTTCCGCGGCACCTTCGTGAAAACCGACAACCAGATCAACTATTCCCTGTTCAACGAATTCTCGCGCAGCCACCCGAGGAAGATACTGCTGGGGAATAACAAGGAGCTCTTTGAAGAGCCGTATATCGACTGTTTCAACAAGCTGTCAACGCTGCCGCCGCAGGTCCTGGAGAAAAAGGCAACCGCCATCCAGCGGCTCCAGGAAAAGCTGAAGGCCCGGAACGTCAGGTTCCTGCTGCTTCTCACGCCCAGCAAAGCGTCCATCTACCCCGAGGCCGTGCCGGAAAAATACGTCCTGGACAGCGGGAAGGAAAAACAGGACAACTACCAGGTCATTGTGCCCATGCTGAAACGGAGGGGCGTCAACATCGTCGACAGCAGGGAGATATTCCTGGAGATGAAAAAGAACGGGACCACGCACCTGTTCCCGTCGAGCGGGTCCCACTGGAGCCTCTACGGCGGATATCTCATCGGAACAAAGACCATCGAGCGGATGGAGCAGCTGTTCGGACGGCGGATGGTGCGCATGGAGACGAAAAAACTCATCTCCAGCAGGGAACCGATCGACCTCGACAAGGACATCGCCCGCCTCGGCAATCTCCTCTTCACACGGTCGCTTTTCACCGACTATGTATACCCGGAGACCAGCCCAGACGCGCCGGCACACGCCTTTCGTCCCGACGTTCTTCTCGTGGGATCGAGCTTCTGCTGGAATTTCATTCACTACATTGAACAGAACAATGTTTTTTCGCGCCTGAATTTCTATTATTACTACAACACCGACTGGGTCTATCCGGGCATGCAGCACCATCCCATCAACCGGGCCGCCATCAATTGGGACAGGGACGTCCTCACCAGAGACATCATCATCGTCGAGATCAACGAAATACAGATAAATGAGGCCGGCTTCGGCTTTGTTGAAGACGCGCTGAACGCCCTCGACCGGTAATCCTGCCCGCATAAAATGAACTGGCATGTCAGTTTTTTTATTGCATTTTCAGGAGCCGATTCTATGATTGTCCGACTGACTGGACGGATTATTTGAATATAAACAGATATATAGAGTAGGAGGTTCCATGAGCACGCTGAATCTAAAAAACACGTCTATTCCGGTCGTATTCCAGGACCAGGTCGCGAAGTACGGCGACCGCGCCTGCGTCGCGTACCGGGACAACAAGCTGGGCAAGTACGTCGACATATCCTGGAACGAAATGAACAGGATGGTGCGTCAGCTCGGATGCTATCTGCTTTCCACGGGAGTAAAAAAAGGCGACCGCGTCGCCCTCTTCTCGCAGAACAGGCCCGAATGGTGGATATCCGATATGGCCATCCTCTCCATAGGCGCCGTCAACGTACCCATCTACGCAACAAACTCCGCAGAGGAATCCCGATATATACTGAGCAATTCAGGCGCCAAGATATGCATCGCCGGGACCAAGGACCACATGGAAAAGATCCAGGAAGCCAAGAAGAAGGTCCCCGGCTTCAAGACGACCATCGTCATCGACGACGTCAAGGTCCCCAACAAGTCCGTTATAACCTTCGCCGAGGCGCTGAAAAAAGGCGCCGCCTACAAGAACCAGGGCGAGATAGACAGGCGGACCAAGGCAATCAAACCGCACGACCTGGCGACCATCATATACACATCGGGCACCACGGGCGATCCCAAGGGGGTCATGCTCACCCACGACAACTTCATCTCGGACGCGCGCCAGATCAGCAACGACTTCAGCGAGTACATCAACGACACCCACGTGCTGCTGTCGTTCCTGCCCCTGTCCCACTCCCTGGAGCGGACGGCCGGCTACTATTTTCCGCTCTTCGCCGGGTGCAAGGTGGCCTTTGCCGAGGACTTCAGCAAGGTGGTTGACAACATGAAGGAGGTGCGCCCCACCTTCATCATCAGCGTGCCGAGGCTGTACGAGAAGATTCATTCCGTCATACTGTCCCGTCTTCCCGAGGCGTCCAAGGCCAAACAGTTCCTCTTCAAGCTGGCGGTCGCCACGGCGAAGGAAAACCTACCCTACGTGTGCACCGACAAGCCGCTTCCGCTGCTCCTGGGGCTCCGCGTGAAGCTCTTCGACAAGCTGGTCTTCTCGAAGTTCCGCGAGGGACTCGGCATGGACCGGATGGAATTCGCCGTGTCCGGCGGCGCACCCCTGTCGGTCTCCGACGCCGAGTTCTTCATCGGCATGAAGATAAAGATACTGGAAGGGTTTGGCCTCACCGAAACGACCCCGGTGACCAACGTCAACCCGCCCTGGCACATCAAGCCGGGCACGGTCGGCCCTGCCCTCTCGGAGACGAAGGTCAGGATTTCCGACGACGGCGAGCTCCAGATCAAGGGGCCCCAGGTCATGAAAGGCTACTACAAAAACCCCAAGGCGACGAAGGAGGTCTTCACCAAGGACGGCTGGTTCAGGACCGGCGACCTGGCCCGGATCGACGACGACGGCTACGTAACCATAACCGGCAGGATCAAGGACATCATCGTCACGGCCGGCGGCAAGAACATATCGCCGCAAAACATCGAGAGCAGCCTCAAGGCGTCGAAATACATCGAGCAGGTTGCCATTATCGGCGACCGCCGCAAGTACCTCTCGGCGCTCATCATCCCCTCCTTTGAGAACGTGCAGAAGTGGGCCAAGTCAAAGGGCCTGACCTTCTCGACCAACAGGGACATGGTTAACAGCAAGGAAGTCCACGACCTGATCCAGGGCGAGATCACCCGGGAGATGAAGAGCTACGCCCGGGTCGAGCAGATCCGCAAGTTCTCCCTCCTCGACGCTGAGTGGACCCAGGACACGGGCGAAATAACCCCCTCCCTCAAGGTCAAGCGCAAGGTGGTGGAGGAAAAATACAAGGATATAATAGAAAGCATGTATCCGGCAGGCGGCGCGGACTGACCCGGTTAACACGGAAAGGCCGGCTGAAAGAGCCGGCCTTTTTTTATTCTCTTTTCAATAAATCGTGCCATGGGTCACCTAGAACCTGAAATATATGAACTGCTGGCTGGAAAACATCCCGAAAAAGATAATGCAGCATACCAGGAGATAATAGAGCCCCAGCCGCACCAGTGACGGCTTCGAGCTCACCACGGGGGCATTGCCGGAGCGTTCTTCAACGGCATCCACGAGCCAGAGCACCAGGATTGCCACCACCAGGATAAGCATTTCAGGATTGTAGCTCTCCTTCGCAAACCCGAGGGTCATGCCGTTGCGACTGATATCGGTTGCCGCGCGCACTGCGGCCCGGTTCCCGGCAACGATATTCGCGATGAGGGACCCGACGCCGCTCCCGAGGTGCGTGACGATATAGACGGCGTCCCCCAGGCTGTTGGCACGGAAAAAAATCCAGGCGAAAGCGGCAAGGAGGAAGGTGACGGCCTGCCTGCACCGGTCATGCAGCGCGGGAAAGCGCTTCAGGCCCAGAACACGCGCTGCAACATCGCGCACCCGGGCCGTCCAAATACCAATCACGATGAACAGTCCGTGCAGGGCCCCCCAGACGATGAAATTCCATCCGGCACCATGCCACAAACCGCTCATCAGGAAGGTGATGAGAAGATTCAGCTGTCTCCTGACAGGCCTGACGCGGTTTCCACCGAGCGGTATATAGAGATAATCCCGGAACCAGGTGGAGAGGGATATGTGCCACCGGCGCCAGAATTCCGTCATGCTCATGGACATATAGGGACGCCTGAAGTTCTCCATGAGCCGGAAGCCGAGGACGCGCCCCGCCCCGATCGCTATATCGGAATACCCTGAAAAATCGCAATAAATCTGAAGCGTGAACAGGAGCATCGCAAGGATCAGGTAGATGCCGCTGTACTCATGGGGATGGTCGAAGACGGCATTCACGATGATAGCGGCCCGGTCGGCGATGACCGCTTTCTTGAAGAATCCCCAGGCCATCCGTTTCAGGCCTTCTGCTACGGAGTCGGGATCAAGCCCGTGTTCCTCCCTGAACTGCGGGAGAAGCTGGGACGGACGGGGTATCGGACCGGCCAGGATCTGCGGGAAAAACGACTGGTACACCGCGAAAATTCCGAAATGTCGTTCAGCCTCATAGGTGCCCCGGTAGACGTCTACCAGGTATGCGATGGCCTGGAAAATATAGAATGATATCCCCAACGGGAGTATGATATTCAGCACCTGCGCGGGGTATTTCAGACCCGCCAGGACGGCGACATCGCTTATCACGGAATTGAAAAAATTGAGATACTTGAACCCGCCGAGGATGCCGAGGAGCAGCGTGATCGCGGCGGCCAGTATGATTTTTCCGGTCCTGGTCTTCCCCTCCCCGTACCGCTCCAGGGCGACGCCGCCGGCATAGGCGATGACCGTGACGGCCGCGAGGAGCAGCAGACACCAGGGCGCGGATGAGCCGTAAAACACCAGGCCCGAGCAGAGGAGGAGCCCCCACCTGAAGCGGTGGGGCACGGCGTAATACAGGACCGCGACGGTCATAAAAAAAACGACGAACTGTATAGATATAAATGCCATTTCCGTTTACATGCCAGAAGGAGGTGATGCGCGGACACATCGCATACGACCGGTTCGGGATGTGTCCGGGTTCAAGCTCTCATTACTATTTTCAGGCGATGATCGATGTCAAGGAAAAAACATGCCTCGTCTCGCAGCCCCTGAGCTGAGTCGAAGGGCGGCAACCATGCCTCGCCTCGCAGCCCCTGAGCCGAGTCGAAGGGCGGCAACCATGCCTCGACTACGCTCGGCAACCGCAAATTGACTTGCAATCTTTTCCCGATTGTGGTATCCATGAATAGCCGCGCAGCCATAAGCAAGGCGAACTAACCGGGAGGAGCAACCGGACAGTGAAAAAATAATTTGAGGACGTCGTTAAAAAAACATTCCACCTGAACGATAATAATCTGAAGAAAATCCTGGATATCATAACGGTCCGGGAGGTCCCCGCCGGAACGATACTGCTCCACGAAGGAGAGATCGCGTCAAAGCTGAACCTGGTGATCAGGGGCTGCCTACGCACGTATTTCGTGAAAGACACGGGCGCTGAGATTACATCTCAATTCTTCATTGAAACACAGGTGGTGTCCTCTTTCGAAAGCGCGATGACCCAAACGCCCAGCAGGCTGTTCATCGAGGCTATCGAGGACTCCATTATCGGATTCATCCGGATCAAGGACCTTGAAAGCCTTATCAAGAACAACAGCGCCGCCCGGGAATATTTCGGCAGGTTCATCATGACCAGGCTGATCTACTACATGAACCAGCACGCGCGGTTCATCTCCGCCGATCCGGATTATGTCATCCCCGGCGGGGAAAGCGTGCGGCAGCGATACGAGCGCACCATCAATGCGGTGCAAAAGATAATCGGCGCCAACAGGGACAGGAGGATCATCCTGGTTATCCATGGGGGCGGCCTGGACAGCCTGTTCAGGCATGCGCTGGAGATACCGCTGACCAGGTCCAGGAATTTTTCCCTGATGAACGCGAGCATGAATGTCCTTTCCGTCGAGGGGGACGCGTGGAAAGTGGAAACATGGGGAGACGTGTCGCACCTTGCAGACATCGGCGCCCTGGACGATTTCTGATCTGCCCGCGAACCCCGATGCGGATATAACTTCACCACAAGGAGGAAATCCGGGATGACAACAGCGAGAAAGCCGGGAACTATCCCTGCCGCGGCCGTCATCATGGCCGCCATGATATCCGTTTCATGCTTCAGCGACATAGCGCCGAAAGAGCAGGTAAAGAAATGGATCGACAATGGAGCGCTCATCGTTGATGTGCGGACCCCCGCCGAATTCGGCACGGGGCACTACCGGAACGCCATCAACGTCCCCCTTGCCGACATAGAGAACAGCTTCGCGATGTTCGGCAACAGGAACCGCCTCATAGTGGTCTACTGCAGATCGGGGAACAGGAGCGGCAAGGCCAGGGCGATCCTGGAAAAGCACGGCTACATGAAGGTAATCAACGGAGGCAGGCTGAAGGACATGCCGTGATTGTAAACCATGAATAAAAACGGCACCATCGTCAATTACCTCTTCGCTCTTTTTATCGTCATCTACGAGTTTGCCTTTAATACCCTGTATATACGCCTGACGGGTAGCAGCCTTGTAGATGCGACACGGAACGTTATTTACGGCGGGAAAGCGGACCCGGTCCTGGGCGCGATCGTAACCGCGGCCGTCGCCGCGGAGTTCGCCGGCATCCTTCTGAAGAAACGCGCCGCCGCGGGATCGTTAAAAGGAGGGGGCGGATTCTTCCTCTGGACGCTCCACACAGCTGTGACCACCATCATGGTGATGACCGCCTGCAGGGCCTTCGGCGCATCCATTGAGCCGATGGGCACGGCGTCAGGAATTGCCCTGTTCGCCAATATCATCAAGGAGCTGGCCCTCCTGGGGATCCTCTGGAACGAAACGCCTGCGCGGATCTCCATGTCCCAGGGGATTTTCGCAGACACCTGCATCCTGTATTTCTACTGCATAGGTTTTTCCACCGGATGGGACGTGATCAGCGCAACGCCGGGATCGAACCTCCACCAACACCTGTCGAACATCCCCCTCCTTGTCCTGTACACGGCCATGGCCATGCTCTTCTTCCTGATAATGTATGTCCCGCTCCGCATCGGGTACTACATGACCGAGCGGATTGAAACGAACCGCGATTTTTACCGCTTAACGCTGTCGATAGCAGTGGTCACGATCACCGCCATGATACCCCTCTACCGGCCCCTCGACCCTGCGGCGCTGAAGCGATACTGGCCCGCGGAATATGAGAAATTAATCCAGAAGGATCGCGTCCCGGTTTCCCCTTCCATTGACAAAAAATAACTAGTGCCGGCAGCCAGGCGCGGTCTTGAGGCAGCAGTTTAATTCTACGGGTAGTGAGCTATCCAGCGAGAAGGCGACATGGATGTCGCCGATTCCGCCGAGTCCACACGGACGTTATACGAGGCGGACGAGCGGGATAGCTCACTACCCCCCCCAATTAAAGACTGCTCCAGTGTCCCGAAAATACCAGAAATATTATTTGACATGCCCCTGCGGCGCGTTATCCTCCCCGTGGAGGTACAGCAGATGAAACCCTTTCCACGATCAACCCGTACGATCACTGCAGCATTATTTTTCCTGATACTTATAGGCGACGCGTCGATAACGCTCCGCGACGCCCTTGGCCGCGCCGGCCGCGGCGACAGCTACCGCTCGTCGAGCTCCAGTTCCAGCTCGAGCTCGGGCTCCTCGTGGCGCTCGAGCAGTTCCCGCGGCTCGTCGTCCTGGTACCGGAGCAGATCGTCCTCGTCATCGAGCTCCACCTCATCGGCATCAAGCTCTTCATCGACATCTTCGACATCAAGCTCATCGAGCTCCGGGTCATATACACCGGCACCGAAGGTTGTCAAGGACTACGATGATTACTACACCCTTAACGCCTGGTCCACGGTCCTCACCGTCAACCGCGACGGCTCGGTTGACGTTGCCGAAACCTATGATGTGACGCTGACAGAATATCAGAAAGGCCTTCTCCGGCCCCTGGACCAGATATTTCAGTATGAAAGCTTACAGTACAACACATTGATGGTGACCGATCTGAAGTGCCCCCAGGGATATGCGGAATACAAGGACGGCACCATCCAGTTCGGATTCAATGAAAAGAGTGTTACGGGGAAGCAAAACTTTCTGCTGAATTACCGCGTTACCGGCCTGATCGTGCCGGCCGTGAACGGCACCCGTCTCCAGTGGCGGCCCCTTCTGAAAAGGTCCCTGCAAGGGGCCACGGTCAGGATCATCCTCCCCGACGGGGCAACACCGCTTCGGACAAAATTGCTGGGTATCAAGCTTAAATCATCCTCACTGTACCGCCGCCTGGAAATGCCCGGCGAGGAGAAGGAGCTCCCCTGCACTGTCGCGGGAAACGTGATAACCTTCCCCTATACCTATACCTATGAATACCCGACTGAAACCATGCTGGACCTCACCGTTGACCTGCCCGCGGGCGTGATTGACACCGCCGCGGCAGTTGCTGGGCTTGAAAAGGCCCTGAAAGACAAACAGCTTCCCTCGGTCCGGGAATACCGGGCCGATATCACCATTAACGAAGACCGGACCGTTGACAGGAAGGAAACATACTCAGTGGCTCCGGAAAGCGGGGCTGACCAGACCATCATGAGGAGCCGTCCGCGGTTCTATTCCGTATTGATACGGGAAGCGAAACCTGGCACCGACCCCTCGCTCCTGGCGACGGGAGACCATTATTTTTACGGCTTTGACAAGGGATCGTGCAGCGGCGACGACTACGGCCGCGACCTAGTGTGCGTCCCGATGAAAAAGGGCGGCACGGCCCGCCTCAATTATTCGACACTGGGTAACTACAACCCGAAAGATCCCTTCTTCTTTGAATTGCGCATCCCCTCGGCGCACGTAAAAAGGAGCGACCGCGTCAGCTTCGATATCGCCCTTCCCCCTTTCGTGAAAAAGGACGAGGTGCAGGTTAAGCTCTATCTCATCAGCGGCTTCTTCAGCGGCAACAACACCTACGGAGTATGGCGGGACTACAGCGATAAGACAAAAGATGAGATACTCCTCCATGAAGCTGATTTCACCAGCAGGTGGAACGGTAACAGGCTGATCTGCGAATACCCGGCCGGGCTCATCGACGAGCAGTTCCTGATCGCCCGGGTCTTCCTCCCCCCGGCGGGTTTCAAAGACGTCGGCGGCTTTAAAAGCGCGCGGATCACCCTTTCGAACGCCTGGCACTTCAAAAAGAAGAAATTCCTGATCGTGTCCTTCATTATCGCCTGCATCCTTGCCGCCGTCGTCGTACCCATTGTCAGAAAGAGAACAAAAGGGGCCGGTACGGCTGCGACAACAAAACCGCCCTCGCCATCCGCATCGGAGAAGTTCGTAGCCGAGGTGCGGACCGAAGACCCGGCCTTCTCGCCCGAGGCCTTCCTTGAACGGTGCGGCACCATCGCCGGGAAAATCCAGGAGGCCTGGTCCAACGGGAACATGGCCCCGGTGCGCAACCTGGTGTCCCAGGGCGTGTACAACCGCTTCCGCATCCAGCTGAAGCTCATGCGGGAACAGGAAAAGCTCCACAACCTGGTGGGCGATTTCGGGGTGGACGACCTGTCGATAATCGGCACCTCTCTTTCCCACGCATACCAGACCGTCCACGTGCGGATGAACGCGAGCGCGCGGGACACCACGGTCCCGGTGGACATGACGGAGGAGGAGAAAAAGGGCGCCCTTGGCAAGGCGAAAAAGACCTCTTTTACCGAGATATACTCCTTCACGCGAAGGCGCGGCGCGAAGACCGACGCGGCGAAGAACCTCCTTGCCGGCCAGTGCCCCAACTGCGGCAACATCGCGGACGCGGCCGGCGAATCCAACAAGTGCAAAACCTGCGGCACCATCTACAACTCCGGCGAGTTCGACTGGGTCCTTTCGGAGATAACCCAGGGCATGGAGTGGAATGATGATTCGGCGCGGGAGGTCCGGGGTCTTGCTGCTCTGGAAAAAGAAAATCTTTCGATCAACCGGCAGGTGATCGAGGACCGCGCGTCATACCTCTTCTGGCGCTGGATCGCCGGACAGGCGACCGGGAGCGCCGCGGCCCTGGGCCGGGACGCCACGGTAAAATTCCTTCAAGGTTTCAAGCCGGCCGCCGGGTACTTTGCGGAGACCGCCGTCGGCGCGGCGGACCTGCAGGAAGTATCGAGATCCGGCGACGAAGCGTGGGCCACGGTCCTTGTCCTCTGGAGCGCTTCCTTTGCGAAGGGGAAGGAACCGGAACACCGCGAGCACATCCTTACCCTTACCCTGCCTCTGCAGATGAAGAACCCGTACGGCTTCGCGGACCACGGCTGTGACACCTGCGGGGCGCCCCTTCCCGAGAGCGACGCGGCCACCTGCTCCTACTGCGGCAGCGCGTTACAGAAGACGAACAGCGACTGGCTCCTGGACCGGGTCGACGAGAAGAACTGAGACTGCGGCAACGCCATGATTCGATACCGATAATCACACTGGAGGCATTATCCATGAACCTGTTTCCCCGCTCCATCCGCGCCACGACCGCGGCTGTATTGTTTCTGGTGTTCATCGGTGACGCGGCGATTACCCACCAAGACGCCCAGGGCCGCGCCGGCCGCGGCGACAGCTACCGGTCGTCGAGCTCAAGCTCCAGTTCGAGCTCAGGCTCCGGCTCGTCACGCGATTACCATGACAGGTCCGGCCGCCTGACGCCGTCGTACAGGTCCACGGCCCCCAGCGGCTCCGGGTCATCGGCGCCCCTGGTGCAGTACAGCAAGGAGTATGACATCAATTATGATATCAACTCCTATTCCGCGGCCCTGAAGGTGAACAACGACGGCACGGCCAGCGTCACCGAGACTTTCGACGTGACGTTAAACAAGGAGCAGCAGGGCATAGCCCGGCAGATGCATAAAGAGTACCTGCACAATGAGCTGGCCATATCGAAGGTCACCTCTCCCCAGGGATATGCCTCCTAGGTGCCCAACGACTACGGGATGAATTACTTTGAACTCGGATACAAGGACAAAAAGGTAACGGGCCGCCACGTCTTCACCCTGGACTACACCGCGACCGGCATGGTGCTCCCCCGGGGGGTCCGGCTCCAGGCTCCTCTGGAGGTCCTGTACCGGTAAAACAGCACTGATTGATACCGTAAAAGTCATCCTCCCGGGCGGAGCGGGGCCGGTCAAGGCGACGGCAATCTACAGTGCGTCATAGCGGGTAACCAGGTAACGGTCCCGGTCAACCGGAAGGAGGAAGCCATATTGGACGTCACGATACACCTGCCCGATGGCTCTGTTGACGCCGGCGAGATGAGGGCCGGGACCATTCGATCGGGCATACGGCCCGGCATGAAGGTCGCCATAGTTTCAAAGAAAGACCAGCGCACCGGGAAGCTTACCGATGGTACCGTGAAAGAAATCCTCACCGGTTCGCCGACGCACCCCCACGGCATCAAGGTGCGCCTGCAGAGCGGCGAAGTGGGAAGGGTGAAAAAGATATTGTGAACCTTTCTTTAGAATGCCCCCCTCAATCCACCGAAGGGGGACAGGTATAACCATTGTTTATTAATAAGCCCCCCACCGGGGGGGTGGGGGGTACTAAATTTACAGCCCCAGCATCCCGCTCCTGAGATCAGCCTGTATCGCGTTCCCGCCGATCCAGATGCCGTAGAGCACCTTCTTGAAGGCCAGGCCCTCCACCAGTGATTTGGGCACGCCGTTTTTAAAAACCTGTGTACCCTTCCCGGGCAGATACACGATGTCAAAATAATCGCCCGCCTTTATGCCGTCCTTGAAAGTGCCGATGAACTTGTCAATGCCGGCCTGGTAGGGAGCGGTGTTACCGCCGGCGGATTCCTTGAAACCTTCCCGGGTGTTCTCAGCCATGCGTTCAGGCGTGATCAGGCCGGAAACGATGTGGAGACGCACCGACATCGGCTCGTCGGCGCCGCAGATCTTTGCGCTGTCGACGCTCTTTGCCTTCAGGTAGAGGGCGCCGATATAGATGTCCATCATGAACTTGGTCCTGATGCCGGTTCCGTTCAGCACCAGCGCCGTCCCGCCGGCCTTGAAGCTGTCCGGTATGTTTACACCCTTCACGACTTTCGCGTCGGCGGCACAGAAGGCAGTCACGGCAATGATCATTGCAGCAAATATTTTTTTCATGTGATTGAACCTCTTGTGTGTAATTTATTTTTCACCCCCTAAATCCCCCTGAGGGGGACTTCAATGGAAATCACAATTGTTCAAAAGCCCCCCTCCGGGGGGATGGGGGGGGCGGTTCCCAAAATATGGCGACGCGAGGGATGTCCCCCGCGCCGCCAGGTAGTGCATGCGTGATTCGGTCTATTTAACTTTTTCCACCAGCAGCGCCGCGGCGTTGCCGAAGGCGCCGCACAGCGACGCGAGACCGTACTTCTCGTTCGGGAAGTCGGTCTTCAGCACGTTCAGCAGCGTGACGATGATGCGCGCGCCCGACTGTCCCAGCGGATGCCCGAGGGCCAGCGCGCCGCCCCACACGTTGACGCGTTTGAAGGGGGCGTTCTCGTTGTCCAGCTTCAGTTCCCGGATGCAGGCGAGGGCCTGGCTCGCGAAGGCCTCGTTCAGTTCGACCGGGCCGATGTCCGCGGCGGAGAGGCCGGTCTTCTGGAACAGCTTCTGGCAGGCCGGTACGGGGCCGATGCCCATGACCGTCGGGTCGCACCCGGCAAGGACGCCGTAGCTGAACTTGTAGTGGTACTCGAGTCCCAGCTGGTCAGCTTTCTTCCGGCTCATGAGCAGGAGGGCCGCCGCTCCCTGGGTGAGGGGCGACGATGTGGCGGCGGTGACCACGCCGTTCGGCTTGAAAGAAGACGTCATCGCTTTCATCTTTTCCGGCTCTGATTTTGACCGGACCCACTGGTCCTTGTCCACCAGCATCTCGGCGCCGTTGTCGTCGACGCCCTTGACCGGGATTATCTCGTTCTTGAACTTGCCGGCCTGCTGGGCCTCGTAGGCTTTTTTATTCGACCATATGGCCATGTTTTCCATGTCTTCCCGGGCTATCTTGTACACTTCCGCCACCTTCTCCGCCGTGGGGCCCATGGGGAGGTCGGCGCCGTTCCAGTACTTGAGGATCCTCGGGGGAAAATTCATGTTCGCGCCCATGGGGACCTTCTCCATGTCCTCGACGCCGGCGGCAAGCATGATGTCGGCCTGGCCGGTCATGATCGCCCGCGCCGCGTGCATGGTGGCGGACATGCCGGAGGGGCACTGGTTCGTTATCGTGTTGGTCCCCACCGTCACCGGGAGCCCCGACGCGAGCCATCCCAGCCGTCCGATATCGTTCTGCATGCCGGATATGTTCGCGCATCCCACCAGCACTCCGTCAAGGTCCTCCGGCTTGACTTTCTTGTTTCTTTCAAAGATGCCCTGGTAAACATAGGTCAGCAGTTCATCGGGCCTCAAGTTCCTGAACCAGCCCTTGTCCTTGTGCGCCCGTCCGTTCGGGGTGCGCACGCCGTCGATAAATACAGCTTCTTCCATAATGCATTCTCCTGTGCCTGTAAGTGTTTATCCTTCTTCCCGGCCCTGCCGGGGTACGGGAAGATTTTTTATTAATCGATCACACCAATCGAAATAAATGCAATCCGCCAGGGGCGCGGGGTGCGGCCTCAACAGCGGCACCGCGCTACGCCCTCGCTTTTTCCTTTTTGCCTTTCCCTGCATCCGCCGGGTTAGCCGCGTCCTTTTTCGCCATTTCGCGGAGGAGCTTCTTGTTGACCTTGTGCACTTCCGTGAGGGGCATGCTGTCGATTATCATGACAGCCCGCGGCACCGCGTATTTCGCCACCTTCTGTTTCAGATAATCAATGATCTCTTCCTCGGTTATGTCGTTCCGGTACTTCTCCCGCGGCTGGATGTACACGGCGACGCGCTCGCTTCCCTCCCGCTCGGGGTCGGGGACGCCGACGGTCGCGGCCATCTCGACCTTCGGATGGCGGTACAGGATGTCGTCCACCTCGCGGGAATAGACCTTGTAGCCGGACACGATGATCATGTCCTTCGTCCGGTCGACGATGTAGAAGAACCCGTTCTCGTCGAGCCTTACCACGTCGCTGGTGTGGATGAAGCCGTCCTCGTCGATGCCGCTGCCGCGGTCGGGCCAGTAGCCCATCATGCGGTTCGGCCCGCGCAGGAGCATCTCGCCCCGCTCGCCCTTCATCATGTCCTCGATGGAAATCTCGTTCCCGGTCTCAACCGAAAGGAACTTCACTTCCACGTCTGGATAGGGGATGCCGATGGTGCCGCGTTTTTCCGCCGCTCCGGCGCCCTTCTTTTTCGCCGAGTCGGGCTTCTTGCTGGTCAGCTTCGCCATGAGGGCAAAGGCCTTGGTGATCATGAACCCGACATTACGGGTGCCGATGAGCCGCAGCAGGGAATTAAGAAGTAACAGGTTGCCCGGTATGCTCAATACCAGGGTGTTGATCTTCATGGAAGTCCGGCCCCCGAAGAGGCGGACGAGAAACGACGTGTTGAGGTGAGTCGTCGGGGACATCTCGGACAGGCCGTACCCCTCCATGATGCCGCCGCCGGCCTTGCTTTCGAACTTGTCCTGCACGTTGGTCGGCAGCGCCGCCGAACCTGAGACCCCGAGCATCGCGTAGCCGTCGAGTTCCTCGGAAAGCTTCATGAACTGGGTCGGCACCCCGAACTGCATCAGGGGGCAGTGCTCCTTTATCATCTGGATCATGCCGTCGGTGTCCCGCGGGTCCGGCACCAGTATCTGGTTGAAGCCCAGCAAGGTCATGTTGTGCATGACCGAGTGGCCGTAGGTATGAAAGAACGGCAGGCCCATCAGGACCGTGATGGCCCCCTTGAGGAGCATGGCCTGGAGTCCGAAGGCGTACATGCCCTGCATGCTGTTGGCGTAAATGTTCCGGTGCGTCAGCATGCACCCCTTCGCGAGCCCCGTCGTTCCCCCGGTGAACATGAGGGTCTCGATGTCGTTCTCGACATCAAAGACGATATCGGGCGGCGAAGGCGGCGTTGTATCGATAAGATCGGTCATCCACAGGGAACCGGCGGGAACATCCTTCCCCCTTGCCGGCGACGACGCGCCCGGTTGTTTCGAAAAATCGTGGAGATCGCAGAGGATCAGGTATTCTATCTTGCATTTCTTGAGAAGCTGGGCCGCCACACCGGCATACTCAGCCAGCGTCACCAGGGCCCGCGGAGTGCCCTCCCTGAACTTATGCTCCAGGGAGTCGATCGAGTCCAGGGAACTGCTGGGAATGTGCACCAGCCCGGCCCGTGATATCGCGTAATCGGTCAGGACAAACTGGATCGACGTTGGCAGGATAGCGGCGACCCGGTCGCCCTTTTTCAGGCCGAGATTGCAAAAGGCCGTAGCGAACCGGTCGACCTTGTCCTTCAGTTCCGCGTAGGTTACTTTATGATTGAATTGTATGAGTCCGTTTTTCTTGAATTTTTTTGCTGCAGCGTAGAGCAGCTCGTGGACCGGCTTGTCCGGATAGGGCTTCAGCGTAACCGGAATGCCGGTAACCTTGTACTCCTTGTGCCAGGGCAGCGATTGTTGTTTCATGATGATACCCCCCGAACCTTTTAAATAGAAAAAGTATCAAGGGGGTCATTCACTCCCGCCACATAGCCGTCCATCCGGTTTCATGGCGGGAGCTCCTGATCCCCCCGATAACTATCAGACTAAACAGTGTATCTGGAATTGGTCAGTGCACGGCAGCGAGTCTCTGGGACGCGACCGATCCGGTTTTAGCTGAACAACGGCTGCGTTCCCATCGCGAAGGCCATGTCGCCTTCAATCTTCATCGCCCCGGACATGAACAGGTTCACCGGGTTCGTCTCTTTTCTCATGAGGGCGCTGGTGTCCTTGGCGCTCATCTTGAAGACGGAGCTCGGGTCAATGGCGCCGTTCAGGATGGCCTGGAGCTTGACTATGCTGCCGTCATCGTTGGTGATTTCGGCCACGAAGCTTCCCTTGAGCGAATTGAGGGCGTTGTACTTGGCCTTGTTCAGGTCGTTCTGGATCCCCAGGATCATGTCGAGGTTCTGGGTCTTGATCATTTTTTCCATGTCGTCTTTGCTTACTTTCAGCCGGAGCTTCGGGTTCGCGATGTCGCCCTTTTTGAACTCAACGTTGGCGCCGTTCTTCAGGGTATAGCTGTACAGATCTCCGGACACATCGACGACCATGGTGATTTCCGTTCCCGCGAGTTCGGTGGCCGCGTTCGAGTTGGCCAGCATATCCTTTGATACGCTCGGCATTATCTCGGACAGAAGTTTTTCAACGCTGGTGTCAGCAGGAATAGTTGGTATTGAAGCCATAAAGCATCCTCCTTAGGATTGTGTGAATAGTTTCAGTAAAACTGACACGTCAGTTTTACCATACGGTAAATTACGTCAACGAATTTTTTTTATTGCCGTCAAAAAACAATAAATTCCATTGACAAAACAGACCGGGTATTTTATTTTAGACTGACATGTCAGTTTTATCATCGTACGGAATAATGTCAATACTATTTTTCCGTCCGCGGAGTAAAACACGGCAAATTGAACGCGGTGTCGGTTTTTCTTTAAAACCGGACGCATACAGGCCCCTGGCGGCCGATGCACGGAGTGGACCATGCCATATGAAAGCCAATGAGCGCAAGCAATTGATCCTGGAGCGGGCAAAACACCTGTTTTCCCAGAAAGGATACTACAACACCCAGATTTCGGACATTGTCGACGACGCTAAAATAGCCAGGGGTACTGTATACCAGTATTTCAAGAACAAAGATGACATTTTCATCACGCTGATAAAAAATTACTACAATGACTGGGAGCGGTACGTTTCGCTTGAAATGCACAAGGTGGACCTGAAGACCATAACTCCCGTGGACTACCTCGCCTTCAGGGTCAAGCACACGCTCCAGTTCCTGGCCAACGACGCCGACCTCTGCAACATCGTCCTCAGGATGGGGATAGGCCTGAGCGGTGAACTCGAGACCAGCATCAAACGTTTTGAAAAAAAAATCAAGAACCTTATCGTCGGCGACCTGGAGCTCGGCATACGGAACAACAACGTGAGGAAGGACATCGACATCGAGATGACGGGAAACCTGATCACCGGTGCGCTCCTCCGGGTCGCCCTCAATCATTTCGGCAACAAAAAAAACAGGCGCGACGAGGAAGAAATAAACAAGATGACCGGCGAGATCGTGGCCGTCTTCGCTCCCGCTATTTTCATAAAAAAAACTCTCAACGGCACGCGGGAATGAAAAACCCCGGGTGGAGTCCGTGCGCCCGTCATGCCGGCCGCACGGTATCATACAAGATTGTTTTGTGACGACCGTTAAAAAAATAGTTGACTGGCCGGGGCGCCGCAAGTAATTGAACTGACATGTCAGTCTAATTCTACGATCCACATGCAGGAGAAGCGATTATGGAAGAAAGAGATTTCAGTTTTGGAATGTGCGAAGAACAGCGCACGATGAAAGAAACCATCGCGCGGCTTGTGAAGGGCGTCGTCACGGACAATGCCCACGACATGGACGAAAAGAAGGCCATCCCGTCGGAATTCATCCAGAAGGTTTGGGAACTGGGCGCCACGATATCGCCGATACCCGAGGAATACGGCGGGTACGGCATGGAATACTCGCCCATCATGAACACGATCATCCTCGAGGAGCTCGCCGCCGGCGACATGGCCCTGGCCATCGCCGCGACACTGCCTTCTTCATTCCTCTACCCGATCCTGGAAATGGGAACGGACGAGCAGAAGAAAAAGTATATCCCGCCCTACTGCGACGGGACCTACAGGCCGTGCACGGTCGCGATCAACGAGCCCCGTTTCAAATTCGACGCGGTTTCCCTGGAAACGAAGGCCGTAAAGAAGGGCGGCTCATACGTCATCACCGGGGAAAAATGCTTTGTTCCCATGGCGAAAGATTCGGGGCACATGCTCGTCGCCGCGGACCTGGACGGAAAGGGACAGCTCTTCATTGTTTCAAAGGACAATCCCGGCGTTACCATCGGAGAGCGGGAAAAGAACCTGGGACTGTACGCCCTGGAGACCTATCCGGTAACCTTTGAAAACTGCGAGGTCCCGGAAGCCGACCGGCTAGGCGGTTCCGGCGGATGCGACTACGCGAAATTTCTTCAGAAGTCGCGGATAGCCCTCTCCGCCATAGGCACCGGCGTGTCCCGGGCCTCCTTTGAATACGCCAGGGACTATTCGAAAGAGCGCGTGCAGTTCGGCGAGCCCATCGCGAGCCGGCAGTCCATCGCCTTCATGATAGCCGAGATGGCCTACGAGGTCGACGGGATGCGCCTCCTCACCTGGAAAGCCGCGTCGGCCCTCGAAGCGGGAAAAGACGCGAAGCGCGAATCATACCTGGCGAAGATCTTCGCCGGCGACGCGACCATGAAGATAACCGACTACGGCGTCCAGATACTGGGCGGTCACGGCTTCATACGGGACCATCCGGTTGAGCGGTATTACCGCAACGGACGGGGCATCGCCATCCTTGAAGGCATGGCAACGGTGTAAGGATACATGGAGGAATGACAATGATTAACATAGAACCAACCCGGAAAATGATCGAAGTCCGCAACAGCATCAACAACCTGGCCAAGGGCGTGCTCCGGCCGATCGCGCGCAAATATGATGTCAACGAGCACGAATACCCGAAAGAGCTTGAAATGTTCCGTTCCATAAAAATCATGGGCGGCAAGAAGAAAAAGAAAGAAGGGGACGATGCCCCGAAAAGCGACAAGCCGGCCCCTAAGAAGCTGGGCACCAACCTCTCCACGGTCATAAGCATCGAGGAAATGTGCTGGGGCGACGCGGGCCTGCTCCTATCGCTGCCGAACGCCGGCCTGGGCAACGCCGCCATCGCCGCGGTCGCCACGGACGAGCAGATGGAGCGCTTCGGCAACAAGTGGGCCGCCATGGCCATCACCGAACCCGGCTCCGGTTCAGATTCCGGGTCCATCACGGCGACGGCCAGGCTCGAGGGAGACGAGTGGGTGCTGAACGGGGAGAAGATCTTCGTCACCTGCGCGGACCGCTGCGACGTGGTCGTCGTGTGGGCCACGGTGGACAAGAAGGCGGGCAAGTCGGGGATCAAGTCCTTCGTCGTCGAAAAGGACCGCCCCGGCTTCAAGCTGGAGAAGCTCGAGCATAAGCTCGGCATACGCGCCTCGGACACCGGCACCTTCGTCCTCTCCGACTGCCGCATACCCCGGTCCAACCTCCTGGGAAGCGAAGAGGTGAAGACCGCCACCGAGGGCTTCAAGGGCGTCATGAAGACCTTCGACAACACCAGGCCCCTGGTCGCCTCCATGGCCCTCGGGATCACCCGGGCGTCCCTTGACTTCACCCGGGAAAAAATGGAGGAAAGCGGCATCACGCTCGACTACGAGAAAAACCTGAACAACGTCAGCAGCCTGGAAAAGGACTTCTACCTTATGGAAGCCAACCTCGAGGCGATGCGGCTCCTCACCTGGCGGGCGGCCTGGATGGCCGACAACGGCGAGTTCAACAACCTGGAGGCCTCCATGTCCAAGGCAAAGGCCGGACGGTGGGGCACCCTGATAACGCAGAAATGCTGCGACCTCCTGGGTCCCCTCGGGTACACCCAGGACCATCTCGCCGAGAAATGGATGAGGGACAGCAAGATCATGGACATCTTCGAGGGCACCGGCCAGATCCAGCACCTGATCGTTGCGCGGAACGTCCTTGATTTTTCCAGCAAACAGCTCAAGTAACATTTGTCCGGGGCCGTCCCGGAACACCCCCCCGGGGGACTGTCCTATAAGCCCCCGGAATCCCCCGAAGGGGGACTTGTATGGTCCAGTCTCTAAAGCCCCCTCAGGGTGGTGAGGGGGGGGTGAGCCACAGGGCGGCTTCGGCAGTTAATACAAACCAAACACAAGGAGCACTAGTATGAACATCAATGATGTAAAGAAAATCGCGGTCCTCGGTTCCGGAGCCATGGGGCACGGCATCGCCCAGGTGTGCATCCAGGCCGGGATGGCCGTGGTCATGCGCGACATCAAGCAGGAATTTCTTGACAACGGCGTGGCGAAAATCAAGGAGAGCCTTGATTTTCTCGTCAGCAAGGGGAAAATGGACGCGGCGGCAAAAGACAAGGCGATGTCGCTGCTGACAACGACCCTCGACACCAAGGAAGCCGTGGCCGACGCGCAGATCGTCATCGAGGCTGTGCCTGAAATCATGGACCTGAAAAAAACGGTATTCAAAGAAGTTTCCGACGCCTGCAAGGAAGACGCCATCCTGGCCACCAACACCTCGACGATGAGCATATCCGAGATCGGCAGCGTGGTGAAAAACCCCGCCCGCTTCGTTGGCCTGCATTTCTTCAACCCGGTCAACCGGATGAAGCTCGTCGAAGTCATTTACGGGGACAAGACCAGCGACGCGACCGCCGACCTGATGTGCGAAATCACCAAGAAGATCGACAAGATCCCGATCAAGGTCCTCAAGGACCGCCCCGGCTTCATCGTCAACCGGATAAGCGCCCCGAACCAGGCCCTCCTCTCCGCCATCCTCGACGAGGGGAAGACGAAGCCCCAGGAGCTGGACGCGACCATGAAAAAGATGGGCGCCAAGATGGCCCCCTTCGAAACCGCGGATTTCGTCGGCCTCGACGTCTTCTGCCATACCCTGGACTATTACGCCAAGACCCTTTCCCCGCAGTACAAGCCGGGCAAGTACCTGACCGACAAGGTGGCGAAAAAAGAGCTGGGCATGAAGTCAGGCAAGGGAATATACGAATGGAAGGACGGCAAAGCAGTGATCGACATTTCCAAGACATCGGAAGACCTCACCCCGATTCACCTCCTGGCCGTCCAGATCAACGAGGCCGTCAAGGTATGGAAGGAAGGCCTTGCGAAATCGATACAGGACATCGACGACGGCGTGAAATTCGGCATGAACGCCTTTGCCGGGCCCTTCACCCTGGCGGCCGGCATGCAGCCCCAGCAGCTCGCCGACGCGTTGAACATGCTCGCCACCCGGTTCAAGCTCGACATCCTGAAGCCGGAACCGGAAATCGTTGACGGATCATTCAAGACCATGGGAAGATAATTCGCCGCCGGGCGTATCCTGCTTGACGGATGCGCCCGGTCGCACTATAAAGGAGGCACACAATGGCAGATGCAGTATTACTTGAACAAAGAGACAAAGTCGCGATATTGACCATAAACAAACCGAAGGCGAACCAGCTGAGCGGCGAGGTTTTTGAAACGATCCGCAAGTACCTGGATCCCATCGAGATGGACAAGAACACCCTGGCCGTGGTCATCACCGGTTCGGGCGACAAGATATTCAGCGCCGGCGCGGACCTGTCCAGCGGATTCGGCGATTTCAGCGCCGTCGATTTTCTGAAACGTGGACAGGACGTTTGGAACAAGGTTGAATTTTTCCAGAAGCCGATAATCGCGGCCATGAACGGCCACGCACTGGGCGGAGGATTTGAGCTCGCCCTGGCGTGCCATTTCCGCTTCCTGAAAAAGGGCGCCCGCGTCGGACTCACCGAGACCAACCTGGGCATCATGCCGGGATACGGCGGATCGTTGAGGCTGCCGCGCGTGGTCGGCAGATCCAAGGCCCTGGAAATGATGTTCCTGGGCAAGCAGGTCGAGGCTGAAGAGGCCCTGGCCCTCGGGCTCGTCGACCGCCTCTGCGAGGAAGGAAAGACCCTCGATGACGCACTCGCCTTCGCCAATGAGCTGGCGAAGCGGCCGCCGCTGTCGGTCAGGTCCATCCTGAAGGTCACGGCCATGAGCCCGTACGTGTCACCCGACCTACACCTGAAGGTCGAGCGGGAGGAGCTGGCGAAGCTCTTCACCACCAAGGACATGATGGAAGGCATGACCGCCTTCGCGCAGAAACGGGAACCGCAATTCAAGGGAGAATAACGGAGGAACAAGGCCGTTCCGCGCGCCGCGCGGGACGGCCCCGGTCCATGAAACAATTGATCTACTGCATCCTGGCCCTTGCCGCAATCCTTGCGGCGCCCCTGCGCGCGGATTCCCTCACCTTGGGGACGGGCGACAGCTACGCAGTGCCCATCGAAGTCCTGCGGGACAGCAAGGGAACGCTGAAATTCGAGGATGCGCGGTATTCGACGCGATTCGAAAAGACCGACCAGCGCGCCTTCGGCTTCATCAGGGACGTCATCTGGGCCCGCTTCACCGTTACCATACCGGAGGGCAATGATACCGAATGGTTCCTCGAGATCGGGTATCCGTTGCTGAACACCATTGACATCTACATCCCCGTGGACGACCACAACTACACCGCGAAGCGTTTCGGGAACAAGCTCCCCTTCGACCGGCGGGACATCGACCATCATAATTTCCTTATCCGCCTCAATTCCGACCCGGGGACCTATACCTACTATCTCCGGTTCCAGACCGACAGCTCCATGAACATTCCCATGACGATACATTCCCTCAAGAACGTCATCTCGGAAATCAACATACAGAAAACCGTGTTCGGGCTCTTCTACGGCGCCCTGCTGATCATACTGGTCTACAACCTGCTCCTTGCCATATCCATGAGGGACCTCACCTACCTGTCCTACGCGGTATTCATCGCCGCGCTGGGGGTCGTGTCCCTGGAGCTCAACGGCTACGGCTTCCAGTACATCTGGCCCAACAGGATGTGGATGAACGACATGATTCCCTTCTTCCTCTTCGCGACGAACCTGACCCTGACCGTCTTTTCGATGATGTACATAGAATACAAGCTTCTTAATAACTATTTCAGGATACTACTCCTGGTATACATCGGGATCATCTCGGCGTTCCTGCTGGCATCGCTTGCCATGCCCTATCACCTGAGCATCATGATCGGTGCCGCCGCCTATCTGCCCGGTATCACCCTCGTGACCGTGCTGTCGGTCACCCTGATCCTGAAAAAAAGGCGCGAGGCAAACTGGTACACCATCGCGTGGTCCTTTCTGTTCGCCGGGGTCATCGCCACCGTGGGCAACCGCTTCGGCCTGCTGCCCAACAACGTCGTAACGCTGTGGGGGTTCCAGATAGGGACCGTCTTTTCCATCGCGCTTTTCTCCCTCGGTCTCGCCGACCGCGTGAACATTTTAAAGAACAACCTCGAAGAGATGAACGTCAACCTCGAGAACAAGGTCGAGGAGCGGACCAAGCAGTTGACCCAGGCCAAGACCGAGATCGAGGCAACCATGGAGGAGCTCGAGGCAATCAACGACCAGCTCATCCAGACCAACCGGGAGCTCGAGGACTCGCAGATGATGTACCGGAAGGACATGAACATGGCCGCCTACCTCCAGTCGTCGCTGCTGCCGAAGAAGCCACCGCCATCCGACCTGTATGAGTTCGCCCTGCTGTTCCTCCCCAAGTCGGGCGTGTCCGGCGACTTCTATGATTTCTACATGGACAATGACCGGGTGGCCGGCGTGGGAATTTTCGACGTCTCCGGTCACGGCATCGCGCCGGGGCTCCTCACCCTCATGGCGAAATCGATCGTCTCCGCGAGCTTCACGGAGCACCGGAAGGAGAGCCTGACGGCCGTCGTGGAAAGCATCAACAGGAAGCTCATCTCCGAGATTAAGGACGTGGACAACTACCTGACCGGGGTGTTATTGAGGTTTGTGGAAGACCGCATCGAGTACATCAACTGCGCCCACCCGGACGTGATCTGCAAAAAGGTCGAAATCGACAGGACCGGCAAGGTCCTTGACAGGAGCGGGAAGCGGATCAGCGGGCCCATCCTCGGCATAGACGCGCAGGGCTCAAGGGATTTTTCAAGCTTCGAGGAGGTATCCTTCAAGCTCAAGCAGGGCGACACCCTGCTCCTGTATACCGATTCAATGCTGGAATCGACGAACCAGGAGGGAAAGTCCTACGGCGAGACCATGCTGATGAAATCGTTGCAGAACGCGAAGGGCGGCACGGCCCAGGACATGCTAAACAACATCATCGGCGATTTCTTCAATTACATCGCCCCGCGTGAAATCATCGACGATCTCACCGTTATCCTTATAAGGAAAAAATAAGAATTGATGACGGGGTCACGTGACCCCGTAGCATAGTTACACCTTCCCGCGCAATGCCCCGATGGTGTCCTTCAGCTTTTTCATCGCCGGCCCGTCCTCGCGCCACACGTGGCACGTATTGAGAAGGGTCTTCATGAAGAACCTGGCCCTGCCGGGATCGGAAATAAAAGACGTCATCTCCATCGGCTTCTGGGCCCTGCTTGAGAAGACGCCCTGGAGCGCCGCCGGCCCCATGGCGATCAGAAGCGTCAGCAGGTGGGTACAGCTTTTAGTGCCCCCCAGGAGGGACTTCATCCTGGCGGAAAAGCCCTTCGTGATTGTTTCGCCCCTTATGATATCCAGGGTCCCCTGCACGTCGTTGCACTCGTCCCGGGGCACGGCCACCAGCTCGACCTCGACGTCATCGATGGTGAAGCCCGTGATCTCCACCAGGAGCCGTATGACCATGTGGTGGATGTCGCCGGCGGGCCTTTTCTCGCCGGTCACCAGGTAGTAGTCTTTCAGGCGCCGGTCAACAAGTCGTCCTTCGACAACGACCTTGTCATCGCCTGCCGGATAGGTCGCGACCGTGATGGTCCTCTCATGGGCCCCGTCCGCCGCCATCTGCTTAAGCCTGCTCATGGGCATACCTCTCTCTTGTCTTAACGCCCCCCTATTCTTATAAGACCTCACCCCGCCTCCGGCGCGCCCTCCCCCTCTCCCCGCGGGAGAAGGGGACCGAGGGGGTGAGGTGCTATCCGTCGCGTGAGTCTTAAAGTATATCCTTCAGCGGCGCATATTTTATCTCAGTGAGGTCAAACTCGAAATGCCGCCGCTCGCCTTTCTCGTCAACAAAGGAAACGCGGAAGGTGTCGGATATGAAAGCGTTATCGGCAAACTGTATGATGCCGTAATCGCGCAGCTGGGTCAGGTAGGTACGGATGATCCCGAAGGCCATCTTCTGGATGTCCAGGTCCCGGTGGTGCTCATGGTCGTAAAGCCCCAGGTTCACGTCGGCGACGCGGTACTCCCCCATGCAGGTTTCGACGTTGATGCCGGTCTCCACGCCGTAGCGCTGCCAGAAGTGCACGGCGTTGAAGAACTCCAGCGTCGCCGCCGCCTCCCCCGAGAGCGGGTAATGGAAGTCGGTGATCCGCGCCAGGTCCGGATGGTGTATGACCGACATGAGGGGCTGGGCCACGAATTTCTTTATCCGGCCCATTTCGCGCCAGAAGCTTGCCCGCGCGAAATCGTGTCCCCTGAGAACGGCCCCGCCCAGGGCAAGGACGAAATGAGATCCGAAATATTTCGGGACCACGTCCGCGTCGAGGAAGACCACGACGACGTCCCGGGGGTCGGCGCCCTTCACGCAGTCCGTGTTGATATGGTAGAGGGCGCGGCGCATATCGGCCCCCTTGCCCACTTCACCGCCCATGTCGGGAACGGCGCTGCCGTTGCATATGAGTATCTCCGTTCCGTCCCAGGCCTCGCGCGCCCGGCGTTCGGTCGCATCCTCCCCCGCGCCGGTCCGGCGGTGCGAAACCAGTATCCGGTCGATGAAATCGCCCAGACCGGACCGGAGGAGCCGAATCTTGTCATGGATAAGGGAGGCCTCCCGTTCGCCGAAGGTGGAAAAAACGACAATGACTTTCCTCTTCCCCTTGATGCCGCGGAGGTCTTCCAGGTCAAATTCAGAGCTTTCGTATTGGGTTATGGTCTTCATGATGGCGGCGCCCGAGGGTAAGAAGCATATCCCGAATTGCAATTGTTGTCAAGCCCTATTAGCCTCAGCTCACCAGCTTGGTATTCGGCGCCGTTTCTTCTCGGTCGGGATTGTACTCGAACTCGGGAACGATCCGCTTGATGATCTCCCTGATCGCGGCCGGTTCGCGGCCGACGATGGCGGGAAGGTCGTCGTTCAGAAAGCCCTCGATGGCGTCCGCGGCCGCCTCGTCCCTGGTGGAAAGCATGAATATTTTTTCATTCTGCGTCTTGAGAAGGCTCTCGTCGCCGTAGAAGAGGTCCTCGTGCATCTTCTCGCCGGGCCGCAGGCCCGTGTACTCGATCTTTATCTCCTCATCGGACTTGTACCCGTAGAATTCTATCAGCCGCTGGGCTATCTCCGAAACCCGGTACTGTTTGCCCATGTCGAGGACGAAGAGCTCGCCGCCGGCGGAATAGGCGGCCGCGTTGATGACCAGGAGGGAGGCCTCGGGGATGCTCATGAAATAGCGCGTCACGTCCGGATGGGTCACGGTCACGGGGCCGCCCCGCTCTATCTGCTCCATGAACAGGGGTACCACCGATCCCCTGCTGCCGATGACGTTTCCGAACCGGACGATCGACGTGGTGAGGCCCCGGGTCCGGTGGTAGTACTCGGTCACGATCTCGGCGATCCGCTTGGTCGCCCCCATGATGCTGGCGGGATTGACCGCCTTGTCGGTGGAAATGAAGACGAACTCCGCGGCGCCGTGCCGGTGGGCGCACTCGAGGACGTTTTTCGTGCCCATGACGTTGTTCTGCATCGCCTCGGCCTCGTTGAACTCCATGAGGGGCACGTGCTTGTGCGCCGCGGCGTGGAACACGATGTCGGGACGGTGCCGGGCGAACACGGCGTCCATCAGGCGGAAGTCCTTGACGTCGGCGATGCGGTACACGATCTCCGGCGCGTCCGGGACGAAGGCCGCGTCCTCGTTCAGGATGCGGATCAGGTTGTACATGGAGAACTCGCCCCGCCCCACGGCGACGAGCTTCCTGATGTTGAACTTCAGGAGCTGTCTGCACAGCTCCGAGCCGATGCTCCCGCCCGCCCCGGTGACGAGGACGGTCTTCCCGGCGAATTTCCTTTCGATCAGCCCGGTGTCGACGCGGACCTCCTCGCGGCCGATCAGGTCCCCGATGCTGATGTCCCGCAGCGATATGGAGAGGGGCTTCCGCTCGTCCAGCTCAAGGACGTGGGGAAGGACCTTGATGGGCACGGACCGGTGCTCGCGCCGGATGGCCGAGGCGATCCGGTTGATCTTCTCGGACCCGATGGAGGGCATGGCGATGACGACATCGGTGATGCCCGTCTCGCGGATAACGCGGCCCGCCGCGTCCGCGGCGCAGAAGACCATCTTGCCGTTCAATATCTTTCCTATCTTGGCTGGATCATCGTCGGCGAAGCCGGCAATGAGCTTTCCCAGTCCCCGCTTCATGTATTCGGAGAGGATGATGCGCCCCGCCTCGCCGGCGCCGATGATGAGGATATTCTTTCCGCCCGCGCCGCCTCGCGCGGACGCCGCAGCCCCGCCGTGCCCCGCCCGGCGGGAATAATAGTCCCGGACCAGTATGCGGTAAAAGACCGTGAGGACCGCGGCAAGCAGGAACCCCATGATAAAGACGACCCTGGAATACTCCAGGCCGGCCGCCAGTATATAGATCAAGAAAAGAAATCCGCCGATGATGCACGCCAGGACCAGGCGGTATATATCCGCAATATTTGAATAGGCCCACATGACGCGGTAGATCTGGAATGCGTAAAATGAAAGGATATAGACGGCGACCAGCACAAGGTGATAGCGCGGGCCGAGAAATTCCGCGCGGGCTCCCAGGGACGGATAAAACAGGACCGCGTAGGCAAGGGCGTACGACGCCGCCACCAGGAGCGCATCCGCGACGATATAGGCGATTTTTCTTCCCCGCACGGGATACAGTAGGCTCATACCCGGCTCATCTCCGCATTCACAGGCTCCCGTCAGGCCATGTCCTAAAGGCCTTTACCGCCTGTTATTTGTGACTATATCAAGGACATTTTCAATCACGTAATCTATCTCCGCGTCGGTCATTCCCGGAAAGATGGGGAGCGACATGGTGCGCTCGAAGACCCAGCGGCTGTTGTCATACCCTTCGCCGGTGAACCCCAGCTTCCGGTAATAGGTGAATTCATAGAGAGGGATAAAATGAACGCTCAGGCCGATGCCCCGGTCGCGCATCTCCTCGATGAAGCGGTCCCGGGTGATGGCCAGGGCCTCGAGGTTGAGATCCACCGGGTACAGGTACCACGACGTCTCGCGGTCGGGCTTCACGGTATAGAGGACAAGCCCCTCGCTGCCGCGGAAGGCGGCGGAGTAGCGCTCCGCGATCCGCTTCCTCATGCGCCACATATCCTCCACCTTCTTCAGCTGCTCGATGCCGATGGCGGACGCGATGTCCGTGGTGTTGTACTTGAAGCCGGCCTCCATCACGTCATACTGCCAGAAGCTCTTCGAATTGAGGCGCTGCCAGGCGTCCCTGTTGATGCCGTGGAGGCGGAGGACCCGCGCCTGCTTCGCCCAGTCTTCGTTGTCGGTGCAGAGCATGCCGCCCTCGCCGGTGGTGATGGTCTTGGTGGCGTAAAAGCTGAAGCAGGTCGCGTCGCCGAAGGTGCCGATGGGTTTCCCACGGTACCATGCCGGCAGGCAGTGGGCGGCGTCCTCGATGACCCGGAGATCGTGCTCCTTCGCGATGGCCAGGATCTCCTCCATGTCGCAGGGCTGGCCCGCGTAGTGCACCGGCATGATTGCCCTGGTGCGGTCCGTTATCTTCTCTTCGATTTTGTTCGCGTCCATCAGGTGCGTGCCGCGCTCGATGTCGACCATGACGGGCCTGGCGTTGAAATAGCGCGTCACCTCCGCCGTGGCGGTGAAGGTTATCGCCGGGACCAGCACCTCGTCCCCTTCCCCGAGCCCCATGCACGCCAGGGCAAGGTGCATCGCGGCGGTGGCGGAATTGACGGACACTGTATGGCCGCACCCGACGTAGCGCCTGAAATCATCCTCGAAGGCGGCGGTCCTGACGCCGGCGGTGAGCCAGCCGGCGCGCATCATCTCGGCCACGGCCGCAATTTCATCCTCGGTGATGTAGGGTTTATGGAAAGGAACGTTCATACTTATCTATCGGCAGGGACAATGGCTTTGGCCTGCAAAAATCGGCCCGGACCAACTCAAAAAAGGGATTCAGCGCCCGTAATATTCCAGGTACCAGTCCACGAAACGGCCGATGCCCTCGTCAAGGGAGGTCGACGGGGCGTACCCGATATCCTTCACCAGGTCCGTCACGTCCGCGTAGGTGGCGACCACGTCACCCGGCTGCATGGGGAGCATCTTTTTGATGGCCTTTTTGCCCAGTTTGCCTTCGATGGTGCCGATGAAATCAAGGAGCTTCACCGGGGCGCTGTTGCCGATATTGTAGATCCGGTAGGGCGCCCGGGACCGCGACGGATCGGGGTCCGCGCCGCTCCACGCCGGGTCGCCGGCGGGCGGCCTGGAGATGACCCTTATCACGCCCTCGGCGATGTCGTCGATATAGGTGAAATCCCGCTGCATCTCGCCGTTATTGAAGACGTTGATCTCCCTCCCCTCCAGGATGGCCTTCGTGAACAAGATCGGCGCCATGTCGGGCCTGCCCCAGGGGCCGTAGACGGTGAAAAAGCGGAGCCCCGTGACGGGGATGCCGAAGAGATGGCTGTAGGTGTGGGCCATCAACTCGTTCGATTTCTTGGTGGCGCCGTAGAAGCTCACCGGGTGGTCGACGTTGTCCGAGACGCTGAAGGGCATCCGTTCGTTCAGGCCGTACACCGACGAACTGCTGGCGAAGACCAGGTGCCCGACCCGGTGGTGGCGGCATCCCTCCAGGATGTTGAGAAAGCCGGTGATGTTCGAATCGACATAGGCCTGGGGGTTCCGGAGCGAGTAGCGCACGCCGGCCTGGGCGGCCAGGTTACAGACGGCGTCGAACCCCTCGCGGGCGAAAAGTGCCGAGAGGCCGTCGCGGTCAAGAAGGTCCATCCGTATGAAACGGTATCCGGGAAAGAGCGAGCTCTTCACCACCGCTCCCGGGACCGCATCCTCTTTCCGGATGCCGGAAGCGGCGAGCCTGCCGTGCTTCAGCCCGATATCGTAGTAATCGTTAATATTGTCGATGCCGACAACTTCATCGCCCCGGGACAACAGCTTCAATGCCACGTGCAGGCCGATAAAGCCGGCGGAACCGGTCAGGAGAATTTTCAATGTGGAGTCCTTATCCTTATTGTTGCTGTGAACATAGGTAGGCCCGATATCGATGTCAAGAGAAAAAATTAAGCCTGCCGCGGCCTCATGGCGGACATGGATAAATTCTCCTTAATTTTAACCCGCCCCGCGTGTATGCTGTGGACGCTATGGCAACGCCTCTCTAATTAAGAAAACAGTTATCAATTCACGCCAAGCGAGGGTCCCCATGATAGACAGCGACGCACGGGACGGCATATCGCTCAAGCTGAACGCCCTGAGCGGTTATGCAGAGTATTATCTGAACAATAATCTCTATTTTTGCGACCAGCCGGTTACCGAGCTGAGGGGAGGCTCCCGCGTCATAGTCAACGTAAGGGAGATGGGGATGTTCTCATCCTACAGCTACCTGGGCCTTATCGGCCATCCGCGGATCAACAGGGCCGCCATGGACGCCATTGACCGCTTCGGCACCGGCACCCACGGCGTGCGCCTCCTTGCCGGCACCCTACCGCTCCACAAGGAACTGGAGGAAACCATCGCGGAGTTCAAGGGCGCGGAGGCAGCCTTAACCTTCACCTCCGGGTACGTCACCAATGCCGCGGTGGTGGCCGCCCTTACGGCGTGGGCGATTATGTTTACTCTGACACCCTCAACCACGCGAGCATCGTCGACGGCTGCAGGCTCTCCAGGGCGACGTCCGTGCGGTTCGACCATAATGACATGGACCAACTCGAACGGCTCATGGCCGAAGCTCCCGCCGGCTCAACCAGGCTGGTCATCGCCGATGCCGTGTTCAGCATGGACGGCGACATCATCAATCTTCCTTCCGCGGCTCGCAGATATCTGCCGGAGACACGGGGCATGACTGATGATCGACGAGGCCCATTCCATCGGCGTGCCGGGAAAGACCGGGAAAGGCATCGATGAGCATTTCGGCATGAAGGACGCGGTGGACATCAGGATGGGCACCCTGAGCAAATCGATCCCCTCGACCGGCGGATACATCGCCGGGCGCAGGGACCTTATCTTCTTCCTCCGGCACTTCTGCCGGGGATATATTTATTCCGCCGCCCTGACGCCCCCGCAGGCGGCCGCGGCCCGGGAGGCCTTCAGGGTGATCATTGACGAGCCGTGGCGGGCAGAAAAGCTCCAGAAAAACGCCGATCAGTTCATAGCCGGCCTGAAGCAGAGGGGCTTCAATGTCCTGAACACCGCAACGGCCATTGCGCCCATCATATGCGGCTCCAATGATGACTCCCTCATGCTCGCGAAGGAAGCCCATGCGGGAGGCGTGTTTGTCCTGCCGGTGGTATCCAATGCTGGCGCGGTCCGGAGCGGACTCTCGGGCCTGCGCGCCACCGTGACCGCAGCACACGAGGAAGACGAAATAGAGCGCGCCACGGACGTCCTCCACCATGCGGGGAAGAAAACGGGGATACTCCCCTGACCGGAGGCTACAGCTCTATCCTGCTGATACGGCGCTCGCCCACCATGATGACCCGGTCCGTTTCCCTGACCGCATCATCGGCGGCGCAGCCGAGGAGCGGGGTCCCGTCGCGCAACAGGCCGATCACGGAAAACCTGTTCTCCAGTCCCCACAGCACCAGTTCTCGGTATTTCCATTCGCGCATCTTTTTTATGTCGACGAAATAGATCTGGCTCCCCTCGCGGTTGCTCATGAGGTCCTCGAGGATGTTCTTCAGCCCGGGGTCCTGAAGTTCCTGTATGATGAGATTCGCCGCGAACTGGGAAACGCAGATGACGCTGTTGCACCCGGCCAGCTCGAACTGGCGTATCTTCTGGGGATCGAGCACCTCAGCGATGGTGAAAATATCCGGGTTCAGCTTTTCAATGACCAGCGTGGTAACCAGGTTCTGGTCGTCGGAGTGGGGATCGCTCCGGTCCCGTGAAAGGATGATCGCGTTGCTGGCCTTGTCCAGGTTCGCCTGGCGGAGCGTCGCTTCTTCGGTCGGGTTGCCCCTTACAAAGCACACCCCTTCCTCGTGAAGGCGCCGGGGGATCGTCTCAAGCTTCTCATCGATCAGGCAGATATCCTTGTCCCTGGTGGTCGGATCCAGCCTGAGCTCCTCGATGATATTCATGATCTCGTCCAGTCTGCTGAAATTGACGATGATGATATGGTTGTGGGACTTTATGTTGAGCATGCCCTGAAGCCTCCTCGATTGTGATTCTATGAGATTTGATGCGACCTCGGAGATGATGAACCCGAGGAAACCGATGCCGAAGACCATGGTCGGGACCCCGACCAGGTACCTCCCGCCGGCGGAGACGGGAAAATAATCGCCGTAGCCGACCGTGGCCATGGTGACAAGGGTCCACCAGAGGGCGTCCAGCCACCCCAGGTCCGGCTTCTTTGGCAATTCAAAGAACAGGTATCCCGATGTCGAATACCATATCAGGCAGAGGAATATCAGCACCACCTTGCCCCGGTTCCCCACCATTGAGGTAACGCCTTTCTTCCGGAATAAGAGCCATAATACCCTGAACATCAGTCACCCTCCTTGTTCTGCCGCTCCCGCAGCCAGAGCTTTTTCAAAACCCGGGCCCGTATTACGATCCCCGTGTCGCTCCACAGGCCGAGTTTACCCTTACCCGCGAGCGCCTCGGCGGCAAGATACCGCTCCATTCTCGGGAAGGGATACTTGGTATACACAAGGCATATTCCCTTTGAGACCATGTCATATCCGATATCGGTATTGTTTGCCTGCACATAGGCAAGGACCCTTTTGCTGCTATCCTTCTGAAACCTATCAAACACCAGTTCAACGTCCCTGTTGAGAAGCGCCGCTTCAAGATAATTAACAGCGCTTTTACCCTGCGCCTGGGTGAGAGTGTCATTGGCGGTCGCGTCAAAGGACCATATGCCGAGTATCCGGACTATGAACCGTGCCTCGCCCATGGTTACCGACAGCTCGTCGCCATCGACAATCTTTACGACCGTCACCTTCTGTCCCGAGGGAAAAACAGCGGGCCCCTCGGGGTCGCTAAGCCTGCTCTTGAACGTGACGACATTGACCGTGAAGTATAATGACGCGCCGAGGAACAGCAGGGTCGCCAGCCAGAATACGCCGCTCAGGGATGGTCTCATGTTCTTACTCCTCATGTCGATTTAATCCGGATGCGCACATCCAATCAACAACAAGCATATTACCCCGGCTCACGGGATCAAAAAATATCTATCGGCCCCTCTATGTCGCCCTCCAGGAACTGCCGTGCATAGGAATCCGAACCTGAAAAAAAAGCCCCGCTTTCACCCTCCCACACAATTTTGCCGTTGTAGAGAAGGGCTATTGAATCGGCAACCTTCCGGGCGATCGTTGCGTCATGGGTGACGACGATGGAGGTCGTTTTGAGGGACTGTTTTATTTCAAGGATCAGGTCGGCGATGGAGTCGGATAGTATCGGGTCAAGGCCGGCCGTGGGATCGTCAAAAAAGATGATGTTGGGGTTGAGGCATATCGCCCGGGCGAGGCCCACGCGCTTCTGCATCCCGCCGGAGAGCTCCGAGATGAGCTTGCCCTCGCTCCCCCTGAGGCCGACCCGCGCCAGGGAGTTAAGCACCAGGGTCTCGATGGCCTCCTCGCCGACGTCCATCCGCCTGAGCCCGAAGGCGACGTTGTCGAACACATTCATCGAATCGAACAGGCCGCCCTTCTGGAACACGTAGGCAATGCGGATCCGTTGGGAAGTGTTGCTGTCGCTCCGGTGACGTTCCCGGTACAAATCGCGGATATCGACGCCATTGATCTCGATGGTCCCGCTGTAATCGATCAGGCCGGAAAGGGCCTTGAGTATCACCGATTTCCCGGAGCCGTTCTTACCCATGAGGATGAGGGTCGCGCCCTCGGGGACAAAGAAGTCGATCCCGTCCACGATCGTCCTGCCGTCAAAGGCGATGCGAAGTTCCTTCACGCTGATCATATCACCGGTACCGGTTTTTGTAATAATCCCTCAACGTTGAGAGGATATTGAGGTATGAAATATACCGCTCCTCGCTTATCTTGCCCTTTTCCACCCGTTTCTTGATCTCGCAGTCAGGCTCATGCTCATGGGTGCATGGGCTGAAGCCGCACTTGCGAGCGTATTTGCCGAATTCCATGAAGTAAATACCGAGTTCCTCCGGCTCAATGTCCATGAGGCCGAACTCCCTGAGGCCCGGCGTATCGATAATCCTGGTGCCGCCCTCCAGGCGGAACATCTCCACGTTGGTGGTGGTATGGCGCCCCTTGCCGGTGTGCTCTGACACCTCTGTCGTGCGCAGGTCAAGACCCGGGTACATTCTGTTAAGTATGCTTGTTTTCCCGACCCCGGAATTTCCGATCATAATTGAAAGACCGCCTTCCAAGGCTTTTTTCAATCCATCAAGCCCCTTGCCTGTCACAGCGCTTGTCAGCATAATACCGAGGTCATATCCCCGATAATAGTCGTTTAATATGGCAATGTCACAGTCTTCGGCAAGATCCAGCTTGTTTACGCAGAGCAAAACCGGGATCCCCTCCCTGCTGCCCCTTACCAGGAGCCGATCCACGAAACGCAGATTGAGACGGGGCTTCCCGAAACATTGCATTACTACGATCTGATCAATATTGGCGGCAATCAGATCATCGCGATCACTATCCTTATATTTTCTGGTGAAGACATTCCTGCGTTCGTGGACCAGTTCGATTGCGCCTGAGCCGTCTTTTTCCATTTCGAAGTCAACGATATCGCCGACAGCAACGGGCTCAGAGTACTTCTCAAGGCGCTTGTCCTTTCTAAGCCTGCCTCTGAGGGTACTGATAATACTCTGACCCTCATATTCCACTGTATAGTATCTGCCAAATATCTTGGTCACCGTCCCCCTCAAGCATACACCTCCGGGAAAAAACAGGTCAGGCATGTCGTCATTGTCAAAATATTCGATATTTTCATTAAAAACGGGCCTGTTGACGCATTGTTTAATTTGTAGTTAGTAGTTTACCAAAGACCTGATTTGTGGTCAATGAAGAAATACCCTTGGCAGGTGTCAGAGTAAAATCAAATATAAAATTATTGAATAGTCATTTGGAAAAATGACAATGATTTTTTTATTTACTTTTCGATAAAAAAATATTATTATTTAAAAAATGCTAAAGTTTTACCTAAACTCTACCGAAATATAATATACAAGTTGATATATGGTAATTCCCTCCCGATTTTACCATATTGGAAACTTGGCACTGCGTTTGAGGAGAAAGCAGGATAGCCGCCCAGCTATTCTGCTTTCTCTTTTTTATTAATTATTTACCCTTTTCTGGAACAGAATCTAAAATAACCGGCTTAAAACCCTTCAATTCTGCAATGATCTGGCCAAGGTTTCCAATGTTCTGGACAACAAAAGTTACATGATAATCCATTCCTTCATGAATATTAATCATATCCGGTGCAATACGCTTTTTCAGAAACCTATCAGATATATCAAATTCGATATCATGATTTTTTTTATCATAAAATATTATTTTTTCAAAAATCTTATCAACGTATTTTAATCTCAACGGAATTGTTATGGTCTTTGCTTTGTAACTGTTAATATTTTTTACAATTTTATCAAGGAAGATATTTTCGGCAGCATTTTGGTTAAGATCCTGAGAATAACAATAGATTGATGAAAATAATACTATTATTAATATTATAGTTTTCATAGAGGACATTATAAAATAAACTCTATTTAGATTCAAGTTAATAATTATTGTAAGGTGTCAGAGTAAATCATACAACAGGCAACAGCATGGGGATGCCTTTTATCAAATAAGTTTTTGGGGCTTCTCAATCTTTCTATGAAATCAGGCATACTTGGCAGAATAGATAAAACAATCACTTGATCGGCTGGATATATATAGTTGCGTCGGGGGGTCACGTCCTATTCAGTGTGTAAACCTGCCAGATGAGGTAATCAACTTTTCTTCCAGTGGCTCCTCTTCGACCACCGTTCGTTTTGCTCTCTCACGATGCCCATGAGAATACCATAACACCCATAC
>Ga0208940_1000083_pt1 | contig 120361 bp, 147 predicted proteins | sample AD_JPNNA6_MetaG_FD_184445 | JGI IMG/M metagenome (GOLD analysis project Ga0208940, IMG submission 184445) | Active sludge microbial communities of municipal wastewater-treating anaerobic digesters from Japan - AD_JPNNA6_MetaG (SPAdes) (version 2) | ecosystem: Engineered > Bioreactor >... | reverse complement strand
CGTATTTTATTTCTTCAAGATTTGGTTTGTCTCAAGGTTTAGGTGGAATAGAATATTCCATGCTTGATTGGGAAACTGATAATTCAAGCCGGATAATAAATTTCAATCCGGTTAACTGGAGATTTGGGATTAAGGTAAAAATATAAAAACACTGGCTGGACTCCCGGTTATACTCAATTGTCGCACTGAAGGGTTGCTTCTGTCGTTTCACATGGTTGTCTGTCAGCTAACACTACAGGCTGGTGGTAGTGTTCCTATCAATTCCGAATATAAATCTACATGAAGCCTGCAACAAAACACTTTGAAGGGTCACTGTAAGATTGTAAAATAAATACCTGTGCTTGATACTGGGTCTATGAATTAAAACGCTAAATTTACCATTAGAATATACAAGACGTCACAATATTATGAAACCCACATGTATTGCAAACACAAACACGTATGTATATAATTTTCAATCATGTGGATTCCCCAGCTTGAGCGGGCCAGGAATCAGACCATTGAAATAAAAACTATATTATGATGAAAACACTAAATCCAATAAAACAAAAATTCAGCGGAATAATACTGGCCGTGTGTGTTTCTTTTTTGCCAGGTTGTGAACCTGATAATGCTCCGCCTACAGCAAAACTTAATGTTAATCCTGCTTATGGGGAAATTCCTGTTGATGTAAGGATGAGAGTTACAGGACAAGACCCTGATGGAGTTGAGGATATTAAGCAGTATATATTATATATAGGGGATGAGAGTGTGAAAAGCAACACCCCTATTGATATAACAAGAACTTTCACAAATGAGGGTAAAATTGATATATATGGTGAAGTAATTGATTCTAAAAATCAAAGTAATAAAACTCCTGCAAGTCAATTAGATTTAACTCTAACAGAAGGAATAGAGCAATCTGCAGTTTTATCAAATGGGAATGAAATAGTTTATTCTGCAACACTCAAGAAAAGACCAAATGCAGAACTTACAGTAAATAAAAATGGAAATTTGTTTTTTAAGCAATCTATAACAGATAATTCTCAAACAGAACCTGATTATCAAAAAACTTTCAAATATGACCCAGATAAATTAACAAAAGGAGATTATGAATTTATACTTAAATCTGGAGATTTAGAAAAGAAAACAAATGTTACAATACCTAATTATAAACCTGCATTAAATTTAAGTGGATTAAATACAAATTTTGAAGAAGAGAGTGAAATTGTTTTAGATTTAACTGGAAAAATAAGCGATAAAAATCCTGAAGATAATCCTGTATCAATAAATAGTGTAAGTTCTGTAGAAGGAAAAACCAGGCCAACATTAAATAATTATAATTTAAAGATAAAATCTTTTTGGAATAAATTAGGAGAATACAAGATAAAATTAAATGTTAGAGATGCAAATGAGGGGCTTGAAGAAATTATTTTTAATGGAAATATAACCCAAGGACCTTATGAATATATAATAAATCCATTTGTATCTACAAATTCAAATGGGGCTGCATATGATTTATTAACAACAAAAGCACAGAGAGAAGCATATGTTCAAGAGAAATTATTAGAAGATTGGACAAACACAATAAAATATAATCCTTCTCCGTTATGGGATTGTACTGAATATTCAAGTCAACTTATGACTAATTTTCATGGATATCCTGGAGCAACAGGATATTCTGGATTTAATTTAGATTCAATTTATTATAATTATGGGACATTAAAAGATAATGGAAAATATGGATTACCTGTTTATTTTGTATATGTTGGTTCTCAAGAAGGGCATAATATGAATGCTATTTTAACAGGAGATGATATTACAAAATTTGAAGATTGGTGTTTTATTGAACCTCAAAGAGATGTTATAAATGTAAAACCTGGACAATTATATATTCCTTCAACTTGTTATATTGATATAAGAGCTCCTCCAAAAAACAGAGAAGGGGAACAATTCACTAACGTCCATATTATAGCATTTAGAGTTAATAATGGGGTAGGTAAGGTAGATTGGATTAATTATGATGACCCGAATTTAAATATAATAAAAAATAGAAAATAATTAATTTTTATAAAATCATAGTATAGAAAAAGATTTATAAAAGGGAGTTTGCTATATTATTATAATGGATAGTAAAAGAGGTTTAGTTATTTTTGTGTTTGTAATTGCATTTGTAATTTTCTCAATAAGTTTTATTTCTTCAACAACCTGTGATATTAGATTAGCATCTTCTTGTCCTGCAGTTAATACAGTTATGAAATTATCTTCTCAAACAAATGCTCATGGAGCATCATATAATGGAGCAGGAAATTATCAATATGCTTTATGTTGTGTAGGTATGAAATATTACACTGCAACAGATAATGCTTCAATGCATACTTGTAATAGTGATAATGGTAATCTTGTGTTAAAGTTATCTTCTACAACAAATGCTCATGCTCAAACTGCAACTTCAACTGAATATTCTACAAATATTTGCTTTGGGAAATTTCAATGTAAAGCTCTCTCATCTTGTAATTCTGAATATTCAATTCAGGTTGCTTCTCTTTCTGCAACAACAAATGCTCATATTGGACAATTTAGTGCTTATTCAACTAAAATATGTTGTAAAGACAATCCTGGTGCTGTTTGTGGGAATGGTATTCGTGAGGCAGGTGAAGCGTGTGATGATGGTAATGAGAGGAGTGGTGATGGATGTAGTTATCCTAATTGTGCTGTTGAATCAGGATATACATGTGATACTGGTAGCCCAAGTTGTTGTTATAGAACAAATCCAAGATATGCATGGTTCTTGAATGGTAATCCTTTTTCAGGTGGACGTATAGGAGCAGGCGACCGTCTTAAGATGACAATTTATGATGATTTATGTTTACCTTCTGGTTCTGGTCCAGAATTCAGAATTTATGAAGGTTCGAGTTTAAGAGCGACAAACAGCTCAATAGTTTCATCTAAAACTCCTGGAGGAGAAATTAATTCTACTTATCCAATATCATCTAGTTTCCTTAATGCTCTAGGTTCTGGAAGTTCAGATATATTTTTCAGAACAACTGTAAATGGAAAAACTTATACAGGCCCCACAATAAGCGTTACTCCAATTTTTTGTGGAAATGGTGTAAGAGAAAATCCTCCAGAAGATTGTGATGGTTCTGATTTGGGTGGTGCAACATGTAGAAGTTTACTTGGTTCAGGATATGAGGGAACACCTGGATGTACAAGTGAGTGTAAATATGATACTTCTAGATGTTGTAGGCCTGAAACAGATGCTCAATTTTGCACAAGAAATCACAGATATTGTGGAACATATACTGGAACAGATAATTGTGGTAGAACAAGAACTGCAAATTGTGGACAATGTTCAGATGGAGACCCTTGTACAACAGATATATGTAATAATGGAGTTTGTACTTATTCTAGGATAAATGAATGTTGTAATCGTAATTCTGATTGTGGAGGAAGCACATTTTGTCCACAAAATTATTGTAATCTAGATAACCATAGATGTTCTAATAATTATCCTACATGTAAAGATGGAGACGGGTGTTGTCCTCCTGGATGTAATAGAGATACAGATAATGATTGTGTATGTACTCATAATAGCCAGTGTGAAGAAAAACCAGTAGATGATAAATGTACAATAGATGTTTGTTCTAGTAGTGGAAGTTGTAGTAGAACTCAAATAACTGAATGTAAACACGGAGATGGATGTTGTCTTTCTAAATGTAATTCTTTAAATGATAATGATTGTGGAATTAGATGTGGAAATGGTGTAAGAGAAAATCCTCCAGAAGATTGTGATGGTTCTGCTTTAGGTGGTGCAACATGTGCAAGTATTATGGGTCCAGGGTATACTGGGCCACTTGGATGTACAGCTCCTCCAAATGGCTGTAAATATGATACATCGAGATGTGTTGCTCCTTGTGAATTAACTAGAGCTAATTGGAATTATTCAACTCCTGTTGGAACTTCTATAATTGAAGGAACTCCAGTAAGATTGAATATTGTTGGAACAAATTGTGGAGGAAAAACAATTAATTTTGAAATATTTGAAAAAGACGGGTCATTTAATGAAGATGATCTTGTTACATCTACACCTATAACAACTACATTCCCTACAAGTGGAACAAGTGCTTCTGTAGTTTGGGATTCTGTTTATATTCCAGATAATGATGGAATTGGACAATCAGACCCTCCAGAATATTATTTTAATGCAACTGTAAGGGGTTCTTCTCCTCTTGTATCTATAACAAGTCCAAACTCAAAAGTTAGTGATGATGGGCTATTAAGAGTATCACAATTTGTGCCTTCTACTTGTAATTTAGATGGACGTTGTGATGGACCTATAGAAAATTGTAGTAATTGTGCAGATTGTGCTTGTGTATCTCCACAAACTTGTAATAGTGCTACAAAAAAGTGTGTTAACCCTGAATGTGAGTTAACTTCTGCTTCATGGAATGAAACACGTGTAATAGAGGGAACTCCAGTAAGATTGAATGTTGCTGGAACAAATTGTGATGGAAGCGTTATTACATTTGAAGTATTAGAAAAAGATCCAATGGGTACTGACCCTATAACAAACACAGCCCCATTACCTATCACATATAGTTCTTCAAACCAATATAGTACTTGGTTAGAAGCAGAATATCAAGATGATAGCAGTAGTAGTGGTATTGGAAATGATGGAAATCCTCCTGAATATATATTCATTGCAAGATCTGGAACAAAACAATTTACTAGCACAAATATTTTAGTAGTATATCAAAAAGAAATTTGCGCAGGAATAAGTTTGTGTTCTCAATATCCAGAAGACCTATGTGAGAGTGATATTTGTGGCATAGCAAATAATGAAGATAAAGACGTTTGTGGAACAAACACTTACAATCCATCAACTGGTTGTTGGACAATGGTTGATTGTGGATGTAGTTGGAATAGTGATTCTAAAACTTGTGGACCTAGACAAAGTATAAAAAATAATTGCGCTAATTGTGGAAATAATGTACTTGAAGGAAATGAAGTGTGTGATGGAACACTATTACAATTAAGAGATAATTCTTGTGCTAGATTTGATGCATATACATCTGGAGAAGTAAAATGTTATGGCAAAGGAGAACCAGAAGAATGCACTTATGATTTTAGTGATTGTGGTCCTCTTAATCCAGTTTGCGGAAATGGTGTAAGAGAAGAAGGAGAAGAATGTGATGATGGAAATACTATTGATAGAGATGAATGTTCTTACCCTGGATGTAAAGATTTAAAGGAGGGGGCAGTTTGTGGAAATGATAATATAGAAGTAGGAGAAGTGTGTGATGGGAAATTATTACAGCTAAAGAGTCCTGAATGTTCAAACTTTGATTTATATGAAGATAATGGAGAATTAGTTAAATGTTATCCTCCTGGACATGAGAATGAGTGTAGATATGATTTTAGTGATTGTACTCCACATCAATGTGGAAATGGAGTGTTAGAAGAAGGAGAAGAATGTGATGATGGAAACATGGATAATTATGATGAATGTTCTTACCCTGATTGTAAATTATCTACAAAAGGAAGACCTGAAGTTGGATGGTGTAATTTTGCCTCTCAAGGAGATGAAGTGTGTGGTGATGGAAAAGAGTTTATAACACGTACTCTTGTAGGTACTTGGGTATTCCCACCAGAAAATGAATTTACTGAAATACCGACATGGGGAGAAGAAATTCAATTTATAGAGAAGATAGATGCTTTAGGAAATAAAATATATAGATACGACCCTGAGAGAAAATCAGAAGGATGTGAAGCTAACAGAGATCCTGAATCAATAAGATGTCCTGCATTAGTACAGCTTCCATTCTTTGGAATATATCATGTAATAATAGCGTTAATATTAGTTGCATTAATTTATTTAACATACCATTATTTAACAAAGAGAAAGAAAGTTGTTTCTAAAAATTCAAGAAAATCATCGAAGAATAAAAGAAAATAAATTAAAAAGGTTTATAAAAAAGGTTTTGTTGTAATAATAATGAGGTGTAAAAACATTTTTATTCTTGTATTTGCAGTTGTTTTATTTGGATTAGCTTCTGCTTCATTTCAAGTATCAGAGAAAGGGAGTATGATAAAAAACAAATATGAACCTTCAGAATATCTTCAAGCAACATTGAATATAAGCTTTTTTAACCAATCTTTGAACTCTACATTCAATGATTCTTTAGGAAATAGTGTTTCATTATCCACATTATTAAGTCAATCTTACAATATTGAGTATTCTTCTATACCATTTGATTCAACTAATACTTCAATTAATTCTGCTCCTCAATTATTTTATATTGCAGGAACAAGCTTTCAGATGCCTGCAACAGAAGGAAATATAACTTACAGATTAGACCTTGATGGTCAAAAATTGTTTGAAAAAGTGTTGGAGATTAGTTCTAGAGGAAAAGATATAGAAAAGATTCTTGCTAGTAAGTATGTTGATTTGAATATTTCAAAACATGAAATAAGCGAATATGATATTTCTACACAAAAAATATTGAATGAATATTTCAAAATAAAACAAATTGAAGAAAAATTAAACTTAATAAAATCAGAATATGAAAAGGGTTCTTCAAGTGAATATGAAAGTTTATTGGAAAATCTAACTGAAATAAGAATACCAAAAAAAATAACTAAAACAGCTAATGTAAACCCTATGGCATTTTATCCTGACAGAGAAGCAATAAATCTTTATATTCTAGCACAAATAGACGGAGGAGAATTTTTAGGTAAGGAAAATGAATATATTGATGCTGTTTATATATGGAACAATGAAAAATTAAAGACAACTGTTAAATTCAATGAAATAACTGCTTATTATGAGGCAGGTAATCAAGAAGTAGTAAATGTTTATACTTTCAACTTTGACAAATCAAAGATGAAAGAGGAAGCTTATATGATTATGGGGAATTTAGAAAATGTTATATTTGAAGATGAAACTCTTCCTGTTAAAGAATATAATGGATATCTTTATTTTAATTTAAATGATGTTTATGATACAGTAAGCTTCTCAACAACTTCAAATATCAATTTCCTAGATATCCCTGTGTTTATCTCTCCTTCAATAGATAAATTAACTCCTCCTAAAATAGGAGACTATGAAAGATGGCAAAAACCTAAGAAATGGGCTCTTTTTGTTCTTATAGTTATAATTTTAGTTTTAATTAGTGTAATCTCTTATATTCTTTTACAGATATGGTATAGAAAAAAATATGAAACTTATCTTTTCAAAACAAAGAACAACCTTTACAATATAATGGTATATATTCAAGGTGCAAAAAGAAAAGGAATGTCTAGAGATGATATAATAAAAAATCTTAAAAAAGCAGGATGGACAAAAGAACAAGTAAATTATGCATTGCAGAAGTATGAAGGCAAAAAAATTGCTGGACTAATACATCCTCCACTCAATATAGGTTCTCAAGAGCAAGAGAAAAAACCTAAAAAGAAATAGTAACAAAAATTTAATAAACCTATCTGAATAAAACATATAATATGGCAATAAAAATATTCAAGAATTTTTTTAAAAAGATATTTAATAGTCTTTTTAAGAATAAAAAAGAAATAAAATTAGGATTCTATGGGCCTCCAAATGCAGGAAAAACGAGTTTAGCTAACAGAATATGCAAAGACTTTACAGGACAAGAAATAGGAAGTGTGAGTAAAGTTCCACATGAAACAAGAAATGTTCAATTTAAAGAGAAAGTTGAAATAAAATACAAGGGTAAAACTCTAATGTTTAAGATGATTGATACTCCGGGTATTGCTACAAAAATAGATTATGAAGAATTCTTGAAGTATAATATGAAGAAAAAAGAAGCTAAAGAGAGAGCAAAAGAAGCTACACAAGGGGTTATTGAGAGTATAAAGTGGTTAGATGATATGGATGTTGTTGTAATAGTCCTAGATTCAACAGAGAACCCTTATAATCAAGTAAATATAACTATAGTGGGTAATTTAGTTGCTAGAAAAATACCTGTATTAATTGTAGGTAATAAAATAGATTTAAAGAAATCTGACTTAAAAAAAATAGAAGCAGCTTTCCCAGAATATGATGTAGTTGGAGTTAGTGCAAGAAGTGGTGAGAACTTTGAAGAATTTTACGAATCAATATTTAAATTGGCAAAAAACATTTAAAAAATAATTTTACATAACATAATAAGATGGCAAAGGGTGATAAAAAACTAGGAAAGATAAAGGGATTTTCTATACAGTTTCTTCCTTATTCTGAAATAAGGGACTTAAATAGTCATGAAAGGATAAGAAGGATTCTCAATATAGTTTTAGGAAATAATATATTGTTAATACAAGGGAGACTTAGGTCTGAAGAAGAAGCAAGACTTATTGGAGACACTATGGCAATGATTGGACATGTAAAAGATTTCAAAGGTATTGAGCTTGCAGTAATAGAAGGTGGTGGAGATATGAGTATTCTTGATAGAATGAGAAGCAGCTTAATTAAAGCATTAAGTAAAGGAGATTTAGGGGCAATAACAATAATAGGACCTGCAACAATAGTTAAAGAGATTAAAAGAAATCCAAAGAAGATTGAATTGCTTTTAAGTAAGTGAAATTATTAAAGAAGATGTTATAGAAATAAATTCCAGTATCCTTTAATTAATTCATCAGCACAAAACTGCACTAATTCAAAATAATTATTAACATCTGCCTCTAATAATCCACTCTTATCAGCTTTTCTTAATGCTTCCAAATAATCTTTCCTTGTTTTTTTATGTATAATTATTGGAGGGTATTTATTCCTGAGTAGAATATAAGTAAAAAGCATTCTTCCTGTTCTTCCATTCCCGTCCATAAATGGATGTATTTTCTCAAACTTATGATGAAATACTGTTGCAAGAGTCAGAGGATGTAAATTTTTCTTATTCTTGTTATACCATTTTAATAATAAATCCATATCTGTTTTAACATAGGAACCAGGAGTTGCATCAAAATTAGATTTTATAACTCGAATATCTGTTGTCCTATATCCTGTTCTTAAATCTATATTTGCCATTAATCCTTTATGAAGATTAATAATAAATTCCTGATTAATCTCTTTTTTTGAATTATAAATATCAAAGAATACTCTTTCTGTATTTTGTAAATCATAAATCTCTCTTAAACTTTTATCCTTAGGAGTTAATCCATTCTCTAGTAAATTTCTAGCTTCTTCTAAATTTATTGTATTTCCTTCAATAGAAGCAGTATTAAATGAAAACTCTATAACAAAATCTTTTAGTATTTCTTTTTGGGTCAGTAAATCCAATTTCTTGAAATGCTTATCAAAATGAAGCTTACATGCTTCTACATATTCAAGTTTGTCTTTTAAAAAAACATCTTTCTTTAATTTTAATTTTTTAGCTTTTTCAAGATAATAGTTGGGTTCAATGAAGTTATGTATCTTTTTGTATGATTTTCTTATCTCATCTTTATATTTAGATAATTTCTCAAGATTTTTCTTAACTTCATCTATAGAACTTCCTAAATAAGCAATGTCTTTTGAAATTACTCTTTTTCCTTTCCTCTCAGATAACCTAAGGTAGTAATAATCTTTATTTCCTACTATTTTCTTATAAATATACACCATGATAATTTATACAAGAAAACATACTTTATAAACTTACCCTCTACAATACATAAAAATAGATGTAGAGGGTAAATCATTTTAATTTAGGAAAAACTTGGAAACTGAATAAAACAGATATATCTATACGACTTAAATCGTCAATCTTTCATAGAACATAAACTGAATATGATGCATTAATTTTATAAACTTCTCTTAATTTTATGTCCTATGCCACACCAATGCGTCAAATGTTCTAAAATAATACCCTTAGGAAGCAAAGAATTGTTGACTGGATGCAACAATTGCGGAGGGAAATTCTTTTTTTACATAAAACAAGAACAATTAGAACGGATAAAGAATAAAACAATAGAAATACCTGAAACAGAAAAGAGTGTAATAGAGAAAGATATAAGAGAAATGGTTGGAATAACCGACGAGGAAACACCTGTTATACTGGATTTGGAATCTGTCAGAGTTTTGGGAGATGGTAAATTTGAAATAGATATAGTCAATGTCTTCAATAAAAAAAGACCTTTAATATACAAACTTGAAGAAGGAAAATATATTATTGATTTAGCTTCAACTCTACAAAGAAGTGTAAAGAATATAAAGGAGATAAAAAACCCTAATGAAAACAAAAAGAGTAAAAAAAATTCTAAAAGAGATAACTGAAAAAATAAGACCTCCTGAAGAAGATTTAAAGAAAATAAAAAAAGGTGTTGATTCTTTCTGTAAAGAAATAAAATCAAACATAAAGAAATACAAAATAGATGCAGAGATTTTTGTTGGAGGGAGTTTTGCAAAAAAAACTGTTATAAAAAAAGACAGATATGATGTAGATGTTTTTATAAGATATGATAAAAAATACAAAAACACAGAAATTTCAGATATAACCAGAAAATTAATAGATAAATCAAGAACAATAAGTGTTGTTCATGGTTCCAGAGATTATTTTAGAGTAGACTGTTCTGAAGATTTTTTTATAGAATTAATTCCAGTTAGAAAAATAAAAAATCCTAAAGAACACGAGAATATAACTGATTTATCTTATCTTCATGTTAAATACATTAACAGGAGAGTTAAAAAGAAAAATATACTAGATGAGATAAAAATTGCAAAGGCTTTTTGTTACGCAAATAGATGTTATGGGGCAGAATCATATATACATGGTTTTTCTGGATATTCCTTGGAATTACTCGTTTATTATTACAAGGGATTTGAAAAATTCATAAATGCTATGGCTAAGCTAAACATCAAAAAAGAGAAATTGATAATTGATATAGAAAAGCAGTTTAAGAATAAAAAAGATGTTTTAATGGATTTAAACAGCTCTAAGCTGAATTCTCCTATTATCCTCATAGACCCAACATACAAACAAAGAAATGTTTTAGCTGCATTAAGTAAAGAAACCTTTGAAATGTTTCAGAAATCCTGCAAAGAATTCCTTGAAAATCCCTCTATAAGCAAGTTTGAGTTGAAAACAATAGATTTCAATAAAGTGAGGCAATATTCAATTAAAAGAGGAAAGGACTTTATTAGAATTAAAACTAGCACAAGCAAACCTGAAGGAGATGTAGCAGGTAGCAAACTCCTCAAATTTTATGAATATTTAACAAAAGAAATAAGTAGATTTTTTATTGTGAAAAAAAGAGGATTTGAATATTCCAATAAAGATTATGCAGATTCATTTTTTATAGCAGAGGAAAAGAAAGAGATAATTTATCCTGGGCCTTATTTAAAAGATAAAAAGAACTGTGACAATTTCAGAAAAGAACATAAAGAAGTCTATGAAAAAGCAGGAAGACTCTATGCTAAAGAGAAGATTAATTTTAATTTAAAAGGATTTTTAGATAAATGGAAAACTAAAAATACAAAGATAATAAACGAAATGTACATAAAAGAGTTTAATTATATTTGAAGATTCTTAGAAAAACCAGCTAATTTCTCTAATACGCTTCTTTCTTCTGAAGAAACATTTCCTGATGCACACCAATCTCCGGGTCTTTCAAGATAATCTTCACTTTTAACTTCCTGATTTTTATTTAAACCCATTACATCTAATTTAGAAGTTAAAGAAATTGGGTACTCCAAAATCTCTAATATATGGTTTTTCTCTTTATCATAATTACATATTGCTATTTTCTTATTTTCGCCACTATTATTTCTATAAACAATTATCCTTCCTATGTCCAAATTATTCCAAGCTGCCATTCTGTAAATTAATCAGTGTAAAACTTTTCTCAAAGTATCTTCAAGATACATCTTAAGTCTGTGATACTCTTGCTTTTCTTCTTCAAATCCTAAAATACAAACATGAAAGTTGTATTCTGAATCTTCTGAAGTTAAAACTGTTTTTATAACTCCTATACCTGGAAGAACATAATATCCATATGCTTCAACAGGTAGGCCTTCTGAAAGCAAATAAGTGCTGTTTAGGACTTTCCATCCAAGTCTTTTCAATACAACACCTACAGACTCGTTTATCCTTACAAAGTTGTTTTGCCCTGGAATTCTTTCTTTCGCAGTGTAAACTAGTTTTTCTTGCATTTTATTTTTTTCCTCCTAAATATTTAGAAGTCTTTTCAAGACCATTTTCTTTTATTCTAAGAGCAATTTCTTCTGATTTGCTTGCCTTATTCAAATAATCTATTTTTAGTTTTTCAAGAACATTGTATAATTCTTTTTCTACTTCTTGAAGATTCTCACCTTTAAGATCAATGTGTTTTCCAGCAATTTCTCCCCAACAATGAAATCTTTTTGAAGTTTGAATTCCCATAAGCCAATTTCCTTCTCCCAAAGGGTATCTTTTTAGGTTATCTGAATATTTTGGTTTTTTATTGTAATTTTGTTGTTCTTCCATTTTACTTTTTCTCCTTTTTATCTGTGCCAAAAGCTAATTCAAACAATGAAGCAAAATATGCTGAAAAGAATTCTGAATTAAGCCAGATTGCTGATTCTTCTTTGCTGTCTGGTTTAGATAAATAAAATAAAATTTCTTCTCTGTCTATAATAAAGAATTTAGCAATAACATCAACTTTCTTTATTTTTATTCCAAATTCATTTTCTGCTTTCTTTATTAAATTATCTTCTCCTGAAAGGCAGAGTCTTATCTTGATGTTTTCTTTTTTCAAAACATTAAAAGTTTGTTGGAATAATTTTGTTTTTGAAAGTATATCTCTTGCACTTGCACATATTAATACTTCTCTTTTAGCATTTCTTATTATTTCTCTTAAATAATTTGAAATATTAGACCTTCCTTTTATTGCAGCAGAAACATCTTCTCTTTTAACAGGGTCTACTCCACCTTTGTAAATTTCTTCAAGTTGAGCAAATTCTTCTGTGTCTTTTATATTTGAAAGACTTTGTATTCTTTCTTCTGCTTCACTTCTTACATTATTTCTAAGTTTGTCAAGAATCATTCTTGGTTTTACACCCAAATATTTAACAGGTTTACCAAGTTTAACTATTGCAAAACCTTTTTTTTCAAGTGTTTCTAAAACATCATAAGTTCTACTTCTTGGAACTCCTGAAAGCTCTGCAATTTCACCTGCAGAAGCTGAGCCTTTTCCAATTAAAGCAAGCCATACTTTTGTTTCATAAACATTCAAATCAAAATAATCTTTGATTTTATTAATTAATTCCTGTTTAACTAACATCTTAAATTAAACCCCCTATACCTGTTTCTGAACTGTTTTCTTTAGGACTTTTATAATCCTCATTCAAAAAATCAGTTTGGTTGAAAGTAACTCCATTTATACATTCTAAAGGAATATTTACACGGTAACATAGATTCTTAAGTGAGAAAACATATGGAGCACTAAAATCGTCTGTCTCTTTTGAAACTTCATTTAATCTTTTCCATTCTTTTTCATTTGTAATCATCTTAATTAAACTCTTAGGTTTATCAACCATAAGAATTGCTTGTGGGCTAACTTGATTATACTTCACTTCTTCTGACTTAGATTCATAAAAAAAGTCTATTTTATTAATATCTTTATGAAATTCATTTAAAACATCTCCCCAAAAATTAGAACAAGAAACTGCTTCTTTCATAGATGCTGGAATATTTTTTATAGAAACATAATTTGCAGGTTTATCTGAAAGAGATACTTTGAAAGTGTAATTTGAAGCTATATTCTCAATATGGCTTCTTCTTGTTTTATAATTAGAATTGTTTTTTTCCATTTTAAATTAAACCTCCTACACCTGTTCCTGTTCCACTTTTATATTCTGATTTAATATTAAGCATATCTTTTATTTCATTAGATAGTTTCTTGATTAAGATAAAATTAGAATCTTTTTCCTTTAATTGACTATCACCATACACCACAGGAACAATACATTTTGATAATCCATACATTACTTCTACAAGGTATGTTCTGTTGCTTTCTACTCTGTCTCTATTTTCTACAAAATAATCAACTATTGTGTTATATCTTTGTAAAATATTATTTATATCTTCTAATTTTACTTCTTTTCTTTGATTTTCTATTGATTTTAATTTATTTCTAAGAGATGTGGTTTTGATAATATCATCAACCTTCTCTTCCAAATTCTTGTTTTCTTTTTGTGTGTTCATTTTAATTAAGTAATGCTCCCATAAGACTTTTCTTAAATTGAGGTAGAATATTTTCCAAATAAGCATCGTATCCTTTTAGAACAGCTAAATTATCCATTACTCTTGCTTTTTCTTTTATTGCAGAAGGGCTGTATGCTAGACCTGCTTCAATTTTCATATCTGCCTCATCTTCTAATCTCCATCTTCCAAGACAGACAATATCCACTAAATTGCCATGATATTCTCTAGAATTGATACTTTCCTTCCTTATTTTGTGATAGGGTAAATAACCTGAATTTTTCATAAAGTTACTATTCTTTAGGGGTTTATAAATATTTCTACATGTTGTATTTCATAAGTAGTTACAATATAAAGATTTATAAATCGTTTACTGGTAGGATATTTATGAGCCAAAATAAATTTGGAATAGATAAAAGGAAAAGCAAACTTGAAGAATCTATTAATAAATGGTTTTTTGCAAATATTACTGGAAATATCACAATAGCAGGATATATAAAAAGTGTAGAAGGAAGAGAAATAACACTTAATCCATATAAAACTATGAGATATAATTCTCAATATGGGTGCAATTTATATGAATTAGTGCATGAAGATGCTTTTCTGGAAATATCTCCAAATGGCTATTTTCTTGATCCAACAAATGAAGAAACAATAGAATATATAATAAAAAAGCAGAATGAAGAAATCTTAAAAGAAACTATAAAAAGGGAAGATTAAAAGGTGATTAACTTTAATGCCCAAGAAATTAAAATACCTAGGAAAATACCTGCAGTTATGAAAGGCATTGCAGGATAGAATTTCTTTTTCTCTGCAAAGAACAAAAGATAACTAAGTCCTAGTGTTGCTCCAAGGATTACAAATATTGCAGGAACTGCTCCAAAGTTAGCAAGAACTACTCCTGAAGTTATTATTGGGAAAACAACATCTCCTCCTCCTAAAATAGCCATATTTACTTTAATCTTCTTTTTCTTTAATTCTGATTTAGGAGTTTTCTTTATCTCCATTCTAACTTTCTTGGAAACATACGGGATAAAGAAACCAGAGAAAATCTTAAGCTCATTTATCTGATAATTAGCCATCTTTTGCATAACTCCTGAACGCCATACTGCCCACATATCATATATAGAAATTAATACTAGTAAGATTATTACTGTCCATATATTTAAAAGAGGAACAAAGACTGCAGCTATAGCAGGGTAAATAACAAGTTCTGTTGCATTGTGAACTAAAAAATCTCTTTTAAATATTTTTAATATTGCTAATGGGAGTGCAAATACTAATGCAATATATGGAAAGTATTTTTCATTTGGAAAAAAGGTGTTTAGGAAAATTCCTATTGCTATAAGAATAACTGCAAAAAACCACAGTTTTAAAATAAAATTAAAATTAAACTTTGTGAGAAGTATGAGTAAGAGTATTGCAAATATAAAAGCAATTACTATTGAAGGCAAAAAAGAGGTGTAAAAATCTGTTTCCTGTTCTGCTTCAGGAACTTCCATTCCATAGGGAAGTTCATGTCCATTAACTGAGTAATGATTCACAACATATAAACCAATAAATTGGGTTACAACAAACATAGCAAGAATTATGAGTGTTACTTTGAGGTTGTGTTTCATGTATTATACAAGATATTAGGGTTTTTAAAGTTTAAATAACAAGAATATAGGTGGCAAAAGAGATAGCAAGATATCACAAAAAAAACAAAAAAACTTTTCCTGTTCTTATTGGGGAAAAAATAACATTAAGACCAATTGTAGAGGATGAATTCTATGAAAAATATTATCAGTGGTTAAGACAAATAGAAATTATAGATGGTATTGGAGAGGAAGAAGACATGAGTATTCAAGAGATTATTCAGATGCATAATGAGTGGAGAGAAGACATCTCAAATTTAACTCTTGGAATATATGATAATGAAACAGGAAAACCAGTAGGAGATATTAATTTAGTTGATAGTCCAGATTTTAAGAAAGGACCTGAAATAGGAATAATGATTGGAGATAGAGGAAAAGGATTTGGGAAAGAAGCACTTAAATTAATGATAGATTATGCTTTTAATTCAATACATGTATCTCAAATAAATTTAGATGTGTATAAAAACAATCCTGCTTCAAACCTTTACCAAAAAATGGGATTTAAGATAACTGAAGAATTAAAAGAACCTGAAACAGGAAGAGATGAATACAAAATGGCATTAACAAAAAAAGAGTGGAAAGAAATGAATAAGGATAAAAAATAATATTACTCTTTATTTAATTCTGTGTTTTTCATTGCTTTTTCTAAATCACTTCCTACTTTTTCCCAATCTCCTTTTGTTGCAAGATAATCTTGCTCTTGAGGAGTTAATCCCTCTTTCATCCAAGAGGGTAATTTAGGTTGATAGATTCCAGAAACACCTATACTAGCTAAACCTTTTAAGAAACTATAATGTCTTTCAAAATATTCTCTTATTCTTGAAGCCATATTCATATTAGACATATTTAATTTATAAAAATTTGTATAGTTATTATTTGAGATATGATTAGAAATATAAAATCATCTCAATCTAACAATTTCAAGATTTCTTGGAACAGTTGTTTCTACCCTATGAACTTTGTATAATGAAGAAGCTAAATCCAAAGACTTTGAAACTTCTCCATGATTGATAAGTATTCTTTTTGGTTTTGGATACATGTTATTGAAGAAAGACATTAATTCATTTCTTCCTGAGTGAGGAGTTAAACCACTTAATAACTCTACTCTCATATTTACCTTTATTTCCTGCATTCCTCTCTCTCCTTCAATAGAAACTACTTTTTCACCATCTTGTAATTTTCTTCCAAGTGAACCTGGACCTTGATATGAACTCAATATAATAAGGTTATTTGGATTGTCTGCAAAGTATCTGAAATATTCAACAGAAGCTCCTCCAACAAGCATACCTGAAGTTGCAATAACTATGCAAGGACCTCCTTCAATAACTTGTTTTCTTTCTTGAGGTGAAGCAACTCTTACAAAAATATCTGAAACAAATGGATTTTTATCTTGGAAAATTGAAGAACGTATGTTTGCACTTAAAAAATCAGGGTATGCTGTGTGAATAGCATTAATATCCCAAATCATACCATCAATATACATAGGTATTTTTGGAAGTTCTCCTGTTCGTATAGCTTCTTCAACTCTTAAAAGAGTTTCCTGAGCATGACCTAAACCTAATTCTGGAAGAAGAACTTTTCCTCCTTTTTCAATTGTTTCTCTTACCATATCAATAAATTTCTTTTCAGTATCTTTTCTTGGAGGAAGAATATCTTCTTTGCTCCCATAAGTAGATTCTACTTGAATTGATTCTACTCTTGTATATTTGTTTACAGCAGGGTCTAAAAGTCTTGTCTTGCCGTATTTCATATCTCCTGTATATACAAAATTATGCAAACCATTTCCTATATTGATATGAACTTGTGCAGAACCCAATACATGTCCTGCATTGTAGAGAGTTATTCTTATATCTGGTGTAACATCAGTTACTTCATTGTAATTCAAACAAATACTGTGTTTTACCATCTCTTTTATATCTGCTGAACTAAATAAAGGAGCAGCAGCTTGTTTGTAAGCAACACCTATAAAATCCAAAGCAAGAAGAGCTGCAATGTCTCTTGTAGGAGCAGTCATATATACAGGTCCACGATATCCCATCTTGTAAAGATAAGGAAGTAATCCTGAATGGTCTAAGTGTGCATGACTCAATATAATTGCATCTAATTGAGAGATATCAAATTCTGGAATATTAAAATAAGGGAATTTATCATTTCCTGAAGAAGCAACATCAATTCCACAATCTAAAAGAATATTTGAATTAGGGGTCTGTAAAAGCAAACAGCTTCTTCCAACTTGTCTTCCACTTCCTAAGAAACTCACCCTCACCCACTCTTCTATTTTATCTGGATTCCATCCTTTGTAAATTTTTTCACCTATATCATTAAGGAATTTTCTTCTGTAATTATTGTTATCATAAAGAACTTCTCTGATATTTTCTGTTATCTTGCTTCTTATTGCAGGAGAACGCTGAACCTGTGGAACCCAGAGAGTTTCTTTTCTAATATCCTCAAGTATAGAACCTCCTTTTCCAATAACTAATCCTGGTTTTTTAGCTTCTATAACAACTATGCTTCTTGGAGCATCAAATAAAATTTCTGTTATTTCTGCTTCTTCTGGAACTATTTCTCTTATTTTTTTCTCTGTTGCTTCTTTTGGAGATAAAATTTTCTGATCTGCACGAAGTTCTATTCTTTTTTTTATTTCATCAACTATCTTTTTTATCTGACCTTCTCCTTCTTTGAAAAATTTCTCATTATCAGTATATAGAACTATATTTGCTCCTTCAAAATTAGCTTCTTTAACTTTTCCATGTAATTTTTCTGTAATTCTATCTAAAATTTCCATTTTAAAAATATATGTAAATTTATTTCTTCTCGTCTATATATTCCGGAAGAATCTGTTGTTCAACGACTTTTTTAATTCCCTCTTTTGTTATTGTAAACACATCAATTCCATATCCTGAACCCATGTCTCTTTGAGTTGAAGATTTTAAGGCCTCTTTTGCAAGTTCAACTCCTTCTTTAAGAGTTAAGTCCTTTTTGTATTGTCTTTCTAATAATCCTAAAACATAAGGCATACCTGAACCAAAGTTTGCATCATAATCTTCTACTTTAACAACACTTCCTGCTGGTTCAACAGTGTAGAGTTCTATTGTTCCATCTTCATTGAAACCTCCTATTAAATTTCCAACTTGCATTGGAATCATTGAAGGTTGTCTTATTCCAGAATATAGTATACTTGAAAGTAAGTTTGCTGCCTGTTCAACAGTAGGTCTTGATTTAGCCCTGAGTTCCTTAAGTTTTAATTCTGCTGGTAAAATTTTTACAACTCTCTGAGCATCAGAAACCATGCCTGTGAAAGAAACAAGAAGATAATCATTTACCTTTATTGTCTTTGCATAATTTTTGCTTACAACCAGGTTTCCTGCAGAAACTTGTCTGTCAGAAGCCATAACAATACCGTCTTTACAAACAATTCCTAATATTGTCGTACCTGTCTTTAACATTGATTTCTTTAATTCTTCATCCATTTTAGATTTTCCGATAAAATCAATTCAGAATTTATATTATATGTAAAATTGATGATTTTATAAATTTTTTGGTTGTGGAAAAATTGTTAATATCTGAGGATTTATTTATACACCCTATCGTGATGGTCAAAGTCCACAAATAAAATAAAGTTATTAGTTAAATCTACCTTGAATATTAAAACAAAATTCTTGTCAATATGCACTCTTTTAAATTCCTTTAAATCATACCTTAAATTCTTGTAGTGGTTTATAGAAACATTATCACAATTTATTATTTCCTTAATCTTTTTGTTTATAATTTCTACTTTTTTCTTGTCTTTTTTTACTAATTTCATAATAATAAGTTTCAATTCATCAGAAATATCAAAATCAAACATTTACTCCTCGCAGAGTTTGTTTAATTCTTGTAGAGTCATTTTTCTTTTTCCATACTTCTTAAGATGAGTCTCAGATATTCTTATTACATTTTTAATATATTCATCTTTTGCCTCTCTTTCTATTACATCGTCTCCATAAAGTTCAATAAATTTATTCAATGCCTCAGATTTATCTTTTAATCCAAATTTCATTTTTATAACTCCTAAAACTCTGTTAGTGTAATCATTTAATTCTACTCTGGCAGAAATCGTCTTGTTTTCCATGCTCTCTCCTTGCATTTATTTAATGTGTATATACTGTGTATTTAATATGCATTTCATATGCATATAAAGTTTATAAATTTTTGGTTGTGGAAAAAGCAAGATATTGCTAATTTTATTTAGTTTCAATAATGCTTCTCCCGTTTTCTTTCTTGAATTTTATTACATTATCTACAAAGCTTTCAATCTTCTGTTCATGACTTACAATTATTAACTGGGAAACATTCAATTCATCTAAAACCTCTCTCATCTTATCTAATTGCTGTTCTGAAAAACCATCTGTTGGTTCGTCAAGTATAACTAAATCTCTTGTTTTTATTTTACTCAAAAAAGAATTAATTACTTGATTTAGTGCAAGTCTATATGCAAGGGCAATAGCTGTCCTCTCTCCTCCTGAAAGATAAGCATAATCTATTTCATAATCCTGTTGTTCTATTATTGGTGTAAAATCTTCACTTAATCTTACATTAAAACTATCTGACACTAACATAGAGAACCATTTAGAAAAAAGTTTAGAGAATTCTATTTTCAGTTTAGTGAAAACATTTTTTTCAACAACAAGAATTATTGGTATAAATTTCTTTGAAAGCCATTCTTCTAAATCAGAAAGATAATGAGCTTGTTGTTTTATTTCTTCTGTCTTTTTTACACGCTCTTTCATCTCATTTATTTGTCTTGAAAATACTTCTATTTCTCTTTTCAGCTCTGCAACTTTTATTTCTGCTAGTTTTTCTTCTCTCAAAGCTTCATTAAGCTCTCTTTGCTTTGCATCATTAATATTATCATATTTGTTAAGTTCAAAAACACTTGATTTAAGGAGATTTATTTGGCTGTCAAGCATCTCTAAATCTTTAGTTAAAGCAAGATTTGTTTTTTCCAGTGTTGTTAGATGTCTTTGTTTATCATCAAGTTCACGTAATCTTACTTTCAATATTCTTAATTCGTGAATTCTTTTTTCTTTTATTGAAGAGTCATAATCAAGTTTAAGCATTTGGTCCCTTATGGCTTCTTTTTTCTCTGTGTTTTCTTTTATCAAATTATTATTTGCAGAAGTGTCTGAATCCATTTGATTAATAACATTTGATTTGTATACTGGGTCAACTTCCTGAAGACATGTTGGACAGACTTCAAGATGTTTAAGTTTTTCTTTTACTTTTTCATTGTCAGAATTTTTAGAATTAAGAGAATGGATTAAACTTGTAATGTGTATGTTTTGTTCATTTAACTCTTGTTTCTTTAATTTTAATTCAGAAATATCTTTTTCCAATTTTTCTATTTCTTTTTCATCATAATCTAAATCTTTTAGTTCCTGAATCTGAGATTTAAGCTGAGTCATCATGCGTGAATTGCTTGAAATAGTGTCTTCTTTAGTTGATCTAAGAAATATTGTTTTTTCGATTTCCTGCTGAAGCTTTCTCTTTTCATCTATTTTTCTAAATATCTCTTCTTTTTCTTCCTGAATAATTTTTCTTTTTTCAGATTTTTTCTTTAAATCATCTTCAAATGAAAGTATGCTAAATGATTTTTCTGAAAGTTCTTTTTCTTTGGTTTCTATGTGTAATTTATCATGTTCAAGATTTGAAGTTATAGCATCCTTTATTCTTTTTTCTTCTCTTACTTTAGCAATTAACACAGAAGCGTTTTCAAGTATTTTTTTGTATTTATCTATTCCAAAAACATGTCTTAAAGTATTTATTCTTGTCTCTGAATCCTCAAGAATGATTTGCTTCATTTCTTCTTGTGGAGTATAAACTGTGAACTTGTAAAGTATATTCTGTTTCTTTGAAAATTCTTTCGGATAGTTTAATATTTCAAGGACTTTACTTTTTAGTTCTGTAACTGAAATTTCTTTTTTATCTCCATCTATTGAAATTGAACAGTAATCTTGAGAAATAGATTTTGTTTTTTTTAAGGTTCTCTCAATAATTATTGTTTTGTTGTCAACTTCAAATTCTATTTCAACTCCTCCATTAACTTGCCCATTGCGTAAGAGAGAAGAACCTTTTTGTCCAGGTTGTAAACCAAATAATGCAAATTCTATTGCCAAAAGTATTGAAGTTTTACCTGAGCCAATATCTCCTGAAAGAAGGACTGAACCTTCTGGAAAAGTTATTTCCTGATACTCATAACTCCTTATGTTCTTTAATATTATTCGTTTTATTTTCATTTTAATTAATTAGGAAATTTAAAGAACTTTTTAGTTCCTTGAAGTATCCTGTTATTGAAAGTTTCTGTTGTTTCTCCTTCTTGTTTTTCTATTGAAAGTGCATTCATTAATTCTGGAATTATTTTATTGAAAGAAGAAGGGTTTTCTTCAGAATAAACCTTTATTGTTTCTTCTTCTATATTCTCTGAATCTTTTTCAGGTAGTTTAAGGTCTAGTTCCTGTTCTTCAGAAATTAAATCATGAGTATTTCTTAATAAAAAATAAGCTTCTTTGCCTTTAACAAATTCTTCAATCTTAGAAAATTTTATATCAGAAGATTTTCCTCTTTTTAATTCACCATAGACCCTAAGAAGAATTATTTTATCTTTAAGATTTCTTTTATTTAATTCATAAATTATTTTTTCTGTTCCTGTTAATGCATCTTCTATTTCAATAACCATGTGTTCTATTTGCTTTGTTGGCAATTTTATTCTTTGTAATCTTGAATTAGATTCAGTATCAACAATTACAAAAGAACCTTGCTTTAAATCTTCAAGTTCTTTGAAATTGTTTGGGAATAGTGGACCTGGATAAACAAATCCTCTATCGCTGTAAAAAACATGAATATGCCCAAGAGCATAATAATCTGCATGAGGAAGTCTATCCGGATTAATTGATTCTATTGGGAGTGTTCCTACAACTCTGTCTATTATTGTGTGAAGCATAAATATTTTGTATAAACCAGGAGCATCATTGAATTTAACTTTTTTCAAATCTGCTATTTCTAAACCAGATTTTCTACCTGGATATCCATATATTGCAACATTTCCGTAAATAACAGGATTTAGAGTTATTGAATTTTCTTTTTCTTCTGCATTATATACATTTTTACAAAATCCTGCTTTCTCCAGAACATCTAGAAAAGTTTTACCAGATACAGAATAATCATGAGAACCTGCTATTGTGAAACAAGGTATTCCTGCATCTTTAAGTCTTTTAAATTGTGCAAAAGTTTCTTTCAGTATCTCTATTGGAGGGTATGCTGAATCAAATAAATCTCCTGAAAACAGCACAAAATCTAATTTAGAAGTTATGCATATATTCACAGCCTCTTTGAAGGACTCAAAGTTTAAATTCTGCATTGGTTGTTGTTTCCATCCTCCAAGATGTACATCTGCTATGTGTGCAAACCTTACCATTTTAGCAGACTCCTCCTAAAGTCGTCGTGAGCAAACCTTACCATTTTAGTATTAATTTAATGAATATTTTTAACTATTTTTATACAAAAAAGTTTATAACAGCTCAAAACTATTACTATATATAAAATTAATTGCGATAAAGAGGTACAAAGTGAGATATAATATACTTATAGGGGGTGAAGCAGGACAAGGTCCAAATATTTTAACTCAAATTATAGGTGATGCTATTATAAAAAGTGGAAATTATGCTTTTTATTCAAGAGATTATCAATCGCTTATAAGAGGAGGACACAACTTTAATGTAATTACTTTTTCAGATGAACCTGTATCTAGTAATGATTCAAAGATAGATATTTTAGTTTGTTTAGATAGCAAAACAGAAGAACTCCATAAAAAAAACTTGAAAACAGGAGGAATATTGCTTAAAGATTCTAAGGAAAATATGTATTATGCTGGGAGAATTTTCAAATTATTATGTATGGATTTTAAACTTCTTGAAGAAGGATTGAGAAAGCTAGAGAAAAATTTCAATGAAAATCTTGCAAATGCAAAAAGAGGATATGATGAAGAAACAAGAAATGTATGCAAAATAAGAACAGTAAAAAAAGAGAGTTATTTCATAAATGGAAATATTGGAATATGTAATGGGGCTTTAAATTCAGGGATAGATATTTATTATGCATATCCGATGACTCCTGCAACACCTATACTTAGTGAGTTAGCTCCAGTTGATGGTGTAAAAGTAATAGAATTAGAAAATGAAATTGCTGTTGTTAATGCAGGATTAGGGAGTGCAGCATTAGGAAAAAATGTTATGGTTGGAACTTCTGGAGGAGGATTTGATTTAATGACTGAGGGATTAAGTATGGCAGGTGTTGCAGAAATACCTATTGTTGTTTATTTAGCACAAAGACCTGGTCCTGGAACAGGTGTTGCGACTTACACTTCTCAAGGAGATTTGAATATGGCATTGAATTTTGGACATGGAGAATTTCCAAGAACAGTTGCTGCACCAGGAGACCCAAAAGAAGCACAGGAAATAACAAATGAAGCATTTTATTTATCTCAAAAATTCAAAATACCTTCTATAATTCTTGGAGATAAACATCTTGCTGAAAGTTATTACACACTTGAAGAAGAATCTTCTATAAAAAAAGTAGAAAATACAACACAACTTATAAGATATAATAGTTATGAGAAAGACGATATTGGAAGTGCTACAGAAAATGCTCAGATAATAAAAGCAAATGTAGATAGGAGATTAAAAAAAACTCAGGAAATAAAAAGAGAAGTTGAAAAATTCCCAAGATTTTCTGTTTATGGTGAAACAGATTCTATGAATGTAGTTGTAAGCTGGGGGTCAACTAAAGGAGCTATACTTGATGCAATAAAGGATTTAGATGTTGAATTTTTACATATAAAATATCTTGAACCTTTTTCAGACGGAATAAAAGAAAATCTTCTGAGGAAAAATATAATTCTTGTAGAGAATTCTTCAACAGGACAATTAGCAGGAGTTATCTCGAAACACACTGGTATGTTTATACAAGATAAAAATAAAATACTAAGATATGATGGACGTCCTTTTCTTGCAGATGAATTAAGAAAAGAAATAGAAAAGAGGTTAATATGAAAATAGAAACAAAAAGATTGACTTTGAGAGAACCAAGAATTGGAGATTGGAAAGATTTAGTAGATGGGTTAAATAATCTAAATATCTCAAAAAATACTCTTACCATACCCTATCCATACACTAAAAAAGATGCTTTAGAATATTTGAATAGATGTTCTAAAAAAAAGAAAGATAAAGAAGCTTATAAATTTTTTATTGAATTAAGAAAAGAGAAAAAAGTTATTGGTGCAATTGATTTAAATGATTATAAAAAAGATCAGGGAACTGCAGAAACAGGTTCATGGATAAATGAAAGGTATCAAAAAAAAGGATATATAACTGAGGCTAAAATTGCAGTAAATGATTTTGTATTTCATAAATTAAAATTAAGGAAACTAAAATCAAAAGTTTTTAAAGAAAATAAAGCCTCACAAAAAACACAAGAAAGAATGGGATACCAAAAAGAAGGTGTTTTAAGAAAAGAGTCAATATGTAAACCAACTAAAAAAATTCATGATGATATTGTTTATGGTTTATTAAAAGAAGAGTGGGAAAAAGCTCGTCCTAAAGTTATTAAACACTTAAATAAAAAGATAAAAAAATTAGAAAACAGAAAATGAAAAAAAATAAAACAAGAAGCAAAAAAACAAAAGAAACAGCAAAAAAACAAAAAGTAAAAAATCAAGAAAATAAAAAATTAAATACAAAAACTGAACAGCAATTAATTTGGATTTCTTATACTGCAATCTTAATGGTAATTGGGCTAATATTTTTTAAGTATTTACCAATGTATTTATCTGAGGGAAACATATTATATGATGCATCCTACCATGTTTTATTTACAATTCTTTTATTGTATATACTCTGGTTTTTTATTGACCAGAAAAAATCTTGGAGAATTCCTTATTTTATATTTTCAGGAGTATTAATAATAATTGTAAGTTTACAAAGAATAATTGCTCAAGAACACAATGAAGTTGGAATTATACTTGCTTTGCTTATAGGAGCAGTTTCAATTATAATTCCAAGATGGAAAGAATTTATGGGAGGTGTTAAGTTTTAAAATAAAATGTCAGCAAATTTAAACACAAATACAAAACCAACTTGGTGTCCAGGATGCTGGAACTTTCAGATACTTGCAGGTGTTAAAAATTTCTTAAGTAAAAAAATAAAAAATGATGGAGACAAGAAAAACTATGCAATAGTTACAGGAATAGGATGTCATGCTAAAATATTTGATTATATTAATTTAAATGGAATAAATTCTCTTCATGGAAGAGCTCTTCCAACAGCATTAGGAGTAAAAGTTGCAAGTCCAAATCTGAATGTAATTGCATTCTCTGGAGATGGAGATGCTTATGCGGAAGGTATGGAACATTTAATTCATGCTGCAAGATACAATAGCGATATAAAATATTTGGTTCATAATAATCAAGTATTTGCTTTAACAGTAGGGCAACCAACCCCTGTAACAGAAGTAGGATTCAAAGATAAAACAAATCCTCGTGGAGTTAGAGTTCCTCCAATTAATCCAATAAAATTAATGCTTTCTGCTGGAGCTACTTTTGTTGCAAGAGTTTATGCAGATGCAAAACAAATAGAAGAAGTTCTTGAAGAAGCATTTAAGCACAAGGGATTTGCATTTATTGAAGTTATACAGCCATGCTTAATTTTCCATCCTAATACAAATTATAAAAAATACACATATATGTTGAAAGAAAAAAAGCATAATGAGAAAAGCTTTGAAGCTGCTATGAAAAGAGCGCAGGAATTTGATTATAATGGTATAAACAGAAAAACAAAGATTCCTTTAGGAATATTCTATAAAGAAAAAAGAGATGTTTTTGAGAAAAATATCAGATAAGTTTCAATTCCCAGATACATAATCTTTCAAAAAATAATTTTTCACAGCTTAATTCTTTTTCCACATACCCTAAACCTTGGAAATTAATATCTTCAGATAAACTGCTTGTGATTAAAAATATTTTTCCGTTTTTTTCAAGGTGAAATTTTGCATCATTTAAAAATCTTAGAATAATCTCATTCCCTTTAACTCCTCCTGTTGTTGCAAGAGACGAATCTTCTGGTTCATTTGAATCTTGAGGAAGATATGGGGGATTAAAAATTATCAAATCAAATTTTCCTTCAATATTCTCAAATAAATCGGAATATATACAATTAAATCCAAGAAGATTACAATGATTAACAGAATTTTTGTTTATATCTGAAGAGAAAATATTTTCTTTTTTAACCCCTAATCTACTTGCTGTTTGAAGATGTATTCCTGAGCCAACTCCTATTTCTAGGAATCTTAAATTAGGATTTTTATTTAATAATTCTGGTAATTGTTCTTTTAATATTCTTGACATTAGATAAGAATCTTCAGCTGGTTGGTATATTGAAGCCATTTCTTATTAAAAAAGAAGCATATTATTAATTTATCCTAAACCTAATTCATTAAACAATCGTATTAATTCATCTTTAAACAAGAAAACTGCAACTAATGCTCCTAAAAGAATTATAAGGATAAATATTAACATATAAGTTACAGCCTTGCTTGCTGGTTTTATTTGAGGTTCTGTATAACCTGAAACATGCTGAACAACTGTTGGAGATTTAGAAAATTCACTCCTATTAACTATTTCTATTTTTGATGGAATATTTACTGGTCTTAATCCCTTTATTGCTTCTTCTATTTTTTTAGTTAATTCATCTGGATTTTGATAATTAGAAGGAGAATCATCTGAACCATAAATTGAAACTTGTTTATTACTTGAAATATCTTCGTTTACAGATAAATCTGGAATTAATTCTGGTTTTGTTTCAGGTTTCTTTTCTGGTATATGTTTAATGTTTAAATTAGGGTCTGGAGAAACTTCTTCTGAGGATTCTTCTTCCTTAGGTTTTTCTTTTTTAGTAACACCTGCTTTATTTGCAATATCATCCAGAGCTTCCTGCAATGAGCCATTAATACCCATTGCTTTTGAGCCTAACTTGTTATAAACATCTTTTGCAGAATCTTCAATTTCTTCTTTTTCATATCCTGCATTATAAAAAGTCATCATTGCTTTTTCAAGTGTTTCTTTTCTTGATAGAGCAGATATTAATCCTCCAACTATTTCTTCATTTACCTTTGCCATCTTTAAATCTTTATTACCTTACCATTTGAAGATAAGTGCGAGTTTTCTTGAAATTTATATCCCATCTCTTTTGCTAAATCAATTAATGGGGCTTCCTGTTTTAATGTACCATGAGCTGGAATTAAATGTTCTGGTTTTAACATTCCCAACAAATCTCTTAAATCTTCTCTACCTCCGTGTCCTGAAACATGAACATCTGTTTGCAATCTTACTCCCTGTTTTCTCAACTTGTTATCCATCTTTTCACGCGCATTGATATTAACAGAAGCAGGTATAATACTAGAAGAAAAAATAAGATTATCTCCTGTTCTAAATTTAAATGGGGTTTGTCCATGAACAACTCTATCCAATATAGAACCTTTTTCTCCTTGATGTCCTGTACATACAATCAAATATTTTTCTCTGTTAGATTCTACTCTTTTTAAAAAAGAATTTATTTGTCTCCTATATTTGATTATTTCTATTTTATTTTTGAATGGGCATTGATTTACTTTTATTGCTGCTTCAACATATTTGTTAAGACTTCTTCCTAAGAAGAATATTTTTCTGCCTGTTTTTTGTCCAAACTCTACAATGCTTTTTAATCTTGCAATATGGGAGGAGAAAGTTGTAACAAATATAGCAGATTTTTTATCATGGATGTTTCCTAATGCATCTTCAAGTAAATTTCTTGCTATTCTCTCACTAGCAGTTCTTCTGTCTGTATCTGAATATAATGCGTCTACTACAAGACATTTTACTCCTGATTTTCCTAATTCTTTTAATCTTTTGTAATTTGGAGGAGCTCCAATCACAGGATGATTATCAAACTTAAAATCCAATCCATAAAAGAAAACTCCTTCTTTAGAATGCCATGCAATAAAAAGAGATTGTATTGTTGAGTGAGTTGTATGTATGAATTCAAGCTTAAGATTTCCTGAACTCCCTTTAATCTGATAAGTTGAGTTTTCATTTACAATTTTTCGTTTATTTCTCATGCTTATCTTTTCATCTTTCAATATTCCTTCTAAAACAGCCATTGTAAATGGGCTCGCGAGTATTTGTGCTTTAGGATATCTATTTGCGAGATAAGGTAATGCTCCAACATGGTCAAGATGAGCGTGTCCTATTACTATTGCTCTTACTTTATCTGTCCATCCTAATTTATCAAGAACCAAATCATTTGGAATTGCTTTTGCTGCTCTCAACATATTCTCTGTGTAACTAGCTTGCACTTCTTGTTCCTGTAATTCAACTAATGGAGGAAGATAAATTCCTGCATCAAATATAATTACATCATCATCAACCTTAACAGCAGTCATGTTTTTTCCAACTTCTTCATAGCCGCCAATTGTACAAATTTCCATTACAGCAAATCCTTCTCTTTTTGTATAATTAATTAGCATAATTGCTTTAAATATGTTTTTAGGAACATTTTTAGATGAGAGAATATTAATTTAGAGATGAAAAAAAAGAGATTTAATTTGAAATTAACTGTATTTTTTATAGTAATCCTTATAATTGGGTTAATTGTCTTATTTATAGTGACTAATAAAAATAAAATAAGCCAAGAAGAAGTAAGGGAAGCTAAATTTGCTGGAACATGGTATCCTGCAAATAAAGAGAATCTTGAAAAATCAATTCAAGAATATTTTAATAATTCTAAAAGAATAGATTTTAAGGGAAGGGTAAAAGCAGTTATTGTCCCTCATGCAGGATATGTGTATTCTGGGAATATTGCTGCAAGTGCATTTAATCAATTGCAAGGAGATTATAAAACAGTTTTCTTAATGGGACCAAGCCATAATTATTATCTGAAAAATGTTTCTGTTTCTGGTTTTAAATATTATTCAACCCCATTAGGAAAAGTAAAGGTTAGTAAAAAGGCAAAAGAGATGGATGAGAAAGAAGAAATAATAAATAACATTGAAGAAGCTCATGAAAAAGAACACTCCTTAGAACTTGAAATTCCTTTTTTGCAAGTTAAACTTAAAGAATTTGAGATTGTTCCTTTATTGGTTGGAGAGACAAATAGCACAGAATTAAAAGAAGTGCTTTTGAAATATTTAGATGAAGAAGACTTAATTGTTGTGAGTGTAGACCTTTCACATTATCACAAATATGATGAAGCGTTGATACTTGATTCTTATTCTTTAAATAAAATACTGGAATTAGATTCAAAAGGGATATTTAATGCAGAAATAGATGCTCCATGGGCAGTTGCAGGTTTATTAGAAATTGCAAAAGAAAAATCTTGGAAACCATATCTTGTTTCATACACTAATTCAGGAGAGATAAATGGAGATAAATCAAGTGTTGTAGGATATTCTGCAGTTGTTTTTATTGAGAGTTTTAGTGAAGAAGAAAAAGAATTTTTGCTTTCTCTGGCTAGAGAGAGTGCTGAAAAATATCTTAAAGATAAAACAAAACTCAAAATAAATCCAGAAAAGGTTCCTGAAAATTTAAGAGTTGAAAAAGGGTGTTTTGTTACATTTACTAAAGATGAACAGTTAAGAGGATGTATCGGATATATAATCCCTCAAAAACCATTATATGAATGTGTAATTGAAAATTCAATAAATGCTGCTGTAAATGACCCCAGATTTTCTCCTATGAAATATAATGAATTAAAAGAAGCTAGAATTGATATTAGTGTTTTAAGTGTTCCGACTCTGTTTAAGCATAGTAATTATCAGGAATTACTTTCAGAATTAGAAAACAAAGTATATGGAGTTGTTTTAAAAAGAGGATTACATCAAAGCACTTTTCTTCCAAGTGTATGGGAATTTATACCTGAAAAGGAAAATTTTTTAGGTAATTTGTGTCTGAAAGGAGAGATGGAAGCTGAATGTTGGAAAGATAATAGAACAGAAGTTTATCTTTACACAGCAGAGGATTTCTCTGAATAAAACTTTATACAATAACAAATATAAACTATTTTATCCTTAATAAATTATGAAAGCACTAATAGCATCTCATAAAGAAAACAAAAGGTATCTTGTTGTTAAGGGAGAGGGTAAATACTTAAAAGAAAATATTGAAAAGGCAATTCTGGAATTTTCAGGAAAGTTAGGAATGAGTAAGTGTGGTTTAAGTTTTATTAAATCAGATAAAGATAAAATAATTATCTCAGTTAATAGGGAAGCAGTTGATTTAGTTAGGGCGAGTATTGCTGTCTTCCATGAGAGAATGGAGGTCTTGAAGGTTAGTGGAACTTTGAAAGGTTTAAGCAGATAAAATACAAAGAATCCTGTTTAAATTAATAAAAATGTTCACCAAAAACCTTAAAAACTTCTAAAAATGTTAAATTTGAACAGGAATAGAGAAAAAACTAAATAATTATAAAATTCTCTTGATATAGAATGGATATGCCTATGGACATACAACATCAAGCAATGGGTTATGATAGAACAGCTACTATGTTTTCTCCAGAAGGACATTTGCTTCAAGTTGAATATGCTGAAAAAACAGTAAGACTTGGAAGCTCAAGTATAGGGATGGTTTGTTCAGATGGAGTGTTTATACTGGCAGATAAAAGAACAGAAGACAAACTTGTTGTTAAAGGGTCTGTTAATAAAATATCTGAAGTTGATTCTCACATTATAGCTAGTTCTGCAGGAATATTTTCTGATGCAAGAATACTCATAGAAAGAGCTCAGCTTTTCTCACAGCAACACAGAGTAACATATAATTCTCCTATAGAACCTGAATTAGTCATAAAAGAGATTGCAAATATGAAACAGCAATTCACTCAATATGGAGGAGCAAGACCTTTTGGAGTTTCAATGATGATTGCAGGGATAAATGGAAAGAAAGGAGAAGTTTTTGTGAGTGATGTAACAGGAAATTATTTCTCATATTATACAAATGTAATTGGAGAGAATGATGATAAAATAAAAGAAGAATTAAGAGAAAAATACAAACAAGACCTCTCTATAAAACAAGGGGTTAAACTTGCACTTGAAATATTTGAGAAAGTGCAGGGAAGTAAATTTAATATTAAAAAATTTGAATTAGCATATATTCCAAAAGAAACTGCAAAATTAAAGAAACTGGAAGGGGAAAGCATTAAAGAATTATAAAATCAAATGACTAATACAACTGCAAGAATAAAAAAAACAGGAAAGAATTTTGAGATAATAGTTGATTTGGATGATGCGTTAAAATTCAAAAAAGGTTTAAGTGAATTTATTCAAGCAGAAACTGAATTTATATTCAAAGATATGAAGAAAGGTGAAAGGGCTTCTGAAAAAGAACTTAAAGATGCATTTGGAACAACAGATACTCATGAAATTGTAAAAAAGATTGTAAAAGAAGGAGAGATACTGACAACACAAGAGTATAGAGATGCTGAACAGGAAAAAAAGTTCAAGCAGGTTGTTGATTTTTTAACTAAAAATTCCTATGATCCTCAAACAGGAAGACCTCATACAGCCGAAAGGATTAAAAATGCTCTTGAACAAGCAAATGTTAATATCAAGAATACATCAATAGAAAATCAAATTAACGAAATTCTTGAAAAGATAAGTTTATTGATTCCAATCAAAATTGAGACAAAAAAAGTCAAGATAAAAATCCCTGCATTACACACAGGAAAAGCTTATGGAGTTGTCGCAACTTATAAGACCTCGGAAAACTGGTTAAATGATGGGAGTCTTGAAGTTATTGTAGAAGTCCCATCTGGAATGATTATGGACTTTTATGATAAATTAAATTCAGTAACGCGCGGAAGTGCAATAACAAATGAAATAAAAGAATAAAATGACAGAAGAACATAAAAGAACAGTTGTAATACCCGGAGAGACAATCAAAGAAGGAGATGCATATTTACCTGGAGAAGGAACTGAGAAACAAGGAAATAAGATAGTTGCTTTAAGATATGGTTTAGCTGAAGAGCATAACAGACTTGTAAAAGTAATTCCACTTTCTGGAGTTTATCAACCAAGAAGAGGGAATATTGTTATAGGAAAATGTAATTTAATAACATTCAATGGATGGGTGATTGATATTGGAACTGCTGAAAATGCTTTCTTGCCAATAATGGAAACTCCAAGATATGTTGCTAAAGACAGATTAGATGAAGTTATGAAAATAGGAGATATTTGCGTTGTTCAGATTTTCTCAGTAAATGGAAGAGGAATTGATTTAACTATGAAAGCAAGAGGACTTGGAAGAATAGACGAAGGAATTGTTTTCAGAATAAACTCAAATAAAGTTCCAAGAGTTATTGGAAAAGAAGGAAGTATGATAAAAATAATAAGAGATTATACTAACTGCAATATAACAGTCGGACAGAATGGATATATTTGGATTAAAGGAGATAAAATAGAAGATGAATTATTTGCAAAAAAAGCTATAATGTTTATAACTGAAAAATCATTCATGGAAGGATTAACTGAAAAAGTTGAAGAATGGTTCAAGGAAAATGGAGGTGTGAAAAAAGAAACTAAAAAATCTGAAGAAAAATCAGGAGATAAGAAAGAAGATTAAGATGACAAGTAATTTTAAAAGACCAGATGGAAGGAAATTTGATGAGCTTAGAGAATTTGAGGCTAAAGTAGGAATAGTTCCAAATGCAGATGGGAGTGCAATGTATAGGTCAGGTGAAACAATTGCAATAGCGGCTGTTTATGGTCCAAAGAAAATGCATCCTCAACACTCACAGAATCCTGAAAAAGGAACTTTAAGGTGCACTTATAATATGAATAGTTTCTCTGTTTCTGAAAGAATAAGACCCGGACCGTCGAGAAGAAGCACAGAAATTTCTAAAATAACAGAGTGGGCATTAGAACCTGTTTTAATGCTTGACAAATTTCAGAATATGGTTGTTGATGTTCATATAAATATAATTCAGGCAGATGCTGGGACAAGATGTGCAGGAATAAATGCTGCTGCAATGGCTCTTGCTCATGCTGGAATACCTATGAAAGATATGGTATCAAGTGTTTCTGTTGGAAAATTAGACAAAACAATTGTTGTTGATTTAAGTAAAGAGGAAGAAGATTATGAAGAAGGTGAAGGACCTACAGACATTCCAATTTCAATGACACACTCTGGAGATATAACTCACTTTCAATTAGATGGAAAAATAGATTCTAAACAATTAATGGAAGCTGTTGAGCTTGCAAAAAAATCATGTGAACAGATTTATGAAGTTCAAAAAAAAGCTCTTAAAGATTCAATTGATTTAACAGGAGGAGAAGATTAAAATGGGCGGAGAAGAAATAGACATAACAACTAAAGTGACTGCTGAAAGAATAAAAAAATATCTAGAGCAGGGAAAAAGATTTGACGGAAGAAAAACAGATGAATTCAGAAATATAATTGTAGAGCCAAATGTTTCTAATAAAGCAGAAGGTTCTGTAAAAGTTAAAGTTGGAAAAACAGAAGTTATTGTCGGAGTTAAAATGGAAACTGCTACTCCTTATCCTGATTCTCCAAATAAAGGAAATTTAATGGTAACAGCAGAATTCTTACCTCTAAGTTCATCAAGAATAGAACTTGGACCACCTAAATTTGATTCAATTGAAACTGGAAGAATAATTGACAGAATTATAAGAGAAAGTAAATTCATTGAACTTGAAAAATTATGTATTAAAGAAGGAGAAAAAGTTTGGACAGTTTTCATAGATATTTATACAATAAATGATGATGGAAATATTCTAGATGCTGCTGGAATTGGTGCTGTTGCGGCCTTGAAACTTGCAAAAGTTCCAAAATACGATGAAGAAAAAGAAAAAGTAGATTATAAAGAGTATACAGGAAAACTTCCTTTAAAAGAAATGAACCCATTTACAATCACAGTTCATAAGATAGGTAAACATCTTATTGTTGACCCAACAAGAGAAGAAGAAGATGTGAGTGAAGCTAGAATATCTGTTGGAAGTTCAGAAGGAATTATACACTCTTTACAAAAAGGAAATTCGGGCTGTTTCAGTGCAGAAGAAATTAAAAAATGCTTTGAAATAGTGGAAAAATCCTGGAAAGAATTATTTAAAAAGGTTAATGCACAATTGAAATAATAACAAAAAGATAAAATGGCGCCTCCAACAGAAACTCAAAACTTCACAAAATATGAAAAAGCAAGAATTCTTGGTGCAAGAGCATTGCAACTTGCTATGAATGCTCCTCTTTTATTGAAGATAAGTGAAGAGGATTTACAAAAAATTAATTATGATGTTCTTAAGATTGCTGAGGTTGAACTTGATTCAGGAGTTTTGCCAATATCAATAAGGAAACCTTTCCCTGAAAAGAAAGAAGGAAAACTAAAGAGAGATGCTACACCTAAAGCAAGCGATAAGAAAGTTGAAAGTGGTGAAGATATTGAAGAAGAAAAAATGGCAGATGAAAGTGAGATAATGGAGCTTGCAAATCCTGAAGATGAATATGAAGGTTCAAGTGATGGAGATGGTGATGGAGAATACGGGGAGTAAACTGTATTTTGTATTAATTCTAAAATAGTTACAATATCGAAATATTTATAAAGAATTTACGCTTTTAGAAAATATGGAAAAACCAGAATTAAATGAAATAAATAAACTTGTTAGCATGGCATTTGGGAAAGGATTCTCAGGTGAATATGTTATGTTTGAAAGTAGAGGAAGACAAGTAGTAATAAAGGGAAATAAGCTTGATACTATTGCAAGAAAAAAATTTCCTTATATTCCAAAGTTAAATGAAAAATATGAAATTGCAGGAAGATTTACATCAGAAGATGGGTCAAGTATGAATGTTGATTTGCGATATGCAAACTCTGCAGAAAGATATGCTGATTACTATTATCTTCATTTTAAGAAGAACCCTTTAATAAATGGAGAAGAGGTTTCAATAAAATTTAAAGGACTTAAAGTATAAACAAAACCTTATAAAGAACTAATTTTTTCTTAAATTATGGTTGTAATAAGAGAGGTTTCGGCCAAGAGCATTTTTGATTCAAGAAAAGAAAAAACAATACTTGTTTCTATAAAAACTAATTCAGGAAAAACATTCAAAGCTTCTTCTCCGTCTGGAAAATCTACTGGAAAATATGAAGTTCATTGTTATAAAAAAAGCCTTGAAGATGACATAAAGACAATAAAACAATTTAAAGAATATTTTTCTGAAGAAATACTTGATGAATATGAGGATTTGAAAAGAGTAGAAGATATTTTAGATGGACATATAGGTGGAAATACCTTATTTGCATTTGAATCTGCAGTCTTAAAGGCAATTGCAGATGAAAAGAAAAAACAAATATGGGAGATAGTTAATCCAACACTCAGAGAAGAAAAAGAAAAGAAATTCCCAAGACTTGTTGGAAATTGTATAGGGGGAGGAGCACATTCTGAAGTAAAAGGTAAGAAACCTGATTTTCAGGAATTTCTTTTAATACCTGAAGGGAATTCTCCTGAAAAATCATTTAAAATAAATAAAGAAGCAAAAGAAAAAGCTGGATTTATTTTGAAAAAGAAAGATAAATTATTCAAATCCCAGAAAAATGATGAAGATGCCTGGATAACATCACTAAATGAAAAAGAAGTTTTAGATATTTTAAAAGAACTTGATGTTCCAATTGGATTAGATATTGCTTCTTCTGGATTTTATCATAGAGGAAAATACCATTATGAAAATCCTATGTTGAAAAGAGAAATTGATGAACAATTAACTTATGTTGGAAATTTAATTAAGAATTATAATATTTTATATGTTGAAGACCCTATTCAGGAAGAAGATTTTGAAAGCTTTTCCAAACTTCTAAAAAAATGTCCTAATTCACTTATTGTAGGAGATGACTTAACTGTAACAAACTCTAAGAGATTAAAAAAAGCAATTGAAATGAAATCTATTAACGCTATAATTGTTAAACCAAACCAATGCGGTTCTCTTATTGAAGTTAAAAAAGTTTGTGAAATTGCTAAAGAAAATAACATAAAAATGATATTCTCACACAGAAGTGGAGAGACAAATGAAACAATTTTATCTGATTTAGCTTTTGGATTTCAGGCTGATTTCTTGAAATGCGGAATAACTGGAAAAGAAAGAGAATGCAAAATAAAAAGATTAATTGAAATTGAAAAGAGTTTGAAGTAGGAAATGATTCTTTTAATTTAATGCCTTAAAAACAAAACCGAAGAACTCTTAGATATCACTTTGTTCTATCTAAAAACTTTAGGCAAAGTTTTTAGGCCTTACGCTTTCACTGAAGCTCGACCTAAAAGTTCTTGAAAAACAAAACCGAAGAACTTTTAAACTAATTTTTCTCTAAATCCTCATGCCAAGAGTAAAAAAAACTGAAAATGCAACTACATCTAAAGAAGTAGATAAGAAGAAAAAATCAGAAAAGAAAGAAAAAATAGCAGATAAAGTTTCTAATAAAGAAGTTGAAGAACAGCTTGAGGGCAAATCACTTGAAAAAGCTGCTAAAGCTGAATCTCTTGCTACAGAAGAAATGGATGAAAAAAAGAAAAAAATTCTTGAAAAAGCTGCTAAATTAAAAGAAAAATTATCTGAAGAAGCTCCAAGCTCAGAAGAACTTAAAGAAAAAGTCAAAATCAAAAAAAGAACAGATATGCTTGTACCTCTTGAAGAGTATGTTAAAGCTGGAATTTATCTTGGTACAAAAGTTGTTACGCCTGAAATGAAACCTTTTGTTTATAGAAGAAGAGCAGATGGGCTAGCTATATTTAATACTGATTTAATTGATGAAAAATTAAAAGAAGGAGTTGAATATCTTTGTAAATTCAATCCTGAAGATATAATTCTTGTATGTAAAAGACAAGCTGGATGGAAAGCAGCAATGAAATTTTCGGAATTAACTGGAATAAGAACTTTCACTAAAAAATATCCTGCTGGAATATTAACAAACACTGCACTTCCTGATTTTTTTGAAAATGAATTAACAATAATAGTTGATTCTTGGTTAGATAAAAATGCACTTAATGATACCTTAAAAGTTAAGAAAAATATCTTGATGATTTGTGATACAAATAATTTTTCTAAAGGAGCAAACCAAATAATAATTGGAAACAATAAAAGCCCTAAGAGTTTAGGAGTGATATTTTATGTTTTAGCAAAAGGATATTGCAAAGAAAAAGGAATTGAAGCAGATATACCTGATTTAGATTGGTGGACTGAAGAATTTGAAGAAAAAATTAAGGGTGCAAGTAAAGGTGTTTAAGATTAACTGAAAATAATTTTTATTTTTTGTAAAGATAAAATTCTATTTAAAAGATAAACTTAGAAAAATTAATAATCTTCTTTTATTCTTCTAGAAAGTTCTGGAGAAATCCTCATAAAAATTTGCATCAATTGTTTGTTGTTTTTGCCTTTATTTGCTTTATCTCTTTTTATCTTAATTATTTCATTTATTGCAGAGATTGCATAGATTTGGATGTCGTTTTTTATTTTCAAATGATTAGAATCACTCATAAATTTTTTGATTATTTCAGCTGCATCTGCATTGTAATGTTTATCTTGATAATCAAGGGCAAAAGTTGCAGCATTCACCATTGCTATTTCAGCATCTTTTATCATTTTTTCACCTACTAAATTTTGATGTTTAATTGCTTTTTAAAATTTGTTATTGAAATTTATATAATATTTTTAAATATTATTATGAGTACTTGAAGATAATTATCCTTATAAATAAAGGACTTAATTTCTAAAACATGAAAGAATTTTTAGATTATGAAGGTGAAAAAATAAAGGAAGGATTTTACAATCATTACGAACATAATATATTATTTTATTTTACAGGAAAATATGATATAGAAGAACTCCCAATATTTGAAATTGAAGGAGGAGACAAAAGCAGACATTCTCTTTATCCAAATTTAACTATGCAATTAGTAAGAATAGACAGAGAAAAACTAAAAGAAGAAATGAAGCAATCTAAAGAGAAAAAAAGTTGGATTGAAAGAAGATTGAGATAAAATATATTCTTTAATATAATCATTTTTATAAATAATAAGATAATTCAATTACTATGGGTAACGACCTGACAGAAATATTGTGGTGGCATGATTCTTATTTTATTAAGAAAGAGGATAGAGAAAAAGAAACTCCAAAAGAAATTCATCCTGTACCTATTGGAGAACCATTTAAATTGTATAAAATATATGATATAGGAAAAGATTTAGACGAAAAAATAAAAAATAGTATTAAAGTACAAATGAATAAAATGCGTCCTCAAGCAAATGCGTACTGTGAAGGAGTTAGTTCAATGGATGGTTTTTATTTTAGTATTTATCAAGCATATAAAATCTAAATTTCTCATCTCAGTAAATTTTAATTTTATTATCGAAAATCTCACGAAAGATTTATAAACCTCAATTTTTTGATTTAGTTTGTTAATTAAGATGAGTGCCTTAACAATGATAATATCAAATTCTAAGGTATGAGGTATGTAGAAGCAGTCATCATTTGTAAATGTTTTTTAGTCAACCAATTTAATGTTCAAAGCCAATAGTTAGGAGATGTGTGAAGTAGTTTTCTTTCTTACAAGGAAATTGCGCAAGGAGATTTTTTCGATTTATCGAGTAAAATTCATGATATGTTTAAATCTAGTTGATCCTGCTAGCGGCTGCGGCTCTCTGATTTGCACTTAGACATGCAAGTCTTTTTGTTTCTTCGGAAGTGAAAGGCGAACTGCTCAGTAACACGTAGCTAACCTACCCTTAAGTCGAGGATACTCTCGGGAAACTGAGGTTAATACTCGATAGGAGATGTACCCTGGAATGATTCATCTCTCAAATTCGTGCTTAAGGATGGGGCTGCGGCGGATTAGGTTGTTGGCGGGGTAAAGGCCCACCAAGCCAATGATCCGTAAGGGCTCTTAGCGGAGAGGCCCTGAGAGGGAATCTGAGACACTATTCCCAGCCCTACGGGGTGCAGCAGTTAGGAATTTTCTGCAATGTACGAAAGTATGACAGATTGAGTCAGAGTGCTTTTCATATGAAAAGCTTTTGCCAAATGTAAAAAGTTTGGCGAATAAGGACTGGGTAAGACGAGTGCCAGCCGCCGCGGTAATACTCGCGGTCCAAGTCGCAGCCATCATTATTGGGTCTAAAACATCCGTAGCTTGCTTAATAAGTTTCTTGTGAAATTCCATGTCTCAAATATGGAGCGGGCAAGAAGTACTGTTAAGCTAGAGACTGGAAGACGTAAGAAGTACGTTTGGAGTAGCGGTAAAATGTGTTAATCCCAGACGGACTAACAACAGCGAAGGCATCTTACGAGGACAGTTCTGACAGTAAGGGATGAAGGCTAGGGGCGCAAAAGGGATTAGATACCCCTGTAGTCCTAGCAGTAAACACTGCACACTAAACATTAGTACCTCCTCGAGAGGTGTTAGTGCTGAAGAGAAGTCGAAGAGTGTGCTACCTGGGAAGTATAGTCGCAAGGCTGAAACTTAAAGGAATTGGCGGGGAGACACTACAACGGGTGACGCGTGCGGTTCAATTAGATTCTACACCGTGAACCTCACCAGGAGCGACAGCAGGATGAAGGTCAGTCTGAAGGGCTTACCTGACACGCTGAGAGGAGTTGCATGGCCAACGTCAGCCTGTGCCGTGAGGTGACCTGTTAAATCAGGTAACAGGCAAGACCCGCATGTATATTTACTACGTGTACAATATACAGATTGCCTTGGTAACGAGGATGAAAGTGCGGGCTACGTTAGGTGAGTACAGCCTGAATCCCCTGGGCAACACGCGCGCGTCAATGGTGGATACAACGGGACGCAACGCCGAAAGGCGAAGCTAATCTCTTAAAGTCCATCTCAGTTTAGATCGAGGTTTGAAACTCAGCCTCGTGACACTGGAATCCGTAGTAATCGTTTGTTAGCAGCGAACGGTGAATAAGTCACTGTCTCTTGCACACACTGCCCGTCAAACCAACCGAGTTATGTTATGGTGAAACCCTTCGGGGGAGAACCTTGATGTGACAAGGTAGGTTAAGTCGTCACAAGGTAACTGTAGGGGAACCTGCAGTTGGATTACCTCCTATATTTTTGACATTAGAGGAAGGCAAGAAACAAATTATAATTAATGAACTTCTACATACTCATCTTATACAGAAAACTTAAAAACCCATGCGGGCTAAAATAAACAACGAAGATTTACCGATAATAAAGTAGTAAATCATTAAGGGCTCGTAGTCCAATGGTAGAACACTTGCCTTGCACGCATGAGATCCGGGTTCGATTCCCGGCGAGTCCATTTTAGTTTTCTAATAAGATTAATTAACTGGGGATTTAGAAAATCCTACGATGGCAAATAAAACCATGAATCACAAATCATATTCACTCACGTGAAACTTGTTGGTGTAAAAACTGACACTGGTTCCGAAGATTTTTCGGAATCAATTTGAGAATATAACTCAAATTATATTCAATGAAATAAGTAACAGAAAATCCCACTTAAAATAATGAAAATTAATTTAAAATGAAATTTTCAGGCATACTACTATTTTAAACTGGTAAACGGATAGCTTGGTTTTGGTTTTGACGAAGGACGTGGCAAGCTGCGATAAGCCTAGGGGAGCCGCATGCAGGCATTAAACCTAGGATTTCTGAATAGCTCGAGAGAGCAAAATACGCTGGGAATTGAAACATCTTAGTACCGGCAGGAAGAGAAAACAAATTAGTTATTCCCCTATTAGCAGAGAGCGAAAAGGGAAAAGGGCAAACTGAATCTATTGTCGAAAGATGGTAAGAGATGTGGTGAGGATAAATAGCTAAGTCATCGAATTAAAGCTGTCTGGAAAGACATACCTAAGAAGGTGAAAGTCCTGTAGATGAAGATGATATGTTGTTCCTCAATGAGTAGGGCTTCCTGGATTGGAAGTCTGAATATGGCAGGATTAACTGCTAACCCTAAATATAACCAAAGTCCGATAGTGCACTAGTACCGCGAGGGAAAGCTGAAAAGTACTCTTAACAGAGCGTGAAAAGATTTGAAATTTACCAGTTACAGTTTGTTACTGACCTATTCCGTATGGTAATGGTTTGTAACGTACGTTTTGAAAAACGGGCCAGGGAGTTTTTCTATGTGGCGAGACTAACTGATTTTGTCAGGTAATCAAAGCGAAAGCAAGTATGAAAATGCGTTAGTCACATGGATGAGACCTGAAGCCGGGTGATCTATCCATGGGTAGGTTGAAGTCTTTCGAAAGGAGGATGGAGGACCGAACCGGTGTTATGGACATGTACTCGGATGACCTGTGGATAGGGGTGAAAAGCCTATCTAACTCGGCGATGGCTGGTTCCTGCTGAAATATGCCTACGTATAGTCTTGTTTAGTTTGTCAGCGGTGTATAGTACAGATGGAGTTTGCAGGGTCTAATGATTACGGAATTTTTTCTAACTCAGAAACTGTTGATTACTTAAAACAGGAAACAGGGGCAGTATGTAAGATACTGTTCCGAGACCTAAACAAAGGAGACTAAAGTTAAGGTCCATAAATTTATGCTAAGTGTATCGAAGGGTGTTTGAAACCTGAGACACTAGGGATGTAAGCTCAGAAGCAGCTATCATTTAAAGAAAGCGTAACAGCTCACCTATTGAGGTTTCGAGCCCCGAAAATGGACAGGGCTAAGCATAATACCGATACTTTAGAGGCATTCATTAGAATGTTCTGGTAAGCAGGCGTAGTTTTTGTGCAGAAGGTTTTTCGAGAGAAAGACTGGAACGAAAACTAATGAGAATCCTGGTAATAGTAGGATGTGATTTTCCTGAGAATGGAAAACGTCGAAAGAGCAAGGTTTTCTTGGCAATATATGTTAACCAAGAGTTAGTCAGTACCTAAGTCGTATCTTAACTGAGTAGACGATGGATGTCAGGTTAATATTCCTGAACTGATTGAGTCTTACATAGTATAATTCGCTTTCGGATAAGTAAGCACTCGAGAGGGTGTTCTTGTAAAGAAGTTCGTGGAGGGTAATCCTTAGATGTGAATGAATTTGCAAGACAAAATTGCTGAGTCCAAGAGCCAGTGAAAAGATTATATTCTTGATTCAATTAACTGTACCCACAACCGACACTGGTGCTCAAGCTTAGTAAGGCTAAGACGTGAAGGGTAAAACAAAATTAGGGAATTCGGCATATTAGCCCTGTAGCTTCGGCTGAAGGGGTGTCTATCTTTGTGCGCTTAGAAATTCGTGTGCATTGGTAGATCTCAGTAACAAGGATGGCCCGACTGTTTAACAAAAACGTAGCCACGTGCTAATCTGAAAAGACTTGTATACGTGGTGAGACCTGCCCAGTGGTGGTGTCTAAAACTCCTTTTCAAGGGAGCTAAGGTCCATCAAACGGCGGGGGTAACTATGACCCTCTTAAGGTAGCGTAATGCCTTGTCGTCTGAATGGCGACGTGCATGAATGGTTTAACGAGGTTGTCACTGTCCCAATTTTGAGCCCTCTGAAAATATTGCCTGGTGCACAGACCAGGGACGCCTAGTGGGAAGTGAAGACCTTGTGGAACTTTACTGCAACTTGTTGTTGTAAATTTAATTGAAATGCATAGAATAGGTAGGAGCATCGAAGTTGTCATTTCGGTGGCAATGGAGCAACCTTGTAATACTACCCACTTTAATTAAATTTGCTTACTCTTTAGAGGACAGCAGCAGGCGGGCAGTTTGACTGGGGCGGTGCCCTGTCGAAAAGATATCGATAGGACCCAAAGACAAGCTCACCTAGCTTGGAAATCTAGGGATGAGTGCGAGGGCAAAAGCTTGTCTAACTGTATTTTGAATAGCAAGAAATGCAGATAGGAAACTAGGGCCTAGTGAACCCACGTGCTTTTTTAATAGGAGCCGTGTCTGATAGAAAAGTTACCCCAAGGATAATAAGCTGGTCGCCCCCAATAGTCCGAATTGACGGGGCGGTTTGGTATTTCGCTGTCGGCTCTCCCTAACCTGCGCGTGCAGTAGCGTGCAAGGGTGTCGGAGTTCACGCATTAAAAGGGATCGTTAGCTGGGTTAAGAACGTCGCGAGACAGTTTGTATAATATCTACTAGGTGTGTTATTGTCTGAGTGGAACAACTTTCTAGTACGAGAGGAACGGAAGTTGGGTGCCTCTAGTGAGCAGTTGTTATATGGCAGGCTGCATAGCCACGCACTACATGGATAAGAGCTGAATGCATCTAAGCTCGAAGCCATCCGCAAAACGAGACAATTAAGGCCGCAAAAGAAGATTGCGTTGATAGAGCTCTTGTGTAAGATTCAAGCTCACGCGAGAATTTCAGCATAGAGCTACTAATAGCTTCATTTGTATGTTTGAAGATTTCAAGATTTTCTGTTACTTATTTATTTGATTTTATTTCTGATAACAACTAACTGTTTTGAAGTTATAACAACATTTTTAAATCTAAATTACTAATTTAACTTATGAAAATAGGCCATTACATCCTAATATTCTTAGTTATAGGGGCAATTGTTGGATTCGCTCTGGGATTATACTATCAACCCTCTTGTCCAATTGACCCTTCAACAGGTATGAGAACTGAATGTATGGGAGACCCAAGAAGTTATGGAATTACAGGAGCGATACTTGGTGCTCTTATAGGAACAGTTATTGGATTAATTCTAGGTAAGATAGTAAAAAAGAAAAAGTAAATTTAATTTGCACATTCTCCAAAGCATTTAAAAACCAATTGTTTGTATTTATTTTGAACGTAGAATGAATAGATTCAGTGATTCAGTTTGATTTCGCGGTTCGATTAGTTCTAAGTTAGATATGAGTGTAAGGAGGATATAAGGACATGAAAGTTTATGTTGGAAATCTACCATTTAGTGTAGATGATGAAAAGCTAAAAGAACTATTTTCATCTTATGGTGAAATAGAAGAAGTCTCTGTAATCAAGGATAAATTTTCTGGAAGATCTAAAGGATTTGGTTTTGTTACATTCAAAAACGACGATGAAGCTAAAAAAGCAATCGAAGAGATGAATGATAAAGAAGTTGAAGGCAGAGCATTAAAAGTTAATGAAGCTAAGCCACTTGACCCTGATGCCCCAAGAAAACCAAGAAGGAATTTTGGTGGTAGAAGAAGAGATTCAAGAGGTCCTAGAAGAGATTTTGGGAACAGTGACGGAAATAGAAGAAGATTTTAATTAAAAATCAATTCTATATAAATTCAAACCAATTTATTTTTTATTTTTAAAATTTATTTTATCTTGAAAACTTGATTTTTCTATAAGTAAACAAATTAGAAAAATTCAAACATTAAATTTTTCATATTAATTTTATTTTTTCTTACTCAATAAATTAACAATTGCAAAAGCCAAAAAACCTATTCCAAGACCCATAAAAAGCCCTGCAACAAAGAGACCTGTAAGAAAACCCCACCCCATACCTAAAAACAATCCAGCTGGGATAAACAAAGCTCCTTTTTCTTCTTTATGTTTTTCTTTTTTTGCATTCACCACTTTTGCCATGATAAGAACAAGAAGATAAAACTTAAAAACCCTTCTAATTACTTATTTTAGTAAGTCAGGTAGTTAACATCGGGACTTTGGCATTAAATTGTCAAGAAATCCAATTATATGATTTCTAAGTTCTGAGGAAGGTCCGGACACCCTTAACAATTAGTTAAGAAAAAGTTGTTGGAGAAATTCCAATTGTCGTGAGGCAAAGCTCTGATATAGAGACGAGCGTATTAAGTTACGGTGGAACGAACATCTCAACTGGTGCAAGGCATAGCCGCATAGTGGAATGTTAACATGAACTGTCTGTCTTGAAAAAGAAACAGAGTTCAACAGAATCTGGCCTATTCCTGACTTACATTTTTTATTATTTAATTATTTTCAAAAATAATTTTACAATAATTCTAAACATTTAAAAGTATAAAACATTACTCTAAATTGGGGCTTTAGCTCAGCGGGAGAGCACATGACTGAAGATCATGGTGTGCCGGGTTCGACTCCCGGAAGCCCCATTTCTGTTAGAAATAAAAACATTTATAATTAATAACTCAATAAAAATATAAATGAAGGTGAAAAATCGTGATTCTAAAGAAGCAGATGCATATATACTTGGCACAGTAAGTTTAATTCTTGCTTTATTTATCCCATTTTCAGCACTCTTGTTAAAGATATTTGAAAACAACAGTAAAATTTCTTCAATAATAATTAGTGCAGGAATTCCATTTTTAGCTGTGATTCTTGGAATATTTGGATTAATTAAAAGTTTAAAATGCGACGGTAAAAGAGCAAAAAAAGCAAAAATATTCAGTATCCTTTCAATATTAATAGGATTTTTTTTAGTTGCGATAAATTTATATACATTTATAAAGTATAGTGTTATAGGTATAAGATAAAAGATGGTGATGAAGAACATGAAATCCAAAAGAGCAGCAATGGAGATGAGTGTTGGAACAATAGTTACTATAGTTCTTTTAATGTCTGCTTTGGTTTTAGGGTTAATACTTATAAAGATTATGCACAAAAGTTCTGCAAATGCTATAAATAGCATTGATGAAGGAGTTAGAAACCAATTAGACCAAGCTTTTCAAAAAGATGATTCCAAGAAAGTTGTTATTTCTCCTGGAAGAACAGTCTCTGTAAAGAAAGGGGGAGAGGATGCAGGGTTTGGATTCTCAATTAGAAACATAGGGGCAACTGCAACATTTTCATATACTATAAAATATATGGATAGTGACTGCAGTACAACTGCTAATGTAGCAAATAAACTTATTTCTTTAGGAAGTACTGGACAAGGAATATCAATCCCTGGTGGAAATGTAATGGATAATCCAATATTAGTCAAGTTCAGAATACCAGAAGATTTTCCTCCTTGTGAAATAAGATATAACCTAGAAGTTAAAAGAGGGGCTAGTGTTTACGATACAGTACAAGTAGATATTAGAGTAGTCTCTAGATAAGCTAATTTTTAATAATAGCAATATAAAATGAAAAGAAAAACTAAGATTATAATTCTTGTAATAGTATCTTTAGTAATTATAGCTATTTTAGTAAACGAATTAATTTTAAAAGAAGGTGTTGAAAGAGACCCTGCCAAGGAGAGAGTATTACCTTTAACAGAACAACAGTCAGCAAATGAAATTGGAAAAGCTTTTGGTTCAGATGAAGATAAGTCGGCAATATATCCTAAATCAAGAAGTTTAATAATAAAACAAGGACAAGAAGAAGCTATTGCACTTGGGATAAAAAACTTATTAGAAAATTCTTCTGATGTTTCAATATTTTCTTATAATATTATTGTTGCTGAGAGTACATGTGGTGATGAAAATGTATTAGATTGGATTTCAAATGGAAAATCTGAAGAGAATATTCCTATAAGTTTTGGAGATATTTATGCCACAAAAATACACATTTTAATCCCTAAAAAAGCTCCACCCTGTACTGTTAGATACCATATAGAAATTAAAAATGAAATTGATGGAATATATCAGGAATATGATAACATACTTTTTACAGTAACATCTAAAGCAAGATAAACATAAATCTATAAAATGAAAATAAAAGAGATTATACTTGGAATTGCAATAGCAATAATATTTTTGATGTTTTGTGTTTTTGGAACAAAATTAATATATGATGAACCAAAATATGAAGATTATTGTGATTATCAAGAATTTTCAGAAACAGATTATATCAATGAATCTTATTATACACAAGTTTATAGAGAGTGTTCAGATAAATATAATGAAGCGAACAAAGATTATTCTAAAAAAATGTTTATAATAAGTTTAATATTTGGAATTTTAGTTATTGTTGGATGTACAATATTTATAAGTACAAATTCTATTTCGGGGGGATTGATGTTTGGGAGTTTGATGTTTATTATTTATGGAACAGGCAGATACTGGAATTATATGGATGATTTGGTAAGATTTATAATTTTAAGTATTGCATTGGTAGTTCTTATATATGTCTCTTACTGGACAAGTAAAAAAATGAAGGATGGAAACAAAAGAACAAGGAAAAGTGAAAAGAGAAAATAAACTAAATCAATAATTTTTTAAATTAACGAGTTTCTAAATAATTTATGCAAGACAAAATAGAAGAAAATGAAGAATATTTTATTCCAGAAGAAAGGTCTAAAAGCAAAATAAAAAATGAGGAAACCTTTAATCCTAAATGTAGATGTCCTGAATTATCTTGTCCAAGGCATTCTAATTGTAAAGAATGTAAAGCGTTTCATAGCAAAAGAATGGAATTAACTTATTGTGGAAAGTAATTTAATTGAAATTCAAAAACAAATAAGAATAATTTAAAAACCAAAAATATTTTAGTAATATTGTTAATGTAAAAGAGGTAAAATAGTGATGCAAAATAAATTTCTTAATTTAAAATACAAACCAAAGAAGACAGATGTTATTTGTCAGTATAAAATAACTCCCTCAAAAGGATATACTTTAAAAAAAGTTTCTGAAGAAGTTGCTGGAGAGAGCTCTATTGGAACATGGACAAATATTGGAACAATGAATAAGAAAGTTGCTGAAAAATTATCTCCGAAAATATATTATATGAATGAAAAAGAAAAGAGAGTGAGAATTGCTTATCCTATTGAATTGTTTGAATTAGGAAATGTTCCTGAAATACTCTCGAGTATTGGAGGAAATATATATGGAATGAAATCAGTAAAAGGGCTTATGTGGGAAGACTTGAGAATTCCTGAAAAAATGCTGAAAAGTTTTAAGGGTCCAAGATATGGAATTTATGGATTAAGAAAATTAATGAAGATTCCCAAAAGACCTTTGGTGGGAACAATAATAAAACCAAAAGTTGGACTTGATGAAAAAAATCATGCAAGAGTCGCTTATGAAGCATGGATTGGAGGATGTGATATTGTTAAAGACGATGAAAATTTAACTAATCAGAATTTTAATAATTTCAAAAAAAGATTTTTATTAACTATCAAGGCATGTAAAGATGCTGAGAAAAAAACAGGAGAGAAAAAAGCATACTTAATTAATTGCACTGCAGAATCTGAAGAAATGAAAAGAAGAATAAAATTTGTTGAAGAGAATGGAGGGAATTATATCATGTTGGATATATTAACATTAGGATGGGGAGCATTGCAAACTGCAAGAAATTTTACAAAGCTTCCTATTCATGCACATAGGGCAGGACATGCAATATATGATAGAAATCCAGACCATGGGATGTCTATGGAAGTTATTGCTCAATTAGCAAGAATGGTTGGGGTAGATACATTACATATTGGAACAGTATATGGAAAGATGACAGGAAACAAAGAAGAAATTCTTCATATACAAGAAGAAATTGAAATGCAGTTTACTCCTCAAACAAAAAGGAATTTGGAACAAAGATGGTATAATATCAAACCTATTTTAGGAGTTGCATCTGGAGGAGTTTATCCTGGAATTGTACCTAAGATTTTAAAGGCAATGGGAAATAATATTGTGGTTCAAGCAGGAGGTGGAGTTCATGGACATCCTGATGGAACAATTGCTGGAGCAAAAGCAATGAGACAAGCAATTGATGCATTTATGGAAAAACAATCACTTAAAAAATATTCTGAAAACCATGAAGAATTAAAAAGAGCATTAGAAAATTGGGGAGAATAAATAATAAAGAGATTAACAAAAACATAAATAATTGAAATGGAAAGATTAAGGGCAAAAAAAATAAAAGAAAGAGCAAAAACAGGAGTAAAGGTATTTAAAAGAGAATTCAAAAAACAAATGAGTACTGCAATACTAGCAGCATTTGGTTTTTTAATTGCTCTTGTCTGGAAAGATGTTGTTACAGAAACTGTTACTAAATTATCTGGTAATGCCACATTAGGAGGAACAATTATTGGAGCAATAATTGTAACTATTATATGTGTATTGGGAATAATGATAGTTTCAAGGATGTTAAAAGAAAAGGAAGTTGTTAAAGATGAACAAACAAACAAGTAAAAAAATAAACAATAAAAAAAATAAGATAAAAGATGAAAAATACAGAAAAGCTGTATTTGCAGTAACTTATTATATAACTCCTGAAGGAAAAATAGAATATTTGATTTTAAAAAGAAAAAAACATTGGAAAGGATGGGAGTTTCCAAAAGGTAAGATTGAGAAGTTTGAAACAAAAAAAGCAGCTGCAAGAAGAGAAGTAAATGAAGAGACAGGATTAAAGGTATTAAAAGTCAAGAGATTTAAGGAACATGGAAGTTATCTTTATCTTAAAAAAATATGGGATAGACCTGATAAAATAGGGCAGACATATCATCTTTTTGCTGTGCAGGTTGAAAAAGGAGATGGAAAATTAAAGCTTGACCCAATTGAACATAATGGACACAAGTGGGCTTCTTTCAATGAAGCAATTAAAATACTTACTTGGCCAAATCAAAAAAAATGTATGAAAATTGTTAATGACTGGTTAATTAAGAAGAAAAGATAAAATCTAAAAACATATTTTTATTAAAAGATATATGAAACCACGAGAATATATCCTTGATTCTGGAACAAAAATATTTTTAGGTAAAAATTCTGAAAATAATGATGAACTTGTTAAAAGTTACTGTGGAAAACCTAATCTAATACTCCATACTGCTGAACCAGGAAGCCCTTTTTGTGTTATTGATAAAATAAAACCTAAACCAACAAAACAGGAAATAAAAATCTCTGCTATAATCTGTGCATCTAAAAGCCAGGATTGGAGAGACAACAAAGGAGATGTTAAAGTTCATCAATTCACAGGAAAAGAAGTTTATAAGAAAAAATTTATGAAAAGTGGGACATGGGGAATAAATAAAAAACCAAAGATAATTAAAGTAAAAAAGAAAGAGATAGAAGAATATATTGAAAAAAATAAAATCAAGGAATAAAAATGCCGGCAATAAGACAAATACAATTAGGAAAAAACGGGGTTACAGAACAATTCATTAGTAATCTTAAACACCATTTTAATAATACTAAAAATGTTAAAGTTTCTGTCTTGAAAAGTTGTTGTAGAGACAGAGAAGAATTAAGAGAGATAAATGAGAAAATACTAAGAGAGCTGGGAAACAATTATACATCAAGAATAATTGGATATACTATTGTGATTAAGAAATGGAGAAGAGATAGGAGAGAGAACTTAAAAGAAAATCCCGAAGAAGAAAAGGAAGTATAATCAAACCAAATAATTTATAAACCCTCCTTAACCATAATTTCTAGGTAAATAACTCTAAGAGTTAATCTATTGTCGTGAGACAAGCCGAATAAATTAGAATAAAACTAAAATGGAAAATCCAGTATATGATATGCGTGCTCAAGAGTACAATATAAAATTAGCTGAAGCTTTAAAAAAAATACCTGAATTTAATGAACCAGAATGGGCAAAATTTGTTAAATCTGGAGCAGGAAAAGAAAGACCAATAGATGATGAAGATTTCTGGCATAAAAGAGCTGCATCTGTTCTTAGATGTATTTACAAAAAAGGTTCTATTGGAGTTCAAAGATTAAGAACAAAATACGGTTCAAAAAAGGACAGAGGGTTTAAACCTGAAAAATTTTCTAAAGGTTCAGGTAAAATAATAAGAACAATTTTACAGCAATCAGATAAAGCTGGATTTACAGAGATTCAAAAACCAATTAGAGGTGTGAGAAGCAAAAAACCAGGAAGAATATTAACAGATAAAGGGAAAAAATTCTTAGAGGGGATTGGAGGAGGAAAATGATAGAGTATTCTCTAATGAAAAACAATAAGCCATTAACCATTGATGAATTAATGGAAGTTAGTGGTGTTGTTGGAGCATTATTTCAAGAAACAGAAACCCATAAGATGGAAAGAACTGTAAGAAAAACTTATGGAGTTAATGGACAGGCATTTCATATTTATTATAATGAGAGAGCTAGCAAAATATTTCTTCCAGAAAAATATGAAAAACAAATTAGGAATATGTTGTCTGAAAAAGGAGGATTAAAATGCCTATAAAAAACAAAAATAAAAAAAGAATTCTTGCAAAAAAAGGAAGGCAAACAAAGTGGGCACCAGTTTGGGCTGTACTTAAAAAATACGGAACAGGAAAGAGAGTACATCCTTCAATTATGACAAAATACAAGCGCTCATGGAGAAGAACTAAACTTCACGTTAAACCAGGAAAAAGGAGGAAATCGCATTTTGGTTAAAATGACATTAGAAGAAAATCCTAGATATAAAAAATATTGTGTATACTCGAATATGAAATCTGAAATTACTGGAATGGATTTGCCTAAATCAGATGAACCAGACCACAAAATATTCATAATTAATGGAAAGTATGATTTTAATGGTTTAGATTTAAGTTCTTATAATTGGAAAAAATCAAATACAATTACTCCTCAACAAAAGAAATTTCTTGAAACAACAACAGGGTATAAAGATTACAAAGAAAATGTTTTTTATCAAGGGCCTCAAGGAAATGTAATGATGCATTTAAATTATAAAACAGATATTCATAAATTGAAAGTTAATCTGAATAAAGCATCAAGAGATACTATGAAAGCAGTAAAATCTATGTTTGAATTAGAATTGGGGTGTATATGTTATGAGGAAGATAATCTTCCAGAAGGATTGTTAGAAAAAATTCGGGACATAGAAAGGGCTAAAGCAAAATTAAATTAAAATGGCAAACAAAAAATCAGAAAACAAGATTGAAAGAGAATATGTTATTCCTTTAAGAGAGAAAAGTAGAGTTGTTGCAAGATACAAAAAAACTCCAAAGGCAATAAAGACAATAAAGGAATTTTTAGCTAAGCATATGAAAGTAGAAAACAGAGATTTGAATAAAATTAAAATTGACAAAGATTTAAATCAATTCTTATGGGCTAGAGGAATAAGAAAACATCCTCATAAGATAAAAGTTAAAGCAATAAAAAAAGGAGAAAATATAATTGTGCAGCTTGTAGATTATCCAGATAATCTTAAATTCAAAAAATTAAGAGAAGAAAAGGCAAGAAAAGCTGCTCTTGAGAATATAGAAAGTAAGAAGGGCATGATGCAAAAGATGAAAGAGAGCTTGCAAAAACCAGAAGAAAAAGACGAAAATAAAGACGGTGTAGATGATAAAAAAGAAATTGCTGAAAAAGAGAAAGCTACTGTAGAAGCAAACCAGAAATTCCAGAAAGAAAAAGCCAAGCAAGCAAAACATCAGACTGAAAAACCAAAAAAAGCAGTTAAACCTGTAAGAGTAGCACTTCAGAAATAAATTATAAATTTTCTTGATAAAAATATTGTAAATTAATTATCTTAATAAACCATATATATTAAGTTATTATACAAAGTATAAAGAGGATTAAAGATGCTGAATAGATTAAAAAAAGAAATTGAAGAAGCTAAAAATCCTGAACAAGCTAAAATACTCCAAAGATTTTTTAAAACAGGTAAAGGAGAGTACGGTGAAGGAGACATTTTCTTAGGGATAAAAGTACCTATACAAAGAAAAATTGCAAAGGGATATACGAATTTATCTTTTATGGATTTACAGACTCTTTTAAATAGCAAGATACATGAAGAAAGATTAATTGCATTGATAATCCTCACAAATAAATATCAAAAAAGTAAAAAAGATTTTGTAAAAAAAAGACAAATATTTGAATTTTATCTAAAAAACACACACAATATAAATAATTGGGACTTAGTGGATTTAAGTGCTCCAAATATTGTTGGAGATTTTTCAAGCACAGATGGAACAGAAGTAATAAGATTTCTTGCAAAATCCAAAAATCTTTGGGAAAGAAGAATAGCAATTGTTTCAACTTATGCATTCATAAAAAAGAGAATTTTTGGAGAGACTCTTGCTATTGCAGATATGCTTCTTAAAGATGAACATGATTTAATTCACAAAGCAGTGGGATGGATGCTAAGAGAAGTTGGTAAAAGAAATCAAGAAGTTTTAGAGATATTTCTCAAAGAAAGATACAAAACTATGCCAAGAACAATGCTCAGATATTCTATTGAAAAATTTCCTGAAGAAAAAAGAAAGGATTATCTAAAAGGAGAAATATAAATTTAATTAATTATTTTACATTTTATTTTAATAAGATATACTATAAAATATATATTGCAATATATACTTTGGATAAATAGATTAATCTTTTAAATCATAGAAAATTAAGAGTTTTATGAATATAGAAGAGATAAAAAATAAAAAAACAATTAAGGAACTGCTTGAATTTGGGATAATAAATTTAGATAAACCTTCTGGTCCTACAAGTTTTAGTGTTTCTGCATTTACAGCTAAAAGATTGAAATTAAGAAAAACATCTCATTTTGGAACACTTGACCCAAAGGTAACTGGAGTTTTACCTGTTGCTCTCAATAGAGCATGTAAATTAACAGGATATTTTTTAGGTGAAGATAAGGAATATATTGGAGTTATGAGAATCCATGAAGATATTGATATTGAAATAATAAAAAAAGCAATACAAGAGAAGTTTATTGGAAAAATAATACAAATGCCTCCTGTAAAGTCCAGAGTAAAAAGACAGAATAGACCAAGAGAAATATACTCTTTTGAATTATTGCAAAAGAAAGGCAGAGATATTTTGTTTAGAGTTAAATGCGAAGGTGGAACATATATAAGAAAATTAATAGATGATTTGGGTAAAGAGACAAAAATTGGGGCGCATATGCTTGAGTTGAGAAGATTAAGTGCAGGTATCTTTGATGAAACCTATTCTGTAAATATGTATGAATTTGAAAAAGCTGTTGAAGAGTATGAAAAAGGAAATGAGAAATTTTTAAGAGAGATAATTATCCCTGCAGAGATTGTTGGAAGGGTCTATCCTGTTATGAATATAAGAGAAGATAATTTAAAACAAATATTAACAGGAAAACCTATTTACAAAAAGGATTTAATTGAAGATGAAGGGTGGAAAGTTGATTCAATTGTAAGCTGTTTTTGTAATGGTAATTTTGTCGGGATGTATAAAATCTTCAGGGGAAAAGAAATATTTGCTAAACCTGAATTTGTAATGCAGGAAATCAGAGGATAAAATGCGTCAATTTGTATATTTTTCAAGTTCAGCTGCAACATCTGGAAGTGCTTTATCTAAATATTCTCAATATGATGGGGACTTAATGAAAGCAGGGAGAATGGATATTGCAATACACAGCTTTATTCAAGGAGTTTTTTTATCACATGATTTTAGAAAAGATTGCAAATTCCATTTTGTCTTTTATGGTATGCCTGACCCTCCAAAACATATTGAAATCCAAGTTAAAGATGAAACACAAATATCTAAAAAAGATGTTGGAAATATGATAAAAAAAATACTTTACAAATACAAAGAAAAAGAAAAAACAGAGGTTTTTCCAGGATGTTTTGTTGAGAAAAAAAGTTTTCTTAGTGTTATTGAAGAATTAATTGGGCAAGGGAATGAAATTTTTATATTGGATAAAAAAGGAGAAGATATAAGAAAGATAAATATCCCTAAAAATTGTGTTTTTATAATTGGAGACCATGAAGGGCTTCCAAAAAAAGAACTTAAAAGATTAAAAAATTATTGTAAACCTGTTTCTATAGGGAATAAGATGTATTTTGCATCACAAACAGTTGCTGTTGTGAACAATGAACTAGATTATAGAAATATCTAATTATCAAAATGTTTAATAATCTCTTTAAATATAATAGAATATAGGAGATAATATGAAAAAAGCTGTGAGAATGTATATTGATGGAACAATTCAGGATGTCTTTTTTAGAGGTTTTGTTAAAGAGAATGCAGAAAGACATAATGTAAAAGGATTTGTAAGAAATCTTGAAGATGGAAGAGTTGAAATATTTTTAGAAGGAAATATAGACGATGTTAATAAAGTTGTTGAATTATGTAAAAAAGGTCCAAAACACTCTCAAATAAAAGGGATAGATATGCGTCCTGAAAAATTTCAGGATTTCAAGACATTCAAGATATTACACATTTAATCTTCAAAAAATATACCCATACGATTTCTGTGGAAAACATCAAGTCCATGCCAATTTTTATTTAAAGTTGAATAGTTTATACTTCTTGTTTTTCCGTAAAGAGGGTCATAATAGAAAACTTTTTCGTGTTTAGTGTCATAACCATTTGCAACAACATAGTGTCCGCTTTTCCATTCCTGAATAAGTAAGATTACAGGATTTTTAGTGTTTATTGAATAAATAATGTCATCTATTGAAGCGTTATGTTTTAGTTTGTGATTTAGGTTAAAATTTTTAGATATCTGAATCATTCCTCTTACTGGAGTTCCTGTTTCAGTAGAACAACAGGACATATTAATCAATTGATATTCTGGAATATCTAACCCTATTTTATACAATATAACTTGCTTCATTGCATTTGGTCCGCATGAGCTAAGATTTATTTGTTTGTTTCCTTCTGGGAATTTCAATATTTTTTTCATTTCATATAAAAATAAAAATCTAAGAATGTTTTATAAACGTTGTCATTATAATTAATACAAATGATATATACAAATTCAGATGGAGGTGCTAGAGGAAATCCTGGTCCTGGAGCAGTTGCTGCTCTTGTAAGAAAAGAAGGGGAAATTATAACTAAATACAGTAAGTTTATAGGTGAAAACACAACAAACAATGTGGCAGAGTATGAAGGGTTAATTCTTGCATTGGAATTAGCTTCAAATATAACTAAAGATGAAATAACTTGTTTTTTAGATTCAGAACTTGTTGTTAAACAACTTTTAGGAGAGTATAAAGTGAGGAATAAAAATATTCTTCCATTATTTCTTAAAGTTCAAAAACTCCAAGAAAGATTTAAGAAAATAAAATATGCACATGTTCCAAGAACAGATAATTTTCAAATAATAGTTGATGAAATGTTAAATGAAGAATTAGATAATAAAGGATATAGAAAAAATAGATTCAGAAGAAGAAAATGAAAGTAAAGATTAAATATAAAAACTAAAATTATTTTTAATAATCATGGGACGAGAAGAGCAAATAATAAGTGAAAGAATAAGGAAACTTGAAGAGTTAAGAAAAGAGGGAATTAATCCTTATCCAAACAAATATGACAAAAAACAAACTTGCCTTGAATGTTCTAAAAGTAAGATTAAAAGCAAAGTCAAAACAGCAGGAAGATTAATGACTAAAAGAGATTTAGGTAAAATAGCTTTCTGTGTTTTAAGAGATGGAACTGGAGATATACAATTAGTTATTCAGGAAAAAGAGACACCTGAAAAGTTCAGAGAATTTTTTAAGAAATATTTAGATTCTGGAGATTTTGTTGGGGTTGAAGGAGAAATAATAAAAACAAAGACAGGAGAAATATCCATACTTGTAAAAAAGATAGAGATTATCTCAAAATCAATATTACCTTTACCTGAAAAATGGAAAGGATTACAAGATGAAGAAGAAAGATATAGAAAAAGATATTTGGATATTTTAATGAACAAAGATGTTAAAGAGATGTTTGTTAAAAAAGCAAAATTCTGGAATTCAATAAGGAATTTTCTTCTTGAAAAAGGATTTTTAGAAGTTGAAACTCCTGTTCTTGAGAGTTCTGCTGGAGGAGCAGCTGCAAAACCATTTATAACTCATCATAATGCTTTAGATTTAGATGTTTATTTGAGAATTTCAATGGGAGAATTATGGCAGAAAAAATTAATGGTTGCAGGATATGAAAAAACATTTGAGATAGGAAGACAATTCAGAAATGAAGGAATGGATATGGAACATTTACAGGATTACACTCAAATGGAATTTTACTGGGGTTATGCAAATTATCAAGATGGAATGAAACTTGTTGAAGAGATGTATAAGAAAGTTGCAAAAGAAGTATTTGGAACAATGAAATTTGATATACATGGGTATAAAGTTGATTTCTCTAAAAAATGGGAAATTTATGATTTTGAAACACTCATAAAAAAAGAAACAAAAATAGATATTTACAAGGCAGATGTAAATGAAATAAAGAAAAAACTAAATGAATTAAAAATAGAATATAATCCTTCAGTTGATAAATGGAGACTTGTGGATCAGCTTTGGAAATATTGTAGAAAAAAAATATCTGGACCTGGATTTTTAACAGGGCAACCTGTTGAACTCTCTCCTCTTGCAAAGAGAAACCCAGAAGATAAAAGAAAGGTTGAACAATTTCAAGTTATAATTGCTGGAAGTGAGGTAGGAAACGGATATTCAGAATTGAATGATCCTTTAGACCAAGAAGAAAGATTTAAAGAACAATCAAAACAAAAAGAAGCAGGAGATGAAGAGAGTATGGAACATGATAAAGGATTTGTTGAAGCTTTGAAATATGGTATGCCTCCTACATGTGGATTTGGATTAAGTGAAAGATTGTTTGCATTTTTAATGGGAAAAACATTAAGAGAGTGTGTTATTTTCCCTTTAATGAAACCTGAAATAAATAAAGAGAAATAAAAATGGGATTAATAATAAAATCAAATATACGTCCAAGAGTTAAAGAACTAGATAAAGAAAACGTAATATCTTCTGTTGCAGATGAAGTTGAAATTGCTCTTGAAAGAAAAGTTGAAGAGATATTAGATGAAGCAATAAAAAGAGCAAAGGCAAATGGGAGGAGAACTCTTCAAGCAAGAGACTTGTGATATAAATAATTATGATAAATCCTGTTTTCTTTTATATTTTGGGAATAATTATATTTGTTTTACTTTTAATCTTTGGACTTAAATTCTCAAAATACAAGATAAAATATATAAAGTATGGAGGATATCTTTTAATTATAATAGGGTTATTAGGATTAGTTATTGATTTATACAATATATTCAATAAATACCTAATGCCTTCAATAATAAACAAGTAAAATGGCAGTTCGTAGATATCGTAGAACAACTTACAGGAGAAGATTTCCTGTGCTTGGATTTATAATTCTAATATTTGCAACTTTATGGCTATTAAGAGAAATGGATATTATTGATTTATATGTTCCTTGGTTACCAGTTGTTTTAATTATAATAGCAATTGGAATTATTTTTAATAGATTGATTGGATAAAAAAATTAACTAGTAGATTAGAGCAACTTAGATGTTTTTTCTAATATGCGTTATTTACCATTTCACACAATTTGCTTTGATAAGAATCTTTGTGTTTTTGTTTCATCTTGTAAAGCATTGCTATGATATCACTATTTCTTTCATCCCTTGTTTTTATCTGATGGTTTAAATCAGATATTAATTTTTTTAGATTATCTGTTGTCAATTTAGAACCTCTTTTGATGCCATAATCTATTTCCATAATATCCATTATTCTTTTAGAAATAACTTGCTGTTCTGGTGCTTTACTTGCCCATTTCCCCAATGTTTCTACAGGGATTAAATAATCTATTACTCTTTTATTATTTATTTTAGGGTATCTCCTATAATTGCTTGTAAATACCTTGATTAAATCATCCATAGTTTCAAGAGCTTGTTCTGAAACAGCATGTTTTATCTCATGGTCGATAGCATTTAAAGTGCGATATCTGCTACCATCTTTAAATATATTAATAACTGGATTTTTTTTGTCTTGATAATAAACCCCTTTTGCTAAATCATCTTTTTTATTTGAAATATTTAGTTTTGTTTTTGCAAGTTGTTCTTTAATCTTTTGGATATCTTTTTTTATCTTGCTTTCTGACATTCCAGTTGCTTCTTTTTTTCTAGAAATATATTCATTGCTGTCTAACCACTTTAATTCTCTTTCAATAAAATAGTCTATTTTTTGTGATTGTTCACTATCTGCATTATTGATTTTTTTTAGATAAATTGGTGAATTAGGCAGATAAGTATCACAAGAACTTTTAGAATTCCATTTATTGAAATCAGTTCTTGATTCAATTGGTTGTCCTAATATATCTGTAAGCTCTCTCATAAATATACTACACGTTGCTAGTATATAAGTCTTTCTATTTGTTACCACTTGTTAGATACTAAACAATACTATTTAATAAGACATAATCAAAATTATTTAGATACTCTGAATTAAAAACAACAGAAATATATACATGGGATTCTACAAAAGATTTATCAAAAATAAAACTCTATAAATAAATTGTAAAATGGTAGCCAAAAAAGGAGTTGATATAAAAAAACAGACTAAATCGGCACATTCAAGCCAAGGTAAGAAAAATCGTGCTGCAGGAAGAAGGTTTGAAGCTAAAGTACGTGAGAATCTAGAGGAAATGGGTTGGATTGTAAATAAATGGATGAATAATATTGACTATGAAAAAAACAAGATAGTTCCTGCAAAAAGAAAATACAATCCTTTTTTGAAAGCTTTGAGTATTGGAACAGGGTTCCCAGATTTTGTCTGTTTTAAAAAAGATGAAACTGGAAGATATGAAGTTATTGGGCTGGAAGTTAAAAGTAACGGGTATTTGGACCAATCTGAAAAAGGGATGTGTTTGTGGCTTATTGAAAATAAAATTTTCTCAAGAATATTAATTGCAAAAAAGAATATGAAAGGAAGAAAAATAGAAATAGAATATATTGACTTCTCTGAAAAGTATAATTCAAAACAACAGAATACAGAACAATAATCCTTAAAACAAACTTTATTTAATTATTTAAATGAGAAAGAAATTTCTTTTTTTCATTGTATTTTTCATATTTTCAATTATAAATTTTAGCTTGATATCTGCTTCCTGTCAAAAGAATCAAATTAATATTAATACTGCTTCATTAGAAGAGTTGGACAAACTTGCAGGAATAGGTCCTGTTAAAGCACAGGCAATAATTAATTCTCGTCCTTTCAATAAATTAGATGACTTGTTAAATGTTGTTGGGATAGGTGATGTTACACTTTCTAATATAAAACAGCAAGGACTTGCTTGTGTAAGTGATGAAGAGGAAGAGGAGGAAGAACAAGAAGATAATGAAGAAGAGGATGAATCTGGGGAAGATAGAGAGGATGAAGAAAAGGAAGATAAAAAAGAAACAATAAAACAAATAAAAAAAATTAGTGTAAATCCTGAAGAAAATAAAATACAAGAGGAACAAGAAATAAAGCCAATAATACTCTCTCCAATATCTCCAAAAAGTATAAAAACAGAACCGTACAAAAAAGAATTAGACAAGAACAAATTTGCAATTTATGGGCTAGTATTTTTAGGCATTTTGGTTTTTTTCTTGTTTAAAATGAAGAAACAAAAAAATGAAAAAACAGAGTTCAAATAAAGAAGATTCAGGAAAAAAAGTAATTAGTTCTACAATCATACTTGAAATAATAGGAAGACCAGCAGAACAACTTGTAACTACATTAGAAGGTTTAATAAAAAAGATGGGAGAAGAAAAAGGAGTTAAAGTAACTAACAAAAAGATAAATGAACCTGTATTAATAAAAGACACAAAAGATTTTTACACTACTTTTGCTGAAGTTGATTTAGAAGTTGAAGATATTTTATATTTAGCGATTATAATGTTTAAGTATATGCCTGCACATGTTGAAGTTGTTGAACCAGAATTGATAGCTCTTACAAATAATGGTTGGACAGATATATTAAGTGAATTAACAAGAAGGCTTCATGGATATGAAGAAGTTGCAAGAGTTTTACAGTTTCAAAATTCAGAGATGCAAAAAAAGCTTAAAGAATTATTACCAGAAAATAAAGACCAAGAAAAAAAGAAATAAAATCTATTTTTCCATTTCTCTCAATTTCTTTAAAACATCATCTAATTCACCTTTAGATTTTTCTTCTGCTTTTTTAGGTGTAGAAGGTTGAGGTGTAGAAGATTTAGTTTGTCCTGTAAAAGTTGGTTTAGGTACTGGAAGGGGTTGGGCTGGAGATTGTCCTGAAATAGGCTGTCCCATTGTTCTCATAGGGAATCTGGTTTGTTGAGGAGGTCCTGAAGGCTGTTGCCCTGGAGGTAAAATTCTTCTAGGTAAAATTCTTCCTTGAGAAGTTGGTTGCATTGTCATAGGCATATCAGGCTTTTTCTTTGATTTTTTCCCACTCATCTTATCTTTTAATTTTATCCATTCAGTTCTCAATTTATCTCTGAAAACTATTCCTATAACAACTAAAAATATTAAAATCAGCAAGATAACTATCAACACCCATCCTTTTTTAGGTTTATCATTATCCTTAATACAACAAATTTGATTATCCCCGCAAATATAATCTTTTTCAGATTCTCCCTTTTTACAAGAATCAGAGGACCTGCATTCTCCCCCTTTATCTATACAATTGATATCTTCTGTTGAACCTCCTTCATCGCATATTCCTCCGACACAACAGGTTTCACCATAATCTAGGTCATCTGATGATCTCATTTCTGCTCCACCAACACAAGATTGTTCTTCAGAACATATTTTTCCACCCAAATCTTCACAAGGCATTAAAGGGGGTTCTGTATCACAACACTTTAAAATACCTTTATTACAAGAATATTCCTGCATTATATTTCCCTTACAAGTTGATGGAGTGGTACAATAATATCCTGCATCTTCGCAACTATCAGGAGATTCACAATATCCGCTTGTTGAACATACTCCTCCATAACAATCATAATCATCTATGCAAGACCTAGGAGAACAAACTCCAGAAACATCACAGTATTCATAACCATAACAGTCAATATCGCCACTACAATAATTTTTATTATCCGCCTCTTCGCATACTCCCCAATTACACTCTTCTGTTGCATCGTCACATTCTTTTACTAATTTTTCTGTTGTACTTGAAACGCAAAGATTATCTTTACAAGTGTGCTCAAAAACCTCAATATAAACATCATTATCATCTTTCCCTCCACAAAATGTTATTCCTTCTGTATTCATGTGAGAACAGTCCTTATCCTCATTACACTCTTTATCATCGCAAACATAAGAGTAAAGGCAGGTTCCAGAATTACAAGAAACCTCATAACATTCTTTCTTAGGACAATCACTCTTAGTGTAACAGACTGTTTCAGGTACACAGCTTCCTTCATGGCATTTGTAACCTGATTCGCAAGGATTTGAATCAGAACATTCTATAATTAAACAAGTTCCTTCATAACATTCTTTTGATGTACCACAAACTTCAAGCTCCTCTTCTATTTTAGTTTTAGGAGAACATAACTCTTTTTTTGTATCACAATAATAAGGGTAATAATCTTGATAAACAGCAGATTTATCTTTACTACAATATGGAGTTCCATAATATTCGTAATCTGAACAATCAGAATCATCAGTACACGAACCTCCTGTTTTAATACAAGTTCCTTTTACACATTTATATCCCTCATCACAAAAAAGAGATGCTATACAACTATCTTGAATACATTTTCCATCTTCACATCTTTTTGAATCAGAACAAGTTTCAACTACTTCATCTGTTACCTCTGCTTCACATATTCCCTTAGCGAGATTACAAGAATAATCATATTTTTCGCGATAAACAGTATTTTTGCTTCCGCAAATTTTTTCTTTTGAAGTAGAATCATATTCATCACATTGAGAATCTTTTGTACATTTAGCATAAACACAACTTCCATCAGATTCATAGACGCATTTCCCATTTACACAACTTTTAGATTTACAATCTATGTCTGGACAATCATAATAATAATCACAACGTCCAACAGGAGAAAGGGGATTTTTTGACCATACTGAATAAAGTAAAAATGCAGTATCTCTTATATTTCCATTGTTCCAACATCCATTTTTATCTTGTACAGATAAAAGCCAGGATTTTGAACTAGATTTTTGAGGTAGGTTATTACCAGAGAGAGGAAGTAATGCAATGGCAGTGTCATAATATTTATTTCCTGATTCTTCCCAATACGAGTCAAGTCTTTGTAGCTGAAGAAGGTCAATTTGGAATTTTCCTGTGACATAATATAAAAAAGATTCTGGGATATAAATTTGGTTAGATATTTCGTCTTTCATTGTGATTAAATAAGGGGTGAATCTTAAAACTTCTTCATCATAACCCAAAGAATATAAAACAAGAGCAGCCCATAAACTTCCTTCATAATTACACTTTCCTGCTTGTGCAAAACAAAGCGAATCAACTTTTTCTATTGTTTTTCCACCTGGTCCTGAATTAATAACTCTATTTGAAACATGAATTGTAGAAGTACCTTTTTTTATAAAAAGAAGTGTTGTTAAAAATGGTTTATCACAAGAAATTTCAATTTCTTTGTTGTGTATCTTATTAGAAATGCTTAATAAATATCCGTCTTGTGCTAAAGTCAAATGATTTCCTGCATTAGAAGAAATTTTTCTATCTTCCCCTATTGTAACTTTATAAGTTGCTCCAGAATAAGAAATATCACATGAAGTAGCTCCTGATTTAGATTCTATTTCCAAAAACCATTCAATATTTTCAGGTGATGTTGTTTGTTTTAAAAGCCAGTTTTCAGCTTTTTTTGTATCTGCTCTGGAATTTAAAGCCAATATTGCCTGCGCAGTGGATTTTAATGTACATCCTGATTTTGGCCAACACTCATTAGAACGATTTTCTAAAGATAATTCATTTCCACAGTTTCCTGAAGCTAGATAAGAAAAAACTTTTTCCTCAAATTTAAGAGCAGAACATCCTGTTGAATTAATTCTTTTATCAAGACAGGTATAAGCAGATTCAAGACCTTTTAATTCATCTGCTGCATTAATAGTTGATAAAGGAATTAGAAATAATGTAAAAACTAACAACAATGTCACTTCTCTTTTCATATGTTCTGAAGCAATTTCTTATTTATAAATATTTTTATAAAAATTAATTATTTTTATTTATCTTTTTAGTTGCTTTCTTTTCTTTTTTATTGTTTGAGATATAATTCTTTCTTACTAAATAGTTTACTGGATTTTTAATTAGATTGCAAAATTCATTTGGTTGACATGCTCCAAATCCTTGATAAAATTCTTTGCAATTAGGAGGCATTATTGGTTTTTTTCTGTATGCCCATAAGAGTTGGGTTTGTAGATATCCCTCTCTTAGAGGAACCTCATTTTTCTTGTTCCACTCGTAAATTCTTTTTTCCATATCTTCTTTATTCATACCAACAGAACGAAAAAAGTTTATTAAAGCAAATAATCCTCTCTTTTTACCGTCTGAAATTCCTTTCAGGATATTTTTTATGCATGGAGGAAAATCTTCATCTTTAATTGATTCTAAAATTATTGGTTTAAAATCTGCATATTTCCCCTTAAGAATTTCTTTTGATTCTCCCGAGGATATTTGATTATTTTTTGTCCAATCCAAGGCCTCTCTCACAAGATAATCTGCTTCGTTTTCTTTGCATTTTGGCATAAAATTTTTTACTTTTAAATTTAGAGGAGATGCATCTTTCAAGTCAAATTTTTCTAATTCATCTTCGCTTAAAACAATGCTGGATAAACCACTATTTTCGTGAAGAGAGTAAGGCATTCTGAATAAATGTCTTGGAGAGATTAAAATTAAATCCAACCCCATTAAATCAAACAAATCTATTTCAATATGTCTTGAGAAATTATCTGGTTTATCTTTAGAAGAAATATTGCATTTTTTACATTCATAAATCTTATCTGCTCTGTTTATTTTAAATTGAGTTCTGCAATCAGGACACTTAAATTCTTTTTTTTCGTTATGAAATATTTTTTTTAGTTCTCTCCTAAAACATTTTGGGCAAAGATATTCTGTTAATATATATTCCTGAGCAATCTCTTTGCAATTGTTGCATTTTATTCCTTTTTTTATTTTTGTGTCTTTAAATGCCTCAAGTTCTTCTTCAGAAATCAAATCTCTCATCTCTTCTTCTGCTTTAAATCTTACATAAGCTAAAATCTTTCGTGGTAATTCTGGAAAGAGGTCTTTTGTTTTTTCTCCTGCAATCTCTTTGGGAAATGACTTGAATGGGAGAATAATATGAAATCCTTTATTCCCTGAAAATTTAATTCCATAATTTTTTATGTGGTGATTTTTGAAAACTTTGAGTATTGCCTGTGTTGCTTTTTTACTGAAATCAATATATTTACAGTCAATGTCTATGAGTAAATCCCATCCTATTCTTAATTCATTTAATTGCTTTTCATTCATACCTGTTTGTATTTTAAGAGGGTCTGACCACAATTCTTCAGAACAGTTAAAGGAAGTTGCTCCGCGTTTTACAAGTTCAAATATATCTCCGGGATATTCAAAAGAATCTGGTCTTTTTCCAAATCCCTCAAAATATCTCGGACAAATCTCCCTATTTTTTGAAAACTCAAAAATAGCTTTTTGAATTTCTGGTTGAGAATAGTATAGCGTAGTTATTTTCCTTATTCTTTCCTCTTTAAATGAAATTTTTTTTGATTCCATTGTTTTATAAGTGGGAAAGGATTTTAATAATTATCTTATACTTAAGAATAGCAATGCTTAAAAAACAGGAGTATCTTTTATGATTATGAAAATTAAACTTGATAATGCAACTATATTATCTAAATCCATTGATTTAATCTCTGAATTAGTAACAGAGGTAAAAATAAAAATAAATGAATTTGGACTGAGTATAACTGCTATAGACCCTGCAAATGTTGCAATGGTAAGTTTGAAAATACCAAAAAAAGCTTTTTCTGAATTTGAGAGCGGAAATGAAAGTTTGGGTGTAAATTTAGATAGTCTTAAAAGAATATTGAAAAGAAGTGGAGGACAGCTTGTTCTTGAAAGAAAAGAAAATTTACTTTATATACAAATGGATGACAGGATAAGAAGAAATTTTGTTTTAAGTTTAATTAATATTGAAAGTGAAGACAAAGAAATACCTAATTTAGAATATAGTGCAAGAGTTGAATTGAAATCTCAGGATTTAATTGATTGTGTTGAAGATTGTGCAGTTGTTGCTGATGCTTGCTCATTTATTGTGAAAGACGAAAAATTTGTGATTGAAGCTAAAGGACTTAATTCAACAAGAACAGAGTTTTCAAGTGATGAAGCTAATATAAATGCAGAAACATGCAAGGCAAGATACAGCTTAGAGTATCTTCAGAAATTTGTAAAAGCATCTAAATTAACTGATAAAACCATTTTGAATTTTGCTAATGACCATCCATTAAAAATGGATGTTAGAACAGAAAGTATGGAATTGTCCTATATTCTTGCTCCAAGAGTTGAAACTGAAGATTAAATAAATTTATTTAATATAATTTAAATTAAGAAATGTTTTTAAACAACTAAAACATTAAAAAGAAATGAGTTTAAAAGAGGGAGAAAGAGGCAAACTAAAAATTTTTCCAGAAAATTTTAGAGGCCAAGTTACTATTTTTATAATAATTGCAATAATCATTGTTGCATTTGGGGTATTAGTTTATTTATATTATCCAAAAATATTCCCTAATTCAGGGGGTGGATCAAAAAATCCTGCATTATTTATTCAGGATTGTCTTGAAGAAGATATTGAAGATAATTTAAAAATAATAAGTTCTCAAGGAGGAAATTATGTTATGAATAAAAATAGCGGTTATTTTTACAAAAAAAATTATGAAGATGAAGGTAAATATGTGAGATACCTTTGTTATACTGACGATAATTACAATGTTCCTTGTGTCAATCAAGAACCATTTTTAAAAGAACATATTGAACAGGAAGTATTAGATTCTATAAATGAAAGCATTAAAACATGTTTTGATAATATGGTTAAAGATTATGAATCCAAGGGTTATCGTACTAATTTAAAGAGGGGAAAAACAAATATTCAAATAATTCCAGGAGAAGTTTATACTGATTTTAATAGCACACTTACATTAACAAAAGGAGATGAGAGTGAAACCTACAGAAATTTTGAGATAAGAATGAAAAGTAGCTTTTATGAAATAATTGAAGTTTCTAAGAATATACTTATTTGGGAAATGAATATAGGAGATTCGATACCTGAAGCATATATGTATAATAATCCTTATATTAGAGTTGAAAAACACAGAAAAGACAATGATATAAAAATTTATGTGGTATCTGAAATAAAAAGTGGAGAGGATTTCAGATTTGCAGTAAGAAGCTTTGCTTCTCCTGTTGGATTTGGAGATATAAATATTTAAGATGAAAAAAAAGTGTGTGATAACAGTTTTTGCTTTGGCATTAGTTTTATTTGGGAGTATGTATGTTTCTGCTATTTGTTGTGAGAAACTAAAGGAGAGTGAAATGTGGTGTAAAGCTGCAACAAGTCAAAGTCAATGTGACTCATCATATCAGATATGGTTATATAAAGAGACATGTAATTTAGTTCCAGAATGTTATGGAACATGTGTTAATCCAAAGACAGGGGAGTGTAGTCAATATACTCCTAAAGCGCAATGTGTTGATTCTGGAGGAGTTTGGAGTGAAAAAGATATAGATGAAGTTCCAGCATGTCAGGAGTATTGCTGTGTTTTAGGACAAAATGCTTATTTTATGACAGAAACTGAATGTAAAAATTTAATGTCTCAACATGGAATTCAAGGGATAATAAGAAAAGATATTAGTTCTCGACTAGAATGTGAAGCTATGCAAACAGCTGTTAAAAGAGGGGCTTGTGTTGTGAGTTCTTTAAATGAAAAAGTGTGTAATATAACCACAAATATTGAATGTACTCCTGAAAAAGTAAATGAACTTTCCAAATATTTGCAAGATCCCCCTACAGGAGTTAATCAAATAGATGTAAGATTTTATGAAAACCATTTATGCACTGCTTCAATAAATGGTGTTTCTATTTCAAATTGTGCTAAAAGTAAAAATACCGTGTGTAAAGACAATAAAGTTTATTACATAGATTTGTGTGGAAATTTAGCTAATATTTATGATTCTAGCAAATATGATAATGTTGATTATTGGAATTATATGATAGAAGAATATGATGATTCTTTGTGTAAAGTGGGTGCTCGTGGAAGTACAACTTGTGGAAATTGCGATACAACTGCAAATACAGTTTGCCAGAATTACAAAGATGTTGAGAAAAGTGCTTTACCTAATAAGCCCCAAAATAATGAAGATGGGTTTGTGTGTGGAGATTTAAGTTGCAAATATAAAGGAAGAACATATCAACACGGAGAGAGCTGGTGTGAAGGAACTGCAGGAACATTAATAATTAATAGAAATTTAACTACAGGAGCAATTTTCAAAAAAGATAGAGATGAATTAAAAAATGCAAGCAAGTATAATTTACCTGGAAGCAGATACTATAAATTAGTGTGTTCTTTTGGGGAAGTTATTGTTGAAGAGTGTGGAGATTATAGAAATAGTGTGTGTATACAAGGGAAAGATGATTATTCAAAAAGAAGTATTGCTTCTTGTGTATATAATCCTTGGAGAACTTGTTCTGTTATAGATAGGAGAAGTCAATGTGAATCAAACAACACTTTATGTAAATGGATTCCTGGATATAGGTGGGATTTACAAATTTCTTCTGAGGAAGAAAGAAAAGAAGTTCAAGGTTCATGTGTTCCTTTAATTGCTCCTGGTTTTGATTTTTGGAACCCTACAACCCAAGGAAATACTATATGTACATCTGCAACTGTTCGAGAAACTGCTTTTTTTGAAGTTCGTTGGCATAAGAGCAGAGAGAATATGGGAAACAGAGAAAATGGTTGGGGAAATAAAGGGCTTGCTCATTGGTGTTTAAATGGATGTTATGCTCTTCCTTATTATGGAATGGAATTCAATCAAATAGCAGGGGAAGAAAAAAAATATCCTGAAGAAATAGAATGTGGATTTAGAGGAAGAGGGTGTACTTCTTATGAATTATTAACTGAATTTTATGATAAATATCAAATAGCATTACCAAAGAAAATTTCAGATTATCATTTATCTTTAAGAGATGGCCAATACTGTCATAAAGACGGTAAACCAGATGAGTGGTCAACTGGAAAAATAAATTATGTAGAGGGTTCTTATAATACAGTTTATGATTGCACTGGGGGATTAGGAGGTAAACAAAAAAGTTTAGATAAGATGAGAGATTACCCAATATACTTAACAAATGATGAATGGATTAAATCAATAACTGAAAGAGGTAAATCTATGGGAGATTGTGGATATAAAGCAAGTATAAATGGGAGATATAGTGACCCTGAAACAGAAATGATAACTTCTATATTTCAAAAATTAAAACAGAGTGGAGAAGTTAAAGAAAACGTTACAGTTGAACAAATAATCTATAAAGGAAATGCATATGTCCAAGGAGATTTACAAAGGTACGAAACTGAAATGGCTACAAGTGTAGTAAGTTATTCATGTATGGATACTCCTGGAGCAACATGTATGCCTGCAGAAAGTAGTGAAAATCCTTGTGAAGGGGGAGAAGCTGGAACAGGAACATGCCCTACAAATATGGTTTGTTGTGTGTTCCCAGAATTACAATAAATCAAAAATAAAAATGAAAAAAGAAAAACAGAAAAAGGAAACAAAGGCAATTGCAATTTTGCAGATATTTATATTGGTAATTGCAACAATTGCATTTTCATGGATTGTTGGAAGTTCAATTGAAACAGTGAGTGCAAAAGATGAAGGTACTTCTGGAGGAAGTTCAACAGACACTCGCCCTTTATGTGGTTCTGGAGGAAAATCATTCCAATCTTGTACTACATTATCTGACTGTAAAACAATAGATTATACTCAAAAATGTTTAAATTATGGAGAATATTGTTGTGCTGTTAAGAAATATAGTATAGATGAAGGAAAAAAAGATAGTTTATTTAGTAAAGCAGAGGATATAGCACTAAATATAGGAGAAGGTTATGCTACTCAAAAAGCTTATTCATTCCTTGATAACAAAGTATTTGGAAAAAAAGCTGGTGAAAAGGTCGTTCAAAAAGCAGTTGAAGAAGGGGTATCTTCTGGTACAAAACCTATTTGGGAATTTGCTGATCCAGGAATTAAACCAGGCCCACATTCAACCCCTGTAAAGCCAGGTTCAATCTCTAGTTGGTTAACAGGTAAAGGAGGTGGCGGAGGATATTTTGGAGGTGGCGGAGGAATGGTGGATTTATTTCAAAATTTAGTTTCTGGAGCTATCTGGGCTACTGCTGCTGTTATTTTTGTTAATTATTTTGCTAAGTGGGTAGGTATGAGCGATAGGAATTCTAAAGATATAGTAAATGCAGCGATTGCTGGAGGAACATTGGGGGTAATTACAGTTGTTGTAATTGGAGCATCTTCATCAGGACCAATAGGATGGATTGCTGGGGCTATTGCTCTAGCGATAGCTGCTCTTTGGACAGGAATTGCATATAAAAAATATGCGCAGGAAGCTTATACTTATAGAATTGCATTATGGCAACCTCCAACAGGAGGAGCTGAATGTAGTAAATGTAATTTATTAAAAGTTGGAACAGGAAAAAATCAAGTGAGTGGATGTAGCGAATATATTTGCCATTCATATGGTGCATCTTGTGAATGGGTAAATGATAAAACAGAATATGAAACTTGTATTGAAGTAAATAAAGGAGATATTTCTCCACCTGTAATAACACCTGCAAAAGAAATTTATGGTGAACCTGTTTTCAAAGATAATAAATTTAAATATGTTAGTTCTGCTGCAGGAACAAGAATTGTTTATGAAGGAGAGGGTGGAGGAGCTGCAGGATGTGTCCCTGCTTTCACCCAAATTAAATTAGCTTTAATTACAAACGAAGAAGCTCATTGTAAAATAAGTCTTAAATCAAGTGATGAAACAGCAGCAAATGCATTCGGTGCAATGCAAGATATGGCTGAAGGAAATGTTTATACAAAGAATCATACATTACAAATTCCTTCTAGTATTTTAGCAGATAAAGAATCCTTTGAAAATGCAGGATATATATTAAATAATGGAGGAAAATATAACTTTTATGTGAGATGTAAAGATAAAAGAGAAAACATTAACACTCAAGATTATGAAATACGATTCTGTGTACAAAAAGATTTAGATATAAATCCTCCTAAAATAGTAGGAACAAACCCTGCTAAAGATTCTTTTATCCCATTCAATGTAAGTGTTATAGAAAATTTCCAAGTTTATACAGATAGGCCTGCAGATTGTAAGTGGGATATTAAGGAAGCAAGTTATAATTACATGAGTTACGACTTTGATAAGTGTTCTCAAAATGTCGACGATTATTTAATTGGATTTGATTATGGATGTCAAACTAATCTAACTGGATTTAAGGACGGTGTTGAAAATAAGTATTATGTTGCATGTAAAAATTATCCAGAATTTAAAGGAAATCCTGAAAAAGAAAGTAAAAGAACTCCTTCAAGACCTTATGAAATAGTTTTGAAAGGAACAAACAAATTAGTTATACAGAGTGTAAGAATAAATGATAGAGCAAATGGTACAACTATAATAGGAAGAGAAGAGAATGCAAAGATAGAGCTTTCAGTTGTAACTATTGGAGGAGCAGAAGAAGGTAAATCTAGATGTTTATATTCTGAAAATCAAGTTACTCCTACATATTCTCTTTTCAGTAATGGTAGAAGTAGAGAATACCTTAATACAAACTTTGAAGAATTTTATATGCCTCAAGGATTTTATGAATATTTAATAAAATGTTATGATTCTGCTGAAAACACTGCAACAACATTGATAAATTTCACTGTAGAAGTAGATTTACTTCCTCCAATAGTTGTGAGAGCATTTAAAGACGATAGTTCTAATTCTCTTAAGATTATAACTGATGAGAATGCTAAATGTGTATATTCTACAACTTCTTGTAATTATAATGTAGAAGAAGGAAATGAATTAAGCACAGAAAATGGAAAAGAGCATTATATTGAATGGAATCCAGAAATAGATTTATATGTTAAATGTATTGATGATTACCATAATTATCCAAATGAAGGAGAATGTAGTATAGTAGTAAGACCTTTTGAAATGATGGGGGTTTTTTAAAAGAACTAGTGAAATCTTTATAAAATACAATTATCTAGTTTAATAATGGTTGAAAAAAAAGGGGAGATGCAGATTGGATTTGGAATGATTTTTTCTATATTTTTAATAATAGCTTTTATTGCTTTTGCTATCTATGGAGTAAGTAAATTTCTTTGTGTGAATAAAATGGCACAAATTGAATCGTTTAGAAATGATTTTCAAAATGATATAAATAGAGCATATAAAAGCAGCCATATTTCTCAATCTGTAAGCTATACTCTTCCAAAAAAAATAAAGCAAGTTTGTTTTATAGATGATGGATATTCTAATGTGTATTTTGTTCCTAAAGACATTGGCTGCCAAATTGAAGGAGAGATGATGATAAAAAACATAGACATAACAAAAACAATTTCTGATTCAAGAACCCGTCCTAAAAAACTTTGTATTGATACAGCTTCAGGTAAAATTACAATGACTATAAAAAAATCCCATAATGAAGCTTATGTAACAATTACAAAATGAGAGATAAAAAAGGAGGAATTCAATTTTCATTTGCCTGGATTTTTGCAATTATTGCAGGTGTTGTTATTTTAGGATTGGCAATATACTTTGTAACGCAATTCTCAGAAAAATCTAAACTAGAAATTAATGTGAAAAATGCTGTAAGCATAGGTGTTTTAACAAATCCGGTAGAATCTAGTTTTGAGAGTGCTAAAAGATATACAATCACAACAAAGGCTGAAACAAGAATATATACTGAGTGTAATAGCCAAGAAACTGTTACTAGTAGCTTTGGTAAGCAAATAATACGAACAGCTGAAAAAACATATAATCAGTGGAGTGAGGACCAAATGACTGATATGGAATTTCAAAATAAATATATATTCTCTAAAGACCGTGTTGAAGGGAAAATATTTTATGTATTTTCTAAACCTTTTAAAATGCCATTTAAAATAGCTGATTTAATTTACCTAACATCTGCAAGAGATTTATACTGTTTTGTTAATCCTCCAGATGATATTGAAGATGAAATTGAAGATTTAATTGGTAATGAAGAAACAAGATCAGAGAGTCAAAATTTTTATTTAACTAATAGAAAAAGAGAATGTCCTCAAGAAAGCACAAGCATCTGTTTCAAAAGAACAGATAGTGGTTGTGATGTTTATGTTTCAGATAATTATGTTCAAAAAAGCAGTGGTAGAATGTATTATGAAGGTGATGCTTTAATGTATGCTGCTATATTCTCGGATAAAGAAGAATATGAATGTCAAGTCAAGAGATTAATGAATAGGGCAAAAAAACTTTTTGAAATCTATCAGGACAAATCTGAGTTTGTCTTTAAGAAAACGAGATGTAATTCAGGAACTGATATAGAACTTATGCAGATGATTAGTCTCTTAGGAGGATACCAGAGTTCTCAAGACCTAGAAATCATAAACGTCCTTGCACAAGATATCCAAGATAAACAAGATAATCAATATAGAAATACAGAGGAGTGCAGACTATGGTAAAAACAAGAAAATTCAAGAGAGGGCAGATGAAAATACAACAAATGTCTTTTATGCTTATTGCAGTGTTTTTGTTTTTTGCTTTAGTTGGGATGATTGTCTTAAGTTTTATGCTTGGAAACATAAGAGAGAGTGCTACAACACTTAAAGAACAAAATGCAAAGCTTCTTGTATCTAGAATGGCGAGTTCTCCTGAATTATGGTGTGGAGAAGTTTATGGAAGAGAAAAAACAGATTGTATTGATTTAGATAAAGCAATGGCATTGAAAGCTAATATAAGAGAATATTCTGAATTTTGGAAAATATCTAGTTTAGAGATACAAAAAATTTATCCAAAAGCTATTCCAAACAAAATAACAGAGTGTACTGTAGCAAATTATCCTAATTGTAATATGATAACTTTAATTAATAAAAAAGATTCTTATGATGTATCGAATTATGTTGCACTATGTAGAAAGGAAGTTTATAATAATAAGGTTGTAAATACATGTGAACTTGGAAAGATAACTGTGGGGTATGAGGGGGTCGAATAATGAAAATTAAGGGGTTGATTAAAAAAGCACAAAAAGACAGAAAATGGTTACCTGGAAAAGCTGGACAAGAGGAAATGGTAGGATTTGGTTTGATTATAGTAATAGTAGCTATAATTTTCATTGTTCTTATTAGCTTGTATATTAAAAAGCCAACTGAGGAATTAAGTGATTATGAAATTGATAGTTTTATTCAATCAGCTTTGCAATACACTACAACTTGTGAAGATGCATCAGGAAATCAAACTCTTCAAAAAGTTATAGGGAAATGTCAAGACAATGAATTGTGTGCATATAGAAATATGAATCCTTGTATTATTTTGAATGCAACAATTAAAAATATGATAAAAGAGAGTTGGGGAAATGTTGGAACAGAAGGTCAAATAAGAGGGTATAATTTTATCATAAATGTAACTGAAAGAACAAGTGAAGAAGAAATTCAGTTTTTAAATATCAAGAACGGTGTAGCTACTAATGAATATAGGGGCTCGGGGCAAACTCTCCCATATAGCAGAGGAAATATCTATGTTTCATTTTATGTGTACTATTAAAAAGATTAATTAAATCTCTAAATGTATTGTTATTTTATCCACAACAATTACAGGTCTATACCTTGTTCTATTTTTGGTTTTTTCTTCTACTAGTTCAATAAATCCGAATCTTTGGAGGAGTTTAATATCATCATTTACAGATTTGAAACCTCTGTTAAGTTTCTTTGCTAAATCATAGATTGAGATAGGTTTTTCGTTTTTTATTGTATCTAAAATCCTGGCCTTTTCATTGCTTAAAAGCTGCCTTAAAGCCAAGATTCCTGAGAAATTATAGCTACCTTTGGAAATTTTAGGGTTTTTGAAGATTGAAAAGGCACCTTTGCTCTCTCTTATTGTAATTTCTCTTATTTTTGTTTTTGCCATTTTAACTTTTTTGATTTGATGTTATTTTACCGTCGATAAAAAATTTTAATCCTATGTGAAGTGAAGTATATTATTCACATATCTATTAAAACTTAATATATATTATAATTATATACCATATGTTAATAAATGTTTGTATTTTGTAGATAAGTAGAAGGGTGCTTAGGTGTCTGGAAATGTGTATTAATATATTAGTGACACCATAACGTTTATAAATAAAACCTTTAAATTTCCAAGGAAGAGGAAGGAGAAGGTTATTTAGAAGGATAAGCTTTTTAAAGCAAAATGCGCTTTTGTATAGTACACCTTAGAGGTGATATTATAGGGAAAATGCCTAAAAAGGCGAACCTTAAAATATTTCAATTGAGCGGTCTCCCTATACTGCGAGATTGAGGTTAAAGAGGTTGTCATAGACAACATAGTTATATAGCTGAAAGGAGGTTATAAAATAATAAAACATGAAATTTAATTTTAGAAAAATATCTGCAATTGCTGCTAGTGCACTAATGACTGGTATGACTATGGGCGTTGCTGCTGCTGCAAATTATCCTGCACCATTTGTGTCAGGAGGTGTTGCTAATGCGGCTGTAGTCTATGGTACTGGTGATGGAGTTTCTCGACTTGATTTAGTTGAAGCGAATAATATCCAAAACTCGCTTGCTAAGTTCGTTAGTGGAGGTTCAGTAGTTGTTGAAGGAGGAGAATCTTTTGTTCTAGAGAAATCATCAAAGAAATTCCACTTGGGAGATTCATTAACTACTATTTACTCAAGCTTAGATGATGGAGAATTAAAGAACTTTTTAGCTGATGGTACTTACAAAGACGGAGATGTTGATGAAGACTATGAGCAAACAATAACTTTAAGTAATAAAGACCTTGAATTGTTCTCTGATAGAGAATACAATAACAAGGAACCAACATTTGGATTTGTTTGGAATAGTGGTGCAAAAATTTTAGAATACAAGATAAAATTTGATTCTGAAATTCCTTGGGGAAAAATAAAGGAAACTGATTTTCCAATAATGGACAAAACATTCTATGTAATTTCTGCTAAAAAAGGAGAGATGGTTATCCTTGACTCTGCTGAAAAAGTTGTTTTAGCAGAAGGAGATAGTGTAACTGTAGGAGGTAAAACAGTTTCAATAGAATATATTGAACAGAATGCTGTTAAGTTTAATGTTGATGGGCAAATAACCAAAACATTAGATGACCATGATTTTGCTGAACTTAGTGATGGTTCATATATTGTAGCAAATGATGTTATGTTTGCTTCAAAAGAATCAGGAATAAGTAAAGTAGAATTTTCTATTGGTGCTGGACAACTTACACTTTCTGATGGTCAAGAGATTGAATCTAATAAAAAGGCTATAGATGGATTAGAAGTAGTATTTGATAATAGTGATACTGGTCTAACTGCTTTGACATTAGAATGGTATGCTGATGATAAAACATTTTTAACTGAAGAAAATGCTTTAACAATGCCAGCTCCATTTGATTCAATAAGACTTGTATTTGATGGACTAGATTTCCCAAGTTCATCAGAAAAAATTACAATTGAACCAGGAGATACACTTACAATAGATATGGAAAACTATAAGCTTCCATTTATCTGGTGGAATGATAGCGGTGCAGGTAGTGCTCATTTCGGAGAAGATGGTTATCCATTGAAGCTAGCTCCTGCTACGAACACAACAGCATATAATAGCTCTACAGTAGATCTTACTGATGGTTTTGATGTTAAAAGATATGATAGAATCTTAGTAACATTAATGGATAATGACTTAAGTGATATTGAGACAGGACACTTTGAAGTTACTAAAATAGATTATACTGCTGATAATGATTTCACTGTTACCATAAAAGACTTAATATCAAGTGATACAATCACTTTTGAAAATAAGTTGAATGAATCTAAAGAGTTTGGTGAAATTGAAATCAACTTAGTGAGTGTAAATGGGGTAGGTGATGGTAATGCATACTTTAAATTTAAGAAATTAGCAGGTACATCAATTGAACATAATGTAATTGTATCTGAAACAGGTTTAATGGTTACATTGCCAACTTCATTAGCAAATATAACTTCAACAGGGGTAGATATTGAATTCAGAGAACAGGATAAAGATGGTGATGTAGGACAAGGTTCTGGAGCAGTTAATGCAACAGTTAAAGCTGATGCTACTGATGATGTATTATATGTTGCATCACATACTGCAACGCCTTCTTTTGAAACTGAACCTAAGAGTAAAATCAATATAGCTTACCTAGAATCTGATTTAGCTTCTAAAGTAACTCTAGACAAATCAGGAACTGACAATGTACTTGAAATAGAGTATTATGGTGAAGAAGTTCCTGCAAAGGTAATGGTTGTTGGTGGAGATGCTACTGTATCTAGTGGGGATATTAATACAAAAGATATCCTAGTTGTTAAAGACACTGAAGTAAGTAGTGTTGCTACAAGAAACCTAATTGTTGTTGGTGGAAGTTGTATTAACTCAGCAGCTGCTGCTCTAGTTGGAGGCAGTAAATGTGGTGCTTCATGGACTGAAGCAACTGGCGTTGGACAAGGACAATTCTTGATCAAGGGCTATGCTGATTCAACAATAACAACTGGATTTGCTCTATTGGTTGCTGGTTATGATGTTGATGACACTGTCAAAGCGTCTACTTATCTGACAAACAAAGTTGTAGATACAAGTAAGGCTTTGAAGGGTACAAGTTCAACATTAGTAGCAGTTGAAATCGAAGAGGCTTAAAACCATTAATTTTTATTTTTCTTTTATTTTTCTTTTTTTTAATGTCTTGGCGATAGCCCTGATAAAATTTAAATAACCTATTTTTTTATTAATAGACAAGAAACAAAATGAGAAGTATAGAATCAAAAAAAGACATAGAAAGAAGAAGAAAAAGAAATCAAATTATAGTCGGTTTAATAATGATATTTATTATGCTTGGAAGCACTTTTGCTATTATAATTGATTCATTAAGTAATGAGGGTTCTAAAGGTAATAATAAGATAGAATATAATGGTTATGAATTTATTGAAAACAATGGGTTCTGGATAACAAAAATTGGAAATTATAACTTTGCTTTTAGTTATAATCCAGAACAAACCCCTGAGATTGAGGGAGAATTTCAAACCTTAGATAAATATTATGGGGTTCCTCTTTACTTTTCCACAGAAAGTGAGAGTGCAATGAATGAAATATATAGAAATTTAAATGGAATAGTTGAAAGAACCCAAGCAGCTTGTATTGAAGAAAAAGAATGTCCTGAGGACTGGCCAATAAAAGACTGTTCAAATAACTTCATAATTATAAAAGAATCCAATGAAAGCAAAATAATCCAACAAGATAAATGCGTTTTTATATATGGAGAGAGTGAAAATTTAACACAAATAACAGATGGGTTCTTATTCAAAATAATGGGGATAAAAAGTTAATTATATAAACTTTCAATTAGATTTAAAACAATGGTAAAAAAAGAAGATAAAAAAGAGGAAAAATCCTCTCTTTCAAAACAAGAAATAAAAAAAGAAAAAGAAAGGCAAAATAAAACTTTAAAAGCTGTTCTTATTTTAATTGTAATATTCTTTTTAGCAGTATTTGTATCATTTTTTGTTATGAAAACAAACAATCATCCAAAATATAACGGAGTGACATTCAATGTAATTCAAGAAGGTGAACTTACATTTTATCAAACAACATTTAAGGTAATAGATAAGGGTAAATTAACAAACTATAATCTTTATTTAAGGAACAATCCTCAAAAATTAGAAAAAAAAGTTCCTTTTGAAGGAGAATTAGAATTGAGGAATTTTATTGTTCTTAATTCAACAACAGAAAACTTGTTTTGTGAAGGAGATTGGACTATTGCAATAGCAAATATGCTTAATCTAGAGATATTTAATATAGAGATAATGAAAGATGAGAATGCAAGCTGTGACCAGGAAGGAGAATACACATTTATCCAAATTGAAGAGGGAGAGAAAACAAAGATTGTTCAGTATGGGCCTTCTTGCTATAAATTAATTGTAAGTGACTGTGAAATACTTCCAGTAACAGAAAGATTTATGATTGAAGTATTTGGAGAAGTTAATGCTCTATTAAACCAATAATTTTATGTGTTTATTTTGTATATTTAAAAATTGATTTTATATCTGAATAAAATGGAATTCCTTTTATCTTAAAAATCTTAACCTCAATAAACCATATAGCAACAACTAAGATAACACTTCCGATATACCACGAGAGTTTATGGGTTATATCAAAGAGTCCAGGATTTGAGACAAATATTAAAGACAAAATTGTTATTCTTAAAACATTAAATACAAAAAAAGAAGCAAATGCACATAAAAGTAATTTAATTCTCTTCCCTATTTTTATGTCTGGAACTGAGAGATTAAGGATAAGTAGAAGAAAATATGCTGCTCCTGCAACACAAGAATCTATAATTTCAATTGGTGAAGAAACCCCAGATAAAACGATTGTGTTTCCAATTAAGGAAGTATTAAAAAATAAACTAAGAAGAAAATAAACAGTATAAATTGTAAGTGGGGCGAATATAAAATAGAATATCCATAGATTTCCTAAAGAAGAAACTAAAAGAATTGAATACCTGATAAAAATTGAATAAACAAAATCTCTTCTATTATCTCTTTTTTTCTTCATTAATAATACAATAAAATTATGTTTAATAAGTTAACTTAAATAAAAACAAATTTTATCTTCTTGATATTCTTATAGCAATAACAATTATCAGGATTATAAGGATTAAGTTAAGTAAACCTATTCCCCAGACATATTTATTTTCTCCTGAAAATAGATTTCCTCCAAATAAAGAGAATTTTTTCTTTGTTATTTCAACCTGAACAGGCTGACTAACAATCAACTCATTTCCTGAAAGAACATCAAGTGTGAATAAGTTATTTCCTAAAGCATCTCTCTTAACATTAAAAGTTAAAAGAACATCTTCTGATTGTCCTGCATTAAGTGTTAAAGAAGATTTATCAAGAGTAGCTGAAGAAGCCCATCCTGTATACCCTCCAACATTTAAAGAATAAGATGATGTTTTCTTTCCAGTGTTTTTTATTGTAGCCTTAACAATCATTTCCTTTCCAGCTTGTCCACCTGATTCTAATACTGCAGTTACTGAAGCTTTAGCAACAGCGCAATTTCCTTGAACATTTAATTGAAGGCTAGATTTTGATTCTTTATCGTCTTTATTTTTATAAACCTTATTATCTTCATTATAAACAGTTATAGTAAGGTAATATGCCTTTTCTACAATGTCTTCTGGTAATTGTAATATTAAATCAAAATCTGTACTCTCAAAAGAATCTAAATCTCCTATTTGTATTTCTTCATCTATACCTAATTCTCTGTTATATATTTTTAAATAAATATCTTCTTGATCTTTTGAACCTATATTCCAGACATCTCCTGAGATGTGTGCTTCTGAACCACATTGAGAAACTTCAGGTGCCTTTAAATTATAAAGAACAACAAAGTTCTTTTCTAACATTAATTCTCCTTCTTCTGAATCTGATGCGCAAGTACTCTCTCCTTCATGAGTTCCATCAGCAATCTCTCCTGTAGCCCTTACATAAAAAATATACTTTCCTTTGCTTAAATCTTCTAAATCTTCATCCATAGAATCATCTAATTTGAATTTTATTGTAATTGATTCTCTATCTCCCTTATCTATATCAAATTCATCTTCTTCATCAACTTCTATTGTCCACTTTTTTGATTGAGTATTATATAATCCCCATTCCAAAACTACATCTTCTATATCCTCACGTCCGGAATTTCTTATTTCAACTTTAACTTCTACTGTATCAAATACAAACCATTTATTGTCTTTTCCAAAGCTGTCTGATGTGACTTTTATATCCTTTACAGTTACCTTTAAATTTCCTTGATTTGAAAATTCACAAAAACTTGAACCTTCAAAATTAAATGCTTTTGTTACTTCACCTGAAACACTTCCAGTTGCATTTAATTTAGCTGTATAGGTCTTTTCAAATTGAAAATTAAATCCAGATTCAACAACATAATCAACTGTTATAAGAACAGAATCTTCAACACTTGTATCTATTGTAATCTGCTCAGATGATAATGAAAATATAATTGTATGTCCTGAACCATCTGAAATAGAAGGTATAGATAAATCAATAGTTTCATTCTGATCACTTGAAACAGTGAAATCAAAAGAACCACTTGATTGTGAAAGAGTAGTAACTTGTGAAGTTAAAGAAATTGTTGCACTTGAAAATCCTATTAGGAATACTAATGCAAAAACGCTTGCAAACAAAAGGTTGAATGTTTTCGTTTTCATTTTGTAATCATTCTGGAGTTACTATGGTTTATAAACATTTCTATTTTTCAAGATATATCTTTTTTTGGAGCATATTGACCAAAAAATTAAATTTAGTTAAATTTACGTCGATACAACATATTTCAAAAAGTTTATATAATTTGTAAACTAAGGTATTTAATCAAACAAGTAAATTAAAATGGTAATGAAATCTCATGAAAATTTTGTAGGAGCTTGGTTATTTCTTATAGGAGTTATTTTGGCTGTGCTTATTGGAATTGCAACTGCATTCTTTATACCAATATCTAAAATAGCTACTTTTAGCGCTCCTATTTATCTTATACTTGTGATTCTTGGTATAATAGTAGGAATAAAGATTAATGTTTCAGGTAAAGATTCTCAAAATTTCTTAATATCTAGTGCAGTATTAGTTATTGTAAGCAGATTTGGGATGGAAAGTGTAAGGGGTTCATTAATAGGGATAGGTATGGGAGATTTAGTTTCTTCAACTTTCTCAGCTTTACTTGTGCTTTTTGTTCCTGCTACTATAATTGTAGCTATAAAATCCTTATTTTCTATAGCAAATGTATAAAACAAAGAAGTTCTACATATTAATAGATAATAGGACAATATTAACTAATTTCAATTAAAACGTCATTCCCACAGAATTTCAATTTTCTATGTCAAAAAGAAAAATTAGTAATCTTCGTATTTATCTTTTGGTTCTGGTTTTGGTTTTTCTACCTTCTGTATCTTTGCGAAAGAAGGTGTTGCTATAACCAAATTCTCTCCAAATCCTGCAATTGTTCCCTCAAGAGCATCAGTTGTCTTCTTAAGTTTTGAAATCGCTCTCTTCAACTCAATAGGGTCTTTTTGCTTTAAAGTTTTTATTTCAACTACAGTAATTGTATAACCTTCCCTTAAAGCATTGAGGACTTCATTGATATCTTCATATTGCTTTAGAGTGAAAAGCTTAACCATTACTTTATTATCCTTTTCTTCCTTGGTTAAATCGATTTCAATATATTCGTCTCCATCTCTTCCACCAGACATTGAAAAAGCTTTTTTTATTTTTTTAAACACCATGATAAATTTATAATTGACAGATTTATAAAGATTTCGGATTTTTTTTAGCTATTTTTATCTTTATATAATAACAATAACAAAAAGACAAAAACAACAGATTTCACTTAGATTTCTTTAAATTTTCGTCTCTTATTTTTTCTATTCTGGATGTAAGAGAGGATTCCTGCTTTTCAAGTTCACCTATTCTTAATTCAAATAACTTTATTTTAGAAGAAATCTCGTCTTTAATCTTTTTTTTATCTGACTTAATCATTATTTGTCCTATTATTTTAAATACCTCGTCTTTGGAATTATCTAATTCTGTTAAAGCCTCTTTTGCCTCAGATAATTCCATCTGAAATGCTTGTTTTTGAAACAAAATATTTTGTAAACCTTGTTCTAAAAATTGTATTTCTTGTATGTTTTTTTCTTTCATTTTATTTGTTGTGAATTTAATGAAAAATTACTCTGCCTTAACTACTTTCACTTTTGTTCTTGGTTTGAAAAAAATCTTGCTTCCACAAAAAGGGCAAAGAAATCTTTTTTCAAGGTTTTTGTCTGTAACCTTTTTTCCACATTTAAAACATTTATATGTTGCCATTTTAAATTATTTAAACAGTATAACTATCTCCTGCAAATTTTTTATTACATTTAGTGCAATTCCAAATTCCACTAGCTAATCTTTTAACTCCTAGCTTTTTACAAAAAGGGCATCTTTGTTTTTTTCTTTGTTTAGATTCAACTTGAACTAATCTATCTCTAACTCTTTTTCCATATCTTGCTCCGAATCTTCCTGCTGATTTTGTTTTCTTGGATTTTGTTGTCATTTCTTATTGTCTTTTGTTTAAGTGGGGCTACCCGGATTTGAACCGGGATCGCGAAGTCCCAAACCTCGAAGGCTAACCAGGTTACCCCATAACCCCCTATGAAAAAATAGCTAATGATAATTTATAAAGTATTTGATTAGCTTGTTTACTTTTTCTTTGCAGGCTCTTTAGCTTTTGTTGCTGGAGCTGCTTTTGAAGAGGATGCAGTTGCTGCAGGAGTTGCAGTTGCTGCAGGGGCAGCTTGTTCTGCTGCTTCTTTAGCTGCTTGTTCCTGTTTAAGCATTAAATCCTGTTTCTTTTGAACTTCCTTTAAGTAATCGTTTAACATTTTTTTCTTTTCAGGAGAAGTTTCTGTTTTAACTTGAGAGATTTCTTTGTCATATTTACCTGCTTCAATATCTTTTTCAATTTCTTTAGCTGGTTTATTTTCAATTAATATTCCTAAACTTACACAAGTGCCTGCAACAACTTTAACAGCAGACTTTAAATCCTTACATAATAAATTCTGCATTTTTGTTTTTGCTATAGAAATTATTTGTTCAATAGAAGCATTTCCAACGATATTCTTAAGTTGGGTCCCTGAACCTTTGGCTATTCCTAATTCTTTCTTAAGAAGTCCTGATACAGGAGGAGAGAAAACCTTGACATCAAAAGTTTTTGTTTTAACATTTACATCTAATTCTACAGGAACTTTTAATCCCTGAAAATCAGAAGTTGCTTCATTTATTTTTTGGATAACTTGATTTATTGGGATTCCTGCTGGACCTAATTTCTGGCTTAAAGCAGGACCGGGCTTCATTGCCCCTCCATCTGCTAAGATTTTAATTATCATCTTCTAAATCCTCACGTCTGATAACTTTAACATTATCTATTTTAACTGTAACAGGTAATGGAACAACTGCTCCAAACAAGCTAACAACTACTTCTTCTTTTTGTTTGTCTATTCTTAAAACTTTCGCCTTTTCACCCTTAAGTGTTGAACCTATCATTTCAACAATGTCTCCTTCTTTTATAGAAACGCTCTCAATTGTAGGTTGAACCATTCCTTGTATTTCAGAATATTCAATTGTTTTTCCGATTATCCCTTTCACATAAGGCAAATTAAAGACTGCTTCTTCTGCAGAATCTCTGTCTTCTGATTCAAGAAAAATATATCCTCTTAATCCATGAGGTCTTAGCACAGAATATACATTAAGATTTTTCTTTTTTGCTCTGTCTGAAATCATATCGACGGCACGTTCTTCTTTATTTGTTGTTACTTTTATTATGAAAATCATTTTGTTTTCCTAGTTATGTTCCAACTACCTCTTAATATCTAAGAAGCAGATGCTAGTTTAAAAAATTGTGTATTTATAAAGTTTTAGTTATTGTTTTGTTTTGGAATCTTCTTTACTAATTCTTCAAGATAACTAATTTCTCCTTTAGATAGATTCTTTATATAATTCATATTTTCCAGAATTAATTTGTTGTTAGTATCAAACCAATACTTTTCAAATTTAATCAATAAAAAATTTCTATCAAGCTTTTTCTTATATCGGTTAATAAAATCAGAATTATCAACTAATATTATGTGATTTGTTTTTAGTCTCTTTTTAGATACTTTTTCTCCAAGATACATCCCATTATATCCTTCATCAGAAAGGATTAATCTGTATATTTTTCCATAATCTAAATGCTGATTCATAATTTAATTTAAGAATAATGATTAATAAAAATTTATGTGGTTTTGGACTATAAGAGCATAAATAATCAATCATTTAAAGAAATTCATTACTAAAGATATTAAAAAACCTAAAAGCCCTAATATTCCAATACCTATTGCAGAAACTTTAGCTGTGAGCTGAAATTCTTTTTTGGTTGGTTTTTTTAAGACTTGCCAAACTCTTTTGCACTTCAATAAAAATGATTTTGTTTTTCCTAACATATTATTAAAAGATGTAAAGGGTTTTTAAAATTATTCAATTTAGTTTTTGCTATTTGGATTTTTAAGAACAGCGTATCTGTTAGTTGAAGGATTATAAGCCAACAAGCCTACTTCTTTAAGAGTGTCCAGATATTGTTTAACAGTCAAATCTTCTGCTACGTAGTTTGAACCTCCCTGAGAACTTATATCTTTTAAAAGTTCGTCTAATGAAAAGCTTTCCTCTTCTTTAAGCTTTTCATTAATAATCATTTTGGTTACATCCATCTCAATTGACATTTTAATTTTCAAAAAATTCTATCCCCAATTCTTCTTCAATTTCTTTTCTTCTGATGTTATCAAGAGTGTCTGTGCTTCCTAATATCTGAGAGGATTTAACTCCTGTAACAATTAATAATACCCTTATTGATTTATCCATGTCATCTGCAATCTGTGCTCCTCCAATTAACTTTGCATCTGGACTTAATTTATCTCCAACTGCTCCAATTATTGTTTTATATTCGTCAAGACTCATATTTGGACCTCCAATAACATTAACTAGAGCTCCTGTAGCGTTTGAAACATCAACATCTAAAAGGGGATTATTTATTGCTTTTTCAACAGCCTCTAAAGCGCGATTATGACTGTCTGCTTCTCCCATTCCTATTAAAGAAACTCCTCCATTAACCATAACAGCTTTAACATCTGCAAAATCCAAATTAACAAGACCGGTTTTTGTGACTAATTCTGTTACGCCTTTAACTGCATTTGTCAAAACTTCATCTGCTATCTTAAATGCAGTTTGGAGAGGCAAATCTGGAGCAAGCTCAAGAAGTTTATCATTAGGGATAACTATTAATGTGTCTACTAGTGCTTCTAATTTCTCTAAACCATTCATTGCATTTTCAATTCTTTTTTTACCTTCAATTGTAAATGGTAATGTAACAATTGCTATTGTAAGTGCTCCTTGTTTTTTTGCTATCCCTGCTACAACTGGAGCTGCACCTGTTCCTGTCCCTCCTCCAAGACCACAAGTTATGAATATCATATCGCTGCCTGTAATTCTCTTTTTGATTTCAGATTCAGATTCTTTAGCTGCTTCTTGTCCTACTTGAGGATTGCTTCCAGCACCTAAGCCTTGAGTCAACTCTTTACCTATAAGAATTTTCTGGTCTGCATTAGCATAAAGTAAATCTTGAGCATCAGTATTTATTGCTATTAATTCTCCTCCTTTTATTCCAATTTCCCTCATTCTACTCAAGGAATTGTTTCCTCCGCCTCCAATACCCATTATTTTTATTTTAGCTGATTGCTTTTTCAAAAGTTCTTCCAGTTCTCTATCTATCTCTTGGATATTTGAGGAAAGAGAGTCAAAAGATTCACCTTCTTCATATGAGTTTGCCATACATAAAGAAACGTTATTTTGCTTTTTAAGTATTGTTGTTATCTTTTACTGAAATATCTCTTCTTTCTGATTGCAGGATGATTTAATATAGATAAAATATTATAAAAATATAATTATTTATCTTCTTTCTCTTTGTTTGGGGATTCTAATTCATGAACTTCTAATTCTAAATCAAGTATTTCTTTGAATTTATCCTTAAATAATTCTGCAAAATTCTTGAATCCTTTATCTACATTTAAAATTACCTTTTTGTCTTGGATTTCGTATTTAAGTTCTCTCCTGAATAAAAATTCAATTAAAGCTTTAATTTTCTCATTTATATCTTCTACTTTTCTTGAAACCTTTACAGTATAAACAACATCTTTTCCTGCTAGAGGCCCATTGAAGTCAATCATAACTCTGCCTCCAGAAACGGTTAATACTTTCCCAAACCTATTATCAAAAGTTAAAACTGCACCTGGAACTGGATTTATTTTATGTTCTATGAAAACTCTCATTGGAATCATTTGTATCAGGGCAGGGTCCCTAAAACCAAAAGCATCTTTTGGAGAGAGTTCAATTTCATAACTTCCAACTTCTTTTCCCATTAAATATTGTTCAATTTCTTTCAAGAACATATCTTGTCCTAGTGGAAATACAAATGGTTTTGCCTTTTTATTTGGATTCAACTTCTTTAATTCTTCTGGAATATTAGAATCAAACACCTCTCCATCTTTGATTTTTCCTGTAAATTCAATTTCAATAAAATCATTTTTCTGAAGTGCCATGAAGTCTGTTAATTAAAAACGTTTATAAATGTATTTTTTTTGATTAGATTATGGTGTTAAAAATTATTGATGCAACTGAAGCAAAAGTAGGTACAAATATTATTGTTGATGGAATGCCATGTACAGTGAAGAGTATTGACATATCTAAAACAGGCAAACATGGGCATGCTAAATGTAGAATAGAAGCTGTTGGAATAATAACTGGAACAAAAAAAGTTTTTGTTGTGCCGGGACATGAAAGATTGGAAGTTCCAAGTGTTGAAAAAAGAAAGGCCCAGATTCTCTCTAAATCAGATGGTAAAGCTAGTTTAATGGATTTAGAAAATTTTGAAACAATAGAAGTTCCTTGTCCAGACCCTGCAGTTTATGAAGAGATTCAAGAGAATGGAAATTGTGAATATTGGGATATTGAAGGTGAAAGATTAATCAAAAGAAAACTATAATCTTTGAAATTTATTTTTGGGAATATAATTATTTAAAAATTAAAATAGTTTTTTGTTTCAATGAAGAAAACAATTGAAAGAAAATTTCATCCTAGATTTGAAAGGATTTTACAGTTTGTTGTAAATTATGAAGATTTCCAAAAACTAGCTATTGGAGATTGTTTAGGTATTCTTGCTCAAGGTAGAGGAAATGAGTTTTCAGCATATTTTGAAGGAAGAGAAGTATATAAAAGACACCAGATAATTTTGTTACAACAAGAAGAAAATTTAAACGATGGTCCAATAATAGATAAAAAAACTTCTAAAGTTGTGGAATATAAACTCCCATTATCTGGAAAAATAAACATTAAAGATTTCTATAAAGGCAAAGTTAAAGAATATCCTGTTTAATAAACTCTCACAAGATTTAAAAACTAATTTTTCAATGTTTTAATATGGCAAAGATACCTGAAGCACAAAATAGATTGTTCAAGAATGTTTTTGTTTGTAAGAATTGCAAGGTAAAGATGAAAGCAGATATTCAAAAAATTCTTAAAGGAAAAGTTAAGTGTAGAAAATGTGGAAAGAGTGCTTTTAGACCTATAAAGAAAGGCAAGTAAAACCATACACTTTTAAACCTAATTTTACTTTAAACTGAGAGGAGAAGATGAATTATTTTACTGCTATTGATTTGACATTGTTTGGTATATTTGTTATTTTTATATCTATTTTTCTTTACAGAAAAAGAAAAAATCTGAAAAAAGAAGGATTGCTTTTATTATATAAAACCAGTTGGGGTATGAAGGTAATAGACAAGGTAAGTAAAAAATACAAAAAAACTCTTGGAAAATTAAGCTATGTTGTTATAGGTATTGGTTATCTTCTCATGGGATTTATGATTTATTTACTTGGAAAAATAATTTATATTTATGTTGCTTATCCTTCAATTGTTAAAGCTATAAAAATACCTCCAATAACACCTCTTGTTCCTTATTTGCCCCAAGCATTTAAATTAAATTTTCTTCCTGATTTCTATTTTATTTATTGGATAATAATTCTTGCTATAATTGCTATAACTCATGAATTCATGCATGGTATATTTATGAGAAGATATGGAATAAAAATAAAATCTACAGGATTTGGATTCTTTCCATTTTTCTTCCCAATATTCTTAGCAGCATTTGTTGAACAAGATGAAAAGAGTATGAATAAGAGCAAGAACTTTCATCAAATGGCAGTATTAGCTGCAGGAACATTTGCTAATTTAATAACTGGGATATTGTTCTTTATAATAATGATTTTGTTTTTCAGTTGGACGTTTGCTCCTGCTGGTGCAGAATTCAATACTTATTCATATTCTATAGTTTCAATACCTGCAATAGTTTCAGTCAATAATGTAACTATAGATAATACTAATTATAATAAAATATTCTCTCTCATAGATGAAGAAGGATTAAATGAAATTAGAACAGAAAACAATACTTATCTCATAAATAAAAAAGGTCTGGAAGAACAAAGAAATTCTAAAACAAACTACCTTCTTTTATATGATGACTCTCCTGCAATAAAATCAGGAATAAATGGAACAATAGTAGCGGTAAATGGGATACCAATAAGAGATTGGAACGAATTTGGGTATGAACTTATGAAATATTCTCCAGGAGAAACAATAAGTATAACTACAAAGAGTGGAGAGGAAAAAATAAATTACGAGATAGTTTTAGGAGAAAATCCAGAAGATTCTGAAAAACCTTGGATTGGGGTTGGATATATTGAACAAACCAGAAGAGGACCAATAGGAAAAGTTATTGAAACAATATCTTCTTTTAAGAAACAATACATACATTATGAACCTAAATTTAAGGCAGCTACATTTATTTATAATTTACTTTGGTGGCTTGTTATGATAAGTATAAGTGTTGCTTTAATGAATATGCTTCCAATGGGAATATTTGATGGCGGAAGATTCTTTTATCTTACAATATTAAGTATTACAAAAAACAAAAAGAAAGCTGAATTATGGTTCAAGATATCTACAAATATATTGCTTTTCATGTTTGTTCTTTTAATGGTATTCTGGGTATTGAGTTTTTTTGTAGCCTAATCTAAATAATTACTCTTTTAAACAAGATATAGTTAATTTAATTATGCTTGATAAAAATATAAAACAACTCTTAAAGAAACAGCACTATGAAATAGCTGGAAAGAATGAACACTCTGCTGTTCAGATTTGTAGATGGACAAAAAAATCTTTGCGTGATGAAGGAGTTTGTTATAAGGAAAAATTTTATGGAATAAAGTCTCATTTATGTTGTCAGATGACTCCCTCGCTTTATTGTCCAAATAAATGTGTGCATTGTTGGAGAGCAATTGAATATACCACAGGGGAAAAAATACCTGGAAAAATAGATTCTCCATCTGAAATAATAGATTCATGCATACTCTCTCAGAGAAAACTTCTTCAGGGGTTTAAGATAGATAAAAATTCAAAGAAAATTCAATTAAGTAAAGCAAATCAAAAAAAATACAAAGAAGCTCAAGAACCAATGCAATTTGCAATTAGTTTAAGTGGAGAACCAACTACTTATCCTTATATTGGAGAATTAATAGCAGAATTAAGAAAAAGAGGTAAAACATCTTTTCTTGTTACAAATGGACTTTATCCAGAAAAAATAAAAGAACTTTTAGAAAAAAATCAACTTCCAACTCAAATTTATATCTCAATTAATTCTTCAAATGAAAATCAATATGTAAAATTCCATAGAAGCATAAAAAAAGATGCTTGGAAGAAATTAAATGAAACTCTAGATATTCTTCCAAAATTAAATGGAAAAACTAGAACTGTTTTTAGAATGAATTTAGTCAAGGAACTGAATATGTTTCCAGAACAGGCAAAAGAATATGCTCAATTAATAAAAAAATCACAACCTCGATTCATTGAATTAAAAAGTTATATGGCTGTTGGGAATTCAAGAAAAAGATTAGGTTATGAAAGAATGCCAACAGAAAAAGATATGAAAAATTTCATTGATATTTTACTTAAAGAACTTCAAGGAACAGGATATAAATTATTGGGAGAACATTCATTTTCACGAGCATATGTTCTAGGCAAAGATAAAAAAGAATTAAAGATAAAAGATAGCGAATTATAACAGCAAATTTTATAATTGCACTTAAATTTCTCATAACTTATGACATGGAATTTATATGAAAAGGGGAAATTTCTTGAACCATTAAAATTCTCGAATGGTAAAACGCAGGAAGATGTTGTAAAAGAAGTTATACAGGCAGTTAAAGAGGGAAATAAGATAATATTTATCCACGGTAAATGCGGTACAGGTAAAAGTGCAATAGCATTAAATATTGCAAGAGAACTTGGAAAATCGTCTATTGTTGTTCCGAGTAAAGCATTACAGCAACAATACAAGAGAGATTATGAAGAGAACAAATATATTCTTAATAGTAAAAACAAGAAATTAAAAATATCTGTAATAACCGGAAGAAATAATCACAAGTGTAAATTTTTAGAAGACAATAAAAATGCAATACCAGAACAAAAAAAAGAAGTCAATTCAAAACTATATGATATATTTGAAGGGAGAAGAGAAAAATTACAGGAATTAATTTCTAAAGATGTTTCTGCAGATAACAAAAATATTCCATGCAAAATAGAACTTAAAGAAAAGAATTTCAATAGATTAAAAGAATATTTAAAACAAAATAAAAAAATAAATATAAAAAATTTTGAGAAAGTGTCTGATATAAAAAGAATGTCAGTTGCTCCTGTTTGTCCTTATTGGAGTCCGGTTGTTCCTGAAGAATATGATGTAAAAAATTTGGATGAAAAAGAAAAAATAAAATACAGAGGACTTAAAAATAAAAATTTCTATTTTTACAAAAGAAAACCTGGATGCGGTTTTTATGAACAATTCAATTCTTATGTTGATTCAGATATAATTGTATTTAACTCCCTCAAATACAAATTAGAAAGTGCTCTTAACAGAAAGCCATGCACAGAAGTTGAAATAATAGATGAATGCGATGAATTTTTAGATAGTTTTTCAAATCAGAGAAATATTAATATCGACAGATTGCAAAATTCTATTTCCCATGCAAGAGTGAGTGAAGAAGAAAGTTTTCAAATAATAAGAGAAATAAATGAAATATTAAACCACCTAAAAAGAAATAATAAAGTAAATGAATTAATAAGAAATAGAGGAATAATTGAATTAAAAAAAACAGGATTGTATGATTTGTTTAAAATATTTATCAGAAATTCTGAATTTGCAGAAGAGATAGATGAAGAAAGCTATGTTCATGATGTTGTTAGCACAATAAGAATGTTTGATGAATTTTTGGACGAGACCTATGTATTATTTGATAAAAGAGAAGACAATCTTATTGCCAGTGTTGTAACAATAAATCTTGCAAAAAAATTTCAGGAAATGGTAAATAAAAACAAAGTGGTTGTTCTTATGTCTGGAACACTTCATTCCAGCGATGTTCTTTCAGAAATATTTGGAATTGATAAATTCAAAATTATAGAAGCTGAAACTGAAAATCCTGGAAAAATAAATATCTTAAGAACAGGTGAAGAAATGGATTGTAAATACTCTAATTTTTTTTCTGGTAAAGCAGAAAGAAAAAAATATCTTCAAACATTGGATAAATGTATTGAAATTGCAGAGAAACCTGTATTAATTCATGTAAATAGTTTTGGAGATTTACCAGATAGATTTGAAAGGGAAAAATTTGACTTAAGATATGTAATAACTAGGGAAGATTTAATTGAATTGCAAATCAGAGACAAAGAAAATAATATGGTGAAAAAGTTCAAAGAAGGAAGAATGAATATTCTTTTTTCGACAAAGTGTTCTAGAGGAGTTGATTTTCCTGGAGATGAATGCAAGACAATTGTATTTACAAAGTTTCCAAATCCTAATGTACAAGATGCATTCTGGAAGATATTAAATAAAACTAATCCACAAAAGTATTGGAGTTTCTACAAAGATAAAGCAAGAAGAGAAATACTTCAAAAAATTTATAGGGGGGTTAGGTTTAAAGAGGACGAAGTTACACTTATGAGTCCTGATTTAAGAGTATTGAATTTCTTTAAGGAGAAAGCTTCTTCTTAGATTTATTTTTAGAATTTTTAACCTTGCCTTTATTAGATTTATTTTTCCTTGTTGACAACCAAATTAAATAAAAGAATACCAAGATATAAGCAACACTTACCCAAAGAAGAATGGTATACAAGATAGGATAACTATTCACAAAAGTTTCACCAAAATAAGTATGTGCAAATATCATAGGAGCTAGTCCAAGAGTTGTTCCAATTAAAAATGTCCTAGCTTTCATGTTTGTCAAACCTGAAAGATAACTAAACAAATCTGAAGATGTTAGGGGATTTACTCTTAGTAAAAAAAGTGAAAATACTCCATATTTCTGAGAGAATTTATCAAATTTTTTTCTTAAATTAACATCTACTTTCCTTTCAACAAATTTTCTTCCCAATCTTCTTGCTAACCAAAATGCAATAAACGCTCCTATTACATTGCCTATAATAGTCAATATCCCTCCAAAAAAAGCTCCAAACAATGCTCCCCCTGCAATGTATAATGCAAGAGCAGGTATTGGTGCAAGCACTACTTCTAAAACAACTATAACCACAAATACAAAATAAGAAAATGCTCCAAAAGAATTTACAAAATCCACGACAGATTGTGAATCGCTGTTAGATAGAGAATAGATTATTCCTTTTGAATAATAAGAATAAATAAATAATCCTGAGACAATTAAAATTATCAAAAGGATTAACCAATTTTTCTTAAGAAAAATTTCAAATCTACTCTTTTTTTTCATTTGATAATAAACTCAATATATTATATAAATATACTTAATTATTCTTTTTTCTTTCTAATCTCTTTATTCTCTTTCTTTTTAGAGAGTTTGTCTTTTCTTTTTATAAAATAGAAATAGGTTAAACCTAAAATTAAGACTGTCAAATATAATATTGCTATTCCTACAAATATTTTGAATAAAACAGGGTTGTCTCCTATTTCTTTACCAAAATAAACCTGAACAAATATTGCTGGTGCTAAACCTAAAAGAGTATATCCTAAAAATCTCCAGAATTTTATTTTTGTTAATCCTGCTATGTAGCTCCAGACATCTGAGGATGTTAGAGGATTTAATCTTAAAAGGAAAATTGCTATTGAACCATATTTTTCTGAAATTTTATCAAATTTTTCTGTGTGTTTTTTTGAAACGTGTTTATCAACAAATTCTCTTCCATATTTCTGAGAGAGTTTAAATGCAATTGAAGAGCCAATTGCGACCCCAACCATAGTTAATCCCCAAGAAAGATAGGGTCCAAAGACTATTCCTCCTGTAACATAGAATATGAATGGGTGAATTGGAGCAAAAATAATCCCTATAACAATTAAAAAAATATAAGCTAAGAAGGAAAATGCTCCTAAAGAACTTAAAGCATTAACTAAACTCTCCTGGTCAAGATTTACAATTGAATAGAAAAATCCTTTTGTTAAATAAGAATAGATGAAAAAACCCAATACAATTAAGATGATTATTCCAAGAATAACCTTGTTGTTATTCTTCCTCTTTTTTTCCACCATATAATTCCATATGAAATGATATTTAAAAATGAAACGTTCTAGCCCAAATCATAACAAAGATGTTCGACTCTGTGACTTTATAGTGTTTTTATTTCATTTTCTTCTACTTTAATTACGCCCTTCTGTGCGTTAAAAAAATCAAAGAGGATATTATCACTACAAGTGACGAGAAAATTCTAGAAAGAGCAAAAATAAATACAAGTAATGGGATATGTTCTCTAATTGATAGATTAATCAGATAACCAAACGTCAAAAATCTGCTCAAATTTATTTAATTTTTTTCTTGCTCTATTATAATTATTTGTTAAATTGTTCAAATTTTAAGGTTTTAATTTATTTTTTAAAAATTTACTAAATTTAATATATCTTCTTTTTTCTGCAAGTATGAAATGGGTGCCTTGAAAATTTAAGGGCAAAATATAGTTTATTATTTTTGGTATTATTCTGATTTTCGAGTAAGGACTATTTACTCCTGAATATTTTAATTTCATTCTTTTAATTATTTTAAATCCCTCTACTTCAAGAATAGCCCTAAGTTCCTCATAACTGTAACACCTTACATGAAGCATTAAATCAAGTTTTAGTCTTTCTTCATCTGAAAGTTGATGATAATCTTTTCCATTATATTTTAATCCAAAGATTACTTCGCGAGAAGAAGGTCCAAAAAATGCAACAGGTGTTACCCCAAAAAGTAATTGAATTCTATTTTTAAGGAAACCAGAATTAGGAGTAGTTAAAATTAATTTTCCCCCTGGTCGCATAGATTTTGAAAGAGAATGTATAAAAACTCTTGGATTTCTTAAATGTTCGAATACTTCAGATAAAACTGCACAATCAAGATTCTCTTTTAATATAAAATATTTTTCGAGGTTATACTCGGGATAATTGTATGATTTATAAGAAATATTCTTCTTTAGAAAATTTTTAATTTGCTCGTCTCCAGAAGCAAAATCTCCAACAGATTTACAATTTAGTTTATTAATTAATTCTCCAATTTGTTTATATCTTAATTCTTCCATCCGTGCTTCCTTCCACTATTTGCATTGCATACTTTTTAAATATTATTTAAAACCACAGCCAATAGTTTAGAAAATATTTAATAAGACAAATGAAATAAATTAGTGAAGAAAGCACTCCTAAATCAAAAAACATACTACTAACCAATTAGTAGTTTTTATTAATAAATAAAGAGATAATTAAAATTTAAATATTTTTATAATTGAAAAGAAGTCGAACATTTGAGGTAAACGCCCCCGCCCGGAGTCGAACCGGGTTGCCCAAAGGGCCCTGCTCACTTGCTTCCTTAAAAGGCTCAAGGCAGGTGCAAAACCGTTATGCGCCGGAGGCTCAATTTGTTTGTTCTAATCATTTAAAAAATGCTTAGATACTTGATAGCTTAATAAATAGAATTGAAGATTATATTAAAAATCTTACTATAATCCAAAAACTCTTTTCCACCAAGATTTTTTTATTTCCACAGGTTTATCGTTCTCATCAAGAACTTCATATTTTATTACTGGTTTTTCTTTAAGAACTGGTGCCTCTTCTGCAAGTTCTTTATTAGCTGCTTCAAGAGCCTTATCTATAATTGTTCTGGAATATCCTTGATTCACTAATGCCCATTTTAAAGATTCTTCAGTATATCCTTTTTTAAAATTTTTTTTGAAATATTCTGTTAATCTTCTTCTAGACTCTTCAGCTCTCATATAAAATCAAGAAGAACGGAGTTTAAAAAAATTGTTATTTAGATATCTCTATTGGTTTTTCTTTATTGTAATATTTTATAGCTTCTTGTAAACGAGGTTTAGATTCTGAGTATATTGTCAAAAGCTTATCTCCTTTTTTTACCTTTTTACCAACATGGTGATGAATGTATAATCCTGAAGCTTTATCTGTTGGACATCCTGCAACTCTTGCAAGCATATTTATTTTTTTGTTGTTTATTCCTTTTATTTCTCCAGTTGATTTTGCAAGCATATCTTTCTTGAATTTACCTAAAGAAATATTTTTTATTGAACCTTTTTGTGCAGAAATAATTTCTTGAAATTTATTGAATGCTTTCCCTGATTTAAGTATTTCTTCTGCTATTTTCTCTCCTTCTCCTTTTTTAGCTTTTTTAGTTAATTCCAATAATTGTCCTGATAAAAAAACAGAGCGATTTTTCAAATCTTCAGGACCTTTCTCATAAGGATTTAATACTTTAATTATATCTAATAGTTCTAAAAATGGTCCAACACCATTTCCAATTGGCTCACTCCCTTTTGTTAAAACAGCTTTTAAATGCAATTTAAAATATTTTCCATATTTTTCAAAAGATTCCTTGAGCTCTAATCCTTGTTTAAAATCAACTTTTGCATTTTTTCCATAAGGGATATCAATAAGAACATACTTGCTGCCCACTGCAAGCTTTTTTGAAATTATAGAAGCGAGTAATTGAGCATGAGGATCAATCTTAAGCATTTTTTCTATTCTAATAATTTTAGAATCTGCTGGAACCAATTCTATTGAACCTCCCCAAATCATAAATGCTCCTGTTTTTTCTATTATTTCGTGTAATTCTTTTGTTGAGAATTCTATTTTAGCTATTGACTCGATAACATCTGCTGTTCCTGCTGCACTTGTTATTGCTTTAGAAGAAGTTTTTGGAAAAGTTAATCCTGCTGCAGCACAAATAGAAACAACTATTGGAGTTGTTCTATTTCCAGGTATTCCCCCTATACAATGTTTATCTGCAATATATTTTCCCTTAAATGAGAGCTTCTCTCCAGATTCTACAAATGATTCAATCAAATTTATTGTCTCTTTAAAAGTCATCTTATTCTCATACATTCCTGATACAAACATTGCAATTTCTGGCTCAGACAAGGAATTATTTACTATATCATTAATTATCTCTTTGATTTCTTTTTTTGAAAGTTCTTTTTTATCTATCTTTTTTCTTATATAATCCAAGCTCTTCGGGGAATTTGCTATATTTACATCTACTCTTTGATTTTTCTTAAGATTAAATGATTCTTGAATTTCAGATGAAATTCCTATCTCACCTTCCTTAACTATTTTATCTACAATATTTATAACAGTTAAAAAGGTCTTAGAATCAGCAGAATCTATTTTTTTTATGGATACGCGATCATTTTCATGAACTCCCATAGCTTCTGCTGTTTTAATTCCAATCATAGCTACAGGAACTCCTGCAGACCATTTTAAAATACGGGTTTTCAATTCCATCTTTTAACACTCTTTTAATATATATCTAAAAATTGATTTTTATACTTATTCTTTTTCTGGAGGAATTATTACTCCTTCAGGTAATTTCTTGTTTCTGAATACTTCTATTATTATAAAAAGGTAAGCTAGTATTAATGGTCCTAGAACTACTCCTAAAATACCGAATAACATTAAACCTCCTATCATTCCAAATAAAACTATTGAAGTGTTCATCTTAGCTCTCCTTGAAATAAAAATTGGTTTCAAGAAAGATTCAATAAATGAGGCAATCAAACCAAATAAAATTATACCTAGAGCACTTATTGGGGTGCCATGCATAAATAGATAAATTGCAACAGGTATCCAAACTAAAGCTGTCCCTATTATTGGAAAAATACCCAATAATGCTGCAATCGCAGTAAGTAAAAATGCTCCTGGAACATTGAATATCCATAAACCTATACCTACAATTATACCCTCTATAATTCCTAATAAGACTTGCCCGTATAGTATTGAAGCAGTCAAATCACTAGAGGACTTAAACAACTTTTTTTCTACATCTTTAGAAAAAGGTAAAAGAGATTTGATATAATCTTCTATTTTTTCTCTATCTCTTAAAAAGAAGAAGAAAGTGAATAGTATTACAAGCAATTTTAGTAAAAGAGTTGCAAAATTTAGAATTATGTTTGATAAGTAATTCATAAGAGAATTGGCTAATTTAGAAACAAAGGATTTTAATGCTTGTCCTATCTCATTGGAAAATTGTTCTGACTGAAAAATCTTAGGAAAAACTGTTTTTAATGGAGTTACAAAATCCCATTCCTGAGAAGCCATATAAACTTTGATTGATTCATCTATTGCTATTGGTATAACATACCACAAAGGAACAACTACCACTGCAATCAGAATAATTGAAACAATTATTGCTGAGAGGTTCTTTTTTTTAGTGTGCTTAAAAAAGAAAGAATATATTGGTCCGAATATAAAAGCAAATAAAATTCCCACAATCATAGACATAATTAATGGTTTCATTAAGAAAAAAGATAAAACCAATAGTCCAATAAAAATAATTGAAGTCAATATTTTTCTTGTGTAATCTTCATCCATTTTATATAAACCCTCTTTGATAAACAAAGAGTTATTTAATTTATAAATCTAATGAATAAGAACCATAAATCCTAAAAAATTTAGAAAAAAGTTTATAAACTAGTTTTTAGAAAGATATATATGAATTTTATAAAAAAGGTGCAGAACAAAAATTTCGATGATTCTGTACATCTTCAATTCCAAAAATTCTCTAAAGGAGAATTCAGAAATAGGGCACTCATAGAAGCAAAAAATTCAAACGGCAAGTACACAATAAAAACTTCTGCTGAATTTGCTAATGAGTTAGTTAAGGCACTTGCTGAAAAACTAGGAAACAATAAAACAAAAGTTACAGGTTCTATAATTGGAACTAATGATTTGAAAGGTGTTTTAGAGTTCAAAAAAATATCCCAATTTCAAGGAGTTAAGAATTATTCTATAGAACAAGATATGTCTGGTTCTGAGATTATAAAATTAATAAATCAATTTCCAAAAAACTTTTTTGCTTTAAGTTTCTCTGTTGGAGAAGAAGTTTTAAAGATAAAACCTAAAGCTCCAAAATCAGGTAAACCTGGAAGTAAGGGAGAAGAGACCCCAAAAGTAGATTTTTGTTCTTTAAAGACAACAGATAAAAAAATTGTAGAGAGTTTCATACTTGAGGGGACAGAGTTCAAGAGTGCTAAAGTGGTTCATGACTTTTTTATAAATAATATAGAAATACCTCCTGAATTAAAAAGTTCTACAGATTTTGCACTTATAAGAGAAAAATCAAAGAGAATTGGGAAAATACTAAGAAAAGTTGAAATAGATGGTAAGAAGATAGAAAGTTATCTGGAACTTGCTGCTTAAATAAAAATTATCAATAAATCTGAAAAAATACTATTAACAAGATTTTTAAACCCCTTTTTTCTTGAAATACTATTCCAGGGTAGGATAAAATGGTATCCGCACTATTAACAAATATAAGAAATGGCACAGCCGAAATCACCAAGAAAAGGAAGTTTGCAATTCTGGCCAAGAAAAAGGGTCAGTAAATTCTTGCCTAGTGTAAACTGGAAGAGTATAAATTCTGGAAAGAATATTAAAGGATTTATTGGATACAAGGCAGGTATGTTTTCTGTTGAAGTAAAAGATACAACACCTAATTCAATGACTAAAGATAAAAGAATAATAATCCCTTCAACTGTGATTGAATGTCCTCCTATGAAGATTTTCTCAATAAGATTCTATAAAAATGGAAAGGTTGCAAAAGATGTCCTTGCAGAACATGTTGACAAGGAATTAAAAAGAAAAGTTAAATTACCAAAACAGGGAAAAAACCCAATTGATAGTTTAAAATCTGAAGGATATGATGATGTTTCTATAATTGTGTATTCTCAAGTTAAAAAAACTGGTGTGAAAAAAACTCCAGATTTAACTGAATTAGGTTTAACTGGAACAATTGAAGACAAACTTAATTTTATTAAATCGCATTTAAACAAAGATATTTCTATAAATGAGGTATTTTCACAAGGAGAATTAGTTGATGTTAGAGGATTAAGTAAAGGAAAAGGGTTTCAAGGGCCTGTTAAAAGATTTGGTATTAAATTGAGATTCCATAAATCTGAAAAAGGAGTAAGAAAAGTTGGTAGTATAGGGCCATGGCATCCTGCTAGAGTAACTTACAGAGTTCCTATGGCTGGTCAACTTGGAATGTTCACACGAGTCCACTATAATCAAAAAATATTACAACTAGTAAAATCTGAAGACGTAGATAATCAACTTAAAAATATAAAGAATTATGGAGATACAAAAACAGATTATATTATTCTATATGGAAGTGTCCAAGGTCCTGCAAAAAGACAAATATTACTAACAGCTCCACTAAGACCTAGTAAAATGCAAAAAAAGAAAATATTTGAATTTGTGGAGGTCAAGAAATAAAAATGAAATCAAAGATATTCGAATATCCAATAAGAGAAGATATTGTTGCAAAGGTTATTGAAACAAAAAAGAAACAACAACCTTACTCAAATTCTCCAGTAGCAGGAAAACAACATTCAGCAAAGGGATTGATTGTGCATGCAAGACATGTATGGAGAAGTGGATATGGAAGAGGGCAATCAAGAGTACCAAGAAAAATATTCTCTAGGAGAGGTTCTCAATTTAATTGGCAAGGTGCTGAAGTCCCTCATGCTAAAGGAGGTATGAGAGCTCATCCTCCAAAGATAACTCAATTTGTAAGAGACTTAAAAATAAATAAAAAAGAATTAAAAATAGCATTATTCTCTTCAATTTCTGCAACAGCCTCTGAAAAATACATATTAAAAAAATATTCAACAATAAAGAAATTAGACAAAAAAGCTCCATTTATTGTTTCTTCTGATTTAACTAAAAAGAAAACAAAAGATATTTTGAGTGAATTGAAAACAATTTTAGGAAATTTATATCCTGTGTCAATAAAAGAAAAATCAATTAGAGCTGGAAAAGGAAAATTAAGAGGAAGAAAATACAAATCAAATGCAGGAATGATATTGATAATTGGTAAAAATGAAAATGTTAAAACTGGTTTATTTGATGTTAGAAAGGCAAATGAATTAAGTGTTAGTGATTTAGCTAAAGGAGGGTTAGGAAGAGTAGCTGTTTATACTGAAGAAGCAGTAAAAGAATTAGAAAATAAAATGGAAGGTAAGAAAAAATGAAACTAAAACCAATTGCTACAGAAAAAGCAATTATGAAGGTTGAGAGAGATAATATTATTTCGTTTTTAGTTGACGAGAATTCAACAAAGGCAGAAATAGAAAAAGAAATAGAAAATTTGTTTAAAGTAAAAGTAGAAAAGATAAGGACAAGTGTAAGAAATAATCAAAAGATAGCTTATGTTAAATTAAATAAAAAATATCTTGCAATAGACCTTGCAACTAAATTAGGTTTAATGTAAATGGGAAAAAGAATAATACAACAGGCACGTGGGCATGGAAGTTCTACTTACAGAGCTAAACCTACTGCATTTGTTTATAAAATAAGATATCCTAAAAAATTAGAAGGAGAGGGAACAGTTGTAAAAATATTACATTCTCCTGCTCACTCTGCTCCAATTGCTAAAGTTTCTTACAGTGGAGGGTCATTTTATATTCCTGCATTTTATGGAATGATAGAAGGACAAAAAATATCATTCAATGAAGGAATAAAACCTGGAAATATACTTCCTTTAGAAAAAATACCAATTAAAACAGAAATTTATTGTATTGAATCAAGACCTGGAGATGGGGGAAAATTCATAAAAGCAGGTGGAAATGTTGCGGTTGTTACAAGAATAATAGGAGATAAAATAATGGTTATGCTTCCATCAAAAAGAGAAAAAAGTTTTAATGGAAGATGTCGTGCAGTGATAGGTAAGATTGCTGGGCATGGAAGATTAGAAAAACCTATTGTAAAGGCAGGTAAAAATTATTATATTAAAAAAGCTAGAAATAAATTATGGCCTAGAACAAGTGCAGTAAAGATGAATGCAATTGACCATCCTTTAGGTTCTGGTAGAGGAAAGAACATAAAGAGTAAGATTGCAAAGAGAAATGCTCCTGCAGGAAGGAAAGTAGGATTAATAAGGCCAAGAAGAACAGGTAAGAAGAAGTAAAATGGAAATACAAAAAAAACAATTTACATATCGTGGAAAGACTGTAGATGAACTTAAAGAGTTGGAAGTGCGTGAGTTTGCAAAATATTTACCATCTAGAGAAAAAAGAACTGTGCTTAGAAATTTCCAGATGATAGAGGACTTTGTTAAGAGAGCTAAAACTAAGATTGAGAAAGGAAAGAAGATAAGAACACATTCAAGAAATATAATAATTGTCCCAAAAATGATTGGTATGACAATACACGTCCATAATGGAAAGAATTTCAATCAAGTGCATATAGAACCTGAAATGTTAGGGCATAGACTTGGAGAAATGTCTGGAACAAGATCGAAGGTTGCACATAGTAAAGCAGGAGTTGGAGCAACAAAAGGAAGTAAACACAAAGCTAAGAAATAAATAAAATGACAGAAAAAAATTATAACCCAAATCAAAAAGAAAAGAACTCAATGAAAAAACAGCCAAAAACTAAGATAATTGAAAATCCTATAAAAACAGAAAACAAGGCAGAAACAGAAAATAAAAAAAATGAAGATACAACTAAAGAAAAAACACAAGTTGTAGAAGAGAAAAAAACTAAAGAAGATAAAAAAGAAATTAAAAAACAAGTAAAGAAGATAAAAAAAGAAGAAGTTTATGTTAATGCTAAAAGTGTTCCAATATCTACAAAATATGCTGTTAACTTGTGCAAGTTTGTTAAGGGAAAAAGGATAGGAGATGCTATAAGGGATTTAGAACAAGTAGTGTTGTTGAAAAAAGCTGTTCCTATGAAAGGAGAATATTCTCACAAAAAAGGAAAGGGAATGAGTGGAGGAGCTTATCCTCAAAAAGCAGCAAAACATTTTATAATATTGTTGAAAAGTCTTGCAGGAAACGCGAATAATCATGAAATAATTGAGCCAATAATAGTTGAGGCAAGGGCAAATTGGGCTCCTGCTCCAAGAGGAAGATTTGGAAGAGTGAAAAGAAAAAGAACACACATAACATTGAAGGCGGTTGAAATGAAAATTAAAGAAAACAAAAAGGAGAATAAAAAGTAAAAATGGAAGAAAAACAAACTGTGAAATTCAAGAAAGAAGAATTTGCTATTAAAGAATCAGTTAAAAAAATGCTTGGAAAAGGTAAAGTTAGCAAAGTTAGAATAGAATATACTCCTGTTGGTGAAAAAATAATTATCTCTACTAATAAACCTGGACTCATCATAGGTAAGGGTGGAGAGAAATTAAATGAGATAACAGAATATTTAAGAAAACATTTCAAATTTGAAAATTTACACTTAGATGTTGAAGAAATAACAGAACCAGAATTTGATGCTCAAATTGTTGCTGATGAAATAGCTTTAGGATTGGAAAGATTTGGACCTTTGAAATTCAAAATATTAGCATACAGGAGTTTGGAGAAAGTTATGAAAGCAGGAGCATTAGGGTGTGAAATAAGGTTAAGTGGTAAACTTCCTAGTTCAAGGGCTAAAACATGGAGATTCGCTCAGGGATATTTAAAGAAAACAGGAGATAGTTCAAAAGTAGTTGACAGAGCGCAATCAAGAGCAGAAACAAAACCAGGAACAGTTGGAATAAAAGTTAGTATACTCTCACCTCGTGCTGTATTGAAAGACAAAATATTTATCAACGAAGAATTAAAAGAAAAATTAAGAATGAATCAACAAGAACTTGAAGATAAACCTGTTAAAAAATCAAAAAGGAGTAAGAAAGATTAAAAATGAAATACAAGGAAATAAAAAATATGAGCGATGAAGAAAGAAATAAGAAATTAAATGATTTAAAGATAGAACTTTTAAAATCTAGAACAAAGTCATCAAAAACAGGAAGTTCAAATACAAGAGAAATAAAAAGGACAATTGCAAAGATACTCACATTCAACACCTCTAAAAAAGGTATTGAAAAAAAATAAACTATGGAAATAGATCCAAAGACAGGATTGCCATTACAGGCAATAGAATGGGAAAACCTCACGAGGAGTTCGCAGAGAATAAGTGTAACAACAGATAAGAAAAGATATGGAAAGATTGTTACATTGGTCAGCGGGTTCGACAAGGATGTCGATATAAAAAAAATCGCAAAGGCTCTGAAAAATGAGCTTGCATGCGGCGGCACCTTCAAGAACAATGTGATAGAACTTCAAGGAGACCATATGAAGAAGATAAAACCTCTTCTCATAAAGATGGGCTTCGAGAACAACTCAATAGAGGACTAATCCCTTCAGAATAAAAACAAAATGGAAAGAAAACAAAAAACAAAAGCTAGAAGTAAGGATACTTCTAAGAAAAACCAAGAAGAGAAAAAGATAGCTAGTGCTGAAAATGATAAGAAGATTACAACAAGAGGAAGAATCTTTGAAGGCATAGTTACTAAAAAATTCCCAAAAAGAATAGTTTTGGAATTTGAAAGAATGGTGTATATAAGGAAATATGAAAGATATGCTAAAATGAAAATAAAGATGCATGCAAGATTACCAGATTATATTGAAAAGGAAATTAATATTGGAGATTTAGTGAGAATTCGTGAATGTAGGCCACTTAGTAAGATAATCCACTTTGTAGTTATAGAAAAAATAAAAGACGCTTCGGAGGCAAACAAATGAAAGCAATAAGTGCAAGAGGAACAAGTTCATTAAATTTAGGCGCAGAAGTTATTGCAGCAGATAATAGCGGAGCTAAAATAGTAAAGATAGTCTCAGTTAAAAAATCAAAGGCAAAAAAAGGAAAGCAAGTTTCGGCTAAGATAGCTGATTGGGTTAAGGTATCTGTAAGAAAAGGTGTTCCTGATATGAAAGGTAAAGTATTTGATGCTGTTGTTATAAGACAAAAGAAACCATTCAGGAGATTAAGTGGAGAAAGAATTGCATTTGAAGATAATGCTATTGCTATACTAAAGGATGAAAAAGGAAATCCAAAAGGAACTCAAATTAAAGGACCAATTGCAAGGGAGGTTCAGGAAAGATGGGCACAAGTTGCCAAAATAGCATCTGTAGTATATTAAAATGAAAAAGAAATTCTCAACACAATGGAAATCAAGTAAACAACCAAGAAAGAAAAGAAAATACGTAGCTAATGCTCCATTACACCTAAGAAAGAAATTTGTAAGTATTAACTTATCAAAAGAATTAAGGAAAAAAACAAATAAAAGAAATATTCCTGCAAAAAAAGGAGACAAAGTAAAAATTTGTGTAGGAAAATTCAAGGGAAAAACAGGAAAGATACTAACAGTTAATCTTAAAACATCAAAAATAATAGTTGAAGAAATCCAAGTAAAGAAACAAGATGGGTCTAAAGTTAATTTCAAACTTCAACCTTCAAACCTGCAGATTATAGAACTTGCAGAAAGAAAATCAAACAAAAAAAATAAACAAAAAGAAGAAAAAAAAGAATCTTCAGGAAATAAAAATAAGGAAAAAGGAAAGGAGAATAAAAAATGAGTCATATAAAAAGACAAATTATACCTAAAAGTTGGCCAATAAAAAGGAAAGGAACTGCTTTTGTAGTTAAACCAACACTCGGATTTTCAAACTCTTTACCAATACTAATTATATTGAGGGATTTGATTAATGTTGCACAAAACAGGAAAGAAGTGAAAAAGATGATTAATATGAAAAGTATATTGATTAATGGAAGAGAAGTTCGTGATGAAAAAGAAGGAGTTTTGTTATTTGATGTAATAACGCTAGTGCCTTCAAAAAAACATTATAGACTTAGTATATTTAAGAATGGAAAACTAAATGTAGAAGAAATAAAAGAGAGTGAGGCAAATACAAAAATATCTAAGATAGTAAATAAAAAAATTCTAAAGGGGAAGAAAACTCAATTAAACTTAAGTGATGGAAGAAACCTTCTCTCAGAAATAAAATGCAATGTTAATGATTCTGTTTTGATAAACTTAAAAACAAAGAAAATAGAAAAATGTCTTCCTTTTACGGAAAATTCAGAAGTGATAGTATTTTCTGGAAAACACGCTGGAGAGAAAGGAAAGATTGAAAAAATAAATCCAGAAAGAAAAAATGCAGAAATAAAATTAGAGAAAGGAAATATAAATGTTTTAATTAAACAATTGATGGTTATAAATTAAGATGACAAAAGAAAACATTATGAGAAAAATAAAAATAGAGAAAGTGGTACTTAGTGTTAGTGGAACAGCAGACGGGTTAGATAAAGGATTCAGATTATTAAAATTCTTAACAGATAAGAAACCTGCTAAAATAAAATCTAAAAGAAGAATACCTACTTGGGGAGTTAGGCCTGGACTTGAGGTTGGGGCAGTTGTTACACTAAGGAAAGATTTTGAACAATTCTTGAAGAGATTATTAGTATCTGTTGACAATACTCTAAAAAGAAAACAAATAAGTGAAAATAACTTTTCATTTGGAATAAAAGAATATATTGAAATACCTGGTGCAGAATATCAAAGAGATATAGGTATAATTGGATTAGATGTCACAGTTGTATTTAAAAGAAGTGGAAGAAGAGTAGGACTTAGAAAAATAAAAAGAGGGAAAGTCTCTAAAAAACAAACAATAACAAGAGAAGAAATAATTAAATTTATGGAAGATAACTTCCAAACAAAATTCATATAAAATGACTGCAAGTGATTGGAAAAAAATACTGAAGCAATTAGATGCTAAACCTGTAATTAAAGAGAAATATATGAAACATAATGTACCAAAGAAAAGAAAGATTGGAATAGCTGCTCAAAAATGTGAAAGATGTGGGAGATTTGGAGCACATATAAAATCATATGGATTAAATTTATGTCGACACTGCTTTAGAGAAATAGCAAGTGAAATCGGCTTTAAAAAATACAGTTAAAATGTCACACGATGTAGTTGCAGACGCATTAAACATGATAAGGAATGCCAAAAAGGCAGGAAAGGAAAATGTTGAGATAAAGATAATCTCAAATCTACTTATAGAAATATTGAAAATAATGAAACAGGAAAAAGCAATAAAGAAATATAAAATAGATGCAAAAGAAAAGTCAATAACTCTTACAATTGGGGAACTTTCTGAATGTAAAGCAGTAAAACCAAGATTCAGTTGTGATAAAGACCAAGTTGAAAAATACAGAAGAAGATATTTACCTGCTAGAAATCTTGGAACATTAATAATATCTACAAATAAAGGATTAATGACACACAAAGAAGCTCAAGAAGAAGGAACAGGAGGATGTGTAATCGCATATTTTTATTAAAATGAAAAAAGAATTTTCACAAGAAATAGAAATTCCTGAAGGAATAGAAGTAAAGAAAGAAGATAAGAAAATAATTGTAAAAGGTCCAGAAGGAGAAGTTTCAAAAGAATTCAACTTTGGTAGAATAAAATTTGAAAACAAAGATGGAAAAATCTTAATTTCTTATCCTATGGCTACAAGAAACGATAAAAGAATGATTAACACAATAACTGCACATTTGAAAAATATGGTTAAAGGGGTCAAGGAAAAATATGAATATAAACTAAAAATATGCTCTAGCCACTTCCCAATAAATGTGGAGATAAAAGGAAATGAGGCATTAATAAAAAACTTCCTTGGAGAAAAAACACCTAGAAAATGCAAAATACCCCAAGATGTTGAAGTTAAAATCAATAAAGAAATAATAACAATAAAATCTGCGAATAAAGAACTTGCTGGTCAATCAGCTGCAAATTTTGAAATGGCCACAGCAGTAAGAAACAGAGATAGAAGAGTATTCCAAGATGGGATATACATAATAAATAAAGACGGAGAGGACATATAAAATGCCTAAATTTTTGAGACATACATCGCACAAATATTCCAAACTTGGATTGAGAAGAAAAAAGAAACAGGTTTGGAGAAGACCTACTGGAAGAGATAATAAGATGAGAGAACAGAGAAAAGGAAAACCTGCAATAGTTGCCATTGGATATTCAACTAATAAAAAAGAAAAAGGAAAAATAAATAATAAAACACCTGTAGTTGTAAATAATGTTCGCCAATTAGAGAATATACAAAAAAATCAAATTGTTGTATTAGGTAGAATAGGTAAAAAAAATAAAATAGAGATAGCAGAAAAAGCAAATGAACTTAAAATAGAAATCTACAAGTTTAACCCTCAAAAATATTTGAAAATGAATAAGAAAAAAGATAAAAAAATTGAAAAAAAAGAAAAGGAGAATAAAAAATGAATTTAAGATCTAAAAAACAATTAGCTGCAAATACCTTTGGAGTTGGAAAATCAAGAATAATGTTTGTAAATGAAAGGATTGAGGAAATTAAAGAAGCTATAACAAAACAAGATATGAGAAATTTGCTTCAAGACGGAGCTATAATAATCAAAGAAGTAAAAGGAAGAAGTAAAAATGTTGGAAAGAAAAAGAAAAGGAAATTTTCCAAGAGAAGAAAAAATGTAAATACAAGAAAAAAAGATTATGTCATATTAACAAGAAAATTAAGAAAATTAATAGCAGATAGAAAACAAAAAGGAGAAATAAATAAAGAAGAAGAAAAGAAATTAAGAAATAGGATAAGAAATAAAATGTTCAAGAGTAAAGCACATTTAAAAGAATATATGGGAGGAATAGAAAGTGAAAAGAAGCCAAAAAAGAAGAAGAAAAGAAAATAAGACAGATTATCTTAAAAGATTGAAGTTGTTAAAAAGTGAAAGAGCAAGAATAGTTTTTAGAAAAACTAACAAATATATAATCAGCGAATATGTAAAGAGTGAAGATGCCCAAGATAAAGTTATATTTGGATTTGATTCAAAAAAGCTTAATGATTATGGATGGGATAAGAAAGCACAAGGAAGTTTGAAATCTATAACTGCTGCATACTTAACAGGATATTTAACAGGTAAAACTGTAATAAAACAAAAACTAGAAATGCCGATATTAGACACTGGAATGAATAGAACAATTCATAAAAATAAGATATATGCTTTTTTGAAAGGATTAATCGACGCTGGTATAAAAATAGAATGTAAGAAAGAATTTTTCCCTGAAGAAGATAGGATAAAGGGAGAACATCTAAAAAATAAAATACAATTCAATGAAATTAAATCAAAAATAGATAAGATATAAGATGGCAAAGAAAAAAATAGAAGAAGTAGAACAAGAAGATGAATATGCTGAAGTTCCAGAAGAAGTTTTGGATAGTCAAGATTTAAAGGAATTAGAAGAAATAAAAAATGAGCAAGAAACTAAAAAAGCATTTGATAGAGACAAATCTAAACCATCAGAATCTTGGACTCCAAGAACAAAATTAGGAGAAGAAGTAAAAAGTGGTAAGATAAAAGATATAGATGAAATATTAGATAATAAAAGAAAAATATTGGAATCTGAAATAACAGATTATTTATTAGACCTTAAATCAGATTTAATCTCAATTGGGCAATCTAAAGGTAAATTCGGAGGAGGAAAAAGAAGAGCTTGGAGACAAACTCAAAGGAAAACTCAAGAAGGAAATGTTCCTACTTTCTCTGCGATGGCTATAGTTGGTGATGAAAACGGACATATTGGATTTGGATATGGAAAATCTATGGAAACTCTTCCTGCTAGAGATAAAGCAATTAGAAAGGCAAAACTAAACATAATAAAGGTAACTAGAGGATGTTCTGGTTTTGATTGTGATTGTTCTGAATTGCATACTGTTCCATTTAAAGTAACTGGAAAAGCTGGAAGTGTTAGGATTACACTAATTCCTGCTCCACAAGGTACAGGATTGGTTGTAGCAAATGAGTTAAAAAAGGTATTAAAACTTGCAGGAATAAAAGATGTTTATAGTAAAGGATTTGGAAAGATGAGAACAAGTTTTAATTTGATAAAGGCATGTTTTGATGCTCTTGAAAAAACAAATTCAGAGGAGAGTAAATAACAATGGCAATTGCACTAATACGTATCAAAGGAAGAGTAGGATTAAATAAAGACATAAATGAAACTTTAGATAGATTAAGATTAAGAAGAAAATATACTTGTGTTGTAGTAAATGGTTCAAAAGAAGAAATAGGTATGATTGAAAAATTAAGGGACTTTATTGCTTATGGAGAAATAAGGGATGAAGTTTACAAAGAATTATTAAAACAGAGAGGAAAGAAAGGAAAAGATGGAAAAATTAAACCATTCTTCAGACTAAGCCCTCCAAGAGGAGGAATTGATTCTAAGAAACACTTTGGTGTTGCAAAAGGAGTTCTTGGAAATAATGGGGATAAAATAAATGATTTGATATTAAGGATGTTATAAAATGACAATAAAAAAAACTCACAAACGTAAAAAGGTTTCAAGAATGCATGGAAGAAAGATGGGCACTCATGGATGGGGAGCAAGAAAGAAGCATAAGAAATCAGGACACAGAGGAGGAACAGGTATGGCTGGAACAGGTAAAAGGGGAGATTCAAAAACAACACTCATCACAAAACTTTATGGACATGATTATTTTGGAAAAAAAGGAATAACATCTAGAAAAACAAAAAAGGATACAAGACAGAGAATAAATCTTCAACAAATAGAAAAAAATCTAGAGAAATATGGAAAGAAAACTGCAAAGGGATGGGAAGTGAATCTTAAGAAATATAAAATATTAGGTGAAGGAGAGGTAAAAGAAAAATTAATAATAACTGCATTTGCAGCTTCTGAATCTGCACTAAAAAAAGTACAGAAAGCCGGAGGACAAATTATACTTCCTGAAAAAAATAAAACACTTGAGAAGAAAGAAGAGGAAGAATAAAACCCAATCTTTTTAAACTGATTTTATTTGATTATGAGATGGCAGATTTCACAAAAATATTCGCTTTAATACCAGAAGTAAAAAAGCCAGATGAAAAAAAACTGGCGTTCAATGTCAAGTTAAAATGGACTCTTATTGTCCTGATTAGTTTTTTTATTTTAGCTAATATTTCTTTATTTGGTTTATCTAACAATGCTCTTGAAAGATTTCAGTATCTTGCAATTATTTTAGGTACTGATTTTGGTTCAATAATATCACTAGGTATTGGTCCAATAGTAATGGCTTCTATTATACTTCAGTTACTTACTGGAGCAGGTATAATAAATATAAATACTAATACTGTCGAAGGTAAAAAGCTCTTCCAGGGAATACAGAAATTACTTGTATTTTTCTTTATAATATTTGAAGCTTGTGTTTATGTATTGATGAAAGGATTAGAAGCAATGCCTGGATATTCATGGCTTGTTATACTTCAATTAATACTTGGAGGAATAGCGATTTATTATATGAATGAGTTGTGTGAAAAATGGGGATTCGGTTCTGGAGTAAGCATATTCATTGCTGCTGGAGCATCTTGGCATTTATTCACCCAAGCGTTCCAGTTTGTTAATACGCAAGGAAGAAATTGTCTTTTAGATTTCAGTGGAACTGCTTGTTCTGGAAAAGTATTGGTTTTAATTCAATCTATAATTAACAAATATCCTGTAGAGTTTGCTTCTGCATTAGGAGCATTATTATCTACAGTTGTGATTTTCCTTTTAGTTGTATGGGCACAAAGCTTGAAGGTTGAAATCCCTTTAAGTTTTGGAAGAATAAGAGGATATGGAATTAAGTGGCCATTGAACTTTTTCTATGCTTCTGTTATACCAGTTATTTTAACTGCAGCACTAGTTGCAAATATCCAATTGTTTGGAGGGTTACTTGAAAATTGGGTAGGACACCCTACATTCTTAGGACACTTCTCTAATGGGCAGGCAGTTTCAGGATTTGCTTTCTGGCTAGGACATACTAATTTACTTGAGCTAATAATAAGAGGAGGATTCTTGCCTAGATATCTTATTCAGGGTATAACTCATATTATATTTTATGTTGGACTTGCTACTTTATTCTCTGTATTCTGGGTTAAAACATCTGGAATGGGGGCAAAGGAACAAGCCCAGAAGATTTCTGCATCTGGTTTACAAATTTCAGGATTTAGACAAGATGTTAGGGTTTTAGAAAGTGTTTTAGATAGATACATAATGCCTCTAACAGTGATGGGAGGTGCTGCAATAGGGTTGCTTACTGCTACAACAGATTTATTAGGTGCATTATCTTCAGGAACAGCAATACTGTTGGTAATTATGATTATGTATCAGTTCTATCAGAAGATAGCAGAACAACATATGACAGATATGAATCCTGCAATGAGGAAGTTTATTAGTAATAATTAAAAAAGATGGTAAAAGAAAAAGCTAGTTTTTCATATATCCAAACAAGAAGGGATTTTATCTAGATGGAAGAAACAAATTTAAAAAAAGACAAGAATGCGAAAGAAGGTAGTTTTGCCCCATTGATAATTTTTATGATACTTGCTATGGTTCTTGCTGGACTATGGGATAAAATACCTATAATAAAAAATTCAATACATTATATCCTTGACCCAAGTGCAGGAGTACTTCTGAATTGGAAATTAAATCTTGGAATGTTGATAATTGTTCTTGTAATAACAACGATAACTACAATTGTCCAAAAATATGCTACAGACCAAAAAACTCTAAAAGAAATGAGAAAGGAACAAAAAGAAATGCAAAAACAGATGAATGAATTTAAGAATAATCCTGACAAATTAATGGAACTTCAAAAGAAACAGTTTGCTATGATGCCTAAACAGATGAAATTAAGTATGAGGGCAATAATTTATACAGGTATTCCATTTATATTATTTTTTAGATGGTTTAATGATTATTTCATTGCTGCTGGAAGTCCTAGATTCTGGTTAGGATTAAGTTGGTTTTGGTTTTATTTGATATTTGCAATGATATTTGGTTCTTTCTTAAGAAAATGGTTTGATGTTGCTTAAATAATTTTAACCCCAAATCTTAAAAACCATCTTATTCTGATTTAAACATGGCAAAAGAAAATCAAGAATCGCAACAAGAACTTGTAATGCAATTTCAGATTTTTGAACAACAAATACGAATGATTCAAGAACAATTACAAGCAGTTGAACAAGCAATTGTAGAGTTAGGAAGTTTAAATTTTGGATTAGATGAACTTGTTGGTAAAAAAGATGAAGAAATATTATCTCCAATTGGAAGAGGAATATATGCTAAATCCAAACTAATATCTGAAGAACTGTTAGTAGATATAGGCAATAAAAATTTTGTAAAAAAATCAATACCTGAAACAAAAAAGATAATTCAAAATCAAATTAAAAAATTAGAGAAAGCAAAAGAAGAGTTAAACAAAGAATTAGAAAAGATAAATACTGAATTAACAGAAGTATTTATGAAACATCAATCCTCTCACAAACATGACCAATGTGATTGTGGTGAAGAAGAATGTGATTGTAAAAAATAATTAGTTTATCTTTCTTAAAAATTCCTTATATTTCATCAGGCCTAATTCAGTTATTATTCCTGAAATATATTTTCTTTTAATAAATTCAAATGCTGGATTTTTTATTTTAATATTCTTTGGAGATTTATCCCAGACTTCATTTAAGCTTCTTTGCTCTATTTTTATTTTATCTTTTGTAAACTTCCATGAATCTGCAATTATATAAACAGGTATTTTATTTCTTGATGCTATCTCAGCAAACATTCCACTCCCAATCTTATTTATTACTCCTTTTTTTAAAAGTGCATCTGCTCCAAGAAATATTTTGTCCACGTATATTTTATCTGATTTGTCATCTTTTTTTATTGCAAAGGCAGCTGCAGAATCTACAAACATTGTAACATCGATACCATTCTTCATTAATTCTACTGCAGTCTTTCTTCCTTGAAATAAAGGTCTAGTTTCAGTGTTATAAACTTTGAATTTTTTGCCTTTTTTCTTGGAATATATTAGGGAATTAACAACATTAGTAGAATGACAGTGAGTAAATATAACATCTCCGTTATTAATCAGTTTTAAAACATGTTTATTTATCTCTTTTTGAGAAAATTCAAAGTGATTTAATATCTCTTTTTTAGATACCCCTTTTTCAGCAAGATTAAGAACATAAAACATCATTGGCTCTGTTGGTCTGGAAGACATTAATTTTTCTTTTGAATCTTTAGAAGGTAAAAGAAAATAAGCTTCAAGTGCAGCCCTTGCAACATTCTTAGCCCCTTGAATTTCTACATTTTTTATTTTTCTTACAATTTCATTGAACCTCTTTTTCTTATTCATATATTCAAGAAGTTGTTAAGATTTAAAAATACTTCTTCTAAATTCATAGAAGAAAAATCATACAATCAACAATAATTTTTAATCAAATCCTCAATTATATACCTAACATTTAAAAATTCCTTTTATTTTAAACCATTATGCTTGAAGCACTTATAAATCCAAGAAAAGCAGAGAAGGGACCATGGAAAATGTTTTTTGTTGGTCTTGTTTATGCATCTCTGTCACTTTTATTAGTACACTGGTTTTTTTCAGGAGACCCTAATTTATCAAATGCATCTGGGATGTTAGTAGTTTTGTTTTGTATAATGTTTAGTTTTCCTTTTATGTATTATCTAATTAAAACTGAAGGGAGAGAAGATGAAGAAGTTGAAGGGTTATACAATGTTTGGCAAGCGCACAAAGATGCAATCTATGCATTTATGGGTTTATTTTTGGGTTTTGTGGTTGCATTTTCATTTTGGAATATTGTTTTACAAGATGCAAATCTCTTAAACTTTCAAATTCAAACTTATTGTCAAATAAATCGTCCTTCAGATGTTCAAGGATGTGTTCAAGAGTATTCTTCAGCAAAAGTAAATCTAACTGGATCGTCAATAAATGGTGTTAGATTGCTCTCTATAATAGAAAATAATGTTTATGTTATGATATTTACTCTCATATTTTCGCTCATATTTGGAGCAGGAGCTTTATTTATTCTAGTCTGGAATGCTAGTGTTATAGGCGCTGCAGTAGGGATATTTACAAGATATAATGTAAGTGAAATTCCATTAGGCATAGCAAGATATGCTATACATGGGTTCCCTGAAATAGCTGCATATTTCATTACTGCTCTTGCCGGAGGAATATTTGGTGTTGGTTTAATAAGGCATGGTCTAAGAGATAAAAGATTTTTGAAAATTGTTGAAAATGTTATTTTACTTATATTCTTAGCATTAGTAATACTCATAATAGCTGCACTATTAGAAGTATATATTACACCATTAATATTCAGATAAAATTTAAAAGCTCGAAGTATATTCAATTATAATGGAGCCTTTAATTGTAATGACTGTTTTTCTTAGTTTTTTTTGTACATATTTAACATTACCTTTTTGGATAAAAAAAGCAAAACAAATTGGATTATTGTGGGAAGATATGAATAAGCCAAGAAGAGAGAAAAATGTTGCTGGTTCTGGAGGAATAATTGTAGTTATGGGGGCGATAATAGGTATATTTATGTATATTGCTATACAAACATTTTACTTTAAATCTTCAGATGGAATATCAATACAATTATTTGCTATGACTAGTACAATTTTGCTTGTAGCAGGTGTGGGATTAATAGATGATTTATTTGGATGGAAAAAAGGAGGGCTTTCAAAAAGATCTAGAATAATACTTGTAATGTTGTCTGCAATACCCTTAATGATTATTAATGCTGGAGAATCAACAATGCTCGGCATGGATTTTGGAATATTATTTCCTTTAGTTATTATCCCCTTAGGTGTTGTTGGTGCAACAACTACATTTAATTTCTTAGCAGGATTTAATGGATTAGAAGCAAGACAAGGGATAATTTTGTTGTCTGCTATTGGAATAGTTACTTACCTAACAGGAAATTCTTGGTTAACTGTTGTTGCGCTCTGTTTAGTTGCCTCATTACTTGCATTTTACATTTTTAATGCTAACCCAGCAAAAGTTTTCCCAGGAGATACATTAACTTATGCTATAGGGGCATCATTTGCTTGTATTGCTATACTTGGAAATGTAGAAAAAATTGCAATATTCTTTTTTATTCCCTACCTTTTAGAAACTATTTTAAAACTAAGAGGAGGATTGAAGAAACAAAGTTTTGGTAGGCCTAATGAAGATGGAAGTTTAGAAATGCCTTATGAAAAAATATATGGATTAGAACATCTTGCTATATACATATTAAAAAAAATAAAACCAAGCAAAAAAGTTTATGAGAACGATGTGGTATCTCTTATAAATTTATTCCAAATAATTATAATTATAATTGGTTTTGTATTGTTCATAAAATTTTAACTATAAGGTTTTTAAATGACGTTTTTCTTTAATTCTAATGAAGATTAGTGGGTTGAAAGAAAAGTTTAATAATACTATAAAAATCTTAGAAAGGAAAAAAATTTTAACAATAATAACAATACTTCTTTTAATAACAATTATAGCGTTTACTGCAAATATAAGAACAAATAATATAGACAAGTTAAAAGATGTTACAACTGGTGAATATTTAACTGCTGATTTAGATGCTTTTTATTTTTTAAGATTAGCTGAGGTACTCCATGAAAATGGAAGCTACTCTGAATATGATTCTATGAGATATCCTCTACTTAAACTCTCATTCAGTAATGAACTTCTTCCATATACAATTGTATTTTTATATAAAGTTATTAAACCTTTATCAGCAGATATAACTATCAGGTACGTTGATGTTATTTATCCTGTAATATTTTTTGTGTTAGGCATGTTGGTATTCTTCTTTTTGATACTTCATCTCACAAAATCAAGAATGGTTGCTCTATTATCTAGCTTTTTCCTTGCAATAATTCCTTCGTATTTATTTAGAACAATGGCAGGAGTTTCAGACCATGAACCTCTTGGAATGTTTGCTTTTTTCTTAGCACTACTTGTATTTTCAATTTCTATGGAAAAAATAGAAAAAAAGAATTCTTGGAAAATGGCAATAATCCTTGGTATTATTACTGGTTTCTTTACAATATTTAGTATAGCTGCTTGGAGTGGTATTGCTTCATTTGTATTGCTCATAATTCCTCTTACAATCTTTTTATTATGGATAACTAATAAAAGAAACAGTGAAGAAGGAAAGAACAATCTTAGAGAATACCTTTTGTTTTATGGATTTTGGATAATTGCATTTATTTCACTTGGTTTTATATTTTCTTATCCTATTACTGCAATAAAAGGTTTTATCTTTAATATGAGGGGTTTAATTATTCCTTTGGTATTTGTATTTATTTTAACTGACTACATCTTAATAAATATGAAACATAGAAAGATAGAAAAATTAGGTAAAAAAAGAATAGGGGTTAGCTTAATATTAACATTATTTGTTTCAATTATTATTGCTTTAATATTTAACTTAAATCTTGGTTTTTCTTTATCTGACATTGTATCCTCTGTTCTTAGGCCATTTGGAGGAGGAAGAATAGGCTCAACTGTAGCAGAAAATGCTCTTCCATATACAGTTGATATTATAAGGCAGATAGGTGCTGCATTATTTTGGATATTCTTTTTAGGCGTTATATTTGTGGGTATTGAATCTTCTAAGGGAATAGGTAAGAAAAAGAATAGAATAATATTTTCCTTGTTGTGGGTATTCATGATGTCTGGAATATTGTTTCATAGATATTCTACAACAGCGTTATTTAATGGAAATTCTTTTTTGAGTAAATTATTTTACATTGGAGGAATGCTTCTCTTTTTTGGATATTTTGTTTGGATATACTTTAAAGATAATATAAAAATAAAAAGCAACCAGATAATAATATTACTATTTGTTTTCTTTATGACTCTATCAGGTATAAGTGCTGTAAGATTATTATTTATATTTACTCCTGTAGTTTGTTTTATATCTGCTTACTCTTTAAAAAAGATATATGATTATGCTGATAACTCAAAAGATGAAATTGTAAAAGTAATTCTTTATGCTGTTTTAATTGGAATAATAATACTCTTAGTATTTACCTCTGTTGCTTATATTAAATCAATAAAAGTTCAGTCAAGCCAAATAGGTTCATCTGCAAATGAACAGTGGCAACATTCTATGAAATGGGTAAGGGAAAATACTGAACCAAATGATGTATTTGTACATTGGTGGGATTATGGTTATTGGGTTCAATACATGGGGGAGAGGCCCACTATTACTGATGGGGGACATGGAAATGGATATTGGGATCACTTAATTGGAAGATATCTGCTTACAACACCTTATCCAGAGACTGCATTAAGTTTTATGAAAGCTCAAAATGTTTCATATCTTTTAATTGACCCTACAGATATTGGCAAATATTCTGCTTATAGTAGTATTGGAAGTAATGTTAAGGGAGATGATAGATTTTCATTTATACCAACAATGATTTCTAGTAAGAGTCAGATGCAAGAAACAAAGAATGGAATAATACGCGTTTACCAAGGAGGATATGGTTTAGATGGAGATATTCTTTATGAAGAAGATGGTAAAAAAATATTTCTCCCAATGGAGAATTCTGGAATAGCGGGAGTAATAGTAGAAAAAGAGAATGGCAAGTTTAAACAGCCAATAGTTGCTTATGTTTACAATGGAAACCAAGTAAATATCCCTATGAGATATTTATATTACAATGGAACAATCTATGATTTCAAAAATGGTACAAATTCTGGAATTTATATAATCCCTCAAATAAGTCAAGTTAATAATGCATTACAATTAGATGAAGAGGGTGCTTTAATTTATCTTTCTCCAAAAGTAATTGATAGTTTAGTTGCACAAGTTTATTTGATGAATGACCCTCTAAAAAGATATAATAATAGTTTAAAGTTAGAACACTCTGAACCAGACCCTCTAAAAACATATTTAGAGATGTATTCAACTATGAAGATAAATGAATTCTTCTACTTAGGTGGAATTAGAGGACCACTTAAAATATGGTCTGTACATCCTTCTGAAAGAATAATTGCTAGAGAAGAATTTACAAAAGTTTCTGGAGAATATGCTGAATTAGATAATTTAACATTTATAAGATGAAAAAGAAAATAGCTATCTTTCACCCTTGGATAAAAAGCAGAGGGGGTGCAGAGAAAACTGTGCTTGAATTATTAAAAAACTTCAAAGGTTCTGAATTATATACTTGGGTATATGAAAAAGATAATACTTTTGAAGAATTTAAAAAATACAAGATAAATGTTATAGGAAATAACTTTTTTAGAAGATTTTCTCATTCAAATATATTAAGAGGATTATTTTTAATAAGTTCTTTTTCCTCTAAAATACCTTTAGAGAAGTATGATTTATTTTTAATTTCAACTTCAGGTGTTGGAGAATTTATATTATTCAAGAATTATAAACCTGGAAAAACATATGCATATGTTCATACTCCACTTAGAGATGCAGATAAAGATATTATAAATTGGAATCTAAAAAATAAACACAGAAATATAATTTCTAAAACAATTTATTTATTAGCTGTAAATGTGTATAAAACATTAGAAAAAATTTCTTGGAAAAGAATAGATCATGCAATATTTAATTCAGAATTAAGTCTAGAAAGAGCAAAGAAAAGAAACTTGATAAAAAATAAAAAATTTAGTGTAGTTTATCCTCCAACAGATATAAACAGAGCAGAAAAAATAAAAACACAAAGAAAAAATTATTTTTTATATCCTTCACGAATAAATCCTCCTAAAAGACAGGATTTATTGATAAAGGCATGGAAAATATTTTCTAAAAAACATCCAAATGAAACACTAATAATTGCTGGAAATCTGGAGAATAAAAAATACTATCAAGAATTAAAGAGATTAT
>Ga0208940_1000082_pt1 | contig 121290 bp, 98 predicted proteins | sample AD_JPNNA6_MetaG_FD_184445 | JGI IMG/M metagenome (GOLD analysis project Ga0208940, IMG submission 184445) | Active sludge microbial communities of municipal wastewater-treating anaerobic digesters from Japan - AD_JPNNA6_MetaG (SPAdes) (version 2) | ecosystem: Engineered > Bioreactor > Anaerobic... | reverse complement strand
TAACTAGTATAAGCGTTAGTGTAAATAGCAGGCTTACGCATACTACCTAAACAATAAAGCTTAATTGCTTCTTCAGTGGCAAACTTATTATTTGGACCACATAATAAATGCTCAAGAAAATGTGCCGTACCATCTGGGACATTAGCATTTTTTTCAAAATATGAACCTGCCCTAACAATATAACTTATTCGATACTCGTGTGATTTTCTGTCTATTGCATAAATAAGATGAGATTTAGAACCTACTTTGTATAAACGAAACTCTACCTCATTAAAATAATCTTTCCATTTTTCTAATAACTTTGCCATAATTCAAATTACTAATATGTTACTTTAGTTACAAATTCTATGACTAATATTCAAGAGATAGCAATTATTTACTAGATACAGCAATTCTTTGAGCAAACTTTATAATCTTGATTTTGAACCCGATCGTTGATTACCTCCGAAACTTGGCCTTCTTACGTTACGATATTTGTTTCGGTAATCGTCTCGACACGATCGAGAATAAGATTGATTACTCTCTTCATTCTGAGATTGGAAACCCGATTTCCCTTTACTGTACCAACAAAAAACTACTAACTTATCATCCAAATAGTTTGCGTCAATTAGTTTGTCCCAATTTTCTACATCGCTTACAATAATTTGCTCATCTGGTAATGAAATATTTATACCTAAACAAAGTTTAGAACCTGCCGGTAATGAATTAATAATATCTCTATAAAGAAATTTAGTTCTATATGGCGTCTCAATACTCAAAAAAGTCATGTGCAATTTAACAGATAAATTTGAATATTCGTTGATTTTATTTATTCTTTCTTCACGGTCAACTGGTAAATAGCCTACAAAAGCAAAGTTTTGCCCATTAAAACCTGACGCCATCAAAGTTTGATAAATAGCTGAAGGACCTGGCAAAGGGATTACTCTGATACCAAATTTGTGGGCTTGTTGAACAATAATATTTCCGGGGTCAGCAACACAGGGTAAGCCAGACTCACTCATCACTCCAACCTTGTCATACTTTTGTAATACTTCAGAAATGAAATCAATGCTCCTTGCAGTAAAACGATTCTCATATTCAATCAAGTTTAATTCTTGAATAGGTTTCTCAATACCAATATTCTTAATATGCTGCCTTGCTGTTTTTGCGTTTTCTACAAAAATTGCATCACAATCTGATATATATTGTTTTATAATTGGAGCAACATAATCTGGATTTCCATTGTTAGCGTTAATTGTTGGGATTAACACGAGTATTTTCTTCGAGGCGATTTCTGGGTCTATTTTAACAAATTTTACAAAGCTAGTACTGCTTTTCTTTGATTTTTCATATCTTCCTTCTTTAGTAAATCCAGTTTTTCTATCCCGTTTATTTGTTCTTTTTATAGCTTTATACATTTTTCAATTGAGTTAACTAATTCTGTTATTATAACATTATTTATCCTTAATTACTAAACTGTTTTCTTTCTTCATTCAGAGATTTTTGAGATAATATTGTTAGCCACAAGAATATCCATAATATTATTATTCCCTGAGGCAAAGTCAGAAGATAATGATCAACAAATGATATTAAAATTACTGAGATCGTAGCGATAATTATCCAATATTGTGATACCGTTATCTTTTTGTTATACACTACATTCTGAAACAATATTTTGATATTCGTAAGAGAAGACATTATTAGTAATGCAAAAATAACACATAAACCGATAATTCCATTTTCTGAAAGAAGTAGCAAAAAAATATTGTGAACAGGTTGAAATAAACCAAATCCTCCAAATGTTGTTGGTACGAAACCTTCCATTGATTTAATAAAATTTCCCCATCCTGCACCGAAAAATAAATTATTCTTAATTACCTGATAACTTGCTTCTATTAGTAATCCTCTTTCAGAAATCGAACTATCCGTATTCTGAGATAAATTTAAAAGGTCTGCAAATCTTGAAAAGAACGGTAATATAAATGCAGATACTTTTATAGAGAAAGATTTACTTTTTTTAGTTTTTTTGACTGTCTGGATATTTCTGCGAGGTATTGTCGAATCAAAACTCTTTTTTAAATCTTCTGATGATGCATAATTTGATTGTTCACTGATACTTGTAACCGCCTTTCTTTTGAAATACAAATAATCAAAAATGAGATTTGAGGCAATAATAATGAGTGAAGTTATTAATGCTGAACGACTAAATGAAAAAAATATTCCTATTACCATTAGTAAGTTTAGTGCGTATCGTATCGTTTTCTTTTGATAAAAAATTGATGACGAAATAATCATAAGGAACAACAAAAATCCACCAAGAAGGTTTGGATGAGGAAATGTACCATAACCGCGTAAAAACGATTGTCCATTGTATTCAAAAAAACTAGAGCCATAATAATTAGCATAAATTTCTGACTCTCCCAAGAAATTTAAGCCTAATGACGAGCCATTTATAAATTGAAGAATAGCAATTACTATCTGAAATAAAGCAATACTTACTATCACTACAAAAGAAAAAAACTGTATATTTGTAAGCTTAAACTTGTCGCAAAGCTTACTACCAATTGCAGAAAAGAAAGACGGTTTTACAGGAATTTGAACCTCACCTCCCTTATTAGTCTTAAAGAATCTACTAATTAAATCGATTGAAATGATCACTACAATACAGTACAACAAAAATCGTAACGAACTAATTACTGTTACTAATTCAAAATGAAGCCCAACATGAATAATAAAATACCCAACAATTCCAATTAGAAATATTTTGTACTTCTTAAAAATAGTCACACCTGCGGTTAACATTTCTATCAAAACCATCGCAATCCCTACAACATCTATTATAGAAACGTATGGCATCAAAAAATTTACTGCTCGACCTTCAACATAAAATTGCTCAACAGGAAAACCTTCGAATAAAGAACTTATCTGGACAGTAATGTTTAATGGTAACGCAATAATAAACAATATTAGGATCGCGCAAGATAGAGGATTTGAGATTCGTTTGTAAATGAAATAAAAATTAAACAAGTTCCATATAAATATTAAGAATACAAGAAAAACTGCCTTTGCTAGTTCCGTACTTGACCAGTAATGCAAGATAAAAGCAGAAGCAATAATGCTAAGTAAAAAAAACAGTAAAGCTAAGAATCTTTCTCGTGGCATTATATTGGGTTTTGTTTTTTGATTGGTTTCCGTATATCAAGCACAAAATTTACCTGATTAATAATACAGAATTACATACATAAACACAAAGACAAACAAAGAGAATCTACCTAATCAAGAAATAAGATACTGACTAATCGTTATCTTTTTCGTCATCATCACTGTCTTCGTGATCTTCCCCATGCTTTTCATCGTCATCGTCGTCATGATGCTTTTTGCGCTTTTCATCATCATCATCGTCATGATCTTTTTTATTATCATCATCATGCTCATCATCACGATCATCTTCTTCTTTAACATTGAAATTTGCTTCACCACTTCCTTCTTTTTTATCTTCTTTATCTGAGTTATCGTCATATAAAGTATCTTCAAGGACTTCATCGGCAGCTTTATCAATTTCTGTTGAGTTTGTAAGATTATCCTCATCGGCAACTTGAGCAACGGAACCAACGATAGACATTCTAACAAAACGATCACGTCCCTCTCCAAAACTCTCAGTAGAAATATCCTCAATTTTCGACATTGTTGTATGAACAACTTTTCGTTCAAATGCGCCCATAGGATCCAAATCAATACTGCCACCAACCAATCTGAGTTCTTCAGCTTTCTTCATTGCAAAAACAGCTATTTGTTCCATTCGCTTCATCGTATATCCACCTGCATCAACAATAATACTGACATGGACATCTTCTGGTAATTGTTTACGAACCATAAGAGACAATACAAATTGAAAAGACTGGAGGTGCTGACCATGAGGTCCAATTAAAAAGCCCATTTTTTCACCTTCGAAGTTGACATAAACGACTAAATCACCATTCTCATCTGCATCAAGCTCATAGGATGGTTTGTTGATTTTCAAAAGCTCTGCTATACGATCTGCTTTCTCCTCAACAACTGCTAATATTTCACTTTCTTTCATTTAATTATTATTAATAATTTAGAATACAAATTGATTAATACCTGCAAGCAAAATTACTATTCGATTTTCTTTGCGTCTATTTGCTTAACAGCTTTCTGAGCCTTTTTCTTATCTTTTTTTGATTTCTTCTTTTTCTTATTAGCCTCAGGCGATTCAGTATCTGAATCAGATTCTATTGATTTACTTTCTTTTTTATTATCTTTATTGGTTTCGACTTTTGCTGAGCGATTAAAAATCATTGCAAGTAATGCTTTAACTTGGGCGAAGTTCATAAATACATATTCAAAAATCATTACTAACGATTGAGTCAACCAATACAAAGCAAGTGCGGAAGGATATTGCAAAGCTAAGGTAAATTTCAAGAACGGGAAAATCAAATTCATGATCTTTGACATTTTCTTCTGCATTTCTTGAGGATCCATCGAAGCAAGTGGATTCTCACTCACTTGTGCCTTATTCTTACTCTTTATATCCGAAGCTTTTGAATCAAGTTTTTTACTTTGATTCTGAACATTCTGTTTAACAGACTGGAAGTATTGCATTACAACGGTAACAAAGAACTGTACGACACCTACTAATACTGCAAAAACCAAATGGATAGTTGCATCAATACTCTTAAAAGGTGCTGTAAAAACCCAGACAACACTTTTAAGAAAACCTTGATAAGTGTCTGCAGACATCAATTGGTTAAATGATAGTGCCAAGTCTAACTCTCTGCCAAAGAAATTTACAGTATGATCTAAACCTCCTTCGGCCCAAGGAGCGATACTTGCATAAAGTCCCTCTGGTGCAACTCCTTGCGAAGAAGAAATAACTCTAATTACTTGCAAAACAACAAAAAGCATTACAAATACTGGGATGTAACCAAAAAAACAACCGATTGGATTATAATTAAATTTTTTATAAAGCTTCAATTGCTCCTGGGCAAGTTTCTCTTGATTGTTTCCGTATAGTTTCTGAAGCTTATCCATCTCTGGCTTCATTTTCGACATAGTCTGAGCCATCTTGAGTTGTTTACGCGTCGAAGGAATGACTAAAAGTCTGACAATAATAGCAATCGCCATAATAGCGAGAGCGAGATTATTTCCAAAAAAATGATACAGAATAACTGCAAAATTTAGTATTGGATAAACAAGAATTGTATTTATTATATTTCTCATAAAACGATGTATTATATATTAAATTATTAATTAAATCTAGTTTTATCACACATAAATAATAATAGGAGTCAATTTCGATACATTAAATTCTATCTGGTACTGGATCATATCCAGGATGATTCCATGGATTACATCGAACAATTCGCTTAGCTGCCATCACACCACCTTTCAAAAATCCGTATCGTTGAACTGCAATAAAACTATATTCCGAACAAGAAGGAGTAAATTTACACATTCGCATATTTGGAAATAGTTTTCCTAAATATCCATGATCAAGCGATAATGTTTTTTGATAAACCTTAATTAATAACAATAAAAGATTTTTAGGTAAAGATAATATAAATTTAATCATGTTTTCTCTCCGATACTTCCGATGCTCTTAAAATATGGCTACTAATATCTGCCAATATAAGGCTTAAAGCCTTTTTTACTTCTGAAAACTCTCCTATGTTTCCCTTAAAATTAATCAGAACAAATAGGTCATATGGAAAATCTTGAATTTGCGAAAGTAAAACCTTCTCAATCGGCAAAATATTTGGTATTAATAGTGAAATAATTCTCCTTCTCAAGAAATTGCGCTCATTTGCTTTTCCAACTTTCTTTGAGATAGAAATACAAAATTTGATATGAGGAATTGAAACAACTTTTTGCCCACGCAACAAAGAAACTGAGAAATTTCCATGCGCAAAAAATCTACCCTTTTTACGGATAGCGAAAACAAGCCCCCGATTTGACACTCGATTATTCTGGGGAAACATTTTATTTATAATTATCTTATTGAATCTAACGGTTTCTTGCGGAGTAGTTTAAACTCTTCGCTTACCGTCAAAAATTTTCGTCCTGTTTGGCGTCTTCTACTCAATACTTTTTGACCGCCCTTACTTGACATACGAGCTCTGAAGCCGAATTTTCTGATTCTTCTCAATTTTTTTGGCTGAAATGTTCTTTTCATATTTCGTGCCTATTATACATGATCTTCTATTTGTTGGCAATGATTAATTTTACTTCTTCTAGGATATTATAATATTCTACTCGTTGGTTGATACATAGACTAAATGGCAATCGTCACTGACTAAGAAACAGTGTAAACTGTCAGTATTACGCTATTTTTTTTAACAAGAACGACAGGTTTATCTTTTTCCGATTCATTTATGTATAATTTACCTTTGTCAACGATATCTGTATTTTCTGGATGAATAACGATACTCCTTATCGTATTAAAATCAATTGGATAAGCTGTATATGAAGTATCAATCGATTTCCAATATTCAACAAACAAACTCAACAACTGACTTGGGATTTCCTGATCTGAGCCAACTTTTAATCTCGATAAATATCCGTGAAAGAGTTGATTTGCATACATACTATAATCTTGATTCCTTAACTCTGCAGGGATATTGGAAACATCGATTTCGATGGTACTTACTCGCTTAGCAGATGCCGGCTTTTGCCTAGTACTATTGATTGACAAAGAGTACATTTCGTCGGGATGTAAAACGATGCGATGTTCACCTACGGTCCTTAATTGGCTGCCATCCAAATATGTTCTTGGCTGACCTGTATAAATTATGGTGCCTACCTGATTTTCTGCAACATAACTCATTGCACAATCTAATATCAACAACATATTTCGTGAAAATTGGTAAAATGCGAATAAATTTTCAATACCAAGAACTGTTAGTAGATCTCGATAAGCAGACATAATCCCAAATAAACAAACCACAAAAGGCTCACTAAAATCTTCCGTATTTATTGCTTGTTCAAGCATTTGGACTTTCATTTCCATAGCGGCATTATTTTCACTACTCACTGGAGCACCTTTATTAACGCCGTCAACACCAAAGTTACCCATTAATCAAAACTCTCGAAAAATTAATAAACTAAACCATAATTATTCAAGAAAAAAAACAATTCTAAGCATAAACACATTCAACATCGCATACAGTCTATTTAAAATAGCACAATCTCTACATATTGAAATCTATCTATATTGTAACATTTATTAACCATTGTTGACAACTTATCCACAGTAAATAATACTCATGGCATGGACAAGTACAACGATAGCACTGTCCCTGCCCCGACATTGATACAAGATACAAAAAAGGATAATAATCAAACTATTTTTGATGTTGATGAAATATGGAAAGTAGTTAAAGAACAGCTAAGATTATATCTTTCAGAAACCTCTGTCAAAACTTGGTATCCCAATGTATTTTTAGAAAAAATTGAAGCGGGTATTGCAGAGATCTCATGCGATACTCAATATAAACGAGAATGGATCGATGCAAATAATAGAGCTATTTTAAAAAAGATCTTATACAGCGCAACGGGCCAAAACCTTGATATTATGCTTACATTACGTTCTGCTGTTCGTCATAATATCCGTCAAGGAGAAAATGAATCAGAATCGAATTATGATAACTCTTATAATGGAATCAAGTATGAGGCTGGTGGCGTTTCGCCATCAAATAACAGTTCAATTGATATCTACCCAACAACAAATACACTAACCGACCAAACTGACAATTCAGATGAGACAAGCAGTAACAAATATTCTCAAGGCGACTCTTCGCAGTTTCAATCAAATCAAGCTTCGGTACTGATAAAAACTGATCAAATACAAGATTTTAAAACTCATCTTAACTCCAACCCTGAAATAGTAATAAGTAAGTCAGACTTAAAGAAGAATATCTCTCAAGTAGATGCCGACAAACTAAGAAAATCAAAAGATCGTTATCAATATTACGATCCTTCCCAACAAATAACTTTTTCATCACCATACAACAATAATTCAGAGAACAATAACGGAAGTACTTTACAAAGTATTACAGCAAGTAGAGATAATAAAAGCAACTATTCCTACAATACAATTGTAAATTCCAAATTTAATTTCAACAATTTTGTGATAGGTGCTGGCAACCAGATGGCTCACGCTGTTGCAGAAGCAGTTTCCCAAAGCCCTGGTACCACCTACAACCCGGTTTTCTATTACGGTGGCACTGGAGTCGGCAAAACCCATTTGATGCTTGCAATAGGCAATGAGATACTTAAAAACGACCCTTCAAAGAAGATTGTTTACTCTCCAATAGAAACTTTTTTAAACGAAATGCTTGAATCTATCCGATCTCGTAAAAATGAAGATTTCAGAAGAAAATATCGTGAAGTAGACCTTTTAATAATCGACGACATCCAATTTATCAGTAATTATCCAAAAACTCAGGATGAAATTTTCAATACTTTCAACACACTTTATCTCGCAAATAAACAGATAATTATGGCCTCTGATAGACCACCCAAAGATATCCAAAACTTAGCTGATCGACTTAGATCGAGATTTGAAGGAGGTATGGTTGTAGATATACAACCACCTGATTTTGAAACAAGGATAGCAATCATAAAACAGAAAGTAGATGAAAAGCAGATGGAAATACCCATGGAAATCCTTGCTTTTATAGCACAAAATATCGAAAGTAATATCAGAGAGCTCGAAGGAGCAATTAACAAAGTCCTTTCTCACACAAAATTCTCAGGTTCTATACCCACTATAGCTGAAATTGAAAATATGCTTCAAATTGACATAGAAACAAAGCGAAAACGAATTACTCCTAAAAAAATAATTGATACAGTCTCAGATGTTTTTGAAATAACAAATAAAGACTTATTTAGCAAATCCAGAACTGCTTATCTTGCCACAGCGCGCCAAACAGCAATGTATCTTCTCAGAGAAGAACTAAAATTGCCTCTAGAAAAAGTTGCGGAGGAATTAAAACGTACTGATCATACTACGGTTCTACATGCGTGTAATAAAGTTGAGAAATTAATAGAAGATAGCGCGTCATATTCGGAAAAAGTATCAAAATGTAAGCGACTGATCCACTGTGGATAACATGTGGATAAGTTGTGGAAAACTTTGTTACTTTTATGGATAACAAAATATCATTTGTTGAAAATACCGTTTTTATTCACCTCTATCAACAAAGATTGTGAATCTAATAGAAGTGTATTTTCTATTGATATTAGACACTTTCTATCGGTATGTTTAAAGTAAATTTAACAAACAATCAACAAGTTATACACATTAAATTTTTTGCGGTAACATTGTTATACTAAACTAGATTAGGCGGTTATAAACATATCCACATACTCTAATACTAACACTACTTATTTATTTATATTTACTATTTTAGTTATTAGAGTTTGCTTGTATAATTGTCTATAAGTTTGAAAGAACTTTTATTCAAATAAGTTATTTATATATACAAAATGCAGTTTACATGTAATCAAGATACATTCTCAAAATATCTAAATATTGTTAGCAGGATAGCTAGTGTTAAACCTGGATTACCAATCTTATCAAATGTATTGTTTGAAACAAATAAAAGTAAACTTCTTATGACAGCAACTGATCTTGAAATAGGAGTTCATTGTTGGATGGGAGCAGAAATAAAAGCTGAAGGTAAAACTGTTGTTCCAGCAAAACAGTTAGCGGAATTTGTAAATTCCGTACCTGCTGAACAAATGGATATCAATCTTGATAAACAACAGTTTTCTATTAAAACTACAAATAACGAAGCACATTTTAATACTTCCGTTGCAGACGATTTTCCAAAAGTTGCTGAACTATCCGATGAAAAGCCACTTTTTACTCTTACTAAAGAGAATGTGATCGAGATCGTTGGAAAAGTAGCTTTTTCAGCTGCAAAAGATGATATAAAACCAGTTCTTACTGGAGTTAAAATCGAGATATCAGGAGAAAATATTCATTTTGTATCTGCTGATGGTATCAGATTATCTAGATTATCCTACGCTTTACCAGAACAATCTGCTTCAGATATTGAGTTACTTGTTCCAGCTAAAGCATTTGATGAATTAGCTCGTATAGTCAACGATTTAAGCGCTGATAACGAGGACGAAAAAGTATCAGTATATCTGATCGAAGAAAAAAATCAGATAATCTTTAGATATTGCGAAGTCGATCTTGTAAGTAGATTAATAGATGGCCAATTTCCAGATTATAAAGTGATAATTCCTACAAGTTATCAGACAAAATGTAAGATAAGCAGGTCAGATTTCGTTAACGCACTCAAAGTAGTAAATGTTATCGCAAGAAATGTTATAGGTAACAAGATATTTTTGAGTATTGATAAAAAGGGTGATATAACACTTTCCGCAGCTCAGGCAGAAGTTGGAAACAACAAGAGCACTTTTGGCTCTGAAATCGAAGGACAAGAAATCGAAATGGCATTTAGTGGAAGATATCTTACCGATATAATAAATAGTTTATCAGGTGACGAAATAATATTTGAATGTACGACTCAAGTTGCACCAGGAGTATTCAAATTGGTCAATAGCGACAATTACATCCACTTAATCATGCCAATGAGATTTTAAGGCATTGTTAGACGCATAAATAGTATAATTATTCCGCTTTAGAATTTCTGATTTCTTTTGTATTGTATGCGTTTATGGTATTCCTTTATGGTTTGTCTTTTTGGTATGCCACCAACCAAATTGCGTGCCAATAATACAGTTCCATGACTACCCGAGCAAATTTTGTTTATTTACCTCCTGCACGTTAATTATTATGTTTTTTCAGATATATTGTTATCGTAAGCTGTAGAAATGTAAACATTATTACCCTTATCCTCAAGTCTGTAACCAAAACCATGGACTGTTTTAATCAGATCATATGGCTTAATCTTTTTTCTAAGTTTGTTAATGTGTACGGCCACTGTGTTGTTCGATGTGATTTTATTGTATTCCCAGACATGGTCGATTATTTCGGAATTACTTATCGGGCGATTCCGATTTCGAGCAAGGTATTCTAAAAGTGCATACTCCTTAGTTTTTAATTGTATCTCTTGCTCGTTATTTATGATAGATCTTCGGTTTATGTTTAAAGTGATCTGCGAATTTGTATTATTAGACAGTTTAACATCATCTTCTTTAGTAATTGCTAACTTTTGCATCCTCGATAATAGTTCTTGAAAAGCAAAAGGATAACTAATAACATCTTGCCCACAGAAGTTTAAGAATTTAACTCGGTCCTGCCAACTGTTTGAAGTAATTAGGCCTATGATTTTACTGTCAATAAAAGTTTTCTTAATTCTTGATAATTTCTCGATAATTCTTTTATCAATAACATCTTTTGATATAAAATTTGGATCACGAGTTTTGTTTGTGTGGTTTTCAGAAACAGAATTTGGATCGATAATCACATAATCGAATTCGTTATCTCTGTTCATACTCTCCACGCTAGTCAATTTTGGACTAATGGAAATTTCGACTACATAACCGTACGCTTTTAATCCGACGGAAATAATATTCGCAATTGTTTTGCTATTTGTAATGATTAATGTCTTCATGGATATTATTATATTGCTGTTGTATAATAAGAAAAGACTTATATAATCAAGTTTATGAAATTCATTGCTATTCAAACAATTATTCTCCTTTTTGTTGTAACAATAATGTTATATTTGTTAAATGTTACAAACTTTATCCCTATAACTGAGGACGGAACAATCAATGTTTTATCAGTTTTTGTTTTTTTTACAGCAATGATATTGGTTATTCAAGCAATTGTTTCTATATTGATTTTTCTTGTTCAGAAATTTACTTTATACGGTAGAAAGGAATTTCCACCATCTTCGATAGCTTTAAAGTGGGGAATTGGAATAGCGGTTGTGCTTACTACTATAATAATATTTAATGTTTATCATATAATAAACTTGCAGATCGGTTTGATAATTGCTTTTGTGATTTTTGTAATCTTCCTTTTATTTGGGTAATTAAATAATCTTCAATAATGATGAATAGTACATTTAGGACAGGAATACATTTTATACAATAATCAGAAGTTGTAGTTAGGCAAAAAATGTAGAAAAATAAATTAAGAAGTGATAATATAAAAACATGGGTAAAATAGTAGATAAAAAAATTACAGATCAACTTGCAGAGCTATCAGAGATATTATCGGGAGAGGCAAAACTAAAGGAAAAAAATACTACAGCTCAAAGGAAAAAAAAGAGGGCAGATTCAACAAGTAGACTAAAAAAATCACAATCGGTGCAAAAAGAAGGGAAAATCAAAGTAGAATACAAAAACGGAATAAAAACTCTTGGGAGTAAAACAAAGAGTGGCAATAACAAGTATTTTGAAATTGATAACGAAGAATACGATAGGATACAGAAAGCACTACGAGAAAAAAATGAAAAAGAAAGTATGAAAACATCAGATGATGTTGTCGAAGAAGTTATTGCAAGTAAAATTGTGCAACTGAAAAACCTTTACACATGGGAATCCCCGATGCGTATCCCAATCCAATTTGAAAAAAAATCATTTATTATTGTCATTGCTTTATCACTAATTTTCATTCTATATCTGACAATTTTAGGGAAGTACTTTTTAATGTTGGCTGTTATTGCAATACTTTTTGTAATTTATGTTGCTAGCGTAACTCCTACGACAAATGTGAAACATTCCATAACTACGAGAGGTATTTTTTCTATAGACAAGCTCTATGAGTGGTTTATGCTAGATGAATATTGGTTTTCTAAAAAAGGAGAAACAATCTTTATGATCGTAAAGACAAAATTGCGCTTTCCTACTTCATTGATAATTTTAGTAAAAGAAGATCAAATCGATGATATTTTTAAAACGTTAGTGTATCGCTTACCATACAGAATCAATAATAAATATATATTAGGTGAGAAACTTTCTTTTGGAGAAATAATATCTTCAGAAGAATTTCAGAAGTATGTGGATGATGATATAGATATTAAATCAAAAGCATAGATTTTATTAATCTTCAACTGAAAACTGTATTCGTATTTGATTGATCCTCAAAATTCTAATCACAACTATCCTTAAATCAATACATTTATAGTCCTTTACGAATCGAAATCACGAATAATACCACAAGAAAACAGAGATTAGCACTTTATTATCATGATTTTTCTGAAATATTTATAGAAATTGGAAATATTTTTAAACAACTTAAAAAAGTTTTGATGCTGTTTTACTAAAAAATGCTAAGACGATAGATCATACATCTGAACTTGAAACCTCGACCGTAAAGTAGTGGGTCATTCATCTCTTTTATTAGAAAAAACAAGCAAAACAAAGAGCTAATATACCCTATTTACTATAGACACTTTCTTTGAATAACATTTTTGATATAATAGCCACATGGCATTAAAAGTACAAGAATATTCATCAATAGAAGCACCAAAACCAAAATCTACAGATCAAAAAAATAATTACAACAGTGATTCAGTTCTTGCCGTAAACAATCCTTCTCCAAAGAACATCAGCTTAGAACAGATTCAAACCGATTTTAAAAAAACCGATTCTTTAAGTCCTGTCATTCAAAATCAAAATGTGATTAACAATTCAACAACTGAGAATAAGCTTGAAGAGAAGAAAATTCAGAGTTTTAGTCTAAACGAGAGATTGCAGCAAAAGTCTAGAAACAACATCAGAACCCTTGGTGATGAGAAAAACAGTGAGAACAAAAAGAAAAACAAGAAAGGTCTTTGGTGGATTCTCTTTGCACCATTACTTATACTTTTAGTTATTGCGATAATTCTTATCACTCCATTGATATTTATCAAAAGTGATTATGATACGATTAAAACGGAGGCAAATCAGTTAATGTCTGAATTGGATAATAAAGATGTCTCAAATTTGGTAATGAGATATGACACTATCAAAGCGAAGACGCTATCCATAAACAATAAACTAGCATTTTATGAAAATTTTGAATTTATTCCTTTTTTGAAAGGATATATTGGAAACCTTAAGATAGGTAGAGAGCTTATCACTAAAGGTTTTTCATTGGGTGATAAATCTATTAACGATATATACGATTTATTAGTTGAAATGGGCTATAGTGAAGTAGCAGTTTATGTGCCCTCCCAAGCAGAAAATACTGTACAGGTAGGTACGGAAGTTCAGGATAATACAAATAGTGACAGTCTCCAAACAGAAAACACTCAGGTTGTAGAAAGCACAGATCAATCAGCAGAAAATGTAACTGCCGACACAGAAAATACTCCTTCTGATCAGGCAGATGCTTCAGCAGAAGATGACGAAACCAGTATTCAAGATATTTCCAAAATATTACCTTTAGTTAGTGATTTATATATTAAAATTGAACCTGATGTTATAGATATACTAGATACAGTTTTATTGATAGATCCAGAATATATTCCAGACTTTTTACCAGGAGAAATACCTGATAAACTAGACACTTTGAAAGGTTTGCGCGAGGATTATGACACAGTATCGATGCAACTAAAAGAATTACTTGAATTTGCTCCACAGTTGATTGGATCAGAAAAACCGGTTAATTATTTACTTGTATTCCAAAATGAAAAGGAGATGCGTGCTTCGGGAGGCTTACTTTCATCCTTTAGCATCATCACTGTAGATAAAGGTGAGATGGTCGGTGATATCAAATCTCGAGATATGTGGGAACTGCAATATTACTTGTGGAATATCGGAGTCATGCCCGGTCATACGAACATTTATGGACAATTATTCTTGATGAATTATGGTTGTGGTGCAACGGAATTACGTGCCCAAGATGCAGGTATGTACCCTGATTTGCAGGTAAGTATCGATACATTCAAAGATTATTACGATATTGCTCACGAATACAACCCAACTGAATATCCAGCATATGATCATATCATTTTAGTTAATACTTTCTTCGCAAGTGATATGGTTTCTATTGTTGAACCAATAACGCTTGATGATGGTAAAGTTGTAACTTCTGAGAATCTTGCCAAAGAGATTTTTAAAGAAACAAATGTTGATATAAAAACGCAAGATCGTAAGAGTATCATAGGAGAAATCGCGACTAAAGCTATTGATAAATTTACAAAATTATCTACTTCTGAATTAATGAATTTTGGCGTAAAAGTGATCCAAACTATTAATGCCAAAAATATAGCTCTCTATTCGAAAGATCCTCAAATGTCGACATTTTTCGATAGCATAGGGATAACCGCAAGAACAGATAAATCATTTGATGGAGATTATTTCCAGCTTAATGAGGCTCAAAACTGCGCATTGAAGGCAAATGTTTATATTTATGACAACGTTTTTCAGGAGGTTAATATTGGCTCAGATGGAGTAATTAGGGAAAAGACAAAAGTTGAATGGGTAAATAATAAGGTTTACGATCCTGCAGAAGAAAATATTTTAAGTGGTAACTCTGCATTTAGATATCGCGCATGGGTAAGAGTTTTTGCTCCTCAAAGTACTGAATTTACCTTTTCCGATGGCTTTAGTAAGTCATATCAAGAGTATTATCCGATTGAGTATTATGACGAATTTATGCAAAAATCTGTTTCTGATAACGTTATTTGGTTTGATCATCGAAGATATAGTGAGGAACAACCTCCTGTAACGCACTATTTGAATATCGAGTACACCTTGGGGTCCGAGCTGAATTTCGACCCAGAAAAAGGTTACAAAGTTCTACTACAAAAACATCCTGGAAAAGATGATGAGCATTATTATTATACGGTAAATTATAATAACCAATCGTACAATGTCGATTTTGTTCTCGATCGCGACAAGATTGTTACATTTAAGGATTTGAATCTAAGTGTAGAAAATGCTCCGTCTAAGCTTGACCCATTTGAGGAGCTGTTAAAAAAGCAGATAGATAGTAATGATGAACAGTAAGTATTTCTGCTAATTGCTTTTCTTTACTTTCCCGACCAACTCAAGATTCTTCACAAGATTCAATACAAGATTCTTGGTAAAACTTCTTTCTTGATTATTTGATATTTGATGAAAAATTTCAGATTAGTTCTTCTTTTATATTCCTCAATTTTTCTTTGTATCTCTCGGTATTTCTCTTTATCTTTCAAGCCACTAACATTTCCTCTCTATTTAAACACCAATAGAAATTATCAAGTATTGTTACTTAACGAACATCCAAAAAAACTACAATTGATAAGTAATTAGTAGTAGCGAAAAATGACAATTACTGTAAATCGTTGTATGATATTCATATGGCTGATAACACTATTTGGGATAAACTTAATCTCAAACTATTTTCGAACAAGAAATTTAGAAATATCTCACTTTTTATCGCTTCTTTGCTTTCATGTTTATTGATTTTTTTTATTGTTATACCGCTAATTTATCCATATAATCCTCATTCTGTCAGAGCGACCAATCTTACTCCGACTAGCGTGACAATATCTTGGGTCACATCAAAGCCAACAAAAGGTCGAGTGTATGTTTCACATGATAACATTGATCCTAACTTTGCTTTTTTGGTATCGAAAACTGACACTACTTTCAATAAATTGATCGATAGTACGGTAAATGCGCAATCAAACTTTTCCTCGGATGAGGTTCAGGTATTTATTGATGATAGAACTGAAAATTCAGTTGAACCCACTTTTTATACCCACCATGTAACGATCAATAATCTACAACCTGATACAGAATATTCATTCAAAATTTCCGATGGATTCATTTTAGCAGATTATAAAGATGCAGACCAAAGTCGCGAATGGTTCGATCCTCCAACATTGCTTTCTTTCAATTTTGAAACTCCATCACAGATAGAGAATATTGAAGAAATTAGGTTACCAAGTCAAGCTTATGGCGACATTAAATTTATTGGTGAATCTGAATCCTCTGCACAAATGAACATAATGTCTCACGAGTTATTTGCCCAGGATAATAGCTCAGAAATATCTGATTCCTCTGATTTCCAAGATATTCTACTTTTTATCAATGCGTATCAAGGAGATAACAAAGGAAATAGATCAGAGACAATGTCTTCACAATATCTTTCTACTACAGCGGATTCCCTTGGAAATTGGGTTATAGATAAAACATCATTTAGAGATTCTAGTGGTCAATTTTTTTCTGAATTAAAGAATAATCAAGACTTTCTTTATGTTTATCTCCAAGCAAAAAACGAAACTACTAAACCCGGTGAATACTATTTAGTAGGTACTCAAGATTCTCCTGTACCTACGAGATTTGTATCTACCAAAACTGTATCAATATCTGATTCTTCATTGAACTCTCAAAACTCGAGAATCAATTTAGCGAATGGCATCGATTTATCTGAATCAAAAAACCCTTCAAACCAAAATAATTCAAATTCAAATAATCAGTCTATTCAACTATCAATATCATCGAATAAAAATTATCAAAACGATCAACTATCACGAAATAATAAAAATGATGATAACTTGATAGTCAAGAAAGCAAACGCTCAAAGCACTGGTATGTGTTGTATCTTAGAAATCGAAGGCAGAAACGATCTGATAGGAGATTGGGAAGATGGCGATTATTGTAATTCATGTCAGAGCTGTTTTTTTGGAAAAAAGAAATATGATGGATTAGTTACATGGACATATACAGAATCAACAATTTCAGACGAAAAAACCTGTCAGAAATCATATGCTAAAAGTGCCTACGAACAAATAAAAATACAGCAAAACGAACTTGCGCAAGTTGCTCAGGAGTATGGCTGTAATCCAAATGCGCCAACAACAAGCGTAGATGGCTTAATAAGTCGCGACGATTTTGCGAAATTAGCTTACACTCAGTACGGAATCACGCTACCTACCGATAATAAATTAAACAAAGCTTATACTTGTTTTAATCATGTAGTGTGTAGATCTGTAAGTAAAGGTGTTGATCCAGCAATAGTATTGAGCCTATGGTTGGGACATTCAGCAGGAGGAAATAGTGAAATAATCGATAACTCCTACTCTGAATTTGGAGTTAAGACGGATATTAGTAAACAGGACTTTGACGCACAACTAAGTTCAATACTCTCGCAGATAAGTGGAACAAAGTGCAGTAGTATTACGGATCCTTTTGTGAGACTAAGTACAACTTTGATATCACCAAGTAAATGTGATCAGAATACAGCGAATACATATTATTTTCCTGCATTGTCTTTAGTTTCGGAAATTAATTTATCGCCTATTGAACACTCAGAAAAATTATCAGAAATTTGGACAAAAATAAGCACTAATCCTCAGCCGAAATCATCGTTTGAGATTGATGAAATAGCTTGTGACTATACGGAAAACTATATAAAACCGGTTGAAAGTGAAGATTCTGTTTGTTGTGCAATCAAGACGCTATCTTCAGAAAATGTCATTGGACAGTGGACAGCAAAAAGCTCTGATTGTTCAAAATGGAAGATCGGTACAACTTTTGATGGGTCTGATATCGAATATGTAACTCAAGTAGATATCAAAAGTAAATCATCGTGCGATTATCAAGAGTTTACTTACACTTGTGAAGGTGATGGTGTAAAACTCAGTAGCACTACCATTGGGCAGAGTAATGGAAGTATAAGTTCATGTATTAAAGGGGTTTCTTATCATCCAGTACAGGATAATACTCAAAAACCTCATATCGATATTTCAAAGTTAACTGTATTTACAAACTATTCTCTTGAGTCAGGTATTCTTGAGATAAAAGAAAAAGGTACTTATCTGATAACTGTAGATTCAACAAATTATGCATATATTGTAAGTGATAAAGCGCAAAAGCATCGATTTTATAAAGAAAACTTAAGTAAGTATGGCTATCAACAGAGTGATGAAATAGTAATCCCTACTCAGAATAGTAAGATATACAAGATTTTTGATACATCTGAAATTGCTTTTGAATCCAATTTTAATTTTATATCCTTTAACTTTCAACCTACATTTGATGGCACGAATAATATAACAGCTGGGCAGTTCTTAATGCTCGCAAACACCAATGGCTTAATAGTAAAATCAATAACAAAGTTTTCTGATGGTAAGTGGGAAAACGGCGTGATCTATAATCCCAATGTTTCTTCTGGTTTTATTGGTAATGATTATACTTTACAATCAGGTGTAGGTTATGTTGTAACATTATATCCAGATATACTTGATAGCAACGCCACTCAAAACACTACAACTATACCCTATGTGGCAGATGGGAAGGCAGTTGTAGTTGTGCCTTCTAAGGCTCTGCAGGGCCCCTCAAAAATCAGTTTCGCTCAGGGGTGGAACTTAGTAGGTGTTAACGGATTTAAACAAAACTATCAGGCATCAGGCCTTTTGAAAAACATCAATATGTCGGATAAAGTCCTTGCTGACAACATTTCTTATTGGAATCCAAAATCTTCCCGATACAATACAGTGTCAATAATTGGTGACAGTGAATATGGAATCGATTATCAATTATTGCCGGAAAATTCATACTTCATCCGTATCACAAATATCAAGTCAGGAAATCCATCAGAGCTTTGGAGCGAATAGTTAAAAAAAGAAAATCTGATTATTCCCACGACGGGAAAAATCAATGTCCAACAGGTAAAAAGACACTTGATAAAATACCAAAAAGTCGAGGCAAATGTCATTATCCACCGATTAATTCTTAGGTACGAAAAGATCTGCAAGATGTTTTATCAGTTGAGCAACCATAGCTCCAGGTACGAAGCTATAATATGCTTTACCATGATCATTGCAGGTGTACAATTCAGAATCTCTTTTGACTGAACCATCTTTATCTTGAGAATAAGTAGTAACAGGCGTTAGTTCGTATTCATTTGCATATTTTTCTCCCAAACTTGTTTCAATCGAATTATAAAGCTCAATTCTAGGTATGCCGTACATTTTGCGAGCCATTTCTGTAAGGTCGAGGTCGTTTTCAATTCGTTCCTTTATAGCTTGTATTCCGAGATTATCTCCTTCTTTTTCGACTAAGATTTCGCCGTCGCACTCAGGGTTGTCACAAACAAGAACAGGGTTATTATCTTTATCAAATTTTACAACTTGTGTTGGATTAAGTGTAATATTCTTGGATAGTTTACATTTTGGACAGACTCTGCGTCCTTTGATCCTATCATCGATAATCTGTAATGGAAGGTTTATCAATACAAACACATCAGGGTCGTTTCGATAATTGATAAGGTCTCTGAAATACAAGGAATATGAAACTTGATCAGCTTTACGAGGGAAACCATCTATAAATACTGTTTTACGACCGATACTGTCGATTTTACGCTTAATCAGAGTAAGTATGAAATCTGTTTCCAATAGATTGCTTGATGAACGAGATCCAAGTGAATCAAATACTTTATCTACATCTACAAAACCTCTGTAATTCTTTTTGAAATAAGCATATAAATCGCTCTTTTTGCCATTTTCAGCATATTCTATGTCAGCATCTCTTACAAGATCGCCAACGCTAATATTTTCAATATACTCTTTACCAAGTAATTCGGTTAGCATGTTGGTGTATGTACCTTTACCAGCCTGTTTTGGAGCCATAAAATAAGCAACAAATGAATTATTCTTAACATATTCTCTCAAGCTAGTAAGTTGGTCTCCGATTTTTGCATTGAAATAAAGTTGTCTCTGAGCAGGATCAAAAAGATCGTACTTTGTGTCAGAGATAAAGCGAGGCATCAATGTTGTGTAATCAACATCGTATCGATAATCCTGTAAGTTCATAACAAAACACTAAAAAATTAGGTAAAACCATAAAAAAGTGAGGGCAATATTTATGCCTACTTTTATGCCAATTGAAAAAATAAAACCAAGAAATGTACCGAATCCGGATTTTAAAGCTTCTTTCCATTCCTTCTTGCTAAAGAAAAATTCAAATGCTATTGCACCAATAAAAGGTCCGATTATCATACCGACTACATTACCGACGACAAATCCGATTATCAATCCGACGATTGCGCCAGCCATTCCCCAGTTTGATGCTCCATATTTTTTTGCACCGATTAACATCGCGAGATTATCGATGAGGGTCGATGCCAAAGCAACAACAAATACCAACACAACTAACCATATTGGGAAATTCACAAAATCGGTCGCAAAACCGGATATGAGATATCCTGCAAATATTAACCACCCACCTGGAAAACTGAATAATGTTGTTATGATACCAGCAAGACATAGTATCCCTGCTATAATATTGAGTATAGTGGCTATTTCTGGTGTCATATTTAATTATATCATATTACTGGTAAATTAGTAAAAATGAAGAATTTTTAGTTATTTCACCACGTAGGTATTTAACTGGCAATAAACCACAATCTGGTGGAGACGATGGGATTTGAACCCATGTCCGTGATTCGTTCTTTCTTGATATGGAATATGGTTGTATAATTACGACATTTAATTTCTTATCAAAGATACGTTGAAACCGAATTGGGCAAACCTCACAAAAACAGATCAATATATTGGCGCGAGATATTATGACCAAATACTAAAAGTATATTCTGCTCTTGGTCTTGAAGATCTTGAATTCTTAAGGTTGTTTATTAAGAAAAACAAATATCTCGGTCGTGTTTTAGAACTTGGCTGCGGTACCGGAAGAGCAACAGACATAATATTAAAGAATTCGTACTATAAAGATATTTTGGCTACAGATTTAAGTGAAGAAATGATAAAACATGCGAAGAAGAAGTATAGAAATAAACGAAGAATTTCTTATAAAATTTCTGATCATTTAGACTTTTTATCTGAAACAAATGAAAAATTTGACACAGTAATTTCTTTATGGAGTTTAGGTCATTCAATAGACCCTTGGTATCTTAAATACTATCCGAACAGTGAAAAAATAATTACTTCAAAATTATATGATTTTTTTGATAAAAACCTAAATTCCCAAGGAAAAATATTCTTTATTCATACTGATTGGAATAGTGAAGAACAAAAGATCAGAAGGGAATGTCGGTTATTAAATGATAAAAATGGCGAACTGAAATACTATAAATATTCAGATTCTCCTTCAATGAGAATCTGTTGTGAGGTTTTTAGCAAATTGATTAAGAAGAAGATATTTATTAAGGAGAAGACTAAAATTTATAAATTGTTTGGTGATGATATCATTTATTCAAGTATTGAAGAGGCTATCGAAGTGTTTATGAACTTTCATATGGAGGGTGAGTTTAATAATTCTAATTTTGAATCCTCGTATAAGTTTCTACACGATCAGTTTGAGCATATTATTGAAAAGAAAGGGAATTTAGCTATTGGTACTGGTTTTTGGATTTTTGAAGGGTGCAAGTATTAGTCTTCTCATTATTTCGATTGAGATGCTTAAGGCTTAGATATAGAAATATTCTTCTTCAATTTCCCGTTGTGATATAATAAAAGGACTAAAATATATAGGCGTCGTTGAGTTTTTATTCCCTTCAATTTCCCGTTGTGATATAATCTCCCATTAAGTCTCTAATAGGCTTTGGTAGTTTTTATTCCCTTCAATTTCCCGTTGTGATATAATAAATATACTACTGATTACCTCGACAGGCATGTTTTTATTCCCTTCAATTTCCCGTTGTGATATAATAGGAATTGTTCGTATTCGACTACTTCGGTAGTTTTTATTCCCTTCAATTTCCCGTTGTGATATAATATTATAGCTCTATCAGCCTTATGCTTTACAGTTTTTATTCCCTTCAATTTCCCGTTGTGATATAATACACAATTGACAATCAATGTTAAAATGCTAGTTTTTATTCCCTTCAATTTCCCGTTGTGATATAATCACTCGGTTCTACTATTGCCTCTTTTTTCAGTTTTTATTCCCTTCAATTTCCCGTTGTGATATAATCATGATATCTATTTTCTCCAGTCCATCTTCGTTTTTATTCCCTTCAATTTCCCGTTGTGATATAATCTGTAATATAATCTCCATTAACCCGCGCCCGTTTTTATTCCCTTCAATTTCCCGTTGTGATATAATTCTATTGCTTCACGAACTTCATCATCATCAGTTTTTATTCCCTTCAATTTCCCGTTGTGATATAATACATTGTCCGTCCGTTTCTTATATCAGAATGTTTTTATTCCCTTCAATTTCCCGTTGTGATATAATCTGTGCGCTCACCGATAAACTACAACCAATGTTTTTATTCCCTTCAATTTCCCGTTGTGATATAATCCTTTACAGGTAATTGACAGTCCAGCCACTGTTTTTATTCCCTTCAATTTCCCGTTGTGATATAATATTTGATAAGGATGAAATAGATATGATGTTGTTTTTATTCCCTTCAATTTCCCGTTGTGATATAATTATTACTTCCTTTATAGAGACTGCTTTCAGTTTTTATTCCCTTCAATTTCCCGTTGTGATATAATACTATTGCAAGTGCATAACCTGCTATTTCGGTTTTTATTCCCTTCAATTTCCCGTTGTGATATAATTATGTCCTTGTTATATATGTACTCGTATTGGTTTTTATTCCCTTCAATTTCCCGTTGTGATATAATTCTTTAAGTCCTGTTTCCTTCAATATACCAGTTTTTATTCCCTTCAATTTCCCGTTGTGATATAATCAATTTTGTATAGGTAAAATTGGTTCCTCCGTTTTTATTCCCTTCAATTTCCCGTTGTGATATAATTAAATCCGTTTGCTATTGAGGCACCAAGACGTTTTTATTCCCTTCAATTTCCCGTTGTGATATAATCTTGATAAAATATAAAGAATATAAAGGGACGTTTTTATTCCCTTCAATTTCCCGTTGTGATATAATAGGTGAAATAAAAACATTGTTAGGATAGCAGAAATGACTTATTTTGTTAGAAAATAATTAATTGATCGTTGGCTATTTTTTGTTCTTGTGCAGTTTTTTTGCCGCAAAGAATATTCATTGCACCGTACTGTCTATCAGTTACAAGAAGCGATCTAACAGAACCCTTTTTAGGTACTCCATACTTTAGTCTGCTCAGATGTTTTTCTACTCCATCTAATCCCTTGCATATTCTCGAATATACAGAGAATTGCAACATATCATATCCATCTTGTAGTAAAAACTTCCTGAATTGAGAGTATATTTTTCGGTCTTTTTTACTTACGACAGGCAGATCAAAAAATACTAGTATTCTCATATATCTTAAAATCATATTTTTAAGTCAATCTAGGTAATATTATTAAACTACTCGATTGATTATTGATACAATCAACTAAAGAAATCACAGTCTTCTCTATAGCGTAGGAAATTTCATATTTTTTATTCTGCATATTTACTTCGACATTAAGTAAATTAAGCAATTCTTTCTTTGTCTTAGTATCAAGCTTACTTTCATTCGTAACGTTGTTTGCTACCCATTGCTCAACAAACGGTCTGTAGGGTTCAATTAGGTCATCTGCTAAGTTAAAATTGTTATACTCATTCTTGTGTTTTATCCCTATACTTGGTATGAATCCGTATGCAGATATCATACGAGCAATTTCTGCTCTTATAATGGCAAAGCCATAATTAAGGCAAGAATTAACACCATTATCTTCTCGTCTAGTAAACTCATTCCCGAAAAGAGCAGTAAAATACAGTTTTGCTGCCTGACTCTCAATATTCGTACTATCTCCAGATTTTACAAGTTTTGAAAGGTATAATAGTTGTGCTGAAGAATCAGCTTTGCCAATACCCTCTAAACATGTTGCCTGATTTAATACCTTTACAATAATTATTGATTGCCATAGCTGCTTTTTAAATGGTTCAGTCATATTAATCTGCTGTATCAATCGCTTAAATTGATGAGAGTGGTTCTGAAATGGTAGGGATAATGATACTGGTAAATGTGAGCTGTTACAAGAAAGAATGGACACATTATTTTCTGCAAATACTGATAGAACAGAATTTGATAGGGTTATACCTTTATCCTCCAGAATAAGCATACCTATATCCTCAGTAGGCACAATATATTCAGTATTATCCTGAACAACACATAAATTACTATTTTTAATTTTAAGGTGGGCAGGGTTACTTATTACGATTTTCTTTGAACCCAACTCGTTTCTCTTTAACAATTAAAAATTTGTTACCTAAAGGATCTATTTGGTATTTTTCTATTTTATCAACAGTCTTCAGGCCTATAGATTTTCCATTTTCATTATCATGTTGCGAAACTTTTATACTTCCTGTTGAGCGATCTGTAAAATTATAATATCCTTCAATTACTTGACCATTCTTCTCAATCCTGACGAAGTCATTTGGGTAGATACTGTACATAAAATTGTAAGTATCATCGATTAACTCCCACCCGGTTTCGGGTTTATTTGCTACAATAGCTCGATCTGGAAGAGAAGCGTTTGTTGTATCATTAACATAGATCGGTATAATGTAGAACTTATCGTTTTTTGTGAAAATATCTATTCTAACCATCTTTCCATTCCCAGCTGCAGATTTTCCATTATTTAAAGAAACTGTACCACTTGTATACTCTTTTAATGTTACTTTTCTAATTATATTGGGTTTACCATTCTTAGAAGGCTTGTAAATAGGTTCAATAAAAGCCTTCTTACTATCATTGTCATGCAAATTCATACGCTCTCTGATTACTTCTTTGATTAAGTCATCTCCGTAAATCGAGTCAATATTTTCCTTTTTAAGAGAGTCGATCGATACTCTTTTAAGTAGATATCCTGTGCCAGTTTCAAGCAATTTCGGAGAAACTAATGTATCATCATGGGCAGAGCCATCAACATCTCTATTAGGTGTTTTTGACACTAATAAAGGTTCTATTTCATTAGGCATATCTGAATAGAGATCTTTTAATGCAGAAATCTCTAGAATCTTCTCAGGCTCATCTGACATAATTCTTTGTTCTATGTCTTTGTGAAAATCTGTCCAAGGTTCAGGAAACTTGTACTCATTCTGTTTTATTTTCTTGAAATAATCACCATCTTTTTCAATTTTCTGGCTGTATGCGGAAACTTGTTGAATGTACCCAGGATTGGATACTGCGAGAAGCGTAGCATCTATTGCGTGGTGCCGATTATTAATTTCTCTATCTTTATCTGATAATCCTAATCTTCTTTTAATAATACTTGTAAACACACCAGTATAAACAAAGACCTTTCTTTTCATCTCTGATTCTGCAAACTCTAAATGATCTTCTAGCAAGTTTTTTAAATATTTTGAAATGTATCGAGTGTCGTTTAGATCTCTTTCTACAAAAGTTTTAAAAATCTCATCTCCTGCTTTTGGGACTTCTTTTCTTAGTAAATTCTTTTTCTTATAAGGATTCATCATTTTTAATGACTCGATTCTAGCTTCAAACTGATTCCATTTTTCTGAATTATCCTTTTCACCGAGATATTCGTATGGTGTTAAATCCTTCTTCTCTTGGTTCTCTTTAACTAGGCACAAAACCTTGTTTTTATAACTATCATTCATACTTCGACTATAAGGAATAGCATGGTCTATTTGTGTTGCATTAGTGAATAAAATATCCGGGTTTATGTGATTTCCTGAATATATACTTTGCTCGTTTTGCTCCTTCCAAAGTCGGTATTTAATTATATCTGTACCACTTGGGTAATTGATATCAAATAATTCTTTTATCTCATCAATCTCTTTTTCGGTGCGCTCTCGATTTTCTTCGATAAGTTTGGTTATTTTTCTTCGCTCTGAAAAATCTTTTGAAAGATCTCTTGCTAATTCGATATTTATATATGTTGGTGAGCCATATTTATCTACTATGGCATTTATTACCTTACGAGTTTGAGATAATGCACGCATTACAATGTGATTTCTTATTTCTTCTTGATTGATAGGAGGCAATTTTCGAAACCTTTCAAACTGCTTGTTATCTGGGTATTCTATTGCTACTGCCTCAGAGTATAGTTTCCCTTCTTTCAGATGAGGTAATAGTTTCTTTATAGCTTTTAGTGATAGATGTCCGAATCCTTCATAGCTTATCTCTTGAAATAAAAACTCTGCAAGTTCTTTTTCAATTCCCAAGTTTGTTAATTTTTCTACACATTCAGTTTCATCCTTATTCAAAGTAATAATATATGCAATTTCATCTAGGAGTTCATAATTATTTGCATATTTATCAAGATAGGGCTCACTAAACTTTTTAATAGCATTTATTAATTGGTGGAAGCCCTTCATTGATAAAAATTTTTGTTCTTCGGCTTTTTTAATTATCTCTTCCTCATTAATTTTAAGCATATCTTCAGGTTTGGTGTATAGTTTCTTTCGTGCACTATAATAATCACATCCCTTAAAAAGTATCGTTTTATCAATGTCAAGAGTTTTTCTAATTTCTGAAAATTTAATTTCGTGTTTACTTAACAGAAGATTAGCAATTTTCTCTCGTTGTTCGGTTTCAAGTATAATTTCGTTATACCTATTTTCTGACCTGTACATTCTAAAGTTATTCAACTTCGATAATGATGAAAACAATTCAAATGAAAATGCTCTTTTGGCAGACCTCTTTTCAGTTCTTTCTAATGTACAGTAGCCCACCATCTTTTTTATTAATGCTTCATCACTAAAACTTTTCTGTCTAAATGCTACTTCAACAATCTTGTCTCGTAGCTTTTCGTCTAGCAGTTTGTTTCCCAATTCAGACTGTTTCTTAAGAATATTTTTCATCTCTTCTAGAAGACTTTTTCTTGATAACATATTAACATAGCTATCATTAGTATTGCGTTTCCGAGTTGCATAAGCCTCATCCTTGTAAAACATCTCGCCGATCGATCGATACCCTTTTTCGCTCATCAGCAACTCATTTTTCTCAATATATGGCTTGTATAATCCACCTTCTTTATCACTTTGCTTCTTTCTATTTGAATTGAATCCTCTATGCTTTGCTATGTGTAATATTGATTTTGATAGTTCTTGCCCTGAAAGTATACGATCAAGAGAATCTGACCTTACTTTCCAAGGATCAATTTCTATGTATTCTTTATTACTGAAAATACTTATGTTTTGAACAATCTTTGCATCTACGAAAAGTCTTTTGAGCTCTTTTAATCTGTTTTGTCTTCTATTTATAACTCTTCTTTGGGAACGTTTTTCTCTTCTATTAACATTAAGTTTCTCACCACTTTTTGGATTTTCAGGAAGAGAAAAAATCCGTACTCCAGCCCTATGTAACCTACGGGGTTTATTATTTTCGTCAAGATCAACAACACTCCAACCTAATGACCCAACACCAACATCTAGTCCTAATACGTACTTTGTTTTATTCATTTCAGTTCGTATTTAGTTAAAATAATTGCGCTATTATATCACATTTGCTATTTTTTGTGAATCTCTATAAAAAAAGGACACCCACTATTGCTAGTGGGTGGAGCCTTACGGGGTTAAAAACCCCTTATTTTTATAACCTGTCACAATTTCCCGTTGTGATATAACAAGTTATAGTATATTTTACCATTTACGGGAATAAAAAGCAAATTATAAGAAGTTTGTAAAAAAGCAATAGATCAACGAAAACTAGAGTTAACTTGATTAGAAATGAATAATTAACAATCTGGTGGAGACGATGGGATTTGAACCCATGTCCAAAAGCATTTACCCGATCCATTGTACAAACCTAGTAAGCCTAAAGTAGTTATATTTCCCTCAAGGCTAACAAAAAAGGAAATATACTCGGTGGTAAGCTCAACTAATGACTAACCGACGCGCCAATTAACAGTATTCCGGAGATGAACCACCTAAGGATGCCTTCCGGAAGCGACAAAACCTTAGATGTAACCGCCGAAGCAGTTAAGCAATTATGCTAATGAGTAATTGAGAGCAAATGCACCTGAAACAGATGCAAAAGCAGACTTAACACCATCAACTAATTTTGCTGTGAAAGATGAAATGTTTGCATTTATCTTTTTGCCGAGTTTTATTGAATCTCGACGATTCAGCTTGTGGGTCGGACAAATTTACTCCTGTCGAAGCCTTTCGTCCCCATGCGCAGATTGTCAATGAGCTACTTATTTCTCTGATATATTATACCATATTTAGCTAAATTTTTCACTAATAGTAAGACATCTTAATGATCATGCGTGATTGATATATCATTACCTACTGTTGTAAAAATCATAATACTGTATGGGTAAAGTAAAGAGAAAAAAGGCTTCTATATTATAAGAAGCCTTAGATCTACAAAGCGACTAAAACCTATCTCAAATTCTAGCTTTTAGCAATCTTTTTACTAAAGTACCTGTCATAAGCAAGATATGAGATAGTGATAGCAAACAAAACTATCGAAACAATCAAAGTAGTGATTATTTGCTGATACTGATTATCAAAACCAGCAGCTGAAGTATGTTTGATCAAAATACCACTATATGCCCAGACACCAACCAAGATGTAAGGGATACTCTTATCTTTGACAGCTCTGAGGGCTAAAATAATCGCACCTACAGCAAGTATGATAACAGTCCAAATTTCTGGAGTTAAACCAAAACCGTCCCAACCAAGACTTACTAACAAAACAGTAAGGTTAGCAATAGTCGCAACAGTTATCCAACCAAGATAAACAGAGAAAGGAGCCTTGATGAATGCAGTTTCTGATAAAGAAAGTTTTTTCTTGAGGATAATGTCATTGATAAATATTAACGAAACTAAAAGTACAAGCATGAAAAGAACTGACAAAGGGATAATGTTGTAATGCCATGAAAAAATCCATGCAATATTTGCAACCGAAGTAACGATAAATAGTTTCGCGACCTTCTCAAGAAGCTCTTCAGTCTCTTTGGACTTCTCCTTGACAAAAAGTCCTATCTGATAGGCACAATAAAGACCTAACAAAAGGTAGATTACACCCCATATGGCAAAAGTTGAACCAGTCGGTGTAAAAAGATTAGCGTATGAATCTGAAGCTTGACCAGTTGTCACGCCGCCAAGTGGCAAAAGATTTGCCAGACCATTTACAACGATCATCACTACAAACGAAACAATCGCTGCTATTTTTAAAATTAAGTTTCCTTTTTTCATTATTTTACAGGTAATAATTTAATTAACCTTACAAATAAATAGTAAAGCTTTTCAATAAAATATGCAATTGTTTATGTGAATCGAAACGAATTTTTTTGTATGCCACCAACCAGATTGCGTACCAACAATAGTATTCCATGACTACCCATGCATCAACTGATTTATCAGCGCCGTCACGTAAAAAATAGTTCGATTATGTTGAAAAGTGTTTGGGTGTGAATAGGGTAATCTAAGCGGCATAGCGCAAGGATTGTAATGGTGACGGGAAATTTTGAAAATCAGCGCATGGTTATATACACTTACTTTTTCTTCCAGAAATATGGCCAAAGCAAAGCATCTAAGACCAACGTGTGAAAACTAAACCAGCCTAAACCGATAACGCTCGCTAAGTACAAAAATCCACCAGCTGAATTATTTGTTAAAGCAAGTACGATAAGTAATCCGATTGAGCCTAGTGCAACTAGCATCAATACTATCCTGATAGCGATCCAGAGTAAATTGCTTGAAGCTTCTACCATTTTTTTAGTAAGTGGCATCCAAAATGTTGATGCGCCTAGTATCATTATAAATACGAGATAAATAATCGTGTCACCCAATGTGCTAAAACCATCAAAAAATCCTGTACCTAGTCTTTGAATGATGTATGTAAAAAACAAAAAATACCCAATAGCGGATATTAGCATTGATACTGTGTAAACTGGCTGTATTTTCTTTGGTGTCCCGCCCCAGAGATTCTGGACTCCTGCATTTCCTTTTAGCCCGAGGTAGTAACTTCCGAGTACGAGTATTCCTCCTAAAATATTTATTATGAGAAATATTATTTGTGATGTGTTCATTGCATTTATTAAGAATTTATTCATTTATGTTAGCATGAAGCAGCGTATTAAAAAAGTATTATTTTAATGTGAAACATGTCGAAAAGAAAAAAGGAGAATCTTACAAACTTGTGCCACCATCAATAATCACTGTAGTCCCAGTAATATAGCTTGAGTCTGGACTTGCAAGAAATAAGGTGAGATTTGCAACTTCTTTTTCTGTTGCGAATCTTTTTAAATATGTTTTCTCCTTTTCTTTCTTAAGGAAATCTTTTGGTAATTGAGAATTCATTTTTGTATCTGCCCAACCTAAAGCTGTTGCGTTTACTCTAATTTTTCTGCTCGCCAACTCCTTCGCGAAATTTTTTGTTAGACTAATTATTCCTGCCTTAGTCGCATCGTAATCAATAGATTCAGGATTGTTATAATATATCCCATTTGTTGATCCCGCATTTACAATTGCTCCCCCCGCGTTCATGTTTTTTGATATAATTTTAGTACATAAGTATGTTCCAAGAAGATTTGTGTCAATTGTTCTATGCCAATCTTCTAAAGTTCGTTCTTCGATTGGTGAATCTATGACATATCCGGCATTGTTTACCAAAATATCAATCTTTCCTAAAGTTCTTTCGGTTTCTTTTACTAAATTTTCAATTTGTGATTGTTCTCTAACATCGCATTCAACCATTATTGCCTTCGAACCGATTTTTTTGATTTCGGACATAACTTTAATGGCATTTTCCTTTGCATCTGGTTCGTAATCTGAGACAAAATAATCTATGACTAGATCTGCACCTTCTTTTGCAAATTGTATTGCCGTTTCAGCCCCTATACCTCTGCTTGCACCTGTAACTACAACTACTTTATTTGTAAATTTCATAATAATTGTTAATAATGTTAAACTTTTTTAACATAAAATATTAGCCAGTTATCTTTCTCTGTGTTTCTTCTTCCAACTTCTAACACTGAAAAACCAGCTGATTCGAGAACTTCTCTAAACTCATCCTCTTTGTAATATGTGAAAAGTCTTCCAGTTTTTTCATCAACCCTTTCACCCTCTCCCTCTTTCATTGTTATAAAGCCGACGCCCTGATTTTTTAATATTGATGCAATGGCGAGTATAGATTTTTTCATTTCGTTTCCTTGTTCAATAAGACCTCCGAAATCTCTTGTTTTTGCCCCTTCTTTCCAATGAGTATCTGTAATCCATAAGGGACCAAAGAATTTATAAGGATAAACGTTGCCGAGTATATTCTCGATTTTGGTTTTGGATTGATACTCATCAAATACTGAATCATCTAAATGTCTGACAACTTCTTGTAGAGCAATAATGTCAGCATTGTATTGTCTAAGGAAGTTACCAATTTTTTCAGAATTATCAATTTTTATTCCTACGTTAATATTTATTAGTTTCATATTTTTATCCTAATGTTTTAATACTCATTCCTCCATCTATTGTAAGTATCTCACCACATACTGAATCATTTTGAACAAGAAATATAACCCCATCTGCAATTTCTTCTGGTTGTATCCATCGACCAATTGCATGATCCTTTGCCTCCTTAGCTATATATTCTTCATCAATTTTACCCCACATAGGTGTAATTGTTTTACCAGGTGCTATAGAGTTAACTAGAATTTTTGGTGCTAAATACTTTGCTAAATTTTTCATATATGAATCAAGTCCTGCTTTCATTGAGCTATAGGCAATCGCATCTGGGCGACCATGTCCCAAACGGCCATGAATTGATGTGACAAAGACTATTTTTCCACCATTCATTAGCTTTAAAGCTTCATTTGTTACAGATACTTGCGCTAAGAAATTCATCTCAAAGATATTCCGAAATGAATCAAGGTTCTCTGGTCCATCATTTTCATCAAAAATCCCTGCATTATTTACTAAAATATCAAGAGTCTCAAACTTATCTCTTATAGAATCAATCATCCCTCTAACTTCTGATTCCTTTCTAATATCCGCCTTTAATGTAATTGCCTTAACTCCACCTGCGATTGCCATTTCATTGAGACTCTTTGCAGATTCTTCATCATTTAAATAATTAATTGCAACGTTAACGCCTTTTTTAATTAAAGCCTCAATAGTTGCCTTTCCAATTCCTTTCGTGGCACCTGTTACTAAGGCGTTTTTCCCTTTTAGTTCCATATTATTTAGTTAATAATTTATTTATTTCTTTAACCATTTCTGGTATCTCTTTTTTTACTGTTACATAATCAGTATTAGTTAAGCCCATTGAGTGTTTTGTAAAAGTATCACCCATATTAAGTAGCGTAGATGATATATTATTATCTATGAATGAGTAGTAATACCCAAGTTGATATACTATTTCAGCAAAACTCGAGGAGGTATATAAATACTCCTTGTATTTGAAATCATCAAATTTCTTTAGCCAATTGAATATGTACTTTAACTGTTTTTTGGTTTCTTCATCAATATTTGAAAGGTTCAAATTCTTTGATTTAAAATATTCGATGATATTATTTGAAACTGTAATTACTGACTCAATATAACCCTTGTACTCATTCCAACTTTCTGCACCTAACATCATTCTATGATTATTTGCTCTATCAATAGACTCAAGAATTTGCTGAATATCTTTTTGTAGAATCTTATCAATATCCTCTTCATATTCAATAAAAAATCGCTCTAATTCTTCGCCGTATATTTTGAGTAGGGATTTCATTGACGAGAGAGTCTCCCCATGTTTCTGATCATATAGTCGTGTAGTAGAAAGGATTTTTATTGCTATACTTAATAAGCCACTCAAATCAACTGATTGTGATGTGTCGTCTTTAAGTGGTGCGGATTGTTCAATGCCTAATAACGATTGTTTAATTCGAAAACTGTGATTTAGAATTTCATTAAGCTCATTTTGGGATATCTTTTCTGATGAGTTATCACCTGCAAGAGATCTTGAATAAATTACATTCGATTCAATGTACTTTTCTGTATGATCGCCAAATGTTAATTTCAATTCTTTCTTTGTCAAAAGTGGATATTCTTTGGCTTCTTTAACATCGATAATAACAAACCATTTATTGGAATCTTTTTCATCTTGTGTCACATATATATCAAAATCAACATACTGATGTATATAACCATCTATCTGACTTTTAATTTTATCAATATCCTTAAAGGTATCTTTTTGTATTTGCGTTAGTCCTGTATATACAATATTTGAATTCTTTTCTTTTATTCCAATAATAACCTTGCCCCCGTCTGGTATATTTGCCATTGAAATAATGGCTCTTATTGTTCTTGCTTGAATATCAGATATGCTTTTATCCCAAGAAAAAGAATCTTTATATTCTAAATTTCTTTGTTCGTGACTTCTTGTCAGTTCAATAAATTGTGCATAATCAAATGTTTTCATTATTTCTCCCAACTCTTAGGTAATTTATCAATCTCTTTCATAATCCTATCAGTATTTTCAAGTACAAATACTATCTTCTGGTAGTGTTCAATATCCTCATTACTTAGTGACTTTCCTTTTCTGTCTTTTAACCACTTTTGAGCAGGTTGATACCCACCAATGTAAAAGTTCCATGCAATTTCAGAAACATTTCCGAAGTATTGGGTCTCGTTTATAAATACTTTGTTATCTTTGTAAGTGATGTTTTCGACAGTATCGCTACCTGATTCGGGGAATGGCAAACTCGCATTTTGTAATAGAGGCGATTCCATGAGATGCAATTCTCGGAGTTCTTTTCCATACTTGGCATATTCGTCAAACATCTTTCTGTTTGTTGGGTACGGTATTCGTGGGAAATCGACTTTCAAAAATTCCTTATAACGCTGGCGATATGACGGTGAATGAAGTACCGAATAGATATAGTTGAAAAGTTCTTCGGGTGAGATTTCTCCAATTTGTTTTGATATTTTACTTGTAATTGCTGTATCGAGGTTTGGAATCCTAGTTTCGTTCTCTGTATAAAGATACAAAGGGAACCCATATGTTGATTCCTTTGTTTGCATTGAAACCGCACAAATATCACTAAGGTACTTTGTTACTAAAATATGTTGGAAATCGAATGTACTTAGTTGTCGACTTGAAAGTAATACTAAATTGTCATTTATAACATGCTTCATCACATTGTTTCTGTGACGCACTACTTTTTTCAAATCATATTCGATATTTCTTACATCAAATGGTCTATATAGATATTTACGGTTATTGTCCTCAAATGTGTCAAAAGAGACAAGTTCTTTGTCGTTATGGGTTTTTACTCCACTGGTATTTACTTTGAATAATTCGTTGAGCTTGAAATGACTTTCGTATTCAACATGTAGGCTAAAATCTTTCGGCACAAAATAATATGAGTGATTGTCATAATCGAGGACTGTCCAATCAACTGTATTAATCAAATTGTTATCAAGAAACTTAAACTTTTCTTCTCTCGCTCCATACAAATCAAAATGGTGAATCTTACCAAGTCCAGCCTTTTCTTCTGTTTTTCTTATGAAAATATTAATGGAAACACCTTGCATAATGTCAAATACGTTTTCATCTTTGCTTCCATCAGGAGCTTTCTCTTTTTTCTTTGAATTGCCATGCAAATCAAGAATGTAAATGTCATCAAAAGTTTCAAGTAGATGTTTTCTCATCTGTCTGTGTATTAAGCCATCAATAAATGAATTATTAGTTATCATGGCAACAATTCCACTTTTGTTTTTCTCAATGAAATGTTCAGCATATCTAATAAATTTGATATAGTCATCTGAAAGTGGTTGAATATTTCTTTCGTTTAGGTCTTGCTTATAAACATTAAGTTGTTTAGTAATCCAATCCCCTTTATTAGTAGAACTTACACTATATGGAGGATTACCTACAACTACCATGATAGGTGTTTCTTTCTTAATCTTTGACGCTTCTTTAAACTCTTGAGCAATACTTTCAGCAAAGCCAAACGCAAAAAGACCTTGCTGAGTTTCTACATCTTCAAGCGAGTTTGTAAGATAAATACCCAATCTGTCATTGAAGTATATAAAACCTGTTTTTTTAAATGCCATGCTCAATTTCAAATGTGCAATTGTGTATGGAGCCATCATTAATTCAAAACCATGAATACGAGGAAGTAAATCATTATGAACATATTTAGGCCATCTCCCTAATTGGTCTTTTTGCTTCATGTCTTTATAAATATGACCAATAACAGCACTATAGAATGTTCCAGTACCTGTCGCAGGGTCTAAAACTTGTACTTTATGTATTCCTTTGTCAGTTTTAGAAGTATCTGAAAGTCCTGCACTCAATCCAAATTCGGTTTTCAAAATCTGATCAACGGAACGTATGATAAATTGCACTACTGATTGAGGAGTGTAGTATGCTCCCATTTTCTTTCTAAGAACAGGGTCATATTCTTTCAGGAAGTCCTCATAGAAGTGAATAACTGGGTCAGGTCCTTTTGTGTCTGCACCGTATTTTTCTTTTCGATAATAATCTTCCATGAGTCTCTCAACATCTGCATGAGAGAAAACTTCACAAAGTTCGTTAACGATATATTCAAGCCTTTTGTTGAAATCTGGCCCTGCGATATGATCAAAAAAGTGTCTTAAAAATGGGTTTGACGCAGGTATCAATTCTCGTGCTTCTGTTCTTGTAAAAGTATCTTTTGATTCATCATGAAATCTTGCAACAAAAAGCCCATACACAAGAGTTTGAGCGTACATATCAGCGAAATCAGTATAACTGAGGTCGTGGATAAGCAATTGCTTGATAGTTTCATATACTTTTGCCAAGTCGGTTGCGGACTCAGATTTTGAATCAAATAATTGCAAAATATTATCCCGAATACGCTGAGCCTTACCACCCATTATCTTTGAAAGATGGAAACCTGATTTAATTGGCTCTTTATGTGAGAGGGTAAAGTCGATAAGTGTCTTTTGTAATTGCTCAAATTTCTCGGGGTGAGATTGAATAGTCCTATCTTTCTTGTTATATGTTGCAATTACGATTGGTTCTTCATACCTTTCACCGTTTCGATAGAATCTGAACTCAACATAATCAGTTAAAACAAGATTTTCATAACCATAAAATCTTGTCATTTGCCCCGATGTTTCAACCTTGTCTAAATCAACGCCAATATCTTTTGTTTCAATATAGAGAATAGGAACGGAGTTCTTTGTAACTATAAAATCAGGTTTGTTGCCTTCTTTCGTTTTAGCATCATGTTCAATTTCTTTTACATTGATTTTCTCGAAAACTTCGCTTAATAGAATTTCAAAATCAGTACGATACCCATACTCACTTGTATGATCATTTGTATACTTTTTAGAAATATTCTCAATGTATTTTTCTAGTATTGTACTCATTTGATTTTAATTAATTCATCTATTGAAATCTTAAAAACATCTGCTAATTTTTGCAGAGTTTTTAATGTCGGATTATCCAATAATCCTTGTTCTAACTTAACAATTGTAGTGTAGGCTATTCCTGATTCTTTTGCGAGTTCTTCTTGTGTAAGTCCTTTGTCTTTTCTAAGTATCTGCATGTTTTTTGCAAGTCCGATAGCTTTCACTTTAGTAATACTTTTAAAACTAAACTGTTATTAAAATAACACTTGTAATATACCACTTAAGAGATATTTCTACAATTTGAAATAGCTTGAGTACAAATTCAGAAAATATCTATACAAGCTACATAAAAGCCGACTCAATTCTCAAACGAAAATATTTGAGAATGTTTTTTGATGGAATTTATGTTGATAACAAAGAAATTGTACGAGTTGAGTACAATCCTGTGATTGCTCAACTTACAAAAATTCGGGAAGTCCGAATAACAAACAACTGGCGGTGTGCTTTCGAAAAAATTCGAACTGATTTCGCCCAAAATTTGTAGGGCGGGCGGAATTCCCCCCAGACCTCCCTTCCGCCCGCCCGCAGAAGCGACCCTTTCGGATTGGACGATTTCAAGTTTTTCGTTCCGCTTTTAGCGGAACCCTGGGCTTCGCCCAGTTTGGCGGCAAATTCTTTATTATTTAAAAATTTCCTTAAACACTACTTCTAATTCCTTATCTATATTGTTAGGTAATTTTGTGTGTGGAATTTTCAAGTTTTTCAATACTGTATCAAATCTTTCAAATCCACCATCACTTCTTAATTCAACCCATTCAACTTTTAAACTATTTAATTGTTTTTTGTTAGTGTCAGAAAGTTTGTCAGCTACAAAAACTTTACTATCTCGTGCGATAACCGCATCTGCACTTTCTGGATTTCCTCTTCCCATTAATTTTACTTCGCATTTATACTGATTTTTCCCTTCAACCAAATAAAAATCAATTTCTCTTTCAAAATCATCTTCCTCAATATCTTTGCCTTTTATCCTTAAAGCGTAGTTTGCTTCGGGAACACCATACAATTTACAAAGAGTTTGCATTAGTGGTTTTTCTACTCTTTTTCCCGCGGTACTCCATAACCCGCCTCTTAGCTCTGCTCTTTTAACTGCTAATGTGTTTATTACAATTAAACTTTCGCTAACATTTAGATCAACGCTTACACCCTTGAATTTAATAGTTAAAGTTAGTTCAAGATCATGTTCTGTATCAACCAAATTTTTTATAGATTCATATAGCAAATCATAGTGTTCATTTGACGCATCAATCACTATTTCCTTTGTTGAGGAATTAAACATATTATGGATTGTCTTTTTATTCAATCCAGAATTTATAGCTATTTCCTTAGCTGGTAAGTTTGGATTTAAAAAGGCTTTCTTATACCAATCAACGGTAATATCCTTGCTTTTTAGTTTTGCATCAACGATATGTTTAAAAAAATCTATCGCAAATTGTAAAAATTCAGCGTTAATCAATGTTACAACCTCAATTCTGTAATCTTCGCCCTTCAACAATTTTTTAATTATATTTTTTGCAACTTGTTCTGTTATTGTCATATATTTCCTTTAATTATATTTATAAAATTTTTGATATCAGTAAAGTTTGGTTGTTTGTTTTTTGAACTAAACAAACCCTCTTTTTTGATCAAATCTTCTTTCATTCTAGCTACATATTTTGCTTCTTTTTCTGTCAAAAAATAATATCTATTAAGATTCGCGGCAGCCCTCCCCAATGTTCCGCTTCCGGCAAATGGATCAAAAATTAAATCATCTACGAAAGAATAATATTTTATAACTCTATTACATAATTCCATCGGGAAAACCGCACTATGCACTCTATCGAAGGTTGGATCGATACGCCAAACATTCGTGGTCTCGTATTTATCCTGAACTTTGCTTTTCTTTACTTTATCCCAACTATATTGGTGTATGTTCCAATCAATTAGTTTGTCGGTTTTTTTTCTATAAACCATTAGCATTTCAGAAATTGCATTGGGTTTATAGCCTAATGGTTTTCGGTGTTGTAAAAACCCTGCATTTCTATTTTTTACACTTGCTTCAGGTTTCACCCAAACTATGTCGTCGATGAACTCCCAACCCATTTTAACCAACAAAGGATGAATGTCATATGGTATAGGGTATCTTTTGCTTGCGTGGGCTCGGCTTATTCTAGGAATAATTATTGGCGATGTATTGAGAACAAAAAATCTACCTTCTTTTGTAACCCGATGAACTTCTTTAAAAACTTCTTCTAAAAACTTTAAATATTCATCATAACTTTGATAAATCGAATAATCTCTAGCGTTGTAATAAGGCGGCGAAGTAAAAGTTAGATGAACAGATTCATCGGGAACATATTTTAATGCTTCTAAAACATCGCCCTGAACGATAGTATTTTTTAAATAATCAGGAAATTCATCGTGCTTGCCGCTATTTTTTGAACCATAACTTACACCATTAATTTCCTTGCCTATTACCTCTTTTATTAACTCATTCGGATGATTGAGCAACTTAGATAACTCTTTTTTAACTTGAATATTCTTTGAAAAAACAAGTAATCCGCGAATAGCCTGCATCACAACTTTCGGGTCTTTATCTGATAGTAATTTAATCAAGACGGGAATGGTTTTCTCGTTTCTTAATCGGCCAATAGCAGAAACTGATTCTCTTCTAACTTCAGTGCTTTCATCTTGTTTTGCAAATTTTACGAAAGTATCTAGCAAAGAAACATCGCCAATTTTTGCAAGATTTTTCAAAGCAAGTGATCTTATCGTCTCATTATTGTTATCTAATAGATTCAATAGTGGTTGTTTGCTATATCCATTTTCCAACCGACCTAATTTCTCTAACACATAAACAATAGTGCCGTCATTTTGATCTTGCAAAAATGTTAAAAGAGCTTTTGTGTCATTTTTCAAATTATCAATCTGCTCTTTGTTTATTTGTTTACTTAAAACTGATCTATTCATAATTTTATTTTATTAAACTATCAATAGTTATGCCTAACCCGTTAGCTATCTTCATAACTGTTTGAATGGTGGGCTTAGTTATAACATTGCTTTCAATTTTAGTAAGCGTTGTATAGGGAAGATCGGATTTTCTTGCCAATTCGTCCTGCGTTAAACCTTGCTTATTTCTAAGCTGTTTTATCTTATCCCCAATTGTTTCATTATTGTTTTGACTTTTCATAGTTTCCTAAGTATGATAGTATTAGTATGGGTGCTTATTTAACCCTTCATAAATATGATAACAAATAAAACGCAATCAGTCCAATTAAAAATGAGGGAAGCCCGCTTTTGGCCCAAAATGAAGTTCGAGCCGATATTTTTTCAGGTTCTTTGGCAGTTTTTCAATCCGAAAGGGTCGCTTCTGCGGGCGGGCGGAAGGGAGGTCTGGGGGGAATTCCGCCCGCCCTACAAATTTTGGGCGAAATCAGTTCGAATTTTTTCGAAAGCACACCGCCAGTTAGGAAATGTTTTGGTTGGCTCGCCCTCTGCGAGGGCTCGCCAGCCGATTTTAAGCGCAAATTGGAATTTTTTATCTTTGCCCCGAAGGGGCTGGCCAAAAGCGGGCTTCCCGAATTTTCATTTTTAATTTTTTAAGGAGTAACTATGAAATATTTTATCTACACTCGAAAATCTACGGACAGTGAAGAAAGACAAGTATTAAGTATTGAAGCTCAGCTTGCTGAGCTAAAAGAATTTGCCGCCAAAGAAAAACTTGAAATCGTCGCCTCGCTTTGCGAGGCAAAAACTGCCAAAGAACCTGGCCGAACTGTGTTCGGAGAAATGCTTGCTCGGATTGAAAAGGGCGAAGCCCAAGGAATTTTGGCTTGGCATCCGGACCGACTGGCTAGAAATTCCATTGACGGTGGCAAAATCATTTATTTACTGGACACAGGAAAGATTAAAGATTTGAAATTTCCCACATTTTGGTTTGATAGCACGCCACAAGGAAAATTCATGATGAACATTGCCTTTGGCCAAAGCAAGTATTACATCGACAATCTAAGCGAAAATATTAAACGAGGTCATCGGGCAAAACTGCGAAAAGGTATTTGGCCAAACTTTGCCCCGCTTGGTTATTCCAATAATCCCAAAACAAGGGCGATTGATATTGATAGTGAAAAAGCACCACTCGTTAGAAAAGCATTTGAACTTTATTCAACTGGCGAATATACCCTAAAAGCCCTTGCTAAAGTTTTGGATCAAGCGGGGCTAAGAAGCTATAAAGGCAATGTTCTTTCGGTTTCTTGTGTCCAGCGACTTTTGCAAAATCCGATTTACTACGGTGTATTTTCTTTCAACGGTGAAATTTATGACGGAGCACATGAGCCAATTATTTCCAAGAAACTTTTTGATTCTGTTCAACAAGTAATGAGCAACCGAGGGAAAAAGAAACGCAAACGAAAACACGAATTTGCTTTTTCGGGGCTGATGAAATGCGGAAATTGCGACTGCCTTATAACTGCTGAAAAACAAAAAGGGCATCACTACTATCGTTGCACCAAGAAAAAGCAACCTTGTAACGAAAAATATCTGCGGGAAGAAAATCTTGTTGAACAAATGAAAGCAATTATTCAAAAAGTTTCTTTGCCTGATGAGTGGGCGGAAAATATGCTTAACGAGATAGACAAGGAACGAGAACAGGCAAAGGCGGAAACGAAAGTTTTTGTTCAAAATCTCCAAGAGCAAAAAACCGAGATTGAAGCTAAAGCAGAAAATTTGCTTGATCTGTTTATCGGTGGCAAAGGTATAGAGCTGGAAGAATACCAGCTAAAAAAGCAAAAACTTCTCAACGAGAAGCTGGACATTCAACAGAAAATTAAGGATTTTGAACAAAAAGGAAATAATTGGCTCGAACCGATGAAAGAAATGATTTTAGCCAGTAGCCAAGCCAAAATTCTTTTGTCGCAAAGCGACAATCAAGAAATCCGAGCATTCCTAAAAAATATCGGCTCGAACTTCATTTTGAAAGATAAAAAATTCCAATTTGCGCTTAAAATCGGCTGGCGAGCCCTCGCAGAGGGCGAGCCAACAAAGACATTTCCTAACTGGCGGAGAGGGCGGGATTCGAACCCGCGGTCCACTTTAGGGCGGACGACTCGTTAGCAGTGAGTTCCTTTCGGCCACTCAGGCACCTCTCCAAAATAAAGTTGAGCAAATAACGAACTGTAATTCAAATTACAGAAGAAATTATAGTAGAAAATTAACAAAATCACAATATGATATAATATCCCGAAAATAATTAACTTGAAATTCTAAACACAAGCGTAATTTAGTCCTTCGAAATACTAGCTGGACCAAAATACACATTCAGAAAGCGTCGTTATATTGATGTTAATATTGAATTAATAACAAGCAAAACTGGAAAAATGAGAAAATTAACAAAAGAACAAGAACTAATTGAACTTGGCAAGATATGGATGAAAAAGTCCTTGGATAAAGGGAGTCATGATCAGTACCATGCTCAAACAGTTGAAGATAATTGTATGGGAGTGTGGGAGGAGATGAAACAAACGGATCCTGAAAGTGCAAGTCAGGTAGATACAGGGTTAATTAGACTGGTTGCATGGTGGCACGATTGTTACAAGTCACAGATTAAAAGTCCTACGATTTCTTCCGTACTTTACGAGGGACGATTCTCAGAGAAAATATTTAGAGAACAGGCTGCAAATTATTTAAGGCCAGAGCGCCTTGAGCAGGTAGCTTATGCAATAGCCAATCATAACAAAGTGTGGAAATTTTTCTATAGATTAAAAAAAACGCCGGTATTGCTTCGTATATTACTTGAAGCTGATGGAGTAGAATCGATTAGAACCTCCAGAAATCGAAATCAAGCATACAATTATCAAGCAGAAATAAACTCAGAATCATATAAGCAAAGTAGTACAAAAGATCGCGCTAACAAGAAAAGAAAATCATTTTTCTACAAGATTTTTTCTTGGATACTTAGAAAATGTTTAGTAATCTTCTTTTTTTTCTACCCATTCTCCAAATATGGGCGATCAGTATATTACAAAAATCTTAAATAATAGCATTTTAATAATAGCATTTTGCTTTTTGCTTGAATAAAACTTCATAATAACTCATACTATAAATATGAAATATATAGGCACAAATATAGGTGGAGGTATCCCAAAATGTCTGATTACTGCAAAAAAACTGAATGTCGATACAATTCAGATGATGCCAACAGCTCCTATGCGTTGGTCCGCAAAAGAGATCCCTGATGAGATTGTTGAGGCTTTTGTCCAAAACTTACTTGACAATCCAGTTAAAAAATTGTTGATGCACGGAATATATCTTATCAATCTCGCCCGTGGTGATAAGCAATTATTCCATTTAAGCAAATTATCGCTAGTCACATATTTAAACTTCCAAAGCCGTGTAGAAGATAGAATATCAAGTTTATCAAGTAATGATAAGGCACGGATAGAAAAAGAATTCGAGATATTAGGAACTTGTTTTCATCCAGGTTCGGCAAAAGATTTAAGTGCAGAAGAAAGTTTAGAGCGAGTCATTTACGGTATCAACTGGATACTCGATAATGCACCTCGTGGTACGCTACTTATCGAAAGTACTGCTGGTGCTGGTGATGTGATGGGTGATACATTTGAAGAATTGGCAAAAATGCGTGACAATGCAAATCAAAAAACTCGCGTTGGCTTTGTTATCGATACTCAACATACCTATGCTTCGGGCTATAATTGGGTAAATGATCTGGATGGGGTAGTAGAAGTTATGGATAAGACTATCGGTATTGAAAATGTTAAGGCTATACATCTTAACGATTCTATCCCAACATTGGCTTCTCATAAGGACCGCCATGCAAATATTGGTGATGGAAATATTGGATTAGATGCAATACAAAAAATAGTATCTCACAAAAAACTTACGAATATACCATTTTTTCTTGAAACCCCTGCAATCAAAGATGACGAAGGTATTCGTGCAGAGTTAGCAAAGTTGAGTCCATTGAAATAAATTTCAGTTATGTACGTGAGTGTTTAGTAAGCCTATAGTATAATATCTTCATGGTTAATACTTCTGATTCGAGAGAATGCACTGCGACTCCCTCTGTAGATGCATTTATTTCAAGAGCATTTTGGGGTTTTCAATTTGTTCAGATTGAGGGAAATCCCAACCTTATCCCAGTGTCGTTATGTGTGCATGATGAAGATGAAACATTTCATCTATTAGCTTATTCAAAAAAATTCGGTTTTAATGAACTTATCTCTTTTGGAAGAGAAGCAAATTTGTGTTCTGTTTATGGATTAAGAGTTAATTTGTTTCAAGCTCATCTTCCATATATTCCTTCGCAATTTAATCCACAAATCAGAGTTTTAGAGGAACGAGATATTAACTCAATTATCGCACAAATAAGAACAATGCAAAGATATTCAGATTTATCTTACTCTCGAGAAACCGCGATCTTAGGGGCAATGTGTTTTCCAGATATTTTACGCAGAGAATGTTATGCAGGAGCAGCAAAACTTGATCAACAAGAATTGAAGAATTTTCCTCTTTTTGATCGGTATATTGCCTTTTGTCTTCGAGGAATATTATTATCTGAAGAACAAAAAACAATAATTTTAAATTATGCCCATGAAAATGGGGTACTATTGTATTAGTCTAGCTTCAAATGTGACTTCCAAATGCATTAAAATTCGCATAAAAACCATAGAAATGGTATAATTAAGTATGAGTTTAAGGAATAATTCTTCATTAAAATTACGTAAGCGAAAAAGCAAGATCAAAGCAGAAAGTTGGGAAGAGTACGATAAATTGGAAAACGAGTTATATCGTGAATTCAATCAAAATCGTGAACCGACAGTTTTAGGCTTGATAAAAATCTCTTCAGGAAAATTGAAAAATCTTTATCTAGAAATTCCGCGACAAACGAGGCCACTTACAAGTCGTCTTAAAACAACAGTTTTCGATGTATTGGCAAGCGATATAATCGATAAAACCGTGCTTGATCTCTTTGCTGGGACAGGTTCTTTTGGTTTTGAAGCCTTATCGAGAGGTGCCAAATATGTTGAATTTGTTGACGCATCAAAAAATGCTGAGAAAATTCTGATCACAAACTGTAAGAGGACGGGTATGTTGGTCGAAACCAATGTAATAAGACAAAAGGCAGAGGAATACATTCTCAATGCAATGGAACAAGATAAAACATTTGATATCATTTTCATTGACCCACCGTATAAATTCTATAATAGCAAGGACACATCTCGTATCAGATATATTTTAGAAAATGCAGTAAATTTACTCCCAGGGATACAATATCCGAGGAAAAAAATATTTAAAGGAGCTATGATTATTAAACATCCAGCTCGTTACGATTTATCGAAAATCCCACTAAAAGGTACAAAATCAATTGGTCGCTGGGAATTTGGCTTAAACTGTATATCAATTTACATCGTTGATACAGCAAAACCTAAAAAGTCGAACTAGCTGAATAATAGCCGATTATACTTTTCCAAGTGCATAGTGTCTATTTTTATGTATCCAATCGTTTTACAGAGTTATTAGCCATCACCATTACTATCCTTGCATTTTGCTTATGAATAGCTTGTATACTTTCCAAACAAGTACCATTGCTGATAAAACCGAAATTTGGTCATGTTGATAAATGTCCTTAAAGTGTTATCATAAAATATGCAACAACAAAATCAAAACAATAACGACGATACGGTAAATGATAAATCATTTATTAGACATGACTCGTTAAATAGTGACACGCATTTCAACGGTCTTTCTCGAGAAGAAATGGATGAGATCGAGCAGCATGTAAGAAAATACATAGGTCCGTTTGATCGAGTTCTACACGAATTAATATCTGATCGACTGCACCTTGATATTATTATTGTACCACCAAATGAAAAAGTACCCTTTAACACTTTAATCACCATGGGAGCAAGTGAATTTGAGATGAAGGTCCCCCCAGAACTTAAAAAGAATTTCAGTTATGCGGAATATGTTATGTATTTACCAGCTAATTGGAAACTTGATGAAGCCAGCTTGAGAGAAAACAAGTGGTATTGGCCTATACGTATGTTAAAAACAATTGCAAAAATACCTCGTACGTTTGATTCTTGGCTTTTCTATGGGCACACAATCCCAAACTTTGATCCACCTCAAGTATTTGATGAAACTACAAAGCAAAAGGGTTCTCTCGTCACATATCCTTATTATGCTGATCAGAAAGAATTTATATTTCTAAAGGGAGCAAAAAAGACTGTAGTTTTTTGGGGTGTAACCTCAATTTACGAAGGGGAGTGGGAGATAAAACTCGCAAAGGGAGCTGATTATCTTGAAGAACTTGCAAGTAAACAGAAAATTGAACATGCTTGGATTAATCCTACCCGTCAAGAAATCAAAGATATCGGATAACATTTTTCTGAAACAAGAGAAAACAGTGCTTCGTACTTGTAAGGTAGGCAACTTTGCCCATTGAAATCAAATAGAAAATATTATATAATCAGCTGATGTACAAGATATTTGACCACAAAACTAATAAATCGTATAGATTAGTTTACCCCACAGGCCGATTTTAATGGCCTTGCTTTTTCAAACACAATTTTTCTCAATAAACAATAACCTATTTAAGATATAACGATTCTTTTATGAAACAAAAATTACAACAAGATGTGTCAGAATTAGAAAAAATGCGCCACAGTGCTTCACATGTATTGGCACAAGCGGTACTAAAATTCTATCCTGATGCTAAACTCGGTATCGGACCGGCTATAGATAATGGCTTTTATTATGATTTCCATTTCACTGAGCCGATAACGGATGCCGATTTACAAAAAATCGAAGATGAAATGCGGGAGATTATTAGAAGAGATCTTCCAATTCATCGAGAGTATAAAAGTCGAGACGAAGTAATCAATTATTTCAAGTCCAAGGGCGAGAAATATAAACTTGATCTTATCAATGATATCCCTGATGAACAGATGAGTTTATTTATCACAGGAGAAGATGAATTCACGGATCTTTGTCGAGGTCCTCATGTCGCTTCAACTGGCAAAATCAAGGCAATCAAGCTTACAAAAATTGCTGGCGCATATTGGCGCGGAGATGAAAAGCAAGAGATGTTGACCCGTATTTATGGTTTAGCATTTGATACTCAAGAAGAAATTGACAACTATATTTCTAACCTCGAAGAGGCAGAGAAAAGAGATCACCGAAAACTTGGTCCTCAATTGGATTTATTCCATATTGATAGTCAAGTCGGTCAGGGTCTCGTTTTGTGGCATCCAAAGGGTGCAATGTTATGGCGACAAATAGAGGATTTCTGGTATAAAGAGCATATAAAAGCTGGCTATGAATTAGTTCGTAGTCCACACATTGGTAACAGACAATTGTGGGAAACGTCAGGTCACTGGGGTTTTTACAATTCGAGTATGTATCCAGCCTTGGAAGTTGGTCAGACTCTGGAGGATTCTCAGCAAGGGAAGGCAGTTGAAGTATCCGAGCAATACTTATTGAAACCGATGAACTGTCCTTTTCATGTTAGGATATTTAAAGCTAATCTCCATTCTTATCGAGAGCTCCCTTTTAGATGGGCTGAGACAGGTACAGTATATCGTTATGAAAAAGCTGGTGAATTATCTGGACTTGTTAGGGTGAGAGGTTTTACTCAAGATGATGCTCATATCATTTGTTCTAAAGAACAAGTCAGAGAAGAGTTAGCTAGAGTAGTGAATTTTATTCTTTTCATTTACAAATCTTTTGGTTTTGATCCGGAAGATGTCAGTGTGTATTTATCTTTGCGTGATCCAAACAAAAAAGATAAGTATGCCGGAGACGATGCAGGATGGGAATTTACCGAAAGTGTCTTAAGAGAAGTAGCTGATAATATGAAATTGAGCTATGTTGAGCAAAAGGGTGAGGCTGCCTTCTATGGTCCAAAGTTAGATTTCAAAATAAAGGATGTCATCGGCCGTGAATGGCAATGTTCAACCTTGCAGTTTGACTTTAATCTCCCTGAAAGATTTGATATGACTTTTACTAATCAGAACGGTGAATTTGAGAGACCATATATGTTGCATCGTGCACTTTTTGGCTCATTTGAGCGATTTATTGGCTTACTGATCGAACATTATAATGGTGCTTTCCCTCTATGGATTGCTCCAGTTCAGGTTAAAATCTTAAGTATTGCAGATAGGCATAGTGAATATGCACAGAAAGTGTTGAACATGATGTTAGATAATGACATTCGTGCTTCACTGGATAGTAGAAATGAGAGTTTACAATCAAAAATCCGCGATTCTCAGATGCAAAAGATACCATACACAGTTATAATCGGCGATAAGGAGATTAGTGTAAATGGAGTGTCAGTAAGACCTCGTGGTAAAAATGATCTTGGTTTGATTGATACTGAAAGATTTATTGAAATGTTGAAGAAAGAGGTTGCTTCAAAAGGAGCCGAATTAGTAAGTAATAATGATGACTCTGAAAAACAGGTCATCAAAGAGGTAAAAATCTAATTTATTTTTATTAATTTATAGATGTTTACAAAAAAAACATATAAACAATATAAACCAAAGAAACCAGGTACATCTGGAGCTTACCATGGAGCAAGTAGCTCAGGTTATCGACCAGGTGGATACAATAGTTACAATAGCAACCGTACAGGCGGTACAGGCGGATATAGCGGTGGATACTCTGGTGGAGGATACAGTGGAAATCGTAGTTGGCAAGGCAATCGTGAATACCGTCCAAGATATGATGGCCCCAATAAGAATTATTATATTAGGGCACCAAAAGTTCGTGTAATCGATAGTGATGGAACAAATCTTGGGGTTTTGGAAACCCAAGTAGCTTTGCAAAAGGCACGAGATCAGGAATTAGATCTCGTCGAGATATCTCCAAATGCGGATCCTCCTGTATGCCGTATTATAGATTTTTCAAAGTATCTCTATGAGCAAAAGAAAAAGAAAAAAATGGCTCAGAAAGATCACTCAAAGGAGATGAAAGAGTTTAAGTTTAGTCCAGTAATTGATCAACATGATATCGATATCAGGATTAACCGTGCTAACGAGTTTTTGGCTAAAGGACACAATGTAAGGCTAACGATTGAGAAGAAAAGAAGGCATACTATGGACCAAGTAAACAAAGTAATGTCTCAATTGTTGACTTATTACGCAGATTACAGTAAAATAGAAGCCGAACCTCGAACTGAAGGTAACAAGACATTTATAACAATTAAAGCAGATGGCAAGGCAAAAAACAAACAAAACAGCAATAAAACGAGTGAGGATGACAAATCCGAAGGGCAATCGTAAACCAAAAATGATGATCGTCGAGAGTGCACGACATCACTTGAGGTCAAAGAAGTCCGCTCGAAGCAAAAGAAGAAAACTGTCTAATAAACCAGTTAAATCAAATTTGATTTCTGAGTTTGAAAAAGTAATTGTAAACATGAAATAGTATGAAGATTAAAAGAGGCGTAACAGCACACAGAAAACACAAGAAAATATTAGACAAAGCAAAAGGTTATCGTATGACCCGAAGCAAAATTTACCGCGTTGCAAAACAAGCAGTTATGCATGCAGGTCAATATGCTTATGATCATAGACAGAAAAGACAAGGTCAACTCCGCAGATTGTGGATTACAAGATTGTCTGCAGCTTCTAAGCAGGCTGGTATATCTTATCGAACTCTAATCGACAAAATGAATAAGTCAAATGTCGTTATCGACAGAAAGATTTTAGCTGATATTGCAGTTAGAGATTTTGATAAGTTTGCAGCTATTGTTAACTCTTTATGAGATTAATTACTCGATACAATAAATATTCCGACTTCTCGAAAATAGCTAATTTCCCTTTTAAATATACTAAAAAATTTATTTCATTTTTCTTTTTTTCATTTTTTACCGTTTAAGCGGGTATTTGTACGTATGTACTTTAACCCGCAAATAGTGGGTATTTTAAGCTAGATTGATGTATAATAATTATGTAAAAGTCGGAGTATTAACAATAGTATTAAGCGAAATAATATAAATAATAAATTTATAAATTATTAATAATATGGATTTATCACAGATACTTGCTCAGATAGAAATATTAAGAAAACAAATTGAAGAAGCAGATTTGTCGGACCCTTTTCTTGTCAAGAATTTCGAAAAAGAGATAAATCTAAAATTTAAACTTATTTCTCAGGTTGATATTTCTAAAAGGAGTGAACTTGGAGAGGCTCTTAATAAATTGAAGCAATATTTTACTCAGCAAGTATCAGACCGAGTAAAAAAATCTGACAATAAAACTAATGTCGATATTGATATTACAGCACCATTTGATATTAATACTCCTATCGAAAAAAGACCTTCATTAACATCAAATCGAGGAACTATACATCCCCTTAATGCTGAATTAGATTATGTCCTCGGTATTTTTAGGTCAATGGGATTTCAAGCTGTGGACTTTCGACAATTAGATGATGATTATCATATGTTTGAATCATTGAATTTCCCAAAGGGTCATCCGGCAAGAGATATGTGGGATACTTTCTGGACTGATGATGGTTTTATACCACCAGCACATACATCAAGTATGCAAAACAGACTTTTACGTTCGCATACTCCTCCAATTAGATATGTTGTACCTGGTCGCTGTTTTAGAAATGAGGCCACAGATCCTTCTCATGAACATACATTACATCAGGTTGAGGGGATATATGTCGATAAAGGAGTATCTATGGGTGATATGCTTGGTACGATAAAAGCCTACATAGAGGCGTTTTTTCAAACAGAGTTGGACATAAAAGTACAAACTGCATTTTTCCCATTTACCGAACCTAGTGCGGAATTTACAATTAGTTGCCCGTTCTGCAAGCAGGCAGGTTGTGGAGTTTGTGGTAATAAAGGTTGGATAGAATTGATGGGATGTGGCATGATACATCCAAATGTACTAAAGGAAGCGGGTATTGATAGTGAAATTTATTCTGGATTTGCATGGGGTTTTGGTTTAGATCGTATGGTGATGATAAAAAACGGTATAAAAGAGGTCAGATTGATGCATAGCGGAGATCTTAATTTCTTAAACCAATTTTAGAAAGTAGATAGCTAATTTAATAACAAATTGAAATGAAAGTTTCATTGAATGCAGTTAAAAAACTGATTGGGAAAAAGTTACAAGTAGATGATGCAGAATTAATTGATTTAATAAGCACGCGTGTAGCAAATGTCGAAGATGTTATTGATTTAAAAGAGAAGTATTCAGGTATTGTCGTAGCAAAGATCATTGAAGCAAAACTACATCCGGATTCCGAAAAGCTAGGTATCTACAAAGTCGATCTAGGTACTGCAAATACATTACAAATAGTTGCTGGTGATCGTTCATTGGAAGTAGGGGATTATGTTGCTTTGATAAGTGTTGGTGCGAGAGTCCCATATAATTCACATCCAGAGAAGTTTAATGGTATTATCCGAGAAGCTAAACTAGGCGGAGAACTGTCTCAAGGTATGTTTGCTTCTGCAAGAGAGCTTGATTTCTCAAATGAGAATACCCGAGTTTTGGTTTTATCAAAGGAGGGTAAATTAGTGATAAACGGAGAAATCAGAACACTTATCCCAGGACAGCCTTTACTTGATGCGTTTGATCTCGACGATAAAATAATCGATATTGAAAATAAGGCTTTCACTAATCGACCCGAGTGTTTTGGAATAATTGGTGTAGCACGAGAAATATGTGCAGTTACAGGAAATACTTTTGTTACTCCAGAATGGTTTGATTATGGTTACAAGTATTCAGAAAAAGACACAACAAGTTCAACTCAAGCGAGTAATCAATTTCTTGAAGTTCAAAACAAAGCTGGTGTTAATTGCCCAAGATATGTCGGAGCCGTTATGAATAATATTGTTGTTAAAGAATCTCCTTTATGGCTCCAGATACAACTTTCCTTACATGGTCTTAGACCCATTAATAACATTGTTGATATGACAAATTATTTAATGATAATGACAGGTCAACCTTTACATGCTTTCGATTATGATAAAGTTTCGGGCAAGAAACAAAATGAAAGTACAGCGAAGAGTGTTGAGGGTAGTAAAGATAATGCAAAAATAATAGTAAGGATGGCAAGTAAAGATGAGAAAATAATAACTCTTGACGGTAAAGAAGTTGATCTTGACGAGGAAACTGTAGTTATTACTGATGGAAAAGTTCCGATTGCAATTGCAGGTGTCATGGGTGGTCAACTTTCTGAGATAGATACCAATACGACAAGAATAATTATCGAAAGTGGTAACTTTGAAATGTACAATATTCGTAAAAGTGTTAATAGGCTCGGTATAAACACAGATGCATCAAACAGATATTCTAAGAATCAGGATCCTCATCAGTGTGATATTGTAATCCAAAAAGCCATTGAAATGGTTAAAGAATTAGCGGGTGGAGAAATTCAAGGGGAAATAATTGACGTTTTTTCACACCCTCGCAAATATAAGCAGATAACAATATCTGCATCAAAGCTTTCACAGATTATCGGTATACAATTAAGTGTTAAAGAAATAATTGAAATACTAAATCGTGTAAATATTGAAGCAAAATGTGAAAACGATAAAATTAACCCTGATACGATAGTCATTAATATCCCTTCGTACCGCCAGGACTTAAATATTCCTGAAGATATTTATGAGGAAGTCGGAAGAATATATGGTTTTATTAATATCAAATTAACCTTACCAACGCGAACAATCTCTTCGATTGAACATGATAAAGTAATTGTAACTAATAAACGAGTAAGAGAAGCCTTGGCAAAAATCGGTTGTAATGAGGTGCTAACATATAATTTTGTTTCAGGAGATGCTTTAAAAGCTTTAGGTATCGACCTTGCTCAAGCCTATCATTTTAAGAATGCACTCTCAGTAGATCTTGCTTACATGAGGCCAGTGATGAGTTTTTGCATTGCTGATAAGGTTGCATTTAATCTTGAACAAGGATTCGATAATTTTGTACTTTTTGAAATAAATAAAACTCACATCAGAGGGCAATTAGATAATGAAGGTCTACCAATTGAAAATAGAGTATTAGCAATGTCAATTGGTATCCAAGACAAAACATATGAAAAAAAATACAACGGAAGTGGTTACTATCTTGCAAAAGAGTATTTAAGTAGACTTTTATCAGAATTGAAAATAGGTAATGTCGAGTTTATCAAACCAGAAAAAGAATCGATAGAAAAAATTAATGATACTAATACTCGTCAGAAAATTGAATTAACTTTAAATCAATTTGATTCTCAACAATCAGCCCTTGTTATTTACAAAACAAGTGACATAGTAAAATATTTAGGCATACTTGGTGTTTATTCAGAAGGTTTAAAAAACAGGTATAAACTTGGAAAATATGTATGTGGCTTTGAATTGGATATTGCTCAGATAGAAGGAATTATCGGATCTGATCGAAACTTTACGATGCCAAATAAATATCCGAGAGTAATTCAAGACCTCTGTTTTATTTGTGATAAATCCTTACATTATTCTGAATTGAATCGAATGATACTTACCACGATAGAAAAGTCATCTGAGGATATCCTTATCAATACAGAACCCGTTGATATTTATTCTGATGAAAGTGATAAAAAGCAAGTCACAATAAGGGTGTTTCTACAGAGTAGATCAAAAGTTTTATCTCAAAAAGACATTGATTATTTCCGAAACAAGATTATTTCAAACGTTGAGCACACTTTGCCTGCAAAGCTAAAAGAGTTGTAAGAAAGGATTATTTTCATAAATACAGTCTCATTTTAACTGGTTCAAAAAAATAGGACAGTTGCGTTTCTCGCTAATTTTTCTTTTAGCGTGAATAGAACTGCCCTATCAAATACAAAACGATTTCTATTTACATTTGGATATATATTGTACCAATATCTGTATTCTGCCCCTCGTTTATAGTAAACGTGTTAGTTTCTACACCGTAGAGCATGCCATTTTTTTCAGATGTTGAAAGGTTTGAATATCGTGTACAAATGTTATCACATGCAGCACCTGAAGTGCACACTTGCTTACATTCGTCTACTAATCTTTTTATTTCTGCTTTCTCTATTTTACAATTAGTATCATAGCTAGGATCGGTTGGTTTTGTATTTTGGCAAACTGTATAAGAGAAAACGGACATAGGTCTATATATTTTCGATCCGTTTACATCTTTTGGCCAATATGGTGTTACACTTATATTGTATTGACCAACTGGTATCGATCTAGGACCTTGAAACTCAGCCGCAGTTGTTGAATAGTAGCAGTAAGAAGTACCAAAATTATTCAATGATTCAAAACATAACTTTGCTGGAAAAAAATCACCACTTACTCCAGCGATGTAATTGCCTGTAAATGTACCATATTTTGTTGTATCAACAGGTAAAACAACATCAGTGTCTTTACTTTCTTCTGAGTTGTCAGTGTTTGCTTCTTGTTCAGTTGTGGTATCTGAACTTTCAGTTACTACAGGTGACTTTCGTATTTCTGCACTAAGTGTTTCGTTGTCAACCTTGAGGGTCTCAATCTGATCGTTGAGTTGTGTTATTTCCTCTTGCTTAACATCGTTTGTGTATAGGTATGTCGCAAAAGCGGTGCCTCCTACAGTAGCTAGCGTTGCAATAACGCATAAAATTATTTTGAGTGTTTTACTCATAAAATAAAAAAATAAAATTTAAATATTTATTTAGTAACCTTTTTCAAAGATTTATATATAACGCTGTAAATATGTCTAAGTACTCCAAAAGCCCTAAATAAGAATATCAATAATCCATTTTTTGCTGATATATATTGTGGTAAAGTCTCAATAAAGTTAGAACTGAACTCTGCTTTAAATTTTCCGTATTGATATTGAATACTGTTAGTGTGAGTAATTGTTGCTCCACATTGATCGTAGGTTTCACAACCGTGGGCCTTAGCATGTTTTATATCTTCCCATTTCAAAAATCTCGGAACATTATACTTTTTCCCTTCATTATTTGTTCCACCATAAAGCTCATAAGCGACCTGGTTGCAAAAAATAATTAACGATGACCCGAGAACAATTCCATCTTTCAAAATATTTACTATTGAAATCTGATTTTGCCTCGAAAATTCATCTAGTATTGTTTTATAATAGTTTTTCGATCTTATTATGTAGCCTCTCTCATTTTCGAGTGATTTCATAATTGAGTAAAATGAATCTAATTCTTTGTCAGTGTTTCCAATTTCGATAGTCAAATTTTGTTTTTGAGCATTCCGGATCAGATTACGCGTATCTTTTTTAAATGTAGAAAAAATCGCTTCCTCCGTGTCTCTAAGATCTATGATACTTGTATATTGTGGATTAAATTGCTCAATGTATGGCTGAAAACCATTATTCCTAAGACTTTCCCCGAGTATTTTGGTAAAAAACTCTTGGTTCTGATAACTAAATGGAGGCTCGACAATAATTATGTCCACAATAGATAACAAAAACTTCTTCAGGGACTTAATATATTCACTATAATACTCTGCTTCTAATAAGCTTTCTTTGAGTTTTAAACCATGTGAGATATATCCAATCTTTATTTTCCCATAATTTTTATATAGCAGGAGCGATGCGCTGACAGGCTTATCATCTTGATTTATGATAAGTAATTTGCTGTTCCAAGTATCACTTTTAACTTTTGCCCAACTAGGTAACTGAAGAAAGGAAAGATTGCATTCTGCGTGTATTTGCAGGTAATTCTTTATATCGTCAGAATTGTTTTTATCGATTTCTATAACTGAGAACATTATACGAACTTTTACTTTATGTAAGATTTTATTTTAATAGCAAACTTTCTAAACTTATCTGCAATTGAATATAGAAAGTAGAAAAATTTGTTTAATACTAGATCCCAGCTTCCGATATATTGTACTAAGTCAGGACCGAAGCTCTGCTTAAATTTATGAAAACCAGCCCAACTATCATTCTGATCGTAAACCGGACCGAGACTACCCCAGAAATCAATCTTCGTAAGACCATTCTCGATAGCTTTCTCAATTTCCTTACTTAATAAAAGGTTGGTACTCATCAGATTTCGATGCTTGTCTGAAGATGCCCCATAAGGGTAGTAAAGCGTATCTTTCCATCTAAAAAAGATTAACGATGTGATAGTTTCAGATTCGTATTCAGCATTTAGAATTTCCAAAACACGATTCTCCGAATCATTTAGTGTTTTGAGCATTTTTCTAAAATATGATCCAGTATGTAATACAAAATGCTGCCTTTTCATTGTTTCTTCATTGAGTTTATTGAATGCTTCAATACCTTCATCACTTGTTGAGTTTTTTATTGCAACGCCATGCTTTTGTGAATAATTGATTGCATAACGGGCTTTCTTATCCATATTTTCTAAGACGGCTGCATTTTTCTGCTCAGAATCTATATTGTTGATATCAATATTTTTCCTATTCAGTAACTCATCAACATCGAGTATAAATGAGTACTCTCCGAATGTGTGCGTTTTTGACCTAATAAGTCCAAAATCTTTGAGTCGTTTCATATTGCTATAACTGTCGGATAAATCTGTTGGAGTTTGAGAAAGATTACCTTTAATATTCATCCATTTTTTTACAATTATTTCGGGCTCAAACTTAACAAATATAGCTTTATTTTTTCGAGCTATATCTTTAATCTCGTTCATTAATTCTGGGGAGGGGATATGAGATTTTGCTATGAAACCAATTGTATAAGGGATTAAAGGTAATTTCCTAAATAAGACTTGGATAGCTTCTATGATTTGATTTTCATTGCTGACTCGGGCTAATCGGACTGCATTAAAAGCCTGCTGTGACTTGAAATCACCCCATTGCCAGCTTTGCAATGGATGTTGTACACAATTATTAAACTCAGGTTTTCTATCAATTGTAACAATCATCTTATTTCTTTTTTATTCAATCTTTTTAAGCTTTTGTAGACTCTCGTTTTACAGTAGTTTTTCAGGGAATTAATATTATTTTTCGAAAAGCAATACATGGCTAATCTAGTTAGTAATAGTAAATCCTACTGACCATCCTGATGAATCATAACCACTATCAACCTGACATCCAAGGCTAGCAGGTCCGGCAATTAAATCTATTGGCTTTGTTATTGATCCCCCCCAATTTGTAGCTGATACTTTTGTAAGATCAATGTAAATAGGCTCTGCCGAATCTCCGCTTATTGTAGAATAAATTAGGTAGCATGATGCTTTATCAATGGGTCTTGAAGCTTTAATAGAAATTGGTATATTTCCGATCGGTACAGTAGAACCGTCGGTCGGAGTTATAAAATTAAAAGTAAGTTCAGGGGTGTTATTGGTTACTTGCAAAGCAATACTGTCTGAGCCTGAAAGTCCTTTGTTATCATACACTGTTGCGGTTATATTGTAAGATCCTGTCGTAAGTGAAGAAGGAAGTTGATATGTTACTTCGTAAGGAGCACTTGAATCTTCACCAATCAGTGTACTACCGAGGTAAAATGCTACTTTTGTTACTGTTTCAAGTGCTCTTGCATCTGCAGTCACAGTAATATTATCAGGAACTGTCGCACTTGAACCATCGGCCGGCGATGTAATATCTACAACAGGTGCATTGTTAGGTCCTAAAGGTATTTTACATTCACCTGATTCAGGTTTTGTCTTTAGATAACTTGGCCCCATTGATTTATACCAATTATCGACTTGGTTTGCATTTTCAGGTATATAATTCATCAAAGTTTTACTTTCGACTAAGCCAAATTTTTCTGCTTGAGCTAGGTTAGTTGGAATCAAGCCGTTAGCTTTACATACTTTTATTACTTCTCGCTTGTCTGCTTTTGGTGCTTGACCAACAATGTATACGGTTGTTTCTTTTGGACAGGAAGTTTTCTCATTTGGTACTAATCCAGTATCTTTACAAACAGTAGTACTTGCTATCCCAGCTGGGCGAGCAAAGCCCTCGTAAGGATATTTACCTGAAATTCGTTTCATATATGAACTAATCATAGGAAGAGGAATATTTGTAGAATATGCGCCAGGTATTGCAATAGTATTATCGTTATTTCCGACCCACAGTCCAGTAACAATGTTTTTGGTATACATCATAGCTACAAGATCGGTTGGTCCATCATTAGTACCGGTTTTACCACAGAAGACTCTTTGTCCACCGTCGTTATAATAGTTAGTTAATAACTGATCCCAATATCCACCATAATCACATAATGTCCAGTTTAATAGATAAATTTCTTTTTCATCAAAAACTCTTTCACCTTCGCTATCTTTCCATTCGTATAAAATATCGCCATCACGATCTTCAACTTTTAGCACTGCTGTTACAGGTTTCTTAACACCTTCATTTGCAAATACAGCATAAGCGGCAGTATGTTCAAGAAGTGTAATTTCACCTGAACCTAAAGTTAAACTTAAGCCGTAATTATCACGATTAGTTAATGACTGTATTCCTAGTTTATCAGTAGTTTCAAGAAAAGCAGGGATTCCAACCATTTGTATAACATAGAGTGCTGAAATATTTCTTGATTTTACTAAAGCTTCTCTAGCGGTTAATGGTCCATAGAATCCACCATCCCAGTTTGAAGCATTGTATCCAAATGAATACGCGTTTAGGTCGCCTGCTTGCATACCGGGGCTGAAACCTCTTGTAAATGCTGTTAGGTAAGTATATGGTTTCATTGATGAACCCATTTGTCGTGCAGAAGTAGCAATATTGACATTACCATCTATCCTGCGATCCTCGGTATTATTGTAATCTACAGAACCAACCATTGCGACAACTTGGAAGGTGTTAGGATCTATTGATACTAGTGCACCATTTCCCATATTGTAAGGATTGGCATAATTTGAAACTCCAGTTTTGATTTCTTCTGTAGCGATATTTTGTAAGTCTAGGTCTAAGGTCGTTGTAACCTTAAGTCCTCCATGTAATACAGCTTCCTCACCAAATTGATTTACTAACCATTCACGGACATAAAAAGTAAAGTGAGGTGCGACCATATCTACTTTTCCTTTTTGGAAAGTAAGTACTTCTTGTCGAGCAAGCTCGATTTCTTCATCGGTAATCTCCTTAAGATTTTCTTGTAATAATACTTTATTTATCTCATCTTTATGTTTAATTATCTGGTCTAATACATATGTTTGTCTTTCAGTAGCTTTATCAGGCTGACTACCTAAAACTGGGTTATATACTGAAGGGCTCTGAATAATACCGGCAAGTAGAGATGCTTCAGCAAGGTCTAATTCACTTGCATGCTGTGCATATGTAGAGTAGGCTCCTGCTTCAAATCCATAGTTTACACCGCCAAGATAAATTTCATTTACATACATCTCAATAATTTGATCCTTAGTCATAGTTTGCTCGACTTGCATAGTCATAAGCATTTCTCGAATTTTTCTTTGGATTGTCTTGAATAAGGTTGATCTTTCGTAAGCTTCATCTCCGAAAGCATCATACATTAAAGTGTTTCTAACAAGTTGTTGTGATATTGTACTAGCGCCACAACCGCCTTCCATACCACCACCGGTCATGTATGAATGAACACTTATAAAACCACATCTTACGATTCCGATCCAGTCTAGACCTTTATGCTCGAAAAAAGCAGAGTCCTCAGCTGCAAGTACCGATGCGATAATAGCTCTTTTAGAATCATCTGGAAGGTCATCAAGTTTAATATATGTACGGTTAATACTTTCTTCTCCCTCCATACCTAGGAAGTTGTAAAGTTCTTTACCGTTTCGATCATAGATAACTGTGCTTTGAGTGTTATCTCTTTCAAGTAATTGTCCTGGCTCAGGAAGTTTACTATCGATATCTTTCAAAATAATACCTGCTGCTACAGATCCAATAACTGCTAAGAAGAATATAATACCTCCACCAATTGTTAGAATTCGACTCACTATTTTTTTTGTTGGAACCTTCTTATTATTTCCCATCCTGCTCTTAGTATTGAATGAAAAAGATGAAGATTTCTTTGAAACGTTTACTCCAGTTAATGGATTATGTTTATGAATCCTCTTATATGTCCGTGACGGAGAGCTATTTACTGAACGATTGTGCATTTTATCTGTAAAACCCATTTTGTATTTCATACATTTATATACGAAAAATTAAAAAAAAAGTAACACAAAAATTATCTTCTCGATTGATTTTAATTTTTAAGCATTTGACTTGTTTTCTATTGTTTTATCATAAGAACGAGCTGGATTTTCGCGCGGATTTATTATCTTTGCTTGCTTGTATTGCAAGTAGAGATTATAGTACCTTTTATTGTTTCGTTCCATAGATAAATATGTCCAGACACCCATAGCTAATGTTACTCCTCCAAAGATAAAATCTAGGATTGTACTGATTATGTCTAAATCTGGGATTATAAGCACAAGAAGTAGTTTTATTGCAACAAATGAAAAAAATATTATTAAAAATAATCTGACAGTCTTATTATTTATTTTGGAAAGATTTCCAGAGATCATTTCGTCTATTTTTTCATCATTAGCCAAGGATGATTTGTGGTTAACTATTTTCTGATAGCAAGCCCAAGTTTGGTATTGTTTACAAACTTTAGTCTTATCCCTTATTACAAAGCTTTTAGGAATTTGTCCCTGTGTTTGAATATTAATGCGAGTTCTAGATTCTTCGCTTTTTAATTCATAGACAGTATCTGGATTCAATCGATTGTAGAAATATGTTTTTTCGAATAGCTGCCATACTACTTCAAATTGCGGATTATCACCCAAAAGATAGAAATCAGTGTCAGATATTAAAGAAGCTTCGATAATATGGTCATATCTAAAAATTACAAGATTCTGAGTAAAGATTAAAATAGGGGATGTAAGGTCATCAACAAATGTATCGAGTGGTACAACCTCAAATGAAAACAATATTCTTTCTGTACCATTAGTGATAACTCTTATATTGTCTTCTAGTGAAGAATTATGATCGTATCTAAACGTTTGCATATACTAATGATAGTTTGTTTGTCTGATTATTACAAGTGATGAAAACGTTTTTTTACCAACTTCTGCTACTTCCGCCGCCACCAGACGAACCTCCACTGAAACCTCCGAAAGAGCCCCCACTTCTTGAGGATCCTCCGCCTGATCTACCAAAATGAATTATGCCTATACCTCGTGGACCGAGTACAGATAAAATCATATCTATGATTAGTCCTGCAATACCAAAAATAACTGGCAATACAAAAACTCCCCACCATCTAAACCAAGCAATTCCTACTGCAAGGCCAACAAATACACCAAGAATTAAGCCGAGCCACCAGCTTTTTGTCGAATTCATAATGTATACAAGAATGTATCCGAAAAAAACTACTGTCCAGCCCCAGCTATAAATGAAATCTTCAAATTTTCCCCATCCTTCATGTTCAAAGAAACCAGAGAATATCCCTTTACTATCCGTTTCTTGGATGTCAGCTGAAGTATCAGTGTTGCTTTTAAGATGTGCTATAAGCGCGTCAACACAGCTGTTAATTCCTTCACTATATTTCTCTTCTTTGAAATAAGGGATCATATATTCATCTTGGATTCTTCCAGATTTAGAGTCTGTAAGTCGCCCTTCTAAACCATATCCAATTTCTATTCTTGATTCACGTTGGTTTGAAGATACAAGTAGTAAAAGGCCATCATTTTTTTCGGAATCACCTATACCCCAAGTGTTAAAAAGGGTATTTGCAAAATCTTCTAAATAGGTGCCTCCAAAATCGCTAACAGTAACAACAGTAAACTCAATACCCGTTTCCTGATTAAAAGTATAAAGCTTATTTTCCAGCTCTTGGTCATTTAAGATGATATCTTCATAATCGTTAACTAAACCGACTGGAGTAGGGTAGGAAACTTCAGCTTTTACAACACCTTGGTTAATAAGTAATAGTGAAAAGGTAATGAACAAACAGATTACAGTTTTAATTATCCATTTAAGAATTGATGGGCTTACATAATACTTTATTGCCGAAATACCTTTGTGCATGTTTTCTCTTATCTTTACTTAGTAAAATCTATTATCACGAAACTTTAGAAAACAGTTATTATTATTCTGTAAAATCAACAACAGGAGCTTCTTCTGCTTCTGAAGTAGATTCAAATAAAGGTTTTTCAGTAAATCCAAAAATATTAGCAACTATATTTTTAGGAAATATTTTTATCATCTTATTATAATCCGTTACTATATCATTGTAATTTTTTCTCTCAACGGAAATCCTGTTTTCTGTACCTGCTAATTCATCTATCAAGGCTGTTATTGTAGCATCACTTTTAATATCAGGATAATTTTCAATTACAACAAGTAATCTACTTAAAGCACCTTCTAATTCATTAGATGCGCTAACTTTTTCTGCAGATCCGTCAGATGCACTTCCATATTTTGTTCTTGCCTCAGTAACCGAATCGATAATATCCTGCTCTTGCTGCATCAAGCCTTTGACAGAACTAACTAAGTTTGGAATAAGATCATATCTTCTTTGCAACTGTACCTCTACCTGTGCTTGCTGATTCTTGATGTTTTCTTGCGCCACAATCATTGAATTATAAGCAGATATTACAGGTACAATCAGTATTAAACCTATTACAACTATGATGCCCATAATTATTAAAAAATTTTTCATTATTCTCTCATAATAATTTATTACAGATTTATTTTACCATATTTAAAAAAATATACTAATCTGCTATACTGAAAAATAAATATATAAGTGCCCAAAAAATGCCCAAAGAAATGCCAAAATCAATAAATTTGCTCGATCCAGTGATAGCTCCGCAAGATGCATGGAGTAAGGTCTATAATTGGGTTACAAAAGCTGGACGATACATATTAGTTGGGGTAGAAATCATAGTATTAGGTGTGTTTTTTGCGCGATTTATATTTGATCGTCAAAACAATAAGCTATCTGATGATATCAACAATAAAGTCAATTATATCTTATCAAATGAAAATCTACGACGAGATGAGATAAGATTCCGAAACTATCACATTTTGCTTTCGGACATAAAATTACTTTCGAGCGATCAAAAGATAAATTCTGCCAAATTTAGTTCAATTATTGATTCAATACCTAAAAATTTCAGATTGAAGAATATTGCTTTTACTTCAGGACAAGTAAATTTATCTATGACTACAGATAACCTGCAATCAATAGGTCAATATACCTCAAATCTCAATTCCAATCCTATGTATTCGAATGTTTCGTCGACTATTAATAAATCGAGTGGGCAGGGTAGTGAAATAGAATTTGCAGTATCCTTTGCGCTTGTAGATCAGGAAAGTGAATAAGATATTTTGAAATCAAGTAAATGGCAGATACACGGATAGAAGAAAAAATAAAAATAATACAAGGTTCAAAAAACAAGACATACACTTTTATAGGTGTCACGATCTTGATAGTTTTGGTGTTACTCTTAGGTGCAATAAGGCCAACTATTATTAAAATCTCAACGGTAATTGCGGAGGTTGATGCGCGTAAGACATTGCAAACCCAACTAAATAATAAGATAGATGCAATAAGTAAACTTAGCAAGGAGTACAATACAAGCTATAAAGACTTGTTCGCGGATCTTTCCTTAGTATATCCAGCAAGAGGTGACTTTAGCCTGTTTATGGCTAATGTTGAACAGGTTACAAATAAAAATAATTTTGAACTCGTCTCGATCGGTTTTGAATCAGAAAAAGTTGATGATACTTCGATGGCGTCGTATAACATACTAAAACCATGGTTTGCAAATGTAACAATTAAAGGACAACGATCTGATCTTATAAAATGGATGAGGGATATTGAGTCATTCCCAAACTATCCTCAGATTACTAGTGTGTCATTTGGGGATAAGGTTGACGATGAAGGTATGATGTCATTTAGTGTCCGTATACTGATGTATAAAATTGACGATTCGGAATTTTACTTGAAATAACAAATAAATGGATAAAAACTTTATTACAATTTTAATAATTGGCTTGATCGCAGTTGCTGTCTGGGTAGGCTTTTCAGTATATTCGGTCGATACGCAAGTGGATGTCAACCCAAATGCAACAAGTTATACAAATGCAATAAAAGATTCGTTTGATGCTGAATTGCTTGATCAGCTTGACTCTCGTATCGAGGATAATCTGTTAGTTAAGCCAGATGTCTTCAGAAAATACGAAACAGAGTAGTTCTCTTCCATTCAAATAAAATATAAGCTCAATTTTGCCTCCTTAAAAGATAACAAATGTTTAAGATTTCAACAATAATATCTCTGCTTTTACCCCGCTTTAGCAACACTTACATGCCAAGATAATCATCGAGTCTTTTTTCTTGAGATTTCTCTTTTAATTTCTTTAAGGCTTTGGCTTCAATCTGTCGGATACGCTCTCTTGTAACTCCAAATTCTCTTCCAACTTCTTCAAGTGTTCGAGTAACGCCATCTTCAAGACCAAATCGTAGTTCTAAAACTTTTCGTTCTCTCTCTTGTAAACTACTCAATATTTCTCCCATTTGATTTTTGAGATATTCAATAGTTGCAGATTGTTCTGGTGATTGTGACCATTCGTCAGCGATAAGATCTTCAAGCTGGCTTTCTTTATCTTCTCCGATCAGAGTTGATAATGAAGAAGGATTTTGAGAAATTTTAACAATTTCAGCAATTTTACTTTCCTCGATACCCATTTCTTTAGCAATTTCTGCATCAGTAGGTTTTCTACTGAGCTTTGTTGCTAACATCATCTGAACTTTATTATATTTATTGATTGTCTCGATCATGTGAACTGGGATACGGATGGTTCGAGCCTGATCAGCAATAGCTCTTGTTATCGCTTGTCTTATCCACCAAGTTGCATATGTAGAAAACTTAAATCCTCGTTTATAATCAAATTTTTCAACTGCTCTCATTAGACCGATATTACCTTCTTGGATAAGATCGAGTAGATCCAATCCATGTTTTGAATATCGTTTTGCAATACTTACCACTAATCTAAGGTTTGCGGTGGTAAGTAAACTTATGGCCTCACGATCACCCTTTTCAATTCTTTTTGCTAATATAATCTCCTCTTCACCAGTAAGTAGAGGTATCTTACCGATTTCATGTAGATATGACCTGATAGCATCGGTAGAAATACTTGATTGTATTGTTTTAAGAATTCTAATCTTCTTTTCAAGAGTAAGATTTGTTTGTTGCGAAGAAGGAGTTTCCTGTGCTTCTAAATCGAGAACTTCAATACTTTCTTCCTGTAAGCGTTTAAAAACAACATCTAAAAAGTCTAAATCATCTTCAATAGTAGGGAAAACTGATAATATGTCATCTTGAGTTAAAAAACCCTGTTTTTGTCCTTTCTGGACTAACTTTTCTAACACTTGCTCTGTGCTCGCTTCTTTAATCATAATAAAATTTATGATATAATTTATATATGGGCAATGGCGTAAATAATACTAATCAAAATAATAATTCTCTTTCAAAGAAGCTGTTTTTTCTTGATAATATAGCCAAGTTTTGTGATAAATGTGGTACTCCATACACTCCTGACAACATTCGTATCATTAGAGAGAATGGTCTAGCGACCATTATACACTTTTCTTGCTCAAAATGTAAGACCATGCACATAGCAAATTTCATTATCCCATTAGGGCTTGCAAGTAGGGTACCATTAAATACTGACTTGACACAAGATGAAATCGCAAAATTCGCTTCAATGAAAAAGATTTCCTCTGATGAAGTGCTTAATCTGTACGAATCTATCAAAGCTGATAACACCTCTTCAGCTAAATAATCCAACCTTATTTTTTGCTTGATACACTTTCCTTGACCCTTTGAATTTATTACTTTTAAATAATTGTTAAGGTATGCCACCGACCAAATTGCGTTCCAATCATATTTCTCCATGACTACCCGAGCTCAAATTGATTCATTACATTTTGTACGTAAAACAAAAACATTTTCCTATGTATGTATTTGTATTTCTTTTTTCAATCATTTCGTTTCTTCGCCACAGGTGTGTATTACTTAGCTGCAAATATATGAAAATATATTTCCTTCAAAATTTTTGCCAATGAAGTAATATAAAACATGTCACTTACAGGGGAAAATACAGGTTTGCTCATTGTTGAACCAAAGCGTTCTAGAGCTTTACAATTTGCTCGTATGGCAAAAATAAAAAACATAAAAGCGCAGTGGGCTTGTAACCTCAAGGTGGCAGAAATGCTTCTACGGGGCTGTCATTATAATTACGTTTTAATAGATGTCGGTCTTAGTGATGGCCTACGGGAGGCATTGGGAAACAGTTATTTAAATATTGAGGTTACAAACAGTAATCTGATTTATGTTGATGAAATGATATTTAATAATCAGAGTAACTTAAATAAGATTCTCACATTAATTAATGATTATCGTAATTTTTTGCGATGTAGCTATGATAATCTAATTACATCTGAATTCGCAAAATCAAAAAACGATCTCAGGGATGCAAATAATTACAATTTACCAAGCGAAGGAATGAATATCAGATCTCAAGCATCTTATACTAGATACAATACCGAACCGAATGAAAGCTCAATAAATATCAGTGAAAATTATCGAATTGATACATTCCATAAAATTCTTATTGTATCGGGAAACATAATAAAACTAACAAATCTCGAATATATACTTATTCAGCGAATATTAAGTGGTGAAGCAGTTTCACTAAATACAAGTGAAAGGGTATTGTTGAGCAGATTGAAAACAAAAATTCGGAAAATATCAGGTATGAGTATTATTAAAAACCGTTATGGACAAGGGTATTATTGGGGGCTTGATTGAAAACACACTCTCTTAACAAATTCTACAAGTGATTAACCGACACGTTTTTTCCATTCGGCAATTCGCTTTAACGCTTCCATTGGTGTCATTTCATCAATCTTTAGTGAACCAATTTCGCCGATAATACCACTGCCGATACTTTCAAAAAGTGAATAAGGATACTGAGTATCAATAAGTTGATTGTTATCTATTTTACTTTTTCCATTTTTCTGATTACTTCCGTTGCCATTTTTATTATCCTCTCCATTACCATTTCCGCCATTGATATGTGAGCCAGCAATATCCTGATTTTTGACACCAAACATTGATTCCTGCTCAAAACCCATCAATATTTCTTTTGCTCGGTTTATTATTTTATTAGGTATGCCAGCCATCTTCGCGACATAAATACCGTAACTTCTATCTGTACCTCCAGATATTATTTTCCTTAAGAAAATAACCTCATCAGTATCATCGTTCTCCTCAACTTTAACATTGTAATTTTTAATTGTATCAGGGAACTTATCGCCGAGTTTCAATAATTCATGGTAATGGGTGGCAAATAGTGTTCTAGCACCGATGTCGTTTGCAAGATATTCTGCCAAAGACCAAGCGATGCTTACTCCGTCATATGTGCTTGTTCCTCTTCCAATTTCATCAAGGATAATCAAACTATTTTTTGTAGCATTGTTTACAATATTAGAAGCTTCTTCCATTTCCACCATAAAGGTACTGCGCCCTCGATTTAAATCGTCATGTGCTCCGACTCTAGTAAAAATACGATCAACAATAGAAATGGAGGCTTTGCGGGCGGGGATATAAGACCCAATTTGAGCCATAAGTACAAGTAATGCGACTTGCCTAATGTAAGTTGATTTTCCAGACATATTAGGGCCGGTTAGTATTGCCACCCGATTATTATTTAAATCAAGCAATGTATCATTCGGGATAAACTGATCTTCAGTTATATCTTCTACTACGGGATGGCGACCATCGACAATTTCAATCTTACCGTTATTCTCGCCTATATCGTAAATGTCTGGACGAGTATAATTTTTTAGATTTGCAATGTACGCGAGGTTAGAATAAACATCAATCTGTGCAAGTTGATTACCCAGCTCAATAATCGCAGGCAAATATTTTAGACTGTTGGTTCGAAATGACTGAAAAATTTCAAATTCAATTTTTGCAAGTTTCTCCTCAGCTCCAAGTATTATTTCTTCTTTATGTTTTAATTCTTCGGTGACATATCTTTCACAATTGACTAAAGTCTGCTTCCGCTCATAGTAATCAGGTATGTTATTTTTCAATGACCTGGATGCTTCAATATAATATCCGAATACCTTGTTAAAACCGATTTTCAAAGTCGAAATACCAGTTTTTTGCCGTTCATTTACTATGAAATCTTTAACCCATGTTTTGCTATTTCCTGAAAGCTCACGCAGTTCTTTTACTTCTGAGCTAATCTCATCTCGTATTATATGCCCTTCGGTAATTGTGTTCGGCGGATTATCAACGAAAGTTTCTGATATTGCATTTTTTAATTCATTTAGCTCTTCAGCTGTTTTTTTGGATTCTTCAATTAATAGCGCCTTTTCAATTGTATTTGCTAATGCAAGATAATCTCTCGCATTGGCACGATTCAGTCCTATTTTACCAGCCAATCTCTCGATGTCAGAAATTTCACTCAAAATATTTCTAGTTTCCATGAGTAGTTCGTATGAACTGACATATTTGGTTACTCTATCGAGTCTATCGTTTATCTCTTTTGCGTCTAGTAGTGGATTTAAAACCATATTGTATAGAAGTCGTTTTCCCATTTGAGTTTGGCATTGGTTCAGTACGCTAAAAAGTGAATTGACAGAAGAGTTGGCAACAGAATTACTTACTATTTCAAGATTGCGAATTGTTGCGGAGTCTAAAACCATTGAGCCGTTAATATTTATTTTCTCGATTTTATTAATATGTTCTGGAGAGATTTTTTGCGTTTCAAGAACATAATCGATAATCATTGCTAAAGCTGTGTTTGCTTCTTTGTAACTATCTAGTCCCATCGCTTCAAGATTCTTAATTTTGAATTGTTTCTTAATTGTATCGGTAAAATTCTCACTGTTTTTATATGAAGTTGTATCGATAGGTTGTATAGGTACATTTTCTGAAAAGAGTTTAGAAATTGGGCTCTTGCTGTCGATATCGTTTTGATCTCCGGGAATAAGGGTATTTTCTTGTAATAACAACACTTCAACAGGTTCAAAGCTGTTGATGATCTTGACTAAAAAATCTTTCCTACGATTCTCAAATTGTGTGATAAGCAATTTTCCAGTTTGAATATCACAAAGTGTTATCCCAGTATTTTTCTTGGAAATGGCGATTGAGAGAATATAGGTATTCTTTGGTGAGTTCTCATTATTATCGATTGTTCCTGGCGTAACAATTCGGGTTACAGCTCGCTTTACTATTCCTTTTGCAAGTTTTGGGTCTTCAACCTGATCCACGATAACAACGGACAATCCCGCATTGATAAGTTTTGGCAAGTACTGATCTAAAGCATGATGTGGAAATCCGGCAAGCGGAGTTGGGTCACTATTTTTATCTCTTGAAGTTAAAGTTATGTTTAATATTTTTGAAGTAGTTTTTGCGTCCTCACCAAAAGTTTCGAAGAAATCTCCCATTCTGTAAAGTAAAAGCTTATCCGGGTACTGATTCTTGAATGTATTATATTGTTGCATCATCGGTGTCGATTTCATCACCCAAGTTTATCACATATTCAATTTTTCTCAAGATTGCATGCTAATTTTATTAGGTATTGTATTTTTATGATTCTTCGAAATGACTTTGCATCCTCTGAATAATCCGACTGCCTCAATTACTAAGCGATTATCGTAATATAATTTACTAAGGAAATAGTCAGCAAATATTGATTTAAGTATTTGGGATCCTGCAGACTCTAGTGTGTATCCAGTACTGATTACATCATCAACTACAACTAGCCTGTATGAATACAAAGTTTTGTTTGTAGAGGTATTTAAGCCATTTTGATCGTAACTACAATTGATAAATAAACCTTCGTATTTTAAAAACTTAATTTCTTCTTTACTTAATGAGGTTATTCCTTCTCGAAAAGAAATATATTTTTTGAGCGACTGCAAAGCAGCAGAATCGACCTGGAACAGATTTTCAGCATTTTTCATTCTATCGGCGACCTTAAGATGTGATTGAGTCTTATTATCGATTACTTTTTCAAGTAGTTTGGGGATTTCGTGCATGTAGTAAATTTTTGCCAGTCTTTCAGTAATTAACTTCGATTGATTGAAACCACGACTTTTAAGCTTCTTTTTATGTAAGGGAATAGGGATAAAAAATATCTCTTGTATGTAATTGTTGTATGTGCACCTATCAGATTCGTAATTATCCTCCCTCTGAATATGATCATTTTTTACCAAAAGGTCATTAGTTTTTTCATTACTGTTGCTGTAAAAGTTTATATCAAAAAATCCAATTTCATTAAGCCTGGAACTTAATTTCTTTGAAAGATAATCGGCAATACTAAAAGCTCCGGAAAACTTAAATTGCTTCATAATAACTTTTGCCACTTTATTGTATTGCCAGGCTACAAATACTCTGCTAAATACTCCATTGAGTATAGTGCGATTATCTTCAACACCTGACTTTGATTGGATACTTTCGGGTATGGATGTGACACTTTCTAATATGATTTTTCGATCTTTGTTTTCAAAATCAATATTAAACCTCGTGCATTTATGGTGAGTTTTAGAACCCTTTGAAAGTTGACGACAGACGTAGCATTCGGGAATGCTTAAGGGTAACCATTTATAACATCGATCACATAGAATCTTGCCATATTTCCCGCAGAATATGCACTCTGTTGGAAAAAACAATTCGATAAAGAATACAAATAGCTGATTAACTATAGAACAAAGTATTTTCAAAAATCGTTTTGGCATATTATAAAACCGTTGTAGAGTAAATAGAAATGTTTCTTTTTAGCAATAATTTCGTATATGTAGTTATGTTTGTATATTGTATAAATACGTTATTAAATAATTATTAATTATGTATTAAACATATTCTCGTTTTCTGATAGAATATCCGTTAGCCACTAACTGATTAGTTCAGAAAACAGCTATACGATACAAAACTACTTAATTTGCTAATTTAATGCATTTGAGTAGTAGGTAAACCAAAAAACTTGCTTGTTATTAATGTAACTATGGAACTATTTAAAACATTTAGAGAGAAATTCTTGAGAAAGGCACCGAACGATAGTGTTGACACTGCATCTCAAAATCCTTCTCCCAAGAACACAACTATTCCTTATCTAATGATAATTCTTTTAGTTGCCAAATTCCTTGGGTATCTGAAGATAAGGGTAATCGCAGGGCTTTTTGATGTGTCTGGCGAACTAGATATCTTTTGGGCGGCTTTTACAATTCCTGATATGATTTTCAATGTACTTGTTGCTGGTAGTATAAATGCTGCAATTATTCCTGTATTTTCTCGAATATTATTTAAACGTGGAGATGAGGCACTTACTAAATTATTTATTCTGTTGAATGTAATAATATCAGTTGCCCTGATTGTATTATCTGTAGTAGTTTTCTTTATTGCTGACGATATAAGTAATCAGATCGTATCTGGTGGGATCTTCGGTCAGTTTCTACAGGTGAGTGGAGAATTTCAAGCTTCAGATGCAGTATTACTTGCAAAGCTAATGCGTATAATGCTTATATCCCCAATGTTACTTGGAGCTTCATCACTGGTGACAGCTTATTTGCAGGTTTACAAGAAATTTATTGTTACTTCACTTTCTCCGTTACTTTACAATCTAGGTATGATTTTCGGATCGATATTATTAGTAAAATTCGCAAATATGGGTGTTGTTGGGATATCATGGAGTGTAATACTAGGTTCCTTGCTTCATTTGTTAATTCAGGTTCCTACTTTTGTACAGATAGCTAAGAAAACGATAGATAATAGTGCGATTTCAGCAAAAGCTACTAAGTTTAAGAAGGATTTGATTTTTATCTTTAAACTTTCATTACCTCGCGCTTTAGCATTATTAGGAGAGCAGATAAATGTTTTAATTAACACGATTGTAAGTTTTACGATAACTCAGGGAGCGTTAAGTGCTTACAGGTATGCTTTTAGTCTGCATCTTTTTCCTTCTCAGATTATTTCAGGCTCAATCTCTATAGTAGCGTTGCCAAAACTATCGGAACTTTATACAAATGAGAAATATGATGAATATAGAAATTATTTTAATAAGGCAATACAAGATTCGGTTTTTCTTATTTTACCTTTCGTAATATGGTTCTTGATATTAAGATTGCCAATAGTCAGACTTGCATACAATCTTGAGTGGTGGGGTACAGTTTTCACCTCCTGGAGTCTTGCAATACTTAGTGTTGCAATGCTTGGACAAGTTATCGCTGCAATATTGATTAGAGCGTTTTATTCAATCCATGAGACAAAATTACCTCTTATCTCAACCATTGCAACGATTGTAGTAAATCTTGCATTTACATACTTCTTTACAAACTTCTTTAGTCATTATGTTGACTGGAGACCAATAGTTGGTCAGATTTATCATCAATTGGGCACTGGAGAATTCTTTCCTGTTTTGCAATCATTTATTTCGGATTTGGGCGTTTGGTTCTCGACCCGAAATCAGTACGATTATGCAGTAGGAGGTATTGCAATGGGCTTTTCAGTTTCAATTATTTTTGAGGTGATATTGAATATGATTTTGTTGAACACTAAAATTAAAGTAGTTACCTGGAAAGAGACAATAAAACCGCTTTTTATTAAATTCTTTATTTCAATAATTACTGCAATATTAATGTATTTCGTCTATCAATGGGCAGATACAGTCTTTGATACCTCAAGAACAATCAATGTCATCATGGTATTGGGAGTCTCAACATTTGCCGGATTTGTAATATATACATTATTGAGTTATTTATTAAAAGTTAAAGAATTAAAAACAGTTATCGAAAAAATTAAAATATTCATCCCCAAAATTAAGTGGCTTCAGAAGAGAGAAAAGGCAGATTAATTAAATCTATATTTTTAATACTGCTCTTTCTAGGATTATGCGTCCTTCTGTTTTATTATGCTTATAACCTTCGATCAAAATACAACGTATGGGTAGCAGAATTTTGGACAGATAATCAAAAGAATGTAGTGGATCTCAATGATTCGGAACAGATAAAGGTATTATCAAATCAGACAGAGAATAAAATAACGGTTTTTTCTGAATCGACCAAGAAGAATGATTTTATCGAGCTCAATTTAACTGAATCAGCTTATTTAATTGGTAACAATATTAATAAAGTCTCTCCGAGTTTTTTGAAGGTGAGTAAAATTGTTATTGAGCCTCAAGATAATCAGAAGGATAATATCTGGGATATATATTTACTATTCGAAACACCAAAAATTAAAAATATTAGTGTTAAGATAACTCTTCAAAAAGATAATATCGAAACTGCACAAGTTTATTCTACAGATTTTGCAATCGCTAACTTTTCGTTAAATGAAATAGGTATAGAATTTTTTACTAATAAGATTAATCAAGGATTGAGTGACAGCTTATTGTTAGTGAATGAGAATAGCTATTCTGGAAGAGTATATAAAAATATTGAACTGGATAATGAAGGGATGGTTATCAAGGGGATATTGCTATAATTAAAAGTTGTTTCAATAAGAGATCTTTAATTATTAAAACAAAACCTCTTGACAGTTCCAGTTGCAGAATATAAAATCGTTAGCAGTTGGGGTTGGAGATTGCTAATAATGTCAAACGCAACCTTACTATAATAACAAAATATTTAATTTATTATAACTAATAATAATGATACAGCCGTTAGGAAAAAGAGTACTAGTCAAACCACTCGAAAAAGAAGAGAAGACTAAAGGTGGTTTATATATTCCTGAGACAGCCTCAGAAAATAATAGATCCCAAGAAGGAGAAGTAATGGTTCTAGGAGTTTGTAAAAAAGATCACGCCTTCAAAGTTAAAGTTGGAGACAGAATCTTTTTTAAGAAATACAGCTCTGAGGAGTTTGAACTAGAGGGCCAGAAATATATTTTAGTTGACGAAAAAGATATTTTAGCAGTTATTAAATAACGCTGTTTAGCTTTTCAAAGAAACGACTAATACAAAAAACATTATTTAACTTTATACATAATAATATGAGTAAGAAAATAATATACGGCGATGAAGCCAGAAAGAAATTAAAATCAGGTGTTGATAAAGTTGCTGATGCAGTAAAAGTAACATTAGGACCTAAAGGACGAAATGTTGCAATTGGTAAGAAATTCGGATCACAAGTTATAACGAAAGATGGTGTTACTGTGGCAAAAGAGGTGGAACTTAAAGATCCATTTGAAGCCGTAGGAGCAAATATTATAATTGAAGCTGCAAATAAAACTAACGATATTGCTGGAGATGGTACTACAACAGCTACTGTTTTGGCTCAGGCAATTGCAGGTTCAGGTTTGAGAAATGTTACGGCAGGAGCAAATCCAATTTCAGTTAAAAGAGGTATTGATAAAGGTGTAAATGCAATTGTTGATCACTTGCGTAAAACTGCAAAAAAGATTTCAAGTAATGAAGAGATTAAACAAGTTGCAACAATATCGTCAAATAATGATGTTGAGCTTGGACAAACTATTGCAGAGATTTTTGAAAAAGTCGGTAAAGATGGTGTAATCACTGTCGATGAAGCACAAAGCTTTAAAAATGAAATCCAATATACCGAAGGTATGGAATTTGATAGAGGTTATGTCAGTCCATATTTTGTCACTGATGCGCAAGCATTATTGGCTACTTTCGAAAATCCATACATATTTATTACAGATATGAAATTATCTTCACTTCAAGATATTCAAGCAATTGCTGAGAAAGTACTTCAAGCTGCAGATAAGCCATTACTTATCATTGCTGATGAGATTGAAAATCAGGCATTAGCAACTTTAGTCGTTAACAAATTGCGAGGTACTTTAAATGTTGTTGCTGTAAAAGCTCCAGGATTTGGAGATAGACGAAAAGATATGTTAAAGGATATAGCTGTATTGACTGGTGGTACATTTATTTCTGAGGAGATCGGACGAAAGTTGGATTCAGTCGATCTAACAGATCTTGGTTCTGCTAAAAAGGTTATTGTTGAGAAAGAAAAAACAGTAATAATCGGTGGAAACGGAGATAAGAAAGCAATAGATGAAAGAGTAAACGAAATCAAATCCCATCTTGATAAAACTACTTCAGAGTATGATAAAGAGAAATTGCAAGAAAGATTAGCAAAACTTGCAGGTGGAGTTGCAGTCTTAAAAGTCGGTGCTGCAACCGAAATTGAAATGAAGGAGAAAAAGGATCGTGTACAAGATGCAATAAACGCAACAAGAGCTGCAATTGAAGGTGGTATTGTTGTAGGTGGTGGACTTGCTTTGTACAATGCATCAAAAGTACTCGATAGTTTAGATATTGAAGATGATGATGAAAAAGTTGGTATCCAAGTATTAAAATCATCTTTAGCTGAGCCATTAAAGCAGATATCTGAAAATGCAGGAAAAGATGGAGCAGTTATTGCTTCAAAGTGTGATGGTAACAAAGGATATGATGCCAAAAACGATAAGTATGTTGATATGTTTGAAGCAGGTATCGTTGATCCTGAAAAAGTTACAGAGTCTGCAATCATAAATGGCGCATCTGTTGCAACCATGATTATCACTACAGAAGCTTCAATAGTTGAAGAGCCAGAGGAAAAACCTCAAATGCCAATGGGTGGTATGGATGGTGGAATGGGTGATGGCATGATGTAATCTATAGATTGTGCAAATCCTAAACAAGAAATAAGGCGGGGGCAAGTCTCCCGTCTTTTTTTGCCTAACGAAAATTAGCCAATAATCAATTACAAGGATTCAAGCTCTATAGATAATATTCCTCCAATAACAATATGTTTGTGGGAAATCTCATCTCTTGTTATAACTACGAGTTTGTCGATTTCTCGCGCTAGTACAATTCCTGCCTTAGTTTTACTGTGAGGAGAAACAAAAAACACTATTTCATTATTAATATATTTGTTGTTATTGACGAACTGCGCATTAAGCGAAATTATAACAATATTGCTGCTAATGGCAAAAACATCCTTGTCTCGTTGAAATACCCATTCGGGACAATTGTAAAAAGTATGAGTATCACTTCTCCTGAAAACGAATTCGCTTGGTACGGAAGAAAAATATGGAACCCTTGGATTGATAATATCTGTCCGGTCATCAATTAGATTAGAAATAGGAACTCCGAGAACATCTGAAATATCAATAATCTTTGTAAATGGTGAACTGCTACCTCTCTCATATCTCGAGATCATCTCCCAACTTACTCCAATTTTATCCGCAAGCATTTGTTGAGTGAGATTTTGAGCTTCTCTCTGCTGTTTAATTTTTCTACCGATTTGTGCATATTTCATTAGAATAATATTACATATGAATCCAAAGATAAAATATAGAATCAGATTACACTTATACGGAACGGGGTGTCGTGTAGCAAATATTATAAATCGTGAATTAGTTATGTAACCAACCGCTAGTTTTCAAAAGTTTCCGTCACCATTACAATCCTTGCGTTGTACTTAAGATTACCCGACTCACATTAAGTGTTTTATTATAATCGTGCTGAAGTTAATAAATCAGTCGGAGAATGGGTAGTCATGGAAATATAATATTGGAACGCAATCTGGTTGGTGGCATACCATAGATTTATCCTAATAATTTACTCGTAACGCTTGTGCATTATACGATAGAAAGCCTAGATAGACGCACTTTCTTCAATTCTGTCGTAATACTCTTGACAACAATATTAGCACTCGGTATACTTGAGTGCTAGTTGTAGGTTTCGTAAATTTTACAATTAGTATATTTAAATTATTATTTTTAAATATATGGCAAGATTAACAGTATGGAATCCATGGGGAATTCTCCCAAGAGACTGGGCAGATGATGAAATGTATTATGACTCATCTTCATCATTACCTCAGATTAATGTGTACGAATCAAATGATGACATTGTCGTAGAGGTAAAAGCTCCAGGTTTTAATAAGGATAGCCTTTCAATTGATTTTGAGGGTTCACGATTGACGATTTCTGGTACCGATCATCATGTCGAGGAAAGCGATGAGAAGGACAAAAAATATTATTACAAAGAGATTAGAACAATGTCCTTTACTCGTACCATTGATCTACCAGTTTCAGTTAAAGAATCTGAAGCTAAAGCTGTATACAAGGATGGTATTTTAAAAATTGCAATTCCAAAAAGTGAAGAAGCAAAGCCAAGAAAAATTGAAATTGAAGTTGGCGAGTAATAAAAATTATTCGATAAAGATTTTGAAAAGAAGGGGGTGTAAAAACGCCCCCTTTTTGCTATTATTAGTATATGAATATTTCTTTCAATCATATTAGAACTACATTACGAGGTATTTTTTATATTTATAAACTTGCTCCTGTTGAATCATTAGTGACAAACCTGTTATTTATTATTGCGACTGCTGTTGAAATGTATTCGATTACTGTAGCGGGTCAATTTATAGATTATACAGTTGAGATTTTATCTACCTGGGAGACCTTTTCATTTAAGGATTATTTTTATTCTGATTCTTTTCTTTATCTAGTGATATTCTTAATTACATGGATTGTTCTGACGCAGATAACAAATTTCCGATTATATATTGATGAGGTTATCCTACGAAAATATTATCGCCACGTTAAGACGTTGTTGATTGATACTATTTCAAAGCAAAATATGCAGGAGATTGAGTCAAAAGATTTTCAAGATCTACTTTTATTAGTTCCATGGTATTCCTTTGATTCTTTAATATTTGCATATAGGGCTTTTTCTGAGATGTTTAGATTCTTATTTAGAGCAGTATCTTCAACGGTTATCATTATCTCTACAATGGGTATTTCTGGCTTGTTGATATTTGTTTTTGCTTTGCCGCAAGCAGTTGTGGAATTCATATATAAAAGAAAACTTGCTAAGTTCAAAAATGATTCTATTGAAGATTTGAAATTAATTAACTACCTTACTAATTTCACGCTCGATATACCTAATTTCGTCGAAATGAAGGTCGACGGAATATTTAATCGAATAAAGAATAGCTATTACGATAATAGTGCAAAGTTTGATAGTACGATGGTTCAGCAGTTCTTTCATCTGACTACTGATAAAGGCGTACTTTCTGCTATTGGACAGATTCTAACTCGAGCTTACGCAATACTTATTATTGCAGTCTCAGTGGTTCAAAAAATCTCAATTGGTCAGTTTAAAGCACTTTTTGATTATTCCAATACCGCATATGATAGTTTTGTCGGATTTGCAACGCAGGGCTTTTTAATTATGGAGCAAGGTTATTATATCGATAACTTCTTTAAATTTATTGATTATAAAGGTTTTGGGGATGTTCGACATGGTGAGAAAAAGTTAAATCGTGTGACTCCGCATCTTGAGCTCGACACTCTAGATTTCCAATATCGTGGTGCTCAACATAAATCCCTAGAAAATGTCAGTATGTCAATCAAATCCGGTGAAAAAATTCTTATTGTAGGTGGAGAAGGTTCTGGCAAGAGTACATTAATTAAGGTGTTATCCGGACTTTATGAAATTACTGCTGGCGATTATTATATTGATGGATTATCGGTAAGAGAACTTAAAAGAGGTGAACTGAAGAATAAAATCTCATTAGTTACTCAGGATTTCAACAAATACTATTTTACTTTACGCAAGAATATAACGATTGCAAGCACAAATAAGACTTTTAACGAAAGCTTATATGAAAAAGTTTGTAAGATATGTCAGATCGATAAAATACAAAAGGAGAAAAACATAAGTGATAACCAAATACTAGGAAGATTGTTCGATAAGGGTATCGATATTCCGCTAGGTTATTGGCAAAGGATAGCTATAGCAAGAGCTTTGTACAGAAATAAGCAGATATTTATCCTAGATGAACCTTTTAGTTATATTGATCCCGAATCAAGGCAGATTATTTTGAAAAACATTTTAGATTTTATAGGGACTGATAAAACACTTATTATGATTTCTCAGGACAAGGAGAATATTGGACTTTTTGATAATGTTTATCAATTAAAAAATGGTAAATTAACTGGTATAATGAAGAATGGTAATATTAGACGGTAAAACAACCTCATCAAAAATCAAAGCTCAGATTAAAAAAGAGATTGATGAAATAGTAACAAAATACAAAGTTGATCCTCCAAGATTGGATATTATCTTGGTCGGTGACGATTTCGCCTCTATAAAATATGTACAATATAAGGAATTAGCCTGTAAGGAAGTAGGTATAAATTCATTTGTACACCGCCTTGAAAGTACTTGCACGTTAGCCGATATATTAAATCTGGAGAATATTCTAAATAGTAATAATGCAGTATCCGGTTATTATGTTCAGTTGCCATTACCTAAATGTTTAAACGAGTTTGAGGTGCTAGAGTCAATAAACCCTCAAAAAGATGTTGATGGCTTGACTTCAACTAATTTAGGCCTACTTTTTAAGAAAAATCCAATAGCAATTTGTCCAGCAACCGCATTAGCAATAGTAGGATTATTGGAAGAATACCAAATCGAATTGTTAGGAAAGAAAGTCTTAATAATTGGGGCTAGTGATATCGTAGGCTTACCAACAGGTGCTTTGATGATACAAAAGGGAGCTACAGTTACATTTGCAAATAGTAAAACAGTAAATACTGCAGAACTTGCTTATAATTCAGATATAGTTGTTAGCGCAGTTGGTAAAGCGAAATTAGTAACAGCGGATTGGATAAAAGAAGGTACGGTTGTAGTAGATGTGGGGTTTTCTCAAGATAGTCAAACAGGTAAAGCAGTTGGCGATGTCGATTTTGAAGCTGTGGCAGAGAAAACTTCATATATTTCGAAAGTGATTGGTGGAGTAGGGCCAATGACAATAGCATATTTACTAAAAAACACTTTAGAAGTTTGGAAAAGAACGTTGAAGCTAAAATAAAGCTTTTTACAAAGCTTTATTCATGCATGATATGTGCCGATCACCTGTTTGTTACAAAATAAAAATATTAAATTTTCATAGATAGAAAAATAATGCAGAATTACATATCAGATGATGAAATGTTTGAGTTGATTTCTCGAGAAGAAGAACGACAAAGATCTCAACTATTAATGATACCTTCAGAAAACATTACAAGTGAGCAAGTCAAAAAGGCAGTAGGTTCTGTACTAATGAACAAATATGCAGAAGGTCAACCTGGCAAAAGATATTATCAAGGTATGAAACATGTTGACGATATCGAATCGTTAGTAGAAAGGCGTGCTTTGCAGGCGTTTTGTCTTGATGATCAAAAATGGATGGTAAATGTACAGCCTGCTGGAGGAAGTATCGCGAATCTTGCTGTTTACAATGCATTGTTAAATCCTGGAGATACTATTATGGCGATGTCACTTTATGATGGTGGACATCTCTCTCATGGGTGGCAATTACCTGATGGTAAGAAGATAAGTTTTACTTCAAAGATTTTTAATCCAGTTTTCTATGGTGTAGATGAAGACACAGGATTATTTGATTATGACAAAGTTCTGGATATTGCAAAAGCAAATAAGCCTAAACTGATAATTTCGGGTGGTACTGCCTATCCAAGACAGATTGATCATAGCAAGTTACGAAAGATTGCAGATGAAGTAGGTGCATTTTATATGGCCGATATTGCACATGAAGCGGGCTTGATAATCGCGGGAGTAAACAATTCACCATTTGATTATGCTGATGTAGTTACTATGACAACTCGTAAAACATTACGCGGACCTGTAGGGGCTATGATATTTGCAAAGGCCGAACATGGAGAAGCTATTGATAAATCGGTTTTCCCTGGATTACAAGGTGGACCTCAGATTCATACAATTGCTGGTATTGGAGTTGCGCTTTATGAAGCAATGCAACCTGCTTTTAGGCAGTATGCTATGGATGTCGTTGAAAATGCAAAAGAGCTAGCTCATTTATTGAAAGATGGAGGTTATGATGTAGTAACTGGTGGCACAGATAAGCATCTTATTTTGGTTGATTTAAGAAACAAAAATTTAGGTGGTACAGAAATCGCTAATGCCCTTGAATCAGCAAATATTATTATCAATAAAAATACAGTACCAGGAGAAACTGGTAAACCATGGAGACCTTCAGGAATAAGGATGGGCACTCCAGCGATCACAACAAGAGGTGTTAAAAAAGAAGATATGATAAAAATTTATAGCTGGATAGATAAGGTCATAAAAAATTATCTGGAGTATAGTGTTATCGGAGATGTCGCAAAAGAGGTAAAAGAATTTGCTCTTCTTCTGAAGAAAGTGTAGGTAAAATTATACTTAAGTCGATTGCTTTTTAGGCTATTATCTCCCATTTGGACATTTGGTACTATTGACAATAAGTAAAATATAGGATACATTTTAAGTGACAGTGAAGTGCATTGTCACTTTTTATTTATGAGAGTGCACTGAATTATTTTATTTTTACCTGCCCAATGAAAATTAATAAGAGGTTGTTTACAGCGATTGCACTGATTACTGTATTTGGATTGATTTTGTCTCCACTTGCATCTCCACTCGATAAGGTAGAAGCTGCTTCAATCACTACAGTTGCTGTATCTTTAAATCCAGATACGGTAGCTACTCCAACTAATGTTACAATTACATTTACTCCTGCAACTGCTTTATCTACGGGTACAGTATTAACAATAGCATATGATACTTCTTTTACTGGTGGAGCTTCATTAACGGATGCCGATGTAACAATAACGGGTACTGGTATTACCTCTACAGCTGAATCAGGTTTTGCTGCTGGTTATTTTGTATCGACAATGACAAATAGTGCTCCAGTAACTGGGACTGTAACAATTGTTATTGGTGGTACAAATAAGCTCACTTCTCCAGCAATTGGTAACTACAGTTTTTCAGTAGCAGCGAATATTGGTGGTACTGGTACAACTATTGATACAGGTGCAGGTTTAGCTTATGTGGGTGCAAATCAAGATGACCATCAGGTGTTGATTACTGCAGCTGTTCCTCCAGTTATCGACTTAGAATTATATCAAGCAGGAGTTGACACGCTACTTGCAAATCCTAACACTTGCCCTTTGGGAGCTTTGTCACTTGCAAATGTTTCCTCGTGTAAATATGATGTTGCCGGTACAACAAATAATGTTACAGGTATGACTGTAAAGGTACAAGGTGTTACAGTAGCAGACTGGGCTACAGGCTCAGCCGTATTATTAGCAGGTTCTAATAATATTGACGCCGTTGCCGATGGTACTGTTAGCGCTGGGGCAGAAGAATATGGTTTTAATATTTCAGATGATGGAGCGGGTGATGTTTGGAATGGTGGTACTTACGAAACAACAGATAGTGCAATACCAACTACAGAAACAGTTTTTGCTGCAACATCAGCTAATATTGATGGTGGGGTAGTTGCAAATAGATTTGAAGTTACACATAAAGCTTCAATGAGTGGTTCGACAGCAGCATCTACAGGATATCAACATGGAGTAGTTTATACAGCTTACACAAATTAGTTGTATTAGACGCTTATATTTCGATTTCAAAGGCAGGTTAATACCTGCCTTTTTTTACACCATTTTTTGACCTAGTAATGTTTAGAATATAATGTGTAAAATATAAAATCGCTAAATTGTACCGGTAAATATTTGTACTGGAATTTATCAATTTCAGGTATAAATGGTTCAGTATACTTTATTATTTTGTACATTCCTGCTAAACTACAAGTTATAATTTCACATATATGACAACATATGAAAAGTTTCAAAAAGCTCTTTGTGGTTGTGTTATCAACTATAATATTATCATCAACATTATTGCCAGCATTTGCAATCCCGATGAGTCCAGATAAATATTATATTGACGGATCTACTGGAGAAACTTTTCAATATGAATTAACTCTGATGGGTAATCAAGATACAGATGAAGCTGTTCAGCTGTATATATTTCCCGTAGGTATGATAAAAAATGGTGTCGACAATGATCGTATATTTTATATGCCTGATCCGAATGATATGTCTGAAGCAGCTAACTGGATTTCGTTGCCTACAAGTGTTGTATCGATACCAAAAGGGGAGGATGTAAAAATCTCTTGGACTCTAAATATCGCTCAGGAAGCAGATTGTGGCACTAATCTAGCAGGTATTATGACTTCAAGGTTTAATCCTGAAGATCTTGATAGCAATGATATAGGAATTAAAACTAATGTTGTTTCACAAGTTCATGTTAATGTTCTTAATAGACAAGATAGTATTTGTCCTGAAAACGGTGTTTTGCTTTCTCTTTCTGATTTTAAAGTAGATAAGAAGATCAAACTATTTGAATATGATAATATTCCCTTTTATACTTTGGTTGCAAATCAAGGAAATCTAATATCTCGTGAACCACAAGGATATATAGAATTAATTGGTTTTGGTGAGAAAATTACTATTCCATTTAACGAGGAGAAACTAGATATATATCCGAATACTTCAAGGGCATTTAATAATATCTGGCTTGACACTGAATATCCTCGAGAAGTTAAAAGTGTGGGTGATTTCTTTAAGCAAGTTATTTATCAACTTGGCCATCTTAGAATCGGTAAATATACTGCAAGGCTCGGAATTACAAAAAATGCTCAACCACAAATTGTAAGTGAAGTTTCTTTATGGATTATCCCTTGGAAGTTAATACTTATGCTTGTAATAATTGTAGTAGTTCCTTTAACTATCACAAACATGATGCATCGCATGCGAGAAGATAAATCTAAGAAAAAATCATAGTTCTAGATAAGAACAAGATTGTTTTATAATATCGTAAGGTTACTTTTTATAGTAAAATATTTTTCTTTTATTGAGATATTTTGTACAATTTACATTGGTTTTGGGTCGATCTCAACGATCAAGGTATATAAATGAAGTGAATAAGTTGGGAGACATTTCGCGAAAGAATGAAGATACTATAATCATTAGTTTCTGATATAATAAAGTATGTCAAATTCTTCAATTATATCGAATCAGACAAGCCAGAAAATTAGAGCTCAATTTCCGATTTTTAATGATTCAAGTAGTAGCAACTACTCAAATGGAAGCTATACAAATGATCGCTCAAGTTATCAGACGCAAAATGAATCGGGATTAGATAAAGCTGTAAACAAAAATGCAGATCTTGTTTATCTTGATAGTAGTGCAACGACTCAGAAGCCAAAGGTCGTTATTGATACATTATTAGAGTATTACAGCAAGTATAATTCTAATGTTCACAGGGGCGTTTATAAGATTTCTGAAATCTCCGAACAATTATGGACTCAATCTCACAAAATAGTCGCAAAATTTTTGAACAGTACACCTGAAGAGATTGTCATGGTAAGTAATACGACACATGCAGTAAACTTTGTTGCTATGTCATATTGTACCGAATACCTATCTGAAGGAGATGTTATCGCAGTAAACGAAATGGATCATCATAGTAACATGTTACCATGGATTAAAGCTGCTGAACTAGTTAAAGCTAAGGTTGAGTGGATTCCAATCACTGACTCTTTTGAGCCCGATCTAAATTACATTGATTTCCTAATCAGAAAGTATCGTTCAAAATTGAAGTTGCTTGCAACAACTGAAGTAGGAAATGTACTTGGAACAAGACTTCCACTGAAGAAAATTATTGAGATGTGCAAGAAAAACGGTACGAAAGTTTTTGTTGATGGCGCTCAGGCCGTATCTCATTCTATGGTAGATGTTAGGAAAATAGATTGCGATTTTTATGCATTTTCCGGGCACAAATTGTATGCACCTAATGGTACCGGTGCTCTGTATATAAATAGTCAGATACGTGAAAGTCTAAAGCCTTTTATGTATGGCGGAGGTCAGATTAAGGATGTTACTCGTTCTTCTATCCAGTGGGAGGATTCGCCAACGAAATTTGAATCCGGCACTCAATCTATAGGAGAAGTTGTAGCTTTTGCAAGAGCGATACTTTGGTTCTGGGATACTTTAGAAGTATTAAGTGCAGATACTTCAACTGAAATAGATAAGGTATTAACTGTCAAAGAATTATGTCCTGAAGTAAGTGAAGGAAGTTATAATGATTCTACTTATGGCACCTCATCATCATACAGCTCGAATGTTTATAATTCATCTTATGGTAATAATACTTATTCACAATCAACAAATACTAATGGACAAGATCTTTTATGTGACAAAGTAATGAACTTCAAGGTTAACCGTGTAAATTGGGGAAAAGTTAAAGATGGATATAAAAAGTTACATCAACACGAGAATACATTGATTGATATTGTAAGAATATATACTCAATCATCTGATAAGTTTAAAGTATTCGGACCTCAGTCTGAGATAGATAGATACGGTCTAATAACGTTATTAAGTGAAGAATTACATCCTCATGATCTAGCTTCTTTACTTGCTCAAGATAATATTTGCGTAAGAGCTGGTATGCATTGTGCACATCCTTTGCATCGAAGATTTGGGCAAAATGCTTCTCTACGTATGAGCCTGGGAATATACAATAATCTCGATGATGTTAAGAAGTTTATTAAGGCGATAAATAGTGCGAAATTGTAGAAATATTGATTAGGTTTTTGTATAAGAATTATTAAGTTAAAACAACTGCTATCAGATTAATAAATATTGTAGGAATATTTGCACCACTTATAAAAATTCCATTTTTAAGGTATCATATATCCATAGATAAAATATTATCAAATATCAATGAACCAACAAAAAGAATTACAAGATGTATTAGCTGAAATAAAAGCAATGGGAGTAACACAAACACAGATGTTACAAATAATGGATATTGCTTCAGTACAATCTATCCAACATGCAATAAACGATCTTAAGAAAACAGCTCCAGATGATGAATTCACAGCTATAGAATCGTTGTTTAAGGAGAAAATTGATGACCAACAAGTATTAAAACAAAACATAGACACACTATTCAATCGTACATATGGGAATCTTGCGCAAGACCGCAAGATTTTCCTCTTGATAAAGTATCTTAAGGAATATATTCAGCTTGTAAAGCAGACTGTTGAATTAGGTAAAAGATATACGCAAGGAGATCCTGAGGTAATACAGATGATAGAAGATGCAAAAAAGAACCCATTGTTTGATGAGCTCGTAAGTAAAATGAAGAACTCACTTCCTCAGTAAGTCATATTATTCTGCTGGAAATTCCTCATAAATTGGTAAAATAACAATCATGGAAATTATTTTTTTAGATGTTGAAACTCAAAACACATTTACATATGGTGAAGAATTTAAGGTTGATCATCTCAAAATATCTTATCTTGGTTTGATTGATAGCGCTGAAAAGGAACATGATTTCTGGGAATCAGATATGCAAAAACTCGATGATCTATTGGCAAAAGCGGATTTAATTGTTGGCTATAATATTTTCCGTTTTGATATGCCCGTAATAGCAAATTATTTAGGTCCAGATGTGATGAAATATCCGATGCTTGATCTTATGATAGCAGCGAGGTATAGGATTGGATTCAATCCGAAGCTTAATAATCTTGTAACAGCGACATTAGGACGAGGTAAACTTGGCAGTGGCCTAGATGCTGTAAAGTACTATGCTAATGGCCAGTTGGAAGAATTAAAAAAGTATTGTCTTGAGGATGTTAGATTGACAAAGGATCTATATTATCACGGTAAGAACAATCAGATGATAAAGTATTATGATAAAAATGGTTTTATTCAAAGTACTGATATAGATTGGTCAAAAGGGTATATAAATTACTCTGATACTAGTGTTGCTGATGATGGCTCTATTCACCAATCAACATTTTTCTGATACTATTTATCAGATAAATAATTAAAGATAAAAATATGTTCAAAAGAAACCTCAACAAGTTTGTGTTACTAAGTAATAATGATGATTTACCATCGACTGATAATACTCAAAGTGCGTTACAGGATACTGAATCAACTTCAATAGAATCCACAGATCAAAGCAATAGTGATAAAAAACAGATGCGTATAAATAAGCAAGTTTGCATAAGATGTGGTACTTGCGCAATGATGCATCCTGAGCAATTTGAAATCCTTCCAGATGGTACAGTCTCTGAGATTGAAGGAAAAACGGTCGATACAAATAAAGCAGATGAGATAAAAAGAGTTTGTCCAGTAGGTGCAATTTTTGACGAAAATGCCTAAAAGAACCAAACCTAAAATGTTGAGAATTGGTAGATGTTTTTGTTACTTATTTTATAATAATTCGTATATATAGATGAATAGCGAGAGAGTATTTGAAAAGTATTATATGGATTATAAAAAGAACATCTACTGGTATGTTCGTCGTCGAGTAAGCAGTGACGAGATAGCTCAAGATATTACAGCTGATGTGTTTGTAAAACTTATTGAAAATGATGAAGTTTTATCTAAAAGAGATTGTAATGGTGTCAAGGCATGGCTTTTTACAGTTGCTCGAAATATGATAATAGACTTTTTTCGTAAAAAATCTACAAACGTCGAAAAGTTTGATATTGATGACGAGGTTTTAGAACTGGTTGCAGTAGAAGATGGAGATCACCTCGCTCACGAGATAAAAGACGAACAGAAACAATTACTGCTTGGAGCAATGGACGGCTTAAAGTCAGTTGAAAAAGAGATATTATCACTAAGATTTCAAGAAGAGTATTCCTTTGCAGAGATAGCCGAAATAACTGGGAAAAAAGAGGGGAATGTGAAAATGATTTTATATAGAGCATTAGAAAAATTAAATGGTATGTTAACTAAAAAATAAGATGAAAGAGAAAAATATAGATTTTACAAAATTTGATAAATTGGGAAAAAACATTAAGGAAGTGTTATCAGCTTCCCGTGTTGACGAGAACCAAAAGTTTGAAATAAAAGAAGCTCGTATCGATAATATTATTTCAAAGAAACTTCAAGAAAAAGGGTTTGATAAGTTATCAAAAAAATATTCAGAAAGTGCTAAAAAGGTTAGCAAAAAATACAAAGTTGATCTTAATGACAGTAGTGAAGTAAGAGCAAAAGAGTTAGTTTTGAAGACAAATAATTCAAAGCCAGAGAGTAAACTTCCATGGATGATATCGTTTGCAACAATCGGACTTTCAGTTGTCTTACTTATCTCTTATGCAGTTTTCTTTACAGATATGTTTAATGCTCCTAAATCACTTGGTTTACTTTCTGAGTTGGCAAATACACAACCAACACCACTGATTACTCTAAAACCTGAAAATATTACAAAGAATGGCTATGCCTCTCAACAGAATCAGTTTAATATGGTCTTAAAAGAAACTATCATTTCTGATATTAATACCTCTCTTAAAGTAGAACCGAAAATTTCCTACGATATAGTGTCTTCCCAAAATAATGACGAGACTGTATATACAATTATTCCAAAACAAGAATTAGAAAAAGGGCAGGAATATAAAGTTATTTTGCAAGAGGGTACAAAGTTTGAAGATGGGTCTCAATTACTCAAAGATCTTACATGGGTAATAGCTGTTGAACCAAATTTCAACATTATTTCTACATTGCCAGCTGACGAAGCGATATTGGTACCTAATGATACTTCGATTGAATTAGAGTTCAATCATCAAGATTTTAGTGTTGAAAATTTTAAGGATTATTTTTCAATTACTCCCCCGGTAAGTGGACATTTTGAGAAATATGGCTCAAGGGCAGTTTTCTTGCCGGACACAGAACTTACTGCTGATACAATATATTCTGTTGTAGTTAATGATCAATTTACTAATAATTCCGGAGAAAAACTAGAACATAGTATGAGCTTCACATTTAAGACGACGGAAAGTTTTTCAGATGATGATGAATCGGATATTTATGATGTTTCATTTGAAGATGCATCAGCACAGTATATTAATTATGTTACAACTTCGGAAGATATTGCTCAGTTTGTAGGGATTCAAGGCAAAGGCCAGTATCAAATTCAGTTTGATCTTTATAAACTTAATAATCAAGATGGTAAGGAGTATATTTTACAAAATAGAGGTTTCCTTGGTGATGTGCCCCAAAATGCTCAATTAGTCGAAAGTCGTACTGAGCAGTTTCAAAGTCCAAATGAATCCTATTCTTATTACGATGATACCTATACTTATAGATACGATCTTAATGAGAATGGAGTATATTTCTTAAAAGCAACGCATTTAACTAATGGTATCAGCAGGATTCAAGGAATTATTCGTTCACAATTGTCTTTAGTAGTATTAGATAATGCAGATAAACTTGAAGGTTGGGCATTAGATCTTGCAAACGAGCAGGGTGTTACAGGTGTTAAGGTTCAGGGATACACAATTGATAAAGTAGATTCTGAGAGTGCAACTACTGGAGAGGGCGGCTATTTTTCAATTGAAAACACAGATTTATATTTTGCGGAACATAACGGTAGCATGGCATTTATGAATGCTTCATTTGTGCAGAGGATGACTTATATGTTTGGAACTGATCTTCATACCTCTTTTATTATTGAGAATAGGTCACCTTATACGGCATCTATTTTTACTGATAAACCAATCTACTATCCTGGAGACACGATAAACTATAAAGCTATGGTTCGTGAGTCATTTGGTGACGATGTTATTATCCCAGAAGGTGTCAAAGCTACAGTCACAATCTATTCCATGTCAACATATGCTTCTGGTATGGACACAATCTTTTATCAGCAAGAAATGCCAATTAATCAATGGGGTGAGATTATTGGTTCATATGCTTTACCGACTTCAGCCCAAACGGATATGTTAATGATTTATATTGTGATTGATGGCTCATGGATAACATACAAGCAAATTTATACTGGTGAATATATTAAACCTACATATCAGCTTAAGGTTACTGCTGACAAAGAAAAAGTTTTCGCAGGAGAATCCGTAAGCCTTTTAATTGAAGGTATCGATTACTCTAATCGTCCTATGTCTAACATGGATGTAAAACTTTCAATTGCAGCTCAAGATATCAAGGAGGGATATGATAGCTCACGACAATACTATCGATCATTTGAAAACAAGAAATTTGAAACAACCGTAAAGCTTGACCAAAATGGACGTGCTGTTTACACTTACACTCCTCAGATTCCGGCTGGCGAAGTGAATTATAAATCATATACTGCATTTCTTAACCTTCCTGAGCATAATGATGCAATAACAGAAAGTGATGTATTCATTGTATCAGCAGGTAATACAGGAATGAGATCTAATAATCAATTGAAGGCAGATAATCAAGGCTTGTCTATAGGGGACAGTGTAAATGTCACCATAGAATCAGTATCTCATTGGAATGATACGCTACTGCCAAATCAAGAGTTTACAGCTTCTGTCAAGCGAAGTTGGTATGAAAGAGTATATATCGGTAACCATTATGATTCATATAGGAAAAAGGTAGTTGATGATTATGTTTCAGAATATCACGAAGAAAAATATCTTCCAGAAACCAATTATATAACTAACGGTGAAGGATATTATAATATCCCCTTTGAAAATCTTCCTGAAGGTTCATATGAGATTACGATAAAATGGAACGGTCATTATATAGTTAGAAATCTATATGTTGCTGATTATAGGGACTATAATGTAGATACTTCATATCTCATGAAAGTTACGGCCTCTCAAAAAGAAGCAAATCCTGGAGAACAACTTGTTGCTACAGTAACTACAAAAGGAAGCTACAATATGATACTTTCAGTCTCAGGCCGAGATTTAGATAGTTGGACTCAATTTAGAACCGATAGTGGAGAATCGAATACTAATATTGATTTTGTAATGCCGGACAAAAGTTTCCCACGAGCTACGGTATGCGCTATCGGAATTTTCCCCCCAGATTCAGTATCGAGAAATAGACAGGGTAATCTTGTTGAAGGAACAAAATCATTAGGTTGGGATTGTGTATCAGTCGATAATACCTCACAGGAGGGATTAATGCAGATAGATACAAGTACTGATAAGGAAAAATACTCTCCTGGTGAAAAAGTTACTCTAAATGTTGATGCAAAAAGATTGGATAAACAAACACAAAAGTCATCTTTATTGATTGCACTTGTAGATCAAAGTTTACTAGATCTTACATATACAAAAGATTATGAAGGTGAATATCTAAGAGATAGTATTTATGACGCAATTGTAGGAAACAGTTATATTTCTACAAACGAATTGTTCGCAACATATACTTCTGCTGGCGGTGGAAGGGGAGGTGCAGGTGGAGCAGGAGCGGGTAGGCTTCGTGAAGATTTCAAGGATGTGGCGGCATGGTTGACTACGGTTGAAACAGATAATAATGGTCACGCAAAAGTTGATATTACCCTTCCTGATAATTTAACAACATGGAATATTTTAGTTGTATCTTCTGACAAGGATGGAGGATTTGGAATACAAAATAGTTCTATATATACGACATTACCGGCAAGTGTAGATTATGATATCCCTGATATGTTAAGGACAAAAGATAGATTTGCATTAGAGGGCAGAGTTACTAATCTTGAAGATGCTTTCGAGGGAAAAGTAATTTTTAAATGTGAGGGATGTGTAGAGGATGAAGCTAATGCGCAGTTTAATATCGAAAAAAGTGATGTTGAAGAAGTACGAACCACTTTTGCTGTAGCACCTGGGTCAAATACGGTGGTAATTGAAACATCTATTTATAAATGTTCTGAAGGAAATTGTGATCAGTTTATTGATGGTGTAAGAAAATCGATTCCGGTACTTAACTCTGGTTTCGTCACAAATGATAATATGTCAACAACATTTAATTCTCAACAGGAAAGTATCGAACATACAGTTACTTTGAAAAATGATTTTAGACAAGATGTTACCTCGGGGAATATTACAATTTCGAAAGCATTTCCATTGATTTTCTCCTCATGCGTTTATCTCTCAAGTAATATGTCTACAGATTCATTATCTGCTGAGATACTTAAGAATGTTTTTATGGCAAAGAACTACGATACATTGCAACCAGCAAATGTATATAAAGAGGATCTAGATAATATCATCTCAAAAGGAGTTTCAAATTTAATGAGCAACCAAAATTCTGATGGCGGCTTTGGATATTATATGTACGATTCAAGTTCTATAGAAGCAACTCTTGCAGCAATAAGGGCTCTTTCTGTAGCATCTGAGTATCTCCCCAATAGTAGTTTTACATCTGAAAGTAGGCGAAATGCAATTACTTATTTAAATCAGATTATGGCTTCTGACGATTATTCGATCGAGCACAAAATCTATTCAAATAACGCTATCGCATATTTAGATCCAATCCTAGCACAATCATATGTATCAATTCTTCAATCTGAATTTGAGAAAAAAGAAGAATATATTACAGATCCAAGTCTAACAGTTTCACTTATGGATACTTATAACAGATTGGGAAGCACAGGCTCAGTAAACGAATTATCTGTATATTTAGAGAATACTGCAAAGGTAGAAGGAAATCAGATGTATTGGGAAGCACGAGATTCTCTACTCATTTCTATGCGTGATCCAAGAGTTATGACAGCCTATGCATATAACGCAATTTCGCCGTTGGAATTATGGGAAACAAAATCAAAAACAAAAAACTGGTTATTGGATAAATCAAACAATTATTTGTCTTGTGATTACAGGAGTATGATGACAGAGTATGCTTTAGCCAATTCTGACTTTACTAATATTTTTGATCGATCATATGAAGCTTCTTTCGATATTATGCTTAATGGAGAATATCTTTCTACAGTAAAAGTAAAAGGAGAAGATTATTGGGGTTATCAGAATGTGTTTATTGATGGAAGTAAGTTCAAATCGGGTGAAAATCAAATTACAATAAATCGTAAAGGAGAAGGTGATGTATATATTATCTCTGATGTTATGAAAGAAGCTGAAGACAATAATGTCCAGATTACTGGTGATGAAGCAGTTTTGATGACAAAGACAATGTATGATGATTCGACGGGTGCGGTATTACAAGCCGGACAAACAATACCAGAGAATACAATTGTAAGAGTTGAAATTTCTGTAGAATCAACAAAAGATCTGAGTAGGGTTGTTCTGCATGATGCTATACCGGGAGGATTTAGAAGTGTTTACGATATAAGTTCTTTAGGAGCGGGAGCAAAGCAATACTATTCAAATACAGAAAATACTGAGAATGTTATTTATAATAATTATGGCTATGATGGTAAGGATTATTTCTCATTCTATCAATACTCTATTAAACCAGGTGATAAATATATTTTCTCTTATCTTGCTGTAGCTGATCTTGAAGGAAGATACGATGGAGGTAAAAGTACACTGTATCAGGATAATCAGACTAATTTGCTTAAAACTCTGACAAACGGTACAATAATAATTGAGTAATTTCAAATTTATCTCTTAAACTGCCATAATGGACAATACAGCCATACTCAATCAACAAAAAAATACTTCTTCATCTACACCCAATATTGCAAATCCTGTTTTACCAATCAATATTGGCTCTTTAGGTTCTATGCCAATTGGTGTGTCGAATACTAATTTACCCAATTCTGTTAATTCAAACATTTCTAACTCGAATTTGACTCAAGTTTCCAATGCAACTCCAATCAATACGAAACCGACTATAACTATAAATACAAATCCAATAAATGCAACAACTGATAATCAGAACAGAGATAATCCTCCTCTAAATCCTGACCTTGAGGCATATAGCTTGAAGCAAGCCTTACAGGATAGTAATACACATATGTCACCATCATCAAATAGTCAACAAAAACCTCAACAAAGAAAAATCAATTCCGATTTGGAAGAAAATTTGCCTATACAAGTTACAAATGACGACAACACAACGGCTGAGATAGAAGCTCTTTCACAGATGATCCAAAATAGTCCAATGCCTGCCGAATTAGCCGATCGATGTGTTAAATATGTCGATAGGCTTAAGCGAATGAATCGCAGAGGTACGTATACTGGTGAATTTGAGACAGTCGAAAAGTACATAGGTTGGGTAACTTCTTTGCCGTGGAAGAAAATATCGGATGATAATCTTGATATTAATAATGCGAAGAAATTAATGGATGACACTCACTATGGTATGAATACTGTAAAGAATCTGATACTCGACTATCTAGCAGTCATGCAACTAAAAGCGCGTCGAAGTAAACTTGAACAATCGAGTGGAAACAATCCAGAACAGAATAATGAAGAAATGATAAAGAATAATATGGCAATCTTAAGAGGATCTTCAGCTAACGCACCTGTGATGCTATTTGTGGGTTTACAAGGTGTCGGAAAAACTAGTATTGCCAAGTCAATCGCAAATGCGATGGGGAGAGAATTTATCAGAATTTCTGTTGGAGCTATGGGTGATGTTCGAATGTTAAGGGGATCTTTTAGGGGTAATCCTGACGCAGAACCAGGTCAGATCATCAAGGCGCTGATAAAATGTAAAACGATGAACCCGATTATCCTTCTTGATGAAATTGACAAAGCTAGCGGCAATACAGCCCTCCTAAGTGATATCATGGCGTCTCTTCTCGAAATTCTTGATCCCGAACAAAATGCTACTTTTGTTGATCATTATATTGATTATCCTATTGACCTTTCCAAAGTATTTTTTATCTGTACGGCAAATAATCTCGGGACGTTATCAGCTGCATTACTTGATCGTATGGAAGTGATTAGATTTTCAAGCTATACCGATGAAGAAAAGCGTGTTATTGCTGAAAAATATGCCTTTCCCAAAGTTCTTAGAAATACCGGATTACCTGCTGATGCAATTCAGATACGGGAAGATGTATGGAGTTTATTAATACGTCCAGTAGGCTTTGATGCGGGAATAAGGCAGTTAGAGCGAAATCTTGCTACATTGGCGCGAAGTGCGGCTCGGAAAATTTTAGAGGGAACACCAACACCAATTATTATTACCCCTGAAAATGTTAAGCAATTTGTACTACCTGATCAAGGGCCATTAAGTTAGATATTACGAAAATTTTCTGACGATAATTGCACGTTACAATGTTAGGCAATCATTAATCGTTTCTTTTTATAACCATGCGTTGATTTTCAAGATTAACCGTCACCATTACAATCCTTGCGTAAATCTGAGATATTACCTCATTCACTTATCTATATTATTGGGTTCAATGTTTTTTTTAAAATGCCCGATATAATTTGATTAACAAACTCCAAACAAATGGCCGCTTTCTATGTGTAATTCAATGAAACTATGGTAAAATCGATACATGCTTGAATATCCTGATTTACAATCTTTGATATCTGAATGTATAAAGTGTCAGAAATGTACTCTCCGTAAGCTTGCGGCTACGCAGGTAGTACCAGGTGAAGGAGATCCTCATGCTGAAATTATGTTCATTGGTGAAGGACCGGGAGCTACTGAAGATAAACTAGGGAGACCCTTTGTTGGAGCGGCTGGGAAATTTCTTGAAATTATGCTTAGCAGTATTGGTCTAAAAAGAGAAGATGTATATATAGCCAACATGGTGAAATGCCGTCCACCTCAAAATCGTGATCCTCAAGATGACGAAAAAGATGCTTGCCGTCCATGGCTTGATGAGCAAATTAGATTGATTAACCCTAAAATATTTGTACCACTCGGTCGCCATGCACTCCATAAGTTTCTTCCAAACATATCGATTAGCATGGCGCATGGAAAAATATTCTCTTATGATGGGAAGGTGATTTATGCTTCATACCACCCTGCGGTTGCTTTGTATAACGGTTCTATGCGAACTACTCTTATATCAGATATTAAAATATTGAAGGATTACTTAGATGGAAAAGTCATTCCAGTTGAGTATAAGCAAGGAGTAATTTTGAAAGGGACTTCAATTGATAGCAAAAGCTCTGAAAATTTATTCCAATCAAGTGATAAGAACATTACGAATAAAAGCTTTGATGAAAACGAAAAGATTGTAGCTGAAGTACAAGAAATAATGAATATAAGTAAAGAAGAGAGAAAAAAGAAACTTGAAGAGATGCAAGCAAAACAAAAAGCTAATACTGATCAAATCGGATTTTTTTAATTTATACTAACAAATAGCATGGATTTAACAAAAAAAATAATAGCCCTGAATAAAGTCGCAAAAGAAAACCTTAGTAACAAAAATAAAACATTTAAGATACGGTACAAGGGTAGGCAATGCAATGCAAAAATTAGCTGGGATATGTCACTCTTAGACGCGCAAAAAGATGAACTCTCTCAGATAGAAAAATTTGCTATTGAATTTAACAGAAAGTGGTTGAACGACAATTCTTATTTGAGTGATATCGAAAAATTGAAATCTGCGCTGGATCAACTAGAACTTTTTTATCGTGATTTCGGAGCTATTGGTAAAACAGGGTTCAAGTACTATCTGTTGAATAAATTGGATCAATCTGACCCAGAAATCAAATCAAAGACTAGTGAACTCTATCAATTTGAAGTTAAGATTTCTAATTTACTTGAATTTTTTACAATCAGGCTTTCGAAAATATCAAAGGAGCAGCAACTTATTTTTCTTACATCCCCAATCTTATTACCATATAAGCATTTTCTTGAAGTACTTTTTAAGCAAGCTGAACATATATTGTCTGAGCCAGAAGAGAAAATATTTAATGAGCTTGCAGATACTTCGTGGGTTCGTTGGAGTCAAATGATTGAAGAAATCTTATCTTCCCAGCAAAGATTTGTAATTGATGCTGATGGACGCCGGAGAAAAAAGAATTTCGAACAATTGTTAAGTTCATTGTCGTCAAAGAATAAGGTTTTACGAGCTTCTGCAAAATCGGCCTTGGATAAATGCTTCGAAGAGATCCGTAAGCCAGCAGAATATGAGATTAATTCTATACTGCAAACAAAGTCAGTTTCTGATAGGTTGCGTGGATATAAAAATCCTGATGATGCTAGTATCTTGAGTGAAGATATTGATCGCTCAACGATTGACACTTTAGTAAACACAGTTGCTGATGATTATGAAACATCACATAGATTCTATGCCTTAAAAGCCAAAATAATGGGGCAAAAGAAAATTAATTATTATGACAGAACAATTGATTTCTCGGCAAGGAATAAAAAATATTCACTAAAGGAAGCTTTTCAAATCGTAAATAAAACTTTTTCAAATCTTGATCCTGAATTTTCCCAAATATTACAAGAGATGTTCATCAATGGCCAATATGATGTGTTTCCAAAACAAAATAAGAGTGGTGGAGCCTTTTGTACTTCTGCGCAAAAATCATTTCCGATTTATGTTCTTCTAAACTTCGAGGGTAGAGTAAGAGATATCTCGACTATAGCTCATGAAACGGGTCATGCTATCAATCATGTATTTATGCGTCGACAAAATTCGATGAACTATGGCAACTCTCTCGCTATAGCTGAATTCGCCTCAACATTTATGGAAGATTTTGTGTTTGAAGAGATAATTAAGGAAATCCCTGCGGACAAGCGTTTACCACTAATCATGAATAAGCTTGATGATCAAATTGGTTCTGTATATCGTCAAATAGCCTGTTATCAATTTGAGCAACAATTACACTCTGAATATCGTAATTCCCATTTCGTTTCTTCACAAAAGATAGGCGAATTATTTGTAAAAAACATGGCCAATTATCTTGGAGATTCTGTTATTGTTGAAGGGCAGGCGGAAGATTATTGGATACACTGGTCACATATACGCAGGCCGTTTTATGTGTTTTCTTATGCGAGTGGATTACTTATTGCAAAAGCTCTTCAACGAAAATATAAAGCTGATAAGTCAATAATGAAAGAAGTAAAAGAGATCTTATCCGCCGGTACTAATGATACTCCTGCAAATATTTTTTCGAAAGTCGGGATTGATATTAATAGTAGATCTTTCTGGCAGGAAGGTTTAGATGAAATTTCTGATCATATTACAAAAGCTGAGAAGCTTGCGAAATAATCGAAGGCATTCAATACAAATTTTTGGAAAAAGTCAAAATTTATTATTCACCTGTAAAAGGATTTTTTATTGTCGAATATGTCCTGGAAATGGTATCGCTTTTGTTAGTATTATCTAATTTAATCTCAACTTGGGAGATATTTTTTTCTAAGGCAGTAAGCTTTTCAAGATCTTTTGCTTTAGTTTCTTCATCTATCTCGTCTGGATTAACTGCTTTCGTAACAATATATTCTTCGGGATCATTTCTAACATCCTTTTTTGGGGAAAACATTTTTTGAATGAAGTCTTTGATGCTCATTTTTCTACCTGTTTTTATTCTATTGATTATCGCCTATCACATTTGCACTATTGCTTGGGTTGTTTGATGAATATCCTTGATCTTGTTGATTATTGGTTTCATCATTACCGACGTAGCCCTGTGGTGTAATATGTGTTTCAGTCTCAGAGCTTTTCTTACGTGCATTGCTCACCATCTCTGATAAGAATCCGCTTGTCGAGCTGGAATTATATTTCGCTATATCTTCATTTATCCTATCGCCAGTATCGGGAAGATTTGCTAAAGCTTGACGTTCAGACATAATCTCTTCAGCATCTTTCTTACGTTGGGCAATAGCATTTTTGATTAATGCTTTATTATTAAAATCTACACCTTCCTTGATTGGAGATACAACAGCAGGTGGATCAAATATTTGAGCAAGGTTTTCAATACTCTCTTCGGTTTGTCCCGTTTTCATTTCATTTTTGATTTTCTCTAATTCTTTTGGATCTGAGGTAATTAATCGATTTTCTGACTTGCTTGAAACTACTTGTATAGCAACATGGTTTGAGCCAGCAAAAAATATTCCTTGTCCTTTATCGCATGAAAGCAAAAATGATTTCTCTCCTTCTGAAAGATTGAATACTTGTTGCAATCTATCTATCGCATTAGTACTCTGTTTCATCAAAAATTGAATTGACGAGTTATTTATGATAGCTTTCCCATAATCATTTTGGAGAAAGTCGTCAACATCTTGGGTTATTGTAGATAGACCGAGATAATATTTTCTAGCTCTTTTAGCAACGGAATACATAAATTTCGCAGAATCATCATTCTGCATCATATACCATGCCTCATCGACTAGTAGAATCCTACGCTTAATATCTTGTCTAACTCTCGTCCATATAAAATCAAGCATCAGATACATGGCCATTGGGCGTAATTCTTCTTGCAAATCTCTGACACTAAACACCATAAAAGGATTGTCAAGTTTTATTGTTGAGCGCTCATTAAAAATGCCAGCTGCACTACCAATAATATATCTCTCAAGTCTGCCGGCTAGCGCTCGTGCTTCAGGTTCAGACATACCTTTAAGAACCTTGTATAAATCTTCGAGTAATGGTGGAGTACTATTTCGCTGAGTCGCAGGATCGAGTGTAATACCTTTCTCACGATAAGTAAGCAATAAAGCTCGGTCTAAAATAGATATTTCTAGTGGTGATAACTTGCCGACTAGAAGTTTTATAAATCCTTGTAGCGAAAGTAATTTCATCCTCAACTCATCATCTTCAGGGTCTCCTAAACCAGATAATTCAAATGGGTTGATTTTATCACCTTTATCTTGTGAGAAAGAGATATATGCACCATTTACAGATTGGCATAAGGGTTGGTACTCTTTATCAGGATCAATAATAATAAGTTCTGTCCCAAGCATAAGACTTCGTAACGCCTCTAATTTTACAAAATAGCTTTTACCTGCACCAGACTTTGCAAAAATAACTGCATTCGCGTTCTCCATCTCAAACCGATCAAAGACGACAAGACTATTGTTATGTTGATTGATGCCATACATTACACCGTGATCCATTGTCAGTTCAGAGGTTACAAATGGAAATGTAGTTGCCAGAGAAGTTGTATCCATGTTTTGAGTGATGTACAGTTTGTCTAATCCGAGAGGTTGGCAACTAATAAAGCCTTGTTCCTGCTGTAAAGACGCTTGTTTCGCAGTTACGTTCATTGCTGCAAGTGTCGAAACAACATTGCGCGAGATTTTTTCTAATAGTTCTGATGAAGCGGCTGATATTGTTATATACATTGCAAAGTGGAAATATTTCTCAGTACCTTCTGCGATTGAATCTTGTAATTGTTGAGCATCAGATAGAGCGACCTTGATTGAAGGATCAATTACTTTTCGCTCTTCCATCTGTTGATATAGAGTTGCCTCCATCTCACCAATTTTTCTTTTAAGTTTGTCTAAAATTATTTTTGAATCAACTGGATAATAAAAGGTACTGATATTTATTGAGTATTCAAAGTTAACAATAGGTGAGAGCCAGTTTGGTCCAACAAATCTTGGATATTTACTTATGAAAAAGGTTTTGTAATATCTATCGCCTATTTGTATGTGATTGAAATCAATCTCCATCTCTTTGGGACTTACAATATCTTGTAAGGTTAGACCCTCGTAACGATCTGGAGCAATAAACCGTTCATTTTTTTGCTCAGTTAGCTTTTTAATACGAGCTTCTTCCGTTTTTTTTCTTGACCATTCTCCTGTGAAAATATCAATGATGTTTTGTAAAGGATTATTTCGTTTTTTATCTTTTTCTTTGTCGTTGAATCGCTCTTTATCAGATGTACTTTTCTCTACATCGACTCCTTTTTTTATCTTATCAATTTGGTCAAGAGTATTAGTATTTATACCCCTTTTTTGAATCATCTCATCAGTTTGAGATTGAATCTTTGTTTGAAATTTATTTTGATCGTTTGTATTCATAACTAGTAAAACCGCAATTATTTTTTAATTAATCTTCCGGATTATACATATCATAAAATAGTTCTATAAGTTCGTTATTTGTAAGTTGATGACCCATGAGACCCATTCTAGCGAGTAATTTAAGTACCTGATCTCTCTTTGGATATAAGAAAATCTTAGCTTGTTCTAAAAGTTTTTCTAAGTCATAACTGCTCTGAACTCTCTTTTCTTCGTCTTGCTTTTTTGTAACACCTCCAGCAAATACCGAAGGATTTATTGTAATACCGGCATTATTAAAAGGTATAACAATATAGAACTTTTTATCTAGAACATCATTTTGAACGATTAGATTTTGAATAAATTGGGTATAAATTTCTAGTTGTTTTTTCAGCCCGATTGACATAGTTTTTGCGGATTGATTCTTCAAATAATTAACGTATTTTGAAATATCAATCCTTTTAGTTCGTATCAAAATTTGTAGATGAAAATTTAAGGAATTAAGTAAACCCGCAAAAGCATATATCTTATTATCCTGCTCATATTCAGAAAGCAAGTCGAAGTTCACTGCAGTAGTTTGTAATACCAATGACACTGTGCCACTTTTTGAAATTACAAGTTCATCAACCACATCTCTGATTTCAAGATGATCTTGAGTCGACGCAGTAATTTTAGCTCGTATTTCAGCTTTCATTATTTTGACTTGCCTGTAATCTTAAATGCAGGGAAAATACCTTTTTCTAGTATAAACTCAATCTGAGGGAATGTATAGTTATCGTGTGTAATTTCAATGTAATAATTGCTTGGAATAAAGGTTTTATTGGATATTACTTCTCCTGATTGTCCGCTTACTTTTACTAAAATAATCTTCTTATCCTTATCTTTTATTATTACAACTGCTTTTTGGATGGGATTTTTCTCTTCATCTGTTAGCATAAGTGCTATCGAGTTTGGAATTTTTTTGTAACCCAATGAAGCATCAGGTATTATTCCGTATTCGCGAATGTTGTGTCGTCCAATTACTACTTTTTCAACTTTTTGCTGAGTATCTAGTATTTGTTCAACTTGAATATTGTCCGATGTTTGTGAAGTAATATTATTTGACGGTAGTAAATTCGATGGAGTATTGCCATCTGATGACAAATTTTGATTATTCGTTGCGAGGACTGTTTTAGCTATATCTCCTCCAGTACTTGTGTCAGAATTTACGGGTGGAATTGTAGTAGTAATTGATACTGAATTTGATGTCGCATTTAAAGTATTATTTGTTTGATTATCTGAAACTACCGCATCTTGAGTATTAGTGCTAACTGGAGAAGATGGACTTGCTGTAGTGTTAACGGCATTCACACTATTTTGTTTGTTTGTATTATCTTCAGGCAAAGATGTTTGTGGACTTAAAACTGTAGTTTGTTGATCAAAAAGATCTTGAACATGATCCACATTATCAGTCTTAACAATATCTTGGTTACCGATAATACTTCCAGAATTTGATTTATTTATTCTATTCTCTAATGCTGTATCATTTTCCTTTGCAACACCGTATTTCTTACTTCTCCATACCCTTAATGTTGGACTAGTAATAGCTTTGATAAAATTTGAAAGATAAGTATCTGCTTTTTGGTCATTTATTTTAACCAAACCAAAAAATAGACCTATCCCGGCGAAAAATAAAAAAAATGGGATTGCAAATATTGCTGGCATTTTCCCAGTAGAAAGTAGAAACAGAAAAATCGAGCCTGTCGCTATTCCGAGAGCCATGTAAACAAACTCTTTTACAGAAAATTTTGAAAAGAGTTTAAACTCGACATCAAGTATATTTTGAGGTATTGGATGTTGTCTCATAATCAATTTATTCTATATAAAAACAGTTATAAAATCAATTAAATTATATATAGGATATCTTCGTAAAATGCCATTTTGTATAATAGTAAACCACAGAGTTTATATTCATTTTTTCTTGCAAAGTTAAACACAATTCAGAACGGTTATTCTGTTGTTAATCAGTATCTCTTTTGTGATACAATAAACTTGTGAAAATGAATGAACATTCAACAGAAAATAATAACAAAATTGCAAGCTCAGAACTCAACCTGCTTTCAATGATAAAATTCCGAGTTCAGATGGGAAGTAAGTTATATCAAGATTTGCTTAATTCGGTTTATACTCCAGAATATATTTCATCTCAGAAAAAAATAATTAAAGGATACAAAAGAAATATTTCTGATCAGAATACTCCTCGTGATATTAATAAAATATCGATAGCTCAAAAAAATATATCCAACTTGATAATAAAAGATTTCGTACAATTCATTGGAATCTCCGGCTCTGTCGGAGCTGGCATATCACAAGAATTTGATGATATTGATATTTTTATTGTACTTAAAGACCATACAGTCTGGCTTTATAGATTGGTTATCTGGTTAAAAAATCTCAATAAAAAAAATATTCGAAGAAGAACAATATTACCGTTAAATCTTGACAAAAAAATACGAAACAATCTTGCATTTAGAGATAAGCTTTGCATTAACTATCTTATCGAGGAGAGTTCGTTAAATAGGATAGAAAAAAACATTTTTAATCTCCATGAGATTCATTCATTAATACCGATATACAATACTCAATACAAGAATCACCTAATGTCTATTTGCTCAAGTTGGGTAGATAGCTCATTAATGATGATAAATAGTTACACACCTAATTCCCAATCAGGAAATAATACTAACATCTTCGTACGAATAGCTGATTTTCTAGCATTCTGTGCGCAGGCATTATATATGCTTTATCATGGAGCTAAAATTTTAGAAATTTTTTCTGCTCGTAAAAACGGATATATAAAAACTTTTGATCTTTCTTTTGCTCGGGAAATCCTTAGATGTATTAAATAAAATATCTACGCAGGTCTTACGAGCAATAGCGAAATAATAATACTGATAATTTCTCCAAAAACAAGGTTTCATTTTTTCCTTGCCCAATTTGAATTACGATAAGCTAATAATTTTTTTAGACTTCTGTTTTTTTAGTATAGGGGGGATATTTAGTGCTGTTGAGATAACTTGTTGTTTACTAATCACCTCATGAGAAAAGATTTTATCAATATTATAAGCATCAAGTTCTGAAGAGATATCATCAAGCAGTAGGACAGGGTAGAAGCCAAGCTTTTGAGCAAGGATTTCTTGGACTCTGAAATATAGCTGACCCAATGCAACTCTTTTCTCACCTCTAGACCCAAATTTTTTTAAATCTTTATCCGTTACAATTGACCAATCATCTCGATGAATACCTGTCTTTGTATATCCGATTGCAACATCTCTACGATACTTTTCATGCATTTCTTTAAGATGGAGCTCTTTTAAACTTTGAATATCGGCCATATCTTCAAATTGTGATAGGGTTAGTGAAGGTAAATATATTAAGTCGAAACCATCTCTACTTTCATTAATTAGTCGGATTATTTCAGATCGCTTTTGCATAATTATCGAGCACATTTTTGCAAGTTCTTCTGTCCAAAAGTCCATATCTTTAGAGGGTGATTCGATTACACCTGTTTCATAGAAATTTTTAGCTAGTTTTCTTAGGATTGAATTACGGTGTTTAAGGATTTTTTCATATCGTTTTAATTGTAATCCGTATTCAATATCTATCTTCGATATAATATTATTAAGGAAATCACGCCTTTTACTTGGAGACACCGTTAATAATTCTATCTGTTCAGGGCTAAATAGAGTGCTTGCAACATTCCTATTATTTCGGGTTCGCTTATTGTTGTATAGAAATTCTTTTCTATTTTCTCTTATAATTAGTGATAGTGTATCAGTATCTCCATCGGTATTTACTATCTCAGCATCTATCCTTGAAACAAGATCTTTACCGTTGTAATTAATCAGATCCTGATTTTCTGAAGTGTTACTTCCAGCTAATCCACCAATTCCACCAGTTAATAAGCAGATTGCTTCAAGTATTGTACTTTTTCCTTGGGCGTTTAGTCCGGTGATAAGAGTAATATGTTGATCAAATTCAAACTTTTCTTTAACAAATTTTCGGTAATTTCTTAGTGTTAATGATTTAATATACATAGATCTTTTATGTCAATATGGACATAATGTCCATATATTTCCCTTATAGGATCGTGAAATTAGGTTTTTAATATGGCCAAAAATGCTTCTTGAGGGATGTTAACTTGACCTATCATTTTTAATCTTTTCTTACCTCTTTTCTGCCTTTCAAGCACCTTCAGTTTTCGCGTATAATCTCCTCCATATAATTTCTGAGTCACATCTTTCCTTATTGCTCGGACATTTTCTCGGGCGATAACTTTCGCACCTATTGAAGCTTGTATTGGAACTTCAAATTGGTGTCGTGGTATAGAATCTTTCATTACCGATATGACTTTAGCGGCAACTTCTCGAGCATTTTCTCTGGTTTCAAGGAAACTTAACATCGGAATTTCTTTTTTATTAACAAGTATAGAAACTTTTACAAGGTCAACTGGGAAGAAATCGATTAACTCATACTCCATCGATGCGTATCCTCGCGATAGGTTCTTTAATTGGTCAAAAAAGTTTGAGATTAGTGAAGCTAACGGCATGTCATATTCTAAAATAATATACTGGTCCACCAATGTACTATTTTCACCATTTGAATTCAGATATCTTGTGTTAACGTACTGTCCTCTCTTATTCTGACAAAGTTCCATAAGATAACCAATGTACGATTGTGGGGTGAGGATTTCTACTCTTGCCCATGGCTCTCTTATTTCTTTTATCTCGGTAATAGGTGGTAATTCTTGAGCAGTTTGAATCGTGATCAATCTATCGTCATTTAATAATATCTTATACTCTACTGTTGGTGCTGTAATAATTAAATCAACCCCGAACTCCCTTTCAAGACGCTCTTGGACTATTTCCATGTGCAATAATCCTAAGAATCCACATCTAAAACCAGAGCCAAGTAATGATGATTTCTGTGGCTCATATGTAAGAGCTCCATCATTTAATGATAGTTTATCGATAGCTATTCTAAGACTCTCATATTGATCTGATTCGGTAGGAAAGAATGTTGCATAGACATTAGGCTTTGGGGATTTATAACCTGGTAATGGTTCTACATCTTTATCTATGGATATGGTATCTCCAACTGTAAAAAACTTTATGTCTTTTAGTCCTGTTGCGATGTAACCTACTTCTCCAGTAGATAGACTATCTGTTTCTCGTAGATCTGGTGCAAATACTCCGATTTCTGTCGGATGTATTGTCATATTAACTTGTGAAACAAATAATTCTGGAAGTTCTTTACTTGCTTTGTCGCTACGCTTAATTTCACCATCAACTATTCTTACTGCGACAACAACACCTTTATGCTCATCATAAAAAGAATCGAAAATCAAACCTCTTAATGATTTATTTGGATCTCCTGAAGGAGCTGGCGATTTTTCTACAATCGCATCAAGTAGAGCAGGTACATTTTCACCTGTCTTGCCAGATACTAATAATATTTCATCTCTTTTGAAGCCAAGTATTGATTCAATTTCTTTAATCCTAGATTCAAGATTTACTCCAGGTATATCGATTTTATTTATCACAGGTATAAGTTCTAAACCTTGTTCGATTGCTTTACGAGTATTGGAAATAGTTTGTGCTTGTATTCCTTGTTGTGCATCAATGAGTAATATTGCTGATTCGCAAGCTGCAAGTGAACGAGATACTTCATATGAAAAGTCCACATGTCCTGGAGTATCGATTAAATTAAGCTGATAACCTTTCCAATACAAGCGTGCAGCCTGAAGTTTTACTGTTATTCCCTTATCTTGTTCAATCTCAAGTCGATCCATGATACGATCCTGAATTTTCTCCCGTGCCAATGATTTTCCACAAGCTTCTAAGAGTCTGTCTGCCAACGTCGATTTTCCATGGTCAATATGAGCTATTATTGAGAAGTTCCTTATTTTTGATTGATCAAAATTCTGATTGTTATCCATTTTTCAAGACCTTAATTATACTCGTATATTTTACTATATTTATGATATTTTTTTAAGGGGGATAGCCATAATCTTATTTATCATTCATATCAGTTAATAGAAGTCATGATAATGATTCAGTAGTTCGATTCATTAATAATTTATGTGATTGAGAAGGTTAGGAAGATTGCCAAATAATACAATTGCGTAATCAAATATATTTCGTGAATGGAAAGGCTATTTTTTCTGATATCTTTCTATAGATCTTTTTATCTTTGTTTTACTTTTCAGAATCGGTTTCGAAGATTTTGAGACAAAGAATAATAAAACTGAGCTAATCAATGTTATTGCTAATCCGACTAAAGTAAGTGGAACTAGCCATTTATTTTTTATTTTATAGCTGATTTTCAAATTTTCAATATCAAACTTTTTATTCTCTAGGCTTTCATTAGAACTATACTCTTTTAGCACCCAAGCTTTTAATGAGCGGTTTTTTAATATATTTCGAGCAAGTAGGGAATCAGCATTATTGGCAAATACCTTATATTCCTCTTCAGAGAATAATTTCTTAATCCGTTTAATAACATCAGAAGTTTTTGGAGAATATATTCCCAGACCATTGCTTACTGCGTATTCACGATTTGGAATTTCTTGTCCACCTTTACTTCTATAAATAACTAATGGTCCGCATTTTGAAGTGACAAGTTCTATAAATGTACCTGGCCCTATACTAAATAAAATAGGGAAGTCAGTAGCATATTGTATGAGTGAGAATTCTTGAGAATTAATCCAACCTAGCGGAAAGATATTTGTTACTCTGTTTTTGAAAATAATATCACTTATTTCAGAATGAAATTTCGAATTATATCCACAAATTATAATGTATTGTCGATTGAGTAATTCTGGATTATTCTTCTGCTCCTTAATTATCGTTTTGATAAACGAGGTAGCATCTTCAATAATATCACCTGCTCCGCCCGCTATAAGAATTGTTGGCTTTGTTATATCGAACCTAATACCCTTTTGTTCCAGTAAATCTTTTAATGCAATCTTTGCATTCTCCTTATTCCCATATTTTTTATCTGATTCTCTAAAGTCTGATCTAGCTTGATGGCCGACAACAAAAATATCCTCTTTCGGCATTTTTATCGTTTTAATAATATCATTTTTTGTCTTCTCCTCAAGTACAATTATTCTCTCAGGACGAGTATATTTAATGTTGGGGAAAATTGCTGGTGCCACTGGTCCGTAATCCGGTATTGCATAAATAGTTTCAAATTTATAATTAAATCCTTGTTGTAGTAATTTTATGTGGCATGTAAGTAATGTATGTGAGCTTATGACTATGTCTGGTTTTTCTCGTTCGATCATTTCGTAGCAAGCGTCGAGCAAGCTTATTGTAAAAAGGGAAATAACTTCATGTGGTACAGATTTAAATACTGCGTCATAAAATTTAGGACTATTTAGAAATATTGAATTATTATTAAGCTTTCTGGGATGATCAAATTTAACGACTTCAAAACGATCATCATTTATAAACTGCTCGTAAATCATATCCCTAATTGAATTATGTCCTCCGCCTGCAGTAACTGAAGCGAAGACAACTTTCAACTTTCTACCGTTAGCTTGATTCATAGAATTAGATTTACTTGAGGTTTAATTATTTTCTGTGATATATAACTTGAGCTCCTCGTTAAAAAATATTGGTGCTCGATTATAAATTACAATCTGAACTTTTATTTCTTCTCCGGGATTAACTTTAATGTAATGATCAAAATGTTCACCACTTTCTGACTGTAACATTAGTAACATATTTCTTGATTTTATGGAAACGCGAGTAGTTGAACCGGATTCTGTTTTGCCCTCAACCTTTATAGTCTTTTCAACATCTGAATTATTATCTAGGAGTATTTCTTCATATCTGTATGTTCCAGCAATCCTATTCTGTAAATCACCGTAATATTTGTAATAAGTAGATGACACTTTTTCTAAAGTTGTATTTGCAAGTATCGGCTTCTTACTTTCTCCGTTGTCACTAAAATATTCTTTTGAATCATTGCTTATCTTTTGAATCTCAAATATCTTGCTATCATTTGTTCCAAGAACATTATTGTATAGCTTACCAGTTTTGGGGGAAAGATTTATTACTGAAAGTACCGGAAGCACAAAAAGTGCCAGAATAACTAAGACACCAAAAGGTTGAATAAATTTCTCAAAAACTGACCTTATTTTCTCAAAATATTTTCTTTTATCCATAACAGTAATAGATTATTAGTAAAGTATCTTATTATTCTCTGGATATATTTTACTACTTTCGATTTCAAAAGATTTTATCAATCCCCATACACATCCTAGAATAATAATAAATGAGATTAAACCTATCCAACTATAGCTGTTTCCGTTAAGTGATGCAATAAGTGAGATTAAGCATGCTGATATCATGTATGAGCTCCATATAAACGATTTCAAAAAGGAATAATTATTACCGATTATTAGACCTATTAGATTCATTCGAACAAGCTTAACGATAGTTTTAGGATTATTTGCTATCGAACTACTCAGAAAATATTTTATCGAAAAATAGAGAAATCCAAGAAAGAGTAAGGCCAACATTGTAAAATTTGAGACTGAATTGGCCAATAATGTATCTGAGTCAGATGTGAAAAGTAACTGATACGAAAAAAGTCCTTCAACCTCATTTGTTGAGTAAATAGTTAATTTGTAAAAAATAACAGCTATTACAAGTCCAGCTATTTTGCCCAGTATCATAAGAGATGCTGGCCAAAGAGAATATTTTATAATAGCCCTAATGAGCTTTGTCATTTTTGGCAGTAAGATTATTAACTTTTTTTGCCATACGAGATTTAATCCTCGCGGCAGTACCGATCTTTATTACTTTCTTTTGAGATGCTTTTGAAGCGATTTTAGTAACGTTTGAAAGCATTTCTTGGGCTTTGGCATTATCTCCAGCAACGATAGCTTGATCTAACTTTTTGCGAGCATCAGCTAATCTTCTCTTAATTCTTTTGTTAAAAACAGTACGCTTTTCAATACGTCTAATATCTTTTTGACTTGATTTAATATTTGCCATTATAAATAATATTTAAGTTATTCTTATACACATTTGACTTACATCAACTTTATCATTTATATAAGAGAGACTTACTAATGATCTGGTATTTTTGTAAGTTATGTCGGGGATCCAATATAATCCCTTCAAGTTGTGATTATATAAGTATATCATGAATTTGTAAATAACGCTAATTGTTGTTATCATTAGATATGAAACTGAACGATAATTCAAAAAGCATAATCCTCTTTGTTGCAGTTTTCTTTTTTCTTGCAGCTATCGGAATAACAGTATCCATGATTATTCGAGAAAAAAACGAAATTAAAAATGATCCGAATACGGTCGAGATAAAACCTAAGAATGTGATTTATGGTTCAATAGGTCCTTCTATCGTAAATGCATTTCCTTCAAATGCTCGTGTAGGAGATAAGTTTAGTTTTACTCCTGTAATCCAGGATCCAGATACAACACAAGACAAAATAAATATCCGAATAAAAATGGGACCTTCATGGATGTCAGTATTTGAGCGAGAGATTACTGGTGTACCAACTGCTAATGATGTTGGTTCAACAAGCAAAGTAATAATCGAAGTAAGTGATGGAGTAAATAATGTTGATCACATTTATTATGTAGTTGTTACGGAATAGTCTCTATGAAAAAATTTCTTTTAATTTTCTTTGCTTTTTTCTTCGCATTTTTACTGTTCTGGATTATGATGGTGTATCGTGATGTTATCCTACCCAATAGTTCAAATAAAGTGCGATCAGCTCAGGCTTCAGGAGCCGATGGAGATGAAGCAAATCTTGTTGAAGCTTGTACTCCAAAGAATTATTCGGTAATTGAAGTGACAAAAGACAGTGCTGTTATTACTTGGCAAACGGATAAAGAGTGTACTGGATTTATACTTTATGGTTTAAATAAAGATGAGCTTGGAAATATCAGCGTTAATCTAGGTAATAGTTCAACAAAGCAACACCGAGTACAACTAGAATCGCTCCAAAGTGGCAAATCATATTATTATGTTATTAATTCCGAGGGTAAAACCTACGGAAATAATGGACTTGTTATGGTCCTTACCACAAAGGAATTTTAAGAGCATCTCTCTCTTTTCCAGTGAATTAGAAAGTACATGAAAATGAATGCTGGATTAGATGTATTTTTCTATGATATAGATTTGATGAATGAGATTGAACTAAGTAGTAAGAAGATAAAAACGACGATAGTAACAATAAGCGAAAAAAGTAAATTTTTATGTTTGAAGTTTCGATTTAGCTGCCATTTTGTAAGATAGCTTACATAAAGTGCAAGACAGATCCAGGTAATTATTTCGGATACAATAGTTGTATTACTAAAGAAAAGATAGGGAATAGAAATAATCAGTGCAGGAGAATAAATCGGAATAATCCCTTTGTTTTTTAATATGTTAGCCGTTTGTAATCCTGTAATTAAAAGAATTATCATGAATATAGCATTTTGCAAATTAAAATCTATATTCAGTGACGAATAAGCTTCAGTATTAATAAAGAAGATTGAGATAAGCAGGTAAAAAAATATAAGCGACATTGTAATAGTAAGGCTATTTTTATCCATACCTTTGTTTACATATCGATAAGTTAAAGCAAACAATGAACCACCTATTAATGATGCCCATAAAACATCTAATCCAAGACCGTTAATCCAAAGAGGAAGAGTATTTATAACTATAAATATAAAAAGAATAATTGCACTGTGGTTTCTTGAAAAAGGGGTAAAGTTGTAAGCCATTCCTTTATTTACATAATCTCTCCCGAGCGTGAAAACAAGCATGCCGATGTTTATTGCAAATAAATGCGCATTATATGTTGATACATCGATATTAGGGAGTATTGATGCAATACAATACAGGATTGCTGTTACAGAAATACCAGCAATAATGGAATTTCTAATAAAAAGTCTTTGACTTTCATTTATGAAAGAATTGTAAGCTGTTAAATAAATTACTGTACTACAGAGTTGCATTATTACCACACTCATTGCAATAGCGCCATCTTTTGCAAAAATATAGCTTATCAATCCTGCAAGAACATATACAATTGACAGTATTGCATATAAATTGTTATTAATATTCGTTTTAGCGTATAAGACAGTTAAGAAAATAAATAGGGAAAAAATAATGCTCACAAAAAAGAGAATAAATGAAATCGAAAAAAGATTACTCACAAGGTTCGAAGTAAGCCCATTTAATATGGGTAATATAAAAACAAATAGCGAGTAAAGCACTAATAATAAAGCATAAATATTGGGGGCAGAAATTACAATTTTATGACTACCTATCGTTCGCTTTACGGGCCTTTTCTTTTGATCTGATAACTTTTTCTTCAAAGTATGATCTTGGATAAGTTAATTTTAGCCCCAATAGACGGACATTTGCTTTGGCTTCATCAACCGCACCTTCGACAGATTCGGTTATGCCAATCTTATTTAGTAATGTAGATATTTTAGCACCTGTTGACGTAAAGTAAAATACTATAGACAGAATTAATGCTGTTATGCCAAGTATGACTTTTGACGCTGTTGAGTCGAAAATACCTGTTGCAGGAGCACTGCAATTTTGAGAAATTAATATATTTTGACTCGTTCTTATACTTGCAGGATCTGCAGGAGTATTTGTTGGCTCTATTACTACTTCATTGAGGTTTTGTCCGGTTATGGCACTTTCGGAAACAATGACTGTAAATTCGATTGTAATGTTTCCACCAGAAGCTATTGTCCAGTATGTTGATTGTTTCCAAACTAATTCTTGTGAATCGCCCACGACGGTTTTAGTTAATAGAGTTGTATCTTGTTGAGCAACTCCGTTGATCAAGGTTGAGTTAGCGACATATTCGAATCCTTTTGGTAATTTGTTCTTAATTTGTCTTATCTGCTCGGTCTCAGAATCTGTGTTAGAAATAATAATACCAATCGAAGCCCTGTTTTTTGGTGTTACGCGTTCTAAACATGCGGGCGCTGTATTTGTTATTGTAAATTGTGAGTAGTTTGTATCAGGATCATTTGTACTTCCTTCCTCCTCAGTTCCTTCATTAGTTTCATCTTCTTCATCTTGTGATGAACTACCACTTCCAACGACTGTTATCGTATCTGATGCACATCTAAAAGTATTTGAAGCACTCTCTGTAGTGGTATAAGTGACTTTTGCTGAGACAGTATATTCTGTTGATTCTGTACCATCATATGCCCGAAATTCTGGGAATGCCGCTCCTTCTTCAAAATTATTGCTGTCAGAAAGATACTGAGATGAAAATGAAGCTTTTGAAGTTTCGGCAGATATTAATTCCTTGATACTATTTTTTGTTGTTAAGGTATTTGCAGATTGCAGCCCACCAAAACTAAATGTAGCATAGACCTCATCAATTGTGTTTAGAGCAGGAAGATTGCTTATTGGTAACTCTAAAGCAGTAATATTTACTGGCGATTTTGAAGTGCCCGAAGTAGTAGTAATTACCTGAGAGCATGAAGTTCCACCAGTCAAAGTAACTTGATACGATCTATCACAAGCAAGTGATGTCCGGTTTTGAGTCGTTTTGCCAGAACTATCTGTGCTAGTAGCTAATGCTTTGATATTTAACGTTCCAGCTTCTTCAATTGTTTCAAGCTCTTTTTCTGAAACCCATCCACTGCCACTTGTATCTGTTTTATCTGCATTGATTGTTTCACCATTGATAAAAAATTTGAAATCAGTGAAGGTTTCCTCTGGCGCTGTGCTAGCATAGGTTGCTCTAATTACAATTGGAATACCACTATCAATAGGTCCTGCTAAGATATTTCCATCGTTATCATATATTTTTAAATCAACGCATGATTTATCTGAAGATGTAGAAAGACTACTTTTACATGTATTTAAGGTTGCATTTTCACAAACTGCTTTGCCTCCATCTAGCTGACAATATTGTGCGGTAAAATCAGGTTCTGGACATTTGGAAGGACATGAAGGATAGATTTTTGATTTAACAGAATTCGTCGGATCGCCACAAGAATCTGTACTCCAATAACATAGACAAGGATTTGTCGATGGAGTTGTTTCTTCAGCAGTTTCTTCTGCTTGAGGTTTAAGATAAGTAAAATAGTAGTAAGCAAAGCCTGCGCCTGCCAAAGCTAAGACTCCAGCGATAACCAAAATAATTGTTACTATACTTTTTGAACCTTTTGATTCCATAATAGTATCTTACAAAGATTGCTAGATATTTGCAAGTAAAATTGTTAATCCAAGTTTTGCGTCTATCAATCCAGTTTTAGATCCGAAATCTAAACCAGTTAATTTCTCATAGATGTATTCGATTCTGTTATATTGAAGACGTCTTGCAGTTGCTGAAATGTTATAAAAATTAAATGGTGGATATCCAACTTCTTTACTGATATATTTTGAATCGTATCCTTTTTCAAGTAGATATTTTGTTAACAATACATTCCTTAAATTTCGAGCCAGCATTGCGATAATACCTAAGGGATCATTATTGTTGCTTATTAGGTTTTCTGAAATAGTCATTATTTTGCTTCTGCGATCAGGTGTATCAGAATTAATTGCATCAAGCAATCCCCATATTTCATATTCAAAAGTGTCTTTTACAGATTTGGATACCATCTCGTAGGTAATATTTTTATCACTTGAAAGGGAGAATTTGTCAATTTCATTTATGAAGCTCTGAGCGTCATAATTTACACTCCGTGCGAGTTCGTACAATGCATCGGAATCAATTTTTATGTCGTAATTGGCGATCTCTGATTTTGCCCAAGTGATAAAAGTTCGTTTATTTAATTCTGCACTTTCATCAATTTCCTTTTTGAGATCAAACATTTTATAATAATGAGTATTAGACGCTATTTTTTTGTTTTCCCAAAAAATAACATTTAAGTTATCTATGGAACCAATATCGCTATTTTTTAAGTCTTCAATAATTTGTTCTTTTTCTTTATTCTCTGAGAGATTCTTGAGTAAAATGACTTTACTATTACTGAACATATCGGTATTTTTATATGCTCCAACAATACTGTCGGCGTTTGAAGTTGAGCAATCGATAGTAATAGAGGTTACACTTCCCTCAATATTTTTTAGCTCATTAAATAAAGATTTGGCCTTTTTTAACGAAATATAACTTTCTTTACCATGAAAGAGTTTCTTCATCTTCAAAAAGATAAATTTATTTGCCTTAATGTGTACTATTGCGAATCAGATATTTCTTGGTCAGTTGCCACTTCTTCGACTGGCAAAGGTGCTCCGAGGAATACAGTAATACTTTCTCCATTTAGATACCCGTAATAATCTGAAGGTTTTTCGCGATTTGTAGTTTGAAAATAATCTGCAATATATCCTCTTGAAGCACTATAAGAATCTACAGAAGTTGAAAAAACGGCTGTACCTTGCATCTGATATCCGGGATTTCCATAATACAGAATGCTTAAAAAGGGAAATTCGTTTATTAGTTCAAGCGTTTTAGCGTAACCAGGTTGATATCCTATACCAGTATCATAAACAGCAATGTTTGGATTTTCAATATATAGATCTGGAGTAGATAATGCTTTTGAAACAAATAAGCGAAGATCTTGCCATTGTCCTCCTCCTAAGACTGGAAAAATTGTAAAGCCAGTTTCAGCACCTCCATCAACAAGAATACTATAATTTCCGATTGAAGGATCTAGTACAAAGTTATAAATTTTTGCATCTTTGAGTTTATCAGCAAGATTTAGTCCTGCCTCAATATCATCAACAGTGTAACCTGAGAATTTAACATTTTCTTCGAGTGTTGCAACGATTTCTAATATCTTTTGAGGATTCAGTAAAGTTTCACTCGATAAAATCTTATCTTTTATTCCAATAATAATTTTTTGTTGTCGCTTTGCTCTGGCAAAATCTGTACCCTCGAGTCCATCCATTGAATGTCGAGATCGTGCAAACTGAATAGCTCTCTCTGCGTCGAGAGTTTGAGGGCCTTGATCAAAGTGTATTGTTTCTATCTCTAATCCGGTTATTGCTTGTGGATAGCGATAATCAGTAAAGGCAGTATCAACATATACATCAACGCCACCAATAATATTGATAATCTGCTTAAGCCCCGCAATATCAACTAACATATAATACTGAGTTTCTACACCTGTAATATCTTGTATTGCTCTCTGAAGCAATGGTAGGCCATTTCCTTTTTCTTGCTGTTCGCCGATCATGTAAACTGAATTAATTTTGCACCATGAGTCCCAATCAGGAATTTGGACAAAGGTATCGCGAGGAATACTCATCATTACAATTGTATTTTTATCATGATTATATGAAGCAATAATCATGGTGTCAGTATTCTGGTAAGATTTATCTTCTTCCCGTGCATCAATACCTACAAGTAGAATATTTGTATATTGACCAGATGAATCTCGTAGTAGCTCTGGAGGAGGCTCTTGAGAAATCTCAGTAGCTAATGATTGCTCTTGTTTATCGTTATTTTTATTTAGAAACGAGATAAAGTAAGTAATTGTTTCCCACGGAGAAAGATCTAATCCCATTTGACTTAGCGCTTTATCTGCTCTCCAATATGCAAATCCTCCTATACCTATTAATATTGCTAATACAATTAAAAGTATGTATCCGATAGGGAATTTCTTTTTGTTCTTTTTTGTAATATTAATACCTAACTGAGAATTGATATTCTTGGTTGCATCAATATTCTTACTTATAGAACTGTTGCTTTTAGCAAAGATACTCTTCTTGCTCGGCTTAATAGGACTATTTAAGTCGCTGTTATTCATGTTTAATGAAATGGGCATGTTTTAAAAGATAATATTTTAATTTCCACTTAAATATTTCGCCTGATTTATGGATTGTTCATCTAGAGTAGTAGCATAATGTGCAACGCCAGTATCGTCGTGTAAGTAATAGTAATAGGTGTTGGGGGTTGGGTTTAATGTTGCATTTATTGATATCATACCTGGGTTACAAATAGGAGTTGGTGGAAATCCAAGTCTCGTATATGTGTTATACGGTTGATCAAATTGCGTTTCATTAAATGTAATAGCTTTCTTCCAGTCCTTGTAATAGTAGAGTAGGGTCGCATCTACATTCAAAAACCATCCTTCGTCATACCTTCTCCATAAAATATCTGAGATAACAGGACTATCCTGAGTATCATTTGCTTCTCTTTCAATTAGGCTGGCCATTTTGACTTGCTCATAGGTCAAAGTATTTCCAGTCTTAGTAATATAGTTGTCGACTAATATTTTAATGACATCTTCAGCAGAAGAATCGAGCGGTAATAAATATTTATCAGGGAATAAGAAACCTTCCAAATCTTCAAGCCCTTCAATATTTATACCTAATGTTGAAATAAATACCGGATCTGAAGTTAATGATAAAAAGTCTTCTTTACTAAAAACATTTCCACCTGACTTTTTAAATTCGGTGTCGATAATCTCTGCTATCTCATCTTTTCTTAAGCCTTCTTGAAGGATTACCCAAGTTTCTGGTATCCCTCCCTTTTGTAATGTTTGCGCGATATCGATAATATTTAAATTCTTCGGTATCAAGAAAGAACCTGCCTGTATTGTAGATCCAAGACCTGATTCCTTAAGATATACTTTAAAGAATAATTTATTATTCTCTTTAATAAGGCCAGATTCAACTAGATTTAGTGTTATACTGTCGACACTTTCTCCACTCTCTACCTGGAAGGCAACTTTTTCGGTGCTGTCAGAGTTTGGGGTTGTTAAAGATTTTTTGTACATAGAATAGGTAATCAAACCAGCTATTATTGCTATCACTAATAGGATTGCTAGAATAGGTATCAGTTTTTTCATTTATTTTTTTGCTCAAAATTTAAAAATTCTTGTAAAAAAAGTGCGCATGCAATTGAATCAATCTTATGTCTAAAGGACTTGCTATGCATACCCGAAGATATTAGCATATCTTGCGCATTTTTTGTAGAAAAACTCTCATCAAAAAGAATCACAGGGAGATTTATACTGTCTTCCAACATGTTTTTGAATGAAATGATTTTATCCTGAGCTCTTGTATCAGTAGAACCAAAAGATTGAGGCATTCCAAGAATAATTCTTTTAATTCTATACTCTTTTATGACTTTTCTAAGCTCTTCAAAAACTATTTCTGGATTTTTAATTGTGTCCGTATGAATTGTTTTAAGTGGTGTAGCAACAATACCTTTAAAGTCACTAACAGCTATTCCGACGTGTTTATCGCCATAATCAATTCCAACTATTGGATAAAGATTGTTATTATCATACGACAAGTTTTCTTCGTTATTCTTTTGGAGTGTCATTTTTTACTATTCAAGTATTGCTTTAATTCGTCTTATTCCAGCACCAACATTCTCCTGTTTAATTATCTTAAATGTCCCAAGTTTCGAAGTATCATCAACGTGTGGCCCTGTACAAATCTCAATAGAAAAAGGATTATCTTTATCTCCCACTGTATAAACTTTTACTATGTCTGGATATCTATCACTGAACATAGCTGTTTGAACTTTCTTTAGAGCTTCCTCCTTTGGCATTTCAACATAACTTACGGGCAGAGAATCAGAAATTACTTTATTAACCATATCTTGAATCTCTGTTATTTTTTCATCATCTATGCGATCTTCAGCCGGGAAATCAAATCTAAGCCTTTCAGTAGTTATGTTGCTACCTTTTTGTACTATTGAATCACCGAGGATTTTGCGCATAGAAGCAAGAAGTAGGTGTTGAGCTGTATGATACTTTGTTGATATCTCTGAGGTATCTGCAAGCCCACCCTTAAACATACCTTTTGAAGCAGTTCGAGAGAGTTCCTGGTGTTTCTCCATAGTGGCATTATGGTTTTGCCAAAACTTTTCTTCATCTATCTTGACATTTCGATTTCCTAACTCTTCTATAAAAAGCTCAGGGGGGAATCCGTAAGTTTCATATACTTTGAATGAAATTCCATCAGGGTTCTCAAAAATATCTAAACCAGAGCTTAGATGTTTTGTAGCTATTTTCTCAAGCTCACTAATACCATTTTTGATTGTTTTGTTAAATTTTATCTCCTCGTCCTCAATAACTTTTAAAATCAATTCGCTCTTCGAAATTAATTCCGGATAAATTTGACCAAATTGCTCAATTACTTTTTCCACGACTTGACGAGTAAACAATCCTTCTATGCCAAGTTTCTTACCATGGCGTACAGCTCTCCTTATTAACCTTCTTAATATGTAGCCTTGCTGATTTCTAGCAGGCATAACTCCATCCATGACAATCCATGCTGCGCTATTTAGATGATCTGTAATTACTCTCTGAGAAGAAATTATTTGATTCTTTGATATTGTTTTTACGATATCGAATATTGGATTGAAAATATCTGTTTCGTAAATTGATTCGACTCCTTGTAATAATGCTACTATCCTTACTAAACCACCTCCGAAATCAACATTGTGTCGTTCTAATGGTTTAATACTTCCATCGGCACTTTTAACATATTGAATAAATACATTGTTTCCAATCTCAACGAATTTGCCACAATTACAGTTAATATTGCATTCCGTGCCACAAGGTTCTTTTCCTGTGTCGTAGAATATCTCAGAGCATGGACCACATGGACCTCCTCCGGGTAAGCCCCACCAGTTTTTCTCTAAAAATGGTTGGATACGTTCTCCCTTTCCGAACTTTGCGTCAATCCCATACTCTTTAAAAATATCTTGCCAAACTTTGATTGAGGTATCGTCTCTTTCGATTTCTGTCTCTCCAATTTTACCACCGCCAAAAACACTTCCATATATCTTGTTAATATCCAATCCTACCTCTTCAATATAAAATCGTACAGTTAATCGTATTGCTTCCTCTTTGAAGTAATCATTAAGTGACCAATTACCGAGCATTTCAAAAGCTGTGAGGTGTACGGGATCACCAACATCATCAATATCTCCAGTTCTAATACACCTTTGTATATTTACTAATCTTGTTCCGAGAGGATGTTTTTCTCCTAATAGAAATGGTACCAATGGAAACATTCCTGCGTTTACAAAAAGTACTGATGGATCATTTTCAGGAACGAGTGGGGAATTAGGTATTTCTTGATGCTGATTCATTTTCATGAAATCTATAAACATCTTTCTAATTTCAATATAGGTATATTGTCTCATTTTTCGAATACAACTAATTATAGTAATAGGTAAATAGCTATTATGATAAATAGCTTATTGAGGCTTTTGATTGGATATATCAGTACCAACTGCAATTGTTGGTAATTCTGGTGATTCTGTTTCATCTTGCATAATATCTCCATCATTTATGCCTTGAGGACTATTATATCCTGAAGTGGAGCTATTATCAATAATCTGAGGAGGTTCCGAGATAATTGAAGTATCTGTGTCTTTGTTGGCCGAGGGCACTACTTGTGGTATAAGGTTTACTTGATCAGATGATAAATTTTCTATCTCGGGTAAGGGATTTTGCTGTGAGATTGAAGTCTGCGACAAAATGTTACTGTCTTCAGAATTCACATTTGTTTTTTGATAATCCGCTTTAATTTGAAGATCCTGGTTAGATTTTATTTCCTTACTAATAAGATGATCTGACTTTATCTCATTTGGAATATTTGAAATTATTGATGTGGCTGGTTGCATATCATTAAGATCGTTTTTCGTGTTGGATGGAATTACAGTTGGAGTGTTGGAAAATGTAGAGACATCATTACTATTATTTTGACTGTTAATATTTTTGCTATCATCACTGTCAGGAGATGGTAAATCTGAGAAAGCAGGTGAGTCCCACTGTTGTTGATCGGTATCTTGCTGCTGCTCCGACTTTAGCATATCTGCAAGCTCTGCGAGTTGATTAACAGTCTCATCAGGTACTTCTTCGACTACCTCTGTTGTAAAATCTTCAATTTCTTCACTTTGGTCTGTTCCGTTTATTGTTTCAGGCTTAATCGTATCTTGTGTTGTAGCAATCAGATTCGGTTCAGCATTATCTTCTACTGCCTGCTTGTCTAACTCAGTTGAAGTAATAGGTATGCTCTGTAGAGAAGAATCTGGAGAAGTAATTGGTGCTTGTGAGGGTGATTCAGCAACATTCTTTTGTATTAATTCTATAGGTATATCGCTTGGCTCACTTGCATCTTTGATATTTCTTTCTTTCAGGTTCCATCCAACCTCATTATCAGTATCTTCGCTTTGCTGAAGTGGAGTTGTGGAAACTACTTGACTTGATTCGCTAGGTTGAATTTGAGGTTCTGTCTGTGTATCTGGAATTACTACTGGTAATACTGACGGATAAGCCTCTGGTATTTGTTTTGCTTCCTCTTCATCTGTGGTTACTTTTTCTGCTGGTAATTGTGTTTCAGTTTGGGTAATTGTTTTGTCAGCAACTTCGGCATCCTTGACGGTATAATCTTTTCTAAAGGCATCAGGTAATTCACCATTTTGTTCGGTTAAATATTTTTCATAATCGACTAATTCATCTTCTTTTTCTTCTGAACCTTTTTCTGTATAACTAATATCTTGTTTTGTGGTATCTTTATTTTGCTCGATAGATTCTTTATCAGCCTCGTTTACAGGAACTACGCTAGAAACAAGTAGTGTATCTTTAACATTATCACCATCTGAAATAACTGATACTTTTTCTGTATCAGTATCTGTTTCTTTCAACTCGTCGTCTGAAATAACTGTTGTATCTGTTTGTACTTCCGTAATTAAATTTTCTTCTTTCTCATCTGGTAAAGTAGTTGCAGGTACGAATACATTTTTGTCTGTACCGTAATTTGACTGAGCTTTACC